>Ga0265314_10002471_pt1 | contig 18895 bp, 17 predicted proteins | sample 4126metaG_FD_203106 | JGI IMG/M metagenome (GOLD analysis project Ga0265314, IMG submission 203106) | Rhizosphere microbial communities from Carex aquatilis grown in University of Washington, Seatle, WA, United States - 4-1-26 metaG | ecosystem: Host-associated > Plants > Roots > Rhizosphere >... | reverse complement strand
TCGACTAGAGAACGGTCGAAGCAGGCGACTTCGTACCCACGCGCGGTGAATTCCGATTTCAGCTCTACGCCCAGTTGACCCCGGCTGCCAAACAGCGCGACTCGCTTCACCTTACTTCGAACCCGTCATTTCCAATTCAAGGCAGCCCACAAGAGCAGCCCGACCGCGCCGGGAAGAAGCAGCTCGGGCCAGTTCCGCCGCAAGAAGCGAGCCAGAGGCCGCGAGGCTTTGGGCGCTGGTTCATCGCCCTGGGTTGGAGTCATGGATGCCGCCAGCCGGGTGCGCAGCGCCGAAGGCAGGCCTTGCAAGGCGCGCAGGATTTCCTTGCGCCCGCGCCGGTCGGCAATCAGAATGGTGGCCGAATTGAAGCCGTTGGTGGATTCCTCCAGCTCTTTCCGGAGACGCTGGGGGACTTCGCTGACCGACCGGTACACGCGCGTCCGGCCGCCCTTGGCGATGAAGATTGTGGAAGTCTTTACAGTCACGCGGTGCATCGCCGTTTCTCTCGGCCGCTTAATTCTCGGCTGGTATCGCCTTGGCGACCCGTTCCATGGGGCCCGCTGTCTTTGCCGGTACACGGACCATGGTGTCCACGGCTGCGTTCTTGAGAGTCACTTCAATGAATCCCAGCGCCGCCTTTGAGAGAGCCTTGTCCTTCCTATAGATTAACGCAAGCTGCCGCACCATAGGCTCGGGACCGAGCGAAACCGCGGCTAGTTTTCCCGCGGCAACTTCGTCGCGGCAGTGTGTTCCGGCCAGGAAGCTGATCCCGAGCCCCGCCAGGACGAAGCGCTTGATCATCTCGGTGGAATCCAACTCCATCGACGAGTTAATGTCATCTTCGACGGGCTCGAGCCACACGGAAAGGCGCCGGCGCGTCGCGCCGGTTTTGGGCATGAGCAACGGGAACCCGACCAGATCGCCGGGCAGGATCTCCTGTTTGCGAGCCAGTGGGTGGTTCGCGGGCATCAGCGCCTTGATTTCGTCGGAGTGAATCTTCACCACCTGCAGTCGCTTCTCGGCCACCGGCAACTGGGTGATTCCGAAATCCGCCTGGTTATCGAGCACCGCCTCCACCACGCGCGCGCCGTAGGAACGATCCACCTGGATCTGCACGTTGGGAAACTGTTTCTTGAATTCGGAAAACACCAGCGGCAGGACGTAGATGCAAGTGGCTTCGTTGGCCGCGATCAGCAATTCCCCGCGCGGCACTCGTTCCAACTCATTGATTAAATCCTGGGCACGGCGCCGCAGCGCGAGGATCTGTTCGGCAAAATCGGCGAAAATATGACCTGCGGGGGTTATGGCGATCTTGGTCCCCAGGCGCTCAAAAAGCGGGGCGTTCAGCTCCTGCTCCAGCTGCCGAACCTGAGCGCTCACGGCGGGTTGCGTGCGGAAACACGACTGCGCCGCTTTCGAGAAGCTCTTCAGCCGGACAATCTCCAGAAATGTGTGGAGCTGATCTAGGTCCATTTCTGATGCTTACAGCTATACTAGCATTGCATGCGCCGCGCGTTGGGCCGAAGAAGTCTCGGGTACTATGGGCCGGCTGCAAGCCTGCTCTTGAGCGTTCTCGTTTGCCCGCAAGCCATTTCTGCTCAAGGCATTATGAATGTCCTTCTGGTCGTGAACGATGCCTCCCGGCTGTCCCGCGATATCGCCCAGTACTATAGCGCTAGACGAGGTCTTCCAACCACGAACATCTGCCATATCCGGACGGCCGAAACGGAGGAAATTGATCGGGCACAATACGACCGCGAAATCGCCGGCCCTATCGGCACATGCCTTACGCGCAATCAGCTCACGGAACAGATTCTGTATATCGTGACGACGGGCGGCGTTCCGCTCAAGATTTCCGGACGGGAACCGGAGGGACCGACCGGGGATTACGCCTCGGTGGACAGTGAACTGACGATGTTGTACTCCGATTTGAAACGCGGACAACCTCACTCCATCGCAGGTCCCTTAAGCAATCCCTTTTTTGGCAAACGCGAGGCGAAATTCGCCCATCCCGAGTTCCCTATCTACCTGGTGACGCGTCTGCAGGCTTACGATCTGGAGGGCGTCAAGGCCATCATCGATCGCAGCCTGCACGCGGCCAATCAGGGGAAATTCGTCATTGATATGAAATCTCCCGAGCCCCAGGAGGGGGATTCCTGGCTGCGGCAAGCCGCCAACCTCCTGCCGAAAGACCGGGTCATCTTCGACGATTCGGAAAAAGTGATCTACGACCAGACCGGGGTGATCGGTTACGCCGGCTGGGGATCGAACGATCCCAACCGGCATCGCCGGTTCTTGGGGTTCCACTGGCTTCCGGGCGCCGTTGCAACGGAGTTTGTCTCGACGAACGCCCGCACTTTTCAGAAGCCTCCGGATAGCTGGACCATCGGCCCCTGGTCGAAGAAGGAATTCTGGTTCGAAGGTGCCCCGCAAACACTCAGTGCCGATTATTTGCTCGAAGGCGCTACTGCCGCCACGGGTCACGTCTACGAACCGTATCTCGCCATGACGCCGCATCCAGAGTATCTGTTGCCGGCATATTATTCCGGGCGCAATCTGGCGGAGAGTTACTATCTTTCGATCCGCGCGCTGAGCTGGCAGAACATCGTGATCGGAGATCCGCTGTGCTCGCTCGGTCCGCCGGGACGCTGAAGGAGCATTCCTGAGTTCGTTTAAACCGCGTCCCTTTAAGGCACTGTTCCGGAATCCGCACCTGGCCACTATCGCGGGGAATTTCTGGCGTCGTCCCGAGAGCGAGCAGCAATGGCCGGTGGAAGCGCTCGTCTATGAGGCCGAGCCAAATGTTCGCGTGCTGGTTCACTCGCAGCGGCCCACTGGAAAGCCCATAGGGGAACTGATCCTGGTGCATGGGCTGGAGGGATCGAGCGCTTCCGGTTATGCCCGCAGCATGGTCCATGCCGCTCTCCAGCGTGGCTGGGTAACTCACCGCTTCAACATGCGCGGATGCGGGGCCGCCGCCGACGAACTGGCCGTGACCGGCTATCACGCCGGCCAGACCAGCGACCTGCTGGCATTCCTGCGCGACCGCCGAGCGGCGAGTTCTCTGCCGATGTTCGTCATCGGATTCTCACTAGGCGGAAATGTGACGCTTAAGCTGGCGGGCGAACTTGGGGACCGGGCGGGAGAGCTATTGACCGGAGTGTGCGCCGTTTCGACGCCGATCGACTTGGCGACGTGCGTCGCCGCACTGGGCCGTCCCCAGAACTTCATCTATCAGGGGCGGTTCCTGGACCGGCTAAAAGATCGCATCCGGCGTAAGAATCGACTGTCTCCGGACGTCTATACTTTGGAGCACTTGCCCAAGATTCGCACCATCGAGGAGTTCGACGACCACTACACTGCGCGCCTTTTTGGCTTCGGCACGGCGGCGAACTATTTCCGCACCCAATCGTCGAACCAATTTCTGGAGCGCATTCGAGTGCCCGCGCTATTGATCCAGTCCAAGGACGACCCTATGATCCCGTTTTCCCCGGTCTTTGAACATCCGGCATTCGCCAGCAACCCTTGCCTGACCCTGCTGGCGGTGGAGCACGGCGGCCATTTAGGGTTCCTTTCGCGCGGGAAGGACCGGTTTTGGCTGGACGGGACGGTACTGGACTGGACGGAGGCCCTGACGATTGCCCCCGCCTAACGGACGGGGCTGAGCCGCAATGCGAATAGCTCCGCCTGTCAGGGCGGGGGAAAAAGGGAACTTACTCGCTCCGAACCACGTATCCTAGAATTACCCGTGAAATCTAACGCTTCCTTTTTCGAGGCCGCCCGCGTGGCGATCGAGTCCCTGCGCGGCAGCAAGCTACGGAGTTTCCTGACTTTACTTGGAATTATCCTATCCACCACGACGCTGATTTCGGTCATGGCCGTGATCCATGGGATGGACACCGTTGTGGCCACCAGCGCGTCGACCATGGGAACGGAAGGGTTCCGGGTAGTACGTTTTTCCTTCATTGGCAACTGGGACCCCAAAAAGTTCCTGGAGTACCAGCGCAAGAATCCGGAGCTTTCCCTGGAAGAATACGGCTTCCTGAAGGACCGGGTCACGCTGGTGAAAGAGATGAGCCCGTCCTCTCAGCGCAGCGTCAAGCTGACATATGAGGGGGACCTGGACGATGGAGTCTCCCTGATTTCCTTCAACTCCGCGGGTGCTTCTCTGAGTAACACCGAGATTGATGCGGGCCGCATGTTTACGGAAACCGAAGACAACCGCCACATGGACGTGGTAGTGCTCGGCGCCGATTTAAAGAGCCGGTTCTATCCGAACGTCGATCCGATCGGAAAGACCGTCCAAATAGACGGACGCCCGTTTGAAGTGGTGGGCGTGGCTAAGTCCAAGGGCAGCGTATTCGGGCAGTCCCAGGATAATTTTGTATCCATCCCCATTCAGACTCACGTCAAGATTTACGGAGCCCGGAGCGGCCTGACGTTTAACTTCTCAGCCCTGAGCAAGGACCGGATGATGGAAGCCGAAGACGAGATTCGAGTCCTGCTGCGCACTTTCCGGCACTTGCATCCGGATCAGGATGACACGTTCATGATTATTTCCTCGGATACGCTGATCTCCGCCTGGAACAATTTGACGGGTGCTATCGCGGCGGCCGCGGTCGGCATTGTCAGCGTGTTCATGGTGGTGGGCGGCGTGGTGATCATGAACATCATGCTGGCGGTGGTGAGCGAGCGCACGCGCGAGATCGGAGTCCGAAAGAGCGTCGGCGCGCGCCGACAGGACATCCTGAATCAGTTCCTGGTGGAATCGTCCGCGTTATCGGGCATCGGCGGATTGATTGGCGTGACGATTTCGTGGCTGATCGCCCTCATAGTACGTAACACTACGGTGGTGCCCATGGAGACTCCGCTCAACGGCGTGATCATCGGAGTGACCTTGTCGCTGGCTGTGGGACTATTCTTTGGAATTTATCCCGCGCGGCGGGCGTCCCGCCTGGACCCGATCGTGGCCTTGCGGTCGGAAAGTTAACCTCGACACTCTCATGAATCTGCTGCTTTCGGTGATCGGGCTGGCACTCGCGACGCTCCGCGAGAACAAGGTGCGTTCCTTCCTTACGCTGCTGGGCGTGATGATCGGCACCGGGACCATCATCGGCGTGGGATCCATCTTGACGGGCCTGGACGGCGCAGTGACCGGCGCGATCCGGAGCCTGGGAACCAACACCGCGATCGTCATGAAGATCGGACCGAGCTTCGGCGGAGGGCGCACCCCGGAGCAGCGTATGCGCAAACCGCTTACGTACGACAACGTCCTGGCAATCCAGGAGCGATGCCCCTCGGTGGAGCACGTGAGCCCCATTCTCCAGCCGCCCAACGGCGTCTTCCGGGCTCGCTACAAAGGCAATGATGCGTACCAGCTGAATTTGTTCGGCACCGCTGAGTATTACGCGACTTCTGGCCAGGCCGACATTGCGACGGGACGATTTTTCACCGATTCCGAAGACCGGCACCGGATGTCCGTGACGGTGCTCGGCCAGGACCTCTACAAGCAGCTCTTCGGCAAAGAAGAGGCGGTCGGGAAGAGCATTCTGGTAGCCGGCCATGAGCTGCAAGTCATCGGCGTGATGAATCCTCCCGCGACGGCTCTGCCGGGCATGAGCGACAATCGCGTCATCATCCCGTACTTCACCATGCGCAAACTGTTCCCCACCGCGCAGGAGCATCAACTGATGGTGGAGGCCAAGGAAGGGAAGCTGGCTGCCGCGATCGATGAGACGCGTTCCGTGCTGCGGCAGGAACGGCGAGTTGCGCTCAATAAACCCGACAATTTCGACATCTCGACCGCGGATCAGCTCGTCGACCAGTTCCGATCGGTCACCGCAGTGGTCACGCTGGTGATGGTGGTGCTCAGTTCTATCGGGCTGCTGGTGGGCGGCATCGGTGTGATGAACATTATGCTGGTTTCGGTGACCGAGCGGACGCGCGAAATCGGAGTGCGCAAGGCCATCGGCGCGCGCCGGGGCGATATCATCATTCAGTTCCTGACCGAGGCGGTGGTGCTCACGGGATTGGGCGGAGTGATCGGCATGCTGTTCGGATGGTCGGTTTCGATGGTCACCCGCTTCTTTCTCCCGAACCTGCCGACGCTGGTGCCGCTGTGGGCCGTGGTGCTGGGGATCGTGGTGAGCGTCGGTATCGGGGTGTTCTTCGGCATCTGGCCGGCCAGCAAGGCCGCGCGCCTGGATCCGGTGGAAGCCCTGCGCTACGAATAAGGCCGACGGCCTGTGGTCGCAAGAGTTGCGACAATAGCAAGCAGAGGCGTTATGGCGATCAAACTGCGGCCGGATCATGAACGGCGGTTCCTCGATGCAGTGCGGGCAGGGGGATTTGAAAACGCCGATGACGCGATGGATACTGCTCTCGAGATGTTGCGATCGCAGAACGAATGGCTGCTGGAAAATCGTGCGGCCATAGACGCCAAGATTCAGCAAGGGATAGCTGAACTCGACCGGGGAGAAGGAATTCCCGAAGATGAACTTGACGCTTACCTGGATAAGTTGAAAGCCCAGCCTGAGTGAAGCGCTACGTCCTCGCACCTGCGGCGGCCCGCGATTTGGTGGAGATTTGGCGCTACATCAAGAAAGAAAGTACGCAAGACACGGCCGAGCATGTAGAGAGCGTCATCCGGGAAAAACTTGTGTTTCTAGCTGGCTCACGAGGGACGGGTCATCGCCGGCGTGATCTGACGGGAGCGGATGTGCGATTCTTCCCGGTCTATTCCTACTTGATCGTGTACCGTCCGGAAACGAGGCCCTTACAAGTGGCCGCTATCTTGCACGGTGCACGCGATGTCGCAAAGCTCTTACTGACTCGGCTGCGCTAAATCAAAGTGCTTGGGCTCCCCCGGCAAATTCTAGGTAGTGCCGGGTTAACCGGAAGTCGCAAAGTTATGCTCACCGCGTCCCGAAAACGGTAAGTTTCGGGACAAAAACTGGACCCAATCAAATCATGCCTTGTACAGTCTCGTTTTGTTATCCCGTTGGGAGCTCGCCTGTCACTTAAACACGGCGCAGACGCTTGCGTTGGCTCGTTCCCGTTTTGTTGTTTCATCGCACGGTTTTACCAGGCAATGAATTATGCCGTCGTCTATTCGTGGTGCTCGATCGACCCGTCTATTCAGTAGACCCTCACTCGCCGCGCTGGACCGAATGAATTATTTCTCACGCGCTTCCGAAACTGCGTTAGCCAGTTCCATCGCCCGCGTTCTCACGCCCCGCAGGTCGAGCTTGCCGGTGCCGAGCACGGGCAGCTCCTCCACATAATGGATGTTCTCCAGTTTGGGCAGCCACAGCTTGGGAAGATTGGTCTCCGAGAGGCGCCGCCACAGCTCCTCGGGCGTGATCGTAGGATCGGTATAGAGCACGGCTAGCTTTTCGCCCTTGCGCTCGTCGGGCAGGCCGGTCACGGCGCAGGGGGCGTCGCCACATACCTTGCTGATCAATTCCTCGACCAGAAGGTGCGGAACCATCTCACCGCCGACCTTGCTGAAGCGCGATAGCCGGTCGGTGATCGCCAGGAATCCGTCTTCGTCGACCTTGGCCATGTCGCCGGTGATGTACCAATCGCCGTGGAAGACCTGCGCCGTCCGCTCGGGCTGGTTCAGGTATCCCAGCATCCGGTTGGGACCCTTGACCAGCAGCATGCCTTCCTGGCCAGGCGGAAGAGGCTCCATCGTGTCCGGATCTACAATTCTGACCGCCACTCCCGGAATCGGTATCCCCACGGTGCCGTGCTTGGTTCCGATCTGAATCTCTTTGCCCTCTCGAAAGTCGGGCGTGTTCACCGCGACGACAGGAGACATTTCGGTCATGCCGTAGCCTTCCATCAAGTCGATACCGAAAGTCTCTTCGAACTCCTTGCGCAGCGGCTCGCGAAGTTTTTCCGCGCCGACGACGACGAATCGCAGCGACGCAAACTGTTCCCGCGTGCACTTTCGCATATACGTTCCGCAAAAGGTGGGCGTCGACAGCAGGAACGTGCCTTTGTATTTGTGGATCAATTCTCCAATGACTTTTGCGTCCGTGGGGTTGGGATGATAGACCACGCCTCCGCCGGTGAACAGCGGCAGCCAGATGGTGGCCATGAAACCGAAAGAATGAAACAGCGGCAGCACGCCGATGATGCGATCGCGCTCGTCGAGCGAGAAGATTTGCAGGACGGCGTCGACATTGGTCGCCAGGTTGAAGTGCGAGAGCATGATGCCCTTCGGGACTCCCGTGCTGCCGCTCGAAAAGATCACCGTGGCGAGGCTATTGGGGTCGCCCTTGGGCGTCAGCCAGGCAGTGGGCGCGATCCGGGCTTTGATCAGTGCCAGGATCTTCTGCGACTTCGTGATCGACGCCATAATGTCTTCGAGATAGACCGCGCCTTCCGGAGCTTCGAGCTTGGCCTTCGCCAGGAAAACTTTGGAGGTGATGACGGTCCGGATCTCGCACTGGGCCGCGGCGTACGTCATGGCTTCCTTGCCGCCCGTGAAATTAAGATTGACGGGGACCTTGCCGGCCAGCGAGACGCCTAGGTTCGCTAGCGCTCCACCCACCGTCGCGGGCAGTAGCAACCCGATCATCTTGTTGGAACCTGTCGAGCGATGAATCTCGCCGGACAGAAGCACTGCAGCGGTCAGAGCGCGGCCGTAAGTCAGCTCGCGGCCCGTGGAATCGGCCATGGCGAACTTGCCCCAGTGACGGCGGGCCAGGCGAACGAAGCGTGCAGGAAGCGTCGCGTCTTGTTCCCGGGTCAGTTGGGTGGCTTCGCTTCCCAGTTCTTCCACGGCCTGCCGCGCGGCCCAGGCATTGGCGGGTTTCGGCAAAGGCGAACCGAAGGACACGGTGACGGGATAGGGCCAACGGCGTGGTGTCTTGCCGAAGAACTGTCCGCCGGCGAAGCTGAAAATACTGTGCCACACGCGGTCCAGATGAACCGGTATCACCGGAACGTCCAGGCCCTGGGCGATCTTCTCCATCCCGCGCTTGAAAGGCAGCAGGTTACCGGTGCGGGTGACCGATCCTTCGGCGAAGATGCAGACCACGTGCCCGGCCTCGAGCTCGTGACGCGCCGCCCGGATTGCCGCTGTCATCGCACGCGGTCCACCGAGATCCACAGGGATGGTCCGCAGCGCGCGGAGAACACCCCGAAAAGCCCAATGGTCGTAGTAGGGACGCCAGATCATGAAGCGCACATGGCGATGCCGCGCCGCCCATCCGACCAGAAAGCCGTCCATCAGGGAAACGTGGTTGGATACCAGCAGAACGCCCCCCTGTGCGGGAACGTGTTGGGCGCCCAGCACCCGGATGCGGTACAGGACCGTGATCAGGCAGCGAACTCCAAAGCGAACCAGTCCCAGCGGTATCACAGAAATAGTGTAAGCCGAGAAGCAGATGGCAGGTCGCGAATGTGGAAGAACGTCCCGGCGACGGCTTATCTTGCTTTCGTTGTGTGTGTCAAATAGCGCATCGCGCTAGGATCCAGATCTTTTCCCAGGCTGGGACGCGGACGCGCTCGCGTAGCACCTCGTATCCCGAACTAGAGATCCGATCCAGTAGACGCGAGTAAATCCCGATCAGCGCCTTGAGCGACGCGCGGCTTCGGCTATCGACCATGTCCATCAGCGGCTCGGATTCCTGGTAGTACGCTCGCGCGCGCTCCGCTTCGAACTCGAGCAAGCTGCGTAACGCGGGCGAAAGCGCCGCTCCGAACAATTCTTCGGTCTTCACACCGAAGCGCTCCAGGTCCTCGGCGGGTAGATAGACGCGACCGTGTTCGGCATCTTCACGCACGTCCCGCAGGATGTTGGTGAGCTGGAACGCCACGCCGCATCTTTCCGCAAGTTCGAGGGCCCGCGGATCGTTGAAACCGAAAATGTGAATGATCGTCAGGCCAACCACGCTCGCGACGTGATAGCAGTAATCGTACAGTTCCTGAAACGTCTGGATGTGACGAGGCTCCAGGTCCGAGCTGACGCCGCGGATCATGGCGCGGAAGTATTCATGCGGGATGCGGTAGCGCGCGACCGCATCGGCGAACGCCGGCCATACGGGATTCTCGGGAGCGCTGCCGGCCAGCGCGGCATCGAGATCGGTCTGCCAGCGCGCGATGGCCCCGGCTCGGTCGCTGATGCCTTCCGCGTCGCTAAGATCGTCGCAGTAGCGCATGAACGCGTAGATCGCGCACATGGCCTGGCGCTGCGGTCGCGAGAGCAACAGGAAGGAATAGTAGAAGTTCTTGGCCTGGGTACGCGCTACTCGCTCGCAGAAAGTGTAGGACTCCGCGAGCGTCATCTAGGCGGCTCGGGAAAATGTCCGTCGCGTCAGGGCGCCCAGCAGTAAACCCACGCGCTCTAGTTTGGAAATGGCCGGCCTGGACCCGAGCACATCGTAATCCTGGCGTTCGATCTTTTCCAGAACCCGCAGGCCGCCGCGACTGAACAGCTCCAGGTCGATGGCCAGGCGCCGGTCGACGGAATCCGCTAAAGGAAGCCCGCGTAGGAATAGTCCGCGCGTGACGTTCACCGCCTCTTGCATCGCGGCGCGAAAGCGCTGATCGAACTGGCGCGCGAACAGAGCCTCCATCGGATAGCCGTGGGCTTCGAACAAATCCAACGGCAGATACACCCGGTCTTTTTGCAGATCGACCGTGACGTCCTGCCAGAAATTGGCTAGCTGCAGCGCCGTGCAGGTGGCATCGGAAAGCGCCTGCCGCTCCGCGTCGCGATATCCACACAGCCCCAGCACCAATCGTCCCACCGGATTCGCGGAATAGCGGCAGTAGTCGAACAGCTCCTCGAAGCTGCGGTAGCGCGTGACCGTCTGGTCCTGTTCGAACGCTTTGATCAAGTCGTCGAACAACGTCACGGGAAGAGAGAACTCGCGAGCCGTTCCCGCCAGCGCCACGAATACCGGATGCCGGGCATTCCCGGCGCACATGGCTTGCAGTTCGCTGCGCCACCACGCCAGCAATCGAAGACTTTCGGCGGTATCGCCGATCTCGTCGCCCAAATCGTCGGCCCAGCGGCAGAATGAGTAGACGTTGTAGAAATCCTGATGGAGGCGCTTGGGCAGCAGCAGACTCACTACATGAAAATTCTCGTAGTGGTGGGTGGCAAGCCAGTGCGTATACTGTCGCGATTCCTCCGGCGACCAGGCGCGATCCATCGCCTCCCGTGAAGCCAGGAATGGAACAGGATGAAGAAATGTGGGAGGGAACACTGAGCCGCCGGCTCCTCTACGGAATGATGGCGGTCTTGAGGTGGCCGTTGTGGCTCATCAGATGTTGCATCACTTCCAGCAAGTTCGAAAGCGGCTCCACGCGATTCACGAAGTCGCGGGCGGTCACGCGGCCCCGGCTGATAATGTCCAAGGCTTGGCGGATCAGAGCGGGCGTGTGATGAAAGCTGGCCTTGAGCGTCAGCTCGGAGTAATGCAGCAGGCCGGCATCCACGGGAACGTCGGTGCCTTCCGGACAGCCGCCGAAAAAGTTCACCACGCCTCCACGGCGCAGGAGCTTCACGGCCAGTTGCCAGACCTCGGGCAGTCCCACCGCTTCGATAACGATATCCGCGCCTCGTCCGCCGGTCAGTTTGTGGACGGGAGTGATGACGTCCGAGCCTTCCTCATTCAGGACCACTTCGTCCGCGCCCATCCCGGAGGCGCGATCGAGCTGCGAACGCCGTCTTCCGATGGCAATGACGCGTGCGTTGTAGACCGCCTTAGCCAGGCGCACGAACATCATGCCGATGGGGCCCAGTCCAATGACCGCCACCGTGTCACCGGGCTTAACGCCGCTCTCTTCCAGGCCGCGCATCACGCACGCCAGAGGCTCCACCAGTGCCGCGTCCTGATAGCTGACGTGCGCCGGAATCTCGTGCATGTTTTTGGTGACGATCCGATTCGGAATGCGAATATACTCGGCGTAGGCTCCGTTATTGAACAGCAGGTCTTCGCAGAGATTTTCCTGGCTGCGTTCGCAGTAGTAGCAAACGCCACAGGGGGCCGAATTCGCGGCCACCACACGCTGGCCCACGTGGAACCCCTCGACGTCGCTTCCCACCGCGGCTACGTCCCCAGCCAATTCATGGCCGAACAAAGCCGGTGGCCGGATCATTTTCGCGTGATAGCCCCGGCGGAACACCTTGACGTCTGTTCCGCAGGTCAGGGCCGCGCGAACGCGTACCAACACGTCTCCACGGTCCAGTTTCGGAACCTGCACTCGTTCGATGCGGAGCTGCTCCTTGCCATACAGCACGGCCGCGCTCATCCGCTGCGTATCAGGACTCATTTTTGTGGCTGGACTACTACCTTTAACGATACCTCATCCGGGTGCAAGGCGCGCTCAATACCGAGGTGAATATCGTTTAATGGGACCCGGTGGGTGATTAGTTCGTCCACCGCCAGAGCGCCGCTGAAAACCAGGTCCGCGGACTCCTTCTGGAGATCCACGGAGGCGCTGTAAGAGCCGAAAATCGCACGTTCCCCCACGCAGATGTCCGCGCCGGACACCTCAATGCGTTCCTGATGCGAAGTTTGGGCAAATAGGAGGATTCGCGCCCCCGGCCGCGAGCAAGCCACGGCTTGCTGGACGATTCCGGGAGCCGAAGCAGCTACGATCACCAGGTCGGCGCCACGGCTGCCGGTCATGCTCTTCACGCGGATATCCAGATCTTCATCGCGCGGGTTGAAGGCCTCCTCCACGCCGAAGCTGAGCGCCAGCCCGCGCCGGCTGGTCATAGTATCCGTGACGATCACACGCGCGCCCGTCCGCACCGCCATCATGGTGAAGATCAGGCCGATGGGTCCCTGTCCCAGCACCGCGATCACATCTTCGGGCTGGGGATCGACTTGCTTGAATCCCTTGAGGCAGGTGTTCACCGGCTCAACAAAACATGCCTGATCGAAAGTCACGCCGTCCGGAATTTTTTCGACGCCGCGCTCCACGATCCAGTCCATCACGCGGACGTATTGCGCGAAGCCGCCCCCTGCGGGTTCAAATCCGGCGGTCACGCCGACCTTCTTGTAGACCGGGCATTGCGCGAACAGTTTGCGCCGGCAGTAGAAACATTCGCCGCACGGGATGTGATGAAATACCACCACGCGATCGCCGGGAAGAAAACGCCGGACATCGGAACCCACGGCCGCTACCACGCCCGCGGTTTCATGGCCGTAAACGCGGGGCGGCTCCAGCAGGTCATAGGCGATCTTTTTGAGATCCGTGTGACAGATGCCGCACGTTTCCACGCGAATCAGGATCTCGCCCGGCCCGATCTCGGGAACGGGAATCGCTTCAACGGCTACGCGGCCCGAACCGCGATACACCGCGGCCTTCATTGTTGAGGTTGCCTCTGGCAATGTTGAAGTTGCCTCTGGCAACCTTTCTGCTGCTTCCGTCCCCGTGGCCGCCGGGTTTTCGGCGACGCTAGTTTTCGCAGTTGGCAAGAAACTCTCCTAACCGTTCGGCTGCCCGGCGGCAATCGCGGTCCAGCCGAATCAACCTTGGCAATGCCGTAAATGGACGCCCCAGCGCCGCCAGTGCAATACTCGTTCGCTTGAAACGTCCGTCCGCATCCCGATACCGATTGAAATCCAGCGGCAAATCGTCGCCCGCTACATCAGATACCACGCGGACGCAGCCAAACGGTACATCCCACTCCCGCGCCTTTTGGGCCACCGCAGCCGATTCCATCTCAACCACAGCAGCCCCTGTGGCCGCCCGCAAGTCAGACTTTTCCCGAGCCGTGAAGGCGACCCGGTCTACGGATACCACGTCGCCCTGCACAAAGGACGCTTGTAACCCTTTTGGAACCTCACCCGATACGACGATATCACCAATCCGTAGAGCGGGGTCAAGCGCCCCGCAGAAGCCGATACTCAGGATCCGATCCAGCGCGTGTTTCTCGTCAATCCTTTGATCCAGAGCGCGCTCCACCAGCCTTGGTCCCGGGCCGTTGGCGATCAACAACCAGCGGCTATTCTTCCAGATAGCCTCCCGCGAATACGCGGCTCCCTGCCAGGGCAGAGGGCGAACGTCGTCCGCGCGTTTCAGGATTCCTTCGAACTCACGTGCCTCTGCCGCAACCATAAGCCAGGTGGTCATTGCTGTATCCATGCCTTCAGCAGTAACCGTTCTCCTGAAACCAGACTACAGCGCGACGAAGGGCATCCGCCGCTGGCCCTGGGGAATACCCCAGGTCGCGCACAGCCTTGTCGTGACGCACCCACATCTTCTTTCGCGACATGCGAACCGCGTCCAGAGGCGCGCGCGGCTCTTTCCCGGTTACCTCTGCCCAAGCGGTGGATGCGACTCCGGCCGCGTACGCTAGCGCGTAGGGAATCTGCACGCTGGGGGCCTTGCGACCGAGAATCCCGGCCAGTGTTTCCAGGATCTGCTGGAGCGTCATGTTCTCCGCGCCCAGGATGTAACGTTCTCCCGATATGCCGTGCTCGCATGCAGCGAGATGCGCGCATGCCACGTCCCGCACGTCGACCACGTTGAGCCCCGTGTCCACATAAGCGGGAATCGCCCCGTGCACGAAATCGACCACGATCTTTCCGGTAGGTGTGGGCTTGAAGTCGTGGTCGCCGACGGGCGCAGTGGGGTTCACGATCACCACCGGGAAACCTTCTTTCGCAAATTCCAGTGCGACTTGCTCCGCCAGGAATTTCGAACGCTTGTAGGGACCTTGCATGTCACCTAGAAACGCCTCGCTGCGCTCGTCGCCCATGTTTGCCAATGTGACGTCGGGCGGGACACCGATGCATCCGACGGTGCTGGTATACACGAACCGCTCGACGCCGGCGCGCCGCGCAGCTAGGAGCATCGACCGCGTACCTTCGACGTTCGACTTGTACATCTCGTCAGGCTCGCGCGTCCATAGGCGATAGTCCGCGGCGACGTGGAAAACCACTCCGCAGCCCTCTACGGCGCGCTCAAGCGAAGCGGGATCGCGCAGATCGCCTTGGACACCCTGGACCTCGGGGAGCTCGCGGAGCTTCGCCGGATCTCGCGCCAGGGCGCGCACCGCATGACCCCGTGCGATTAACGCGCGGGCCACATGCCAGCCGACGAAGCCTGTGGCTCCGGTGACGAGCGTGGGTTTCACAAACGCCGAAAAGGGGGACAGACAGCTCTGTCCACTCCCAGGCTGGTTCGTGAAGCCCGGATTTCACGGGAGGGGACAGGGTAATCTGTCCCCTTTTTCGGCGCGCACACAGCCGGTTATCCCAGCAGCCAGCTCAGCGTCTTGAACGGGTCGCTGAGTTTGGCGTTGATGCCGTAAGCCGAGGAAGGCTCGTATCCGCAATGCACCATGCATTGATCGCAGCGCGGATCGTTGCCGGAGCCGTAATTCTCCCACGGCGTCTTGGTCATGAGGTCTTCGAACGTGTCATGATGCGCGTCGGTGATCAGATAGCACGGGCCTTTCCAGCCTTTGACGTTGTAGGTCGGGTTGCCCCAGGCGGTGCAGGGAAGATCGCGATCGCCCTTGAGGAAATCCATATACACCGGCGACGATACCAGCGGGAAACGCTTGGCCAGCTTGTCGATGTCCTTGAATTTCTCGTAGATGTCCTCGCGCGTCATGAAGATTTCCTGGTCGTTCACCGAGGAATATCCGTATGCGGGAGAAATCGTGTGCCCGTCGACCTTGAACTGTCCGAGGAACGTGTACAGCTCCTCGATCTCGTTCATATCGGTTTCGCGATACACCGTGGTGTTGGTGAACACCTTGAATCCGTTTTCCTTGGCGATGCGAATTCCTTCGACGGCGGCTTTGAAAACGCCTTCGCGTTCCACCGCGAGATCGTGATTCTTCTCCATGCCGTCCAGGTGAACGTTCAACACCAGGCCCGGGTCCGGCTTGAATTCTTTCAGCCGCTTGGCGATGAACATGCCGTTAGTGCACAGCTGGATGTACTTGCCGCGCTTCAGGATTTCCTGGCAGAGCTGGGGCAGTTCCGGATAGAGAAACGGCTCCCCGCCGCAGATCGAGATCATCGGAGCGCCGCATTCGTCGACTGCCTTCAGGCATTGTTCCAGCGTCAGCCGCGAGCTAATCGATGTTTCGTATTCGCGAATCCGTCCGCAGCCGGTGCAGGTGAGGTTGCACGCGTGCAGCGGCTCGAGCATCATCACCAGCGGAAAACGCTTGCTCAGCATCGGATGCGGCTTGCGATCCGCGCGCGCCGATGGAATCTGGGCGTGCACGATGCGGAAGGGATTCTTCGCATCCTCGGTGTGGCCCAAGTTCTTCTGCCACTCCGGGCGCGGCCGCAGCTTGTTTTTGGCGATGTAGGTCGCCATGCTGGCCGCCTGGGAAATCGGAAATCTCATGACTGGGTTGCTCCTCTGGCTTTGCGGTAGGCTGCCAGCGCCAAGACCGGGAAGGAATGCCGGTACAGGTGATATTGCAGATAAAATACGCCCGGGAATCCGGTCCCGGTGGACAAATCTTCGTCCCAGCCGCCTTCGCTGCGTTGGGTTTCGATTAAATGCTCGACGCCTTTGTGGAGGCTGCTGCTGGTGGTGTCGCCTCCGGCGATCAGTCCTAGGATCGCCCAGGCCGTCTGCGACGGCGTGCTGTGGTCGGGCGTGAAAGTGTGGTTGTTGTAGCTGGCGCAGCTCTCGCCCCAGCCGCCATCGGCGTTCTGGATCGAGCGCAGCCATTCGCCGGCCCGCAGGATATAAGCTTCCCGATCGCTTTCGCCGGAGGCCTGCAAGCCGCGCAACGCCAGGTACGTGCCGTAGATGTAGTCGACGCCCCAGCGCCCATACCAGCTCCCATCGGACTCCTGCGCCTTTTTGAGATACGCCACCCCGCGCCTGACGGCTTCGTGGCTATTCGGCACGCCGCACGCGGCCAGAGCCTCCAGCACGCGACCCGTAATATCCGGACAGGTCGGATCGAGCATGGCGTTGTGATCCGCGAAGGGCACGCTGCTTAGGAAATTCCAGTTGTTGTCGACGTCGAACGCGGCCCAGCCGCCGTCCGAGCCTTGCATTGCCAGGAGCCAGTCGATCGCGCGTTTGCGGGTCGCCCGCTGCGCTTCCGGATCCGAGGCGACCGATTGCGAAAGCGCCAGGAGAACCTGCGCGGTGTCGTCGATATCGGGATACCATTCGTTGGCGAACTCGAAATACCAGCCCGAAGGCTCGACGTTCGGCCGCTTGATGCTCCAATCGCCTTTGTGCCGCACTTCCTTCGAGAGCAGCCAGTCGGCCGCGGGCGTCAGGGCGTGCGCCGGCAGGCATTGCGACTCGCCCAGAACATGCACCGCGATGGCCGTGTCCCAAACCGGCGAATAGCAGGGCTGGAAGAAGAATCCGCGCTGATCGTCGATCATCAGGTTCATGAACTGGCGTGTGGCTTCCTGAACGTCGGGATGATCCGGCGGATACCCCAGCAGATCCAGCGCCATGACCACGTACATCATCGATGGATAAATCGCGCCTAGACCATCGGAGTGGCGGGTTCGCGCGAGGATCCATTGCTCGGCGCGACGGATTGCGCGCGTGCGCAGGCTGCGCGAGCCGTGCCGTTCCCAAAATTTGAGCACCCGGTCCGCGACGAAGAAAAAATTGCCCCAGCTCAAGAACTTCTCGCGGTCGATGTAGGCTCGCGAGACGCCCTGCACGAACAGTTCTTCGACGGTGAATCCCTTGGGTACCGGCCGTTGCGGATTCATGGAGTGCAGGATCGACAGAGGCGTGACGATCGCGCGCGTCCAGGAGGACATTTCGTAAATCAGGTTGCCCAGCAGGTTCAACTCGGGAGGAATCGACGGCGTGTGCTCGCGCGGATACAGGCCGAAGAGGCTGAGGTTGACCTTGACGTAGCTGTTCGCCGCCTGCAGGCCGCCGAGAGCGAGGATGCGCTCCCTCAGGCGAACCATACTGGCTTCGATGCTCGCATCATGGGTCTCGATTCCAGCCAGCTTCAGCGCGACGTATGCCTTCACGCTGGCGCTGACTTCGGAAGGGCCCTTTTCGTAAATGCTAAAGCCGCCATCCGGCAACTGGCGGGCCAGAATGGACCGCACTGCCTTGTTGATCAGCCCGCGCGTCGGCGGGTTCCAAACGCCGTCCAGCTGGGGCGGATGACGCCACAACTCCAGCAGAATGAAATCGGATTCAAGAGTGGTGTCGGCGGTCAGTTCGCCGCACCAATAGCCTTCACCAGCCCGGCGGCTGAGAAGATAATCGGCGGCGCGGCGCAACGTCGCGGACGACGCTGGCAGCAGAGTGTCCGCAATTTGCAGACTAGGGCTGCTCATACCCGTGCAACAGTTTGTAATTGCACCGTACGCGTCAGCTCAGCAGGCAGGTTGAAGCGCACGTCCTCTTCTTTAACTTCCATCTCCTCCAGATGCGCGAAGCCTCGTTGCTGGAGAAACTCGACCAGTTGCTCGACCAGGTTCTCGGGCGCGGATGCACCGGCCGTCACGGCTACGGTCTGGATATTGTCCAGCCACGGCTGCTGGACCTCGGTCAGATCGTCGACCAGGTACGCAGGCACGCCCATCTTCTCGCAAACTTCGACCAATCGGCGAGAGTTCGAGCTGTTTTGAGATCCCACCACGAGAAGCAGTTCGCACAGCGGAACTACCGCTTTTACGGCTACTTGGCGGTTTTCGGTGGCATAGCAGATATCCTGTGCCGCCGGACCCTGAATCTTGGGGAACTTCTCCTTCAGGCGCATCACAATGTCCCGGGTTTCGTCCAGGCTCAACGTGGTCTGGGTGATGAAGGAAACGCGCTCCGGATCGGCAACCTCCAGGCGGTCCACATCTTCCACCGTCGATACCAGCGCCGTCGATTTCGGAGCCTCGCCCAGCGTCCCGATCACCTCGTCGTGATCCTTGTGGCCGATCAGAACGATGGTGAA
>Ga0265314_10002470_pt1 | contig 18899 bp, 24 predicted proteins | sample 4126metaG_FD_203106 | JGI IMG/M metagenome (GOLD analysis project Ga0265314, IMG submission 203106) | Rhizosphere microbial communities from Carex aquatilis grown in University of Washington, Seatle, WA, United States - 4-1-26 metaG | ecosystem: Host-associated > Plants > Roots > Rhizosphere >... | reverse complement strand
ATGTCGGCAAGACCGTGGGCAACAACATTGGCAGCTTGATCAACAAGGAACCGACGGTATCGGTCGATCAGCAGAAAGCACAGGCGGGCTTCGCCATCATCCTTTTGAGTGACATGACGTTGAAATAAGGTAAAACCATGCAAAATGTACACAGTTTGAACCAGGACGACGTCCTGAGCGGCGACCCGAAAGAAGATGAGCTGTCGCCGAGCGCTTTCGACGACGAAGGGGAGTCCGGCGCGGTCAAGAAGGGCGGATCCAAGCTCGTTCTCTTCGGCGGCATTGGCATTGCGGTCTTGATGGTGGTGTTCTTCGCCTGGAAGATCTTCAGCCCGCATTTCCAGAGTGCTCAACAGCAGCAGCCGGAAGGATTCGACACGCTTGCGGCGGCTCCCCAGCATGCGCCGGCTCCCAGCCCGGGCGCGCCGCAACTGCTGGACCCGGCAGCCCAGCCAGCTGCTGCGCCGGCCCCAGCCGTTCAGGAGCAAGCGCCCGCGTCGACGGCAGCTACCGTAGCCGCTCCGTCCGCGCCCGCCGCCGCGGCATCGGCCAGCCAACCTGCCCAGCCCATCCAGGCTATTCAGCCGCCGGCCCAACAGCCGGTCGCTGCCGCAGTTCCAGCCGCGCCGACGGCCAATCAGCCGTCGCCCGCCGCAGCTCCAGCGTCGCCGACGCATGCGCCGGACGGCCTGGCCCAGGTCAACGCGCGGATCGACAACCTGGAACGCAGCATCGCAGCCATTCAGGACATGGTCAACAAGATGGCGGCCAACGCCAACAACGCGAAGCAGGCCGCCGCGGCGAGCCGCGCATCGGCTCCCGCGTCGCCCGTCGCCGCACCTGCCGTCAAGGCCAGCCGCGCGGTAGCGCGAAGCGGCGCTGACAGGGCAGGCTCGCGAAAGGCCGTGGCCAGTGCAGCCGAACCCGCGTCCGCGGTTAGCAAGTCGGAGCCGCGCGAGGAAAAGCCAGTGCCGAAGACCGAAGGCGTGGCGCGCGCGACCTTGAAGGCGGTGCTTGATGGGCGCGCATGGTTCCAGACCAAGTCCGGCGAGACGCTGACCGTTTCCGTCGGCGAGGAAGTGCCAGGCCTGGGCGTCGTGAAGAGCATCGATACGGATCTCGGCGAAGTGCGCTTTGCCAACGGTTCCAGCGTTCGTTAAAGAAAGCCGGCGATGATCGACGCATCGACCATGCTCGGAACCTTCATGCAGTCGTTCCCGGGCTTCGAGCTGTTCCTGAACCTGTTCGTCGCACTCGCGGGGGTGATCCTCACGGGAATGGCCCTGTTCAAGTTCATCCAGCTCGGCTCCCACGGCAGCGGTCCCGGAGGAGTGACGTGGATTACGCCAGCGATGTACCTGCTGTCCGGGGCCGCGCTGTGGAATTTCGGCTCCAGCATCGATACGTTCCTGGAGACGCTGTATGGGCCGTCGACCTCCGTTTCCAACCTGCTGGGATACAGCGGTGCGTCCTCGAAGATGCCAAAGGAGACGCAGATGATGCTCATGGCACTCATCTCCTGCATCCGCCTGTATGGCTACTTCACGTTCGCGCGGGCCTGGATCAGCGTGCGGAAGATCGGGAGCGGCCAGAACGGGTCGGACGAAGTATTCAAGAGCGCAAGCATCCGGCTGTTCGCCGGTGTGGCTCTCATCAACATCGTGCAAACCACGAATGTAGCATCGAGCACCTTCGGATTCGGAGATGTTCTCTCTTAGTTTTTATTCACAGTCATTACGGAGTCACAAATGTCCAAAGCTATCAAGAATCTGAAAAAACTGGCCAAGGCCGCCACTTTCGGCGCGCTCGGTGCCGCGTCGTTGGCCTTGTCGCAGAGCGCGACGGCGCAGTCGCTCGGCAAGGTCGCCACGAACGTATCGGGCAGCTTCAACGCGATGGGCCTCGCGGCCCAGGCCTTCTTCGCACTGTGCGGCGTGGTCCTCATCGGTCTCAGCATCTTCACGCTGATCAAGTACAACAAGACCGACGGCCAGGGCGCGAAGCTGTCCACGTTCGCTGTCTACCTGATCGGTGGCGGCGCTCTGTTCTACATCGCGAGCCTCGTGAATACCACTGGCGACACCATCTGGGGCGAAGGCCAGGGCAACAAGGGCAAAGTCACAATCCAGCAGAACTAAGGCGGTCCCGTGATCAACCAAATCTCGCTATCCGTCTGCCGGGATATTCGTCGGACGCCACTGGTGAACCACATGTCGAGCCGGGACAAGAACGCCGGACGGGTGCGAGAGCTGGTCATCGGCCAGGCGCGTTTCGGACGACGGTGCTACTTTTGCGACTTCGCGTTCGGCACTTCCGATGTATTCGAGGTACACCATCTCGATGGCGACCACACGAACGACGCCACCGAGAACATGGTACCCGTGTGCGAAATGTGCCATGCGCCGTTTCATCTTGAGCTCGTCGGCCGCAAGTGGCCCAAGCGCCCTGGCGCGATCATCTTCCTGCCGGAACTGTCGCAGCCCGAGCTGAACAACCTGCTGCAGGCCATCTTCTATTCGATGGCGGTGCAGGTGACCGGCGGCCAGGATGCCGCTACCCAAGCGCCTATCGCGCAGCCGCACACGGTGTACCGCCGGCTTCTGGACAGGCGCGCGCAAGTCGAGCAGGACCAAAGCGGAACAGTCGTCCGGCCAGGGTTCTCCGAGCCGGTAAACCTCAGCCTTATGTTGCTGAGCCCGAACTTCACGGACGAGCAGTACGCCGCGCGCGACCAGCTGCTGGCCGGATGCCGCTATCTCCCTGACCCCGAATACTTCGTGGCCAAGGCGGGACAGTGGAACGCGCACGGCGCTGCATTCAGCCGGCTGGATCTGGCTGCGTGGCCTGGCGTGGCCGGTGTGAGCGCATAGGCATGGGCATCAAGCATTTCGGATGCGTACGCTTCGACTCGGACGATCCCAACATGGGCGGCTGGGCGGCGGTCAACGGCCAGGGTGCGTACCGCATCTCCTCCGTGGGCAACCTGGACAACGACACCCTGTGGTGGACCAACCTGTCGTTCAAGGCCATCCACGGGGCCAACCTGAACAAGACACCGTACATCAAGCGGACCACCTACCTGAATTCTTGGCTGCAGGACGGGCAAGTGGAGGTCTGCAACGGCTGGGGATTGCTGCGCCGATCGCATACCGAAAAGGCGATCACGGAGTCCCTGTCGGGCATCTTCACCAGGGTAATGCGCTTCGCGGGCTCCGCCTACGGAATCGACTTCGCGCGGTCGGTCCCATCGCACGACAACCTTGCGGACGAGTTGCGCTGCAAGATCCTGCCGGACAAGGACCCGCATATCGGCCCGGAGGTCGACAGCGCGCTGTGGGCTGCGCACCAGTATTACACCTATTGCCTCACGCCGTACGCCAACAAAGACGAAACCGCGGTCGTTCGCTTTGCTGTGCCGGCTGTCGCCTACGCGGCTGAAATGCTCAACGCGATCGTGCCGACGGACCAGGTCGAGTTCATTCCGGCCGAGAAGCTGCCGCCGGCGGACCAGCGGCTGGACTGGGTCATCAACCATCCCCGCCCGGCGCTGGTCCGAGTCACGGTGTCGAACATCAGCCCCGACTACGTGAACGTCATCGCGTTCGCGAACGGCGCGAAGGCCGGCAGCAACCGTGCCTGGATCTCGCAGCCAGAACTGCTCCTGCTATCGCGCTACGCGCGGGTCGAAATCAGCGGGCTGTTCCTGTTTGGCGGCTACGAGTCACTGCCGTCGGAATCGCAGCTACCGGCGTTCACGGCCATGCAGGCCATGACGCCCAGCGCCGAGGTGATCGCGTCGAACCACTGGATCGGCCTGGCACGCGAGAACTGCTTCCGGCTGGAGCCTAAGAGCACGGAATACCGCGCGATCGCGCCGCGTGCCGCGTGGATGACCGCCATCGACCGCTTCGTCATGTTCACCTACGCGCTGCAACTGCACCGCGCTGGCATCGCGATTCGCCGCTACGGTGCCGGTGCCGTCACGGTGATCGTCCCGAAGCACAACTACCGCGATGCCTACGAGATCGCGACCTCGATCGGTCTGATTGCGCCGCCAGGCCTGGTCGCCGACATCGAAACACAAGACGAGCTGCAGACGCATGGCTAACTCCGACGACCTGCTGATGATCGAGGTCGCGCTGCGCGACGCCCGCCACATGGAAGTGATCATGTCCTTGGACCGGCTGTTCCTGATGCCAGAGGACGAGGTGTCGCTGCAGGCGGCGATGCACGACCTGGAGATCGTCAAGCGCTTCATCAACGAACACCTCCCCGAGCGGTTGCGCGCGCCGGCGCGCGCCATCTTCGTGGAACACGGCCGGTCGATGGGCGACCACTTCCGCGCCGCGCAAAATCGAGAATAGAGAGGAACCACATGAAATTCGCCGAACGCGTCATCGACAATATCGAGAGCCTGCTCGCATGGGCCGCCACCAGCGTCAAGCAGGCGGGTGCGGATTACTGCGACATCGAGTCGGTGGACGACGAGCAGACCATCACCATGCGCGACGGCACCCTACTCACGATCATCCAGATCCACGGGTCCTATCGCATGATCGGCGCGGAGGAGTTCGGGGAGGTCGACACCACGATTGCGGGAAGCCTGAAGGCCTACCTCAGTTCCGGAGGCCATGCGGTGCAGTTCGTGTTCAGCGGCGATCCGGATTCCGCCGAGCGGGACATTCGCGAGGCCCTGGCCACCTCGATGGCGACCGCCAAGCGCCTGAACCTCGACCTTGACGACCTGTTCGAGGAGGATATTGCCAACCTGTCCAAATACTGCGCGAACGAGAAGACGTACGCGGTTCTGTTCACGCGTCCCTCAGCCATCACCGCAGCTGAGCAGAAGGCGGACCTGAAGGCGAAGGTCGAGCTTTTGACGGCGAGTCCAATGCCCCGCCTGAAGGATGCCCCCAATCTTTTCGCCGCTATCGCGAGCCTCCGCACGCGGCACAGCTCGTTCGTCTCGGCCATCATGGGCGACCTGAAGAACACGAGGATCGCCGCCGAGATCCTGGAAGTGCACGACGCCATCCGCGCCCAGCGCATGTCGGTCGATCCGGACTTCACTGCCGAGGATTGGCGCGCCTGCCTCGTAGGCGACAAGATCCCGCATCGCAAGACGCGGCGCGATCCTCTCGACATGTCGGGCTCGTACTGGCCCCGTGTGGACCGGCAGATCGTGCCGCGCTCCGTGATCCCGATCGACCTGAAGACGGTCGAGGTGGGCGATCGGATCTACGCCCCCATGTACATCGATCTCCAGCCGGACGAAATCCGGCCGTTCCAGCAGCTGTTCACGCGCGTGGTCGAGGCCCGCCTGCCCTGGCGCATGTCGTTCCTCATCGAATCGGGTGGACTCGGCATCATGTCGTACAAGAGCGCCGTGACGGCCCTGTTCGGCTGGAGCAGCAGCGAGAACTCCCTGATCAAAGGGGCCATCGAGCAGGTGCGCAGCGCGGTGCGCAACCAGGGTGCGTACGACGTGCGTTTCAGGGTCGATTTCGCGACCTGGGCACCAAAGGACGAACGCAAGCTGCTGGCAACGCGCGCGTCGCGCCTGGCGCGCGCTGTGCAGGGCTGGGGCAGCTGCGAAGTCAAGGAAGTCTCCGGCGACGCCGCGCAGGGCTTCATTTCGAGCTGCCTGGGCCTGTCCATGAACAGCGTGGCCACGCCCTCGTGCGCAATCCTGTCGGATGTCACTTCGATGCTGCCACTGTACCGTCCCGCATCGCCGTGGAGCGACGGCGGCGCAGTCATCTACCGCACGCCGGACGGCAAGCCGTGGCCGTATCAGCCGAATTCGCCGGTGCAGGTGGGCAGCATCAACATCACGGTCGCGGAACCGCGCTCGGGCAAGTCGGTCAAGGCGAACCAGGACAACCTGGCACTGTGCGTCTCGCCCGGCATCACGCGCTTGCCGCTGGTCGCGATCATCGACGTGGGCAAGGCCAGTTCGGGGCTGATCTCGCTGCTTTACCATGCACTGCCGGAGTCGCAGCGATACCTCGTCGCCAGCATCCGTCTGCGCATGCTGCCGGAATTCTCGATCAACGTGTTCGACACTCAGCTCGGCTGCCGCTATCCTCTTCCGCACGAGGAGGCGTTCCTGATCAATTTCATCTCCCTGCTGGTGACGCCGATCGGTCAGGAAGGTCCTCCGGACGGCATGGTCGGACTGGTGAAGCTGTCGATCGAGACGGCGTACAAGTACTACAGCGACGCCAAGAACGCCAAGGCCTACAGCCCGAACACCGAGGGCGCGGAAAAGGTGGACGCCGCCATCCACACCTACGGACTGCATGTCGACAGCCAGACCACCTGGTGGGAGATCGTCGACGCGCTGTTCGAGAAGGGCGCGAATCACGAAGCTATGCTTGCGCAGCGCTTCGCGGTTCCGACCGTGCCGGACATTGCGTCGATCAGCCGCGAGCCGCAATTCCAGGATCTGTACGGGCAAAAGTCGACCCCGGACGGGGAGCCGCTGCTGCAGGCGTTCATCCGCATGCTGTCGGAGGCGGTGCGTGGGTATCCGATCCTGGCCCGGCCGACGAAGTTCGACCTGGGCGATGCGCGGGTCGTGTCGATCGATCTGGACGAAGTCGCCAAGACCGGTTCCGATGCCGCAGACCATCAGACCGCAGTGTGCTACATGCTGGCCCGCTACGTCGCGGCTCGCAACTTCTACCTGATCGAAGACCACATCGTCAACTTCCCGCCGCTGTACCGGCAGTACCACGAGAAGCGCATCCACGAGATCCGGCAGGACAAGAAGCTGGTCCAGTTCGACGAGCTGCACCGCACCCGCAAGGCGATCCCGGTGCGGGACCAGATCAAGGTCGACATGCGCGAAGGCGGCAAGGCCGGGGTGGCCGTCACGTTGATTTCTCAGTCGGTGACGGACTTCGACGACGTCATGCTCGAATTCGCCACCTGCAAGGTGGTGATCTCGAAGCAGAACGAGAAGAACGCCGAAATCATGCGCAAAATGTTCAACATGTCGGCGACCGCGGAATACGCCGTCAAGAACCTGATCCGGCCACCTGGTCCCCAGGGCGCGACGTTCGTCGGCATGTTCTCGACCAAGCGCGGCGACGCTGTCCACCTGCTGAACAACACGCTGGGCGGCATCAAGTTGTGGGCGTTCTCGACCACGAACGAGGACAGCTATGTGCGCGACAGCCTGTACGGCAAGCTCGGGCCGGCCGTGGCCCGCAAGCTGCTGGCAAAGCTGTACCCGGGCGGGACGATCACGGACGAGCTCGAACGCAGGAAACGCAGGCTGGAAGAAACGGGCCTGATCGGCAGCAGCCACGATGACGGCGTCATCAACGAGCTCATCAAGGAAATCCTGGAGCGTCACGCCCAGATGGAGAAAGCAGCATGAAGCACAACATCATCCTGGCGACTGTGATCGCCATCGCCGCGGGCAGCGCGAGCGCGCAGAGCATCTTCAATGTCCAGCAACCGCAGCCTCGCCAAGTGCCGGCGCGCCCGCCCGCCGCCCCGGCCACCGTGCAGCCAATGCCGCAGTATCAGCCGGCGACGCCGCCGGCGGCATCGTCGGCCCCGGTCATCAGCGCCGATCCGAAGGTGCTGGCACAATTCGATCGGATGCCGAATGAAAGCGACGACGCGTTTAACGCTCGGATGAAGGCCGTCTACCAACGCGCTTCGGCAGACATGGAGCGTGCGACGCGTGCGCACATCGAAAAGATGCGGGCACTGAGCGCAGGCCGGTAACGACAATCACAACTGATAGGGCAGGCGATGCGATTTATCGTGGAAATGGACGATGAGGGACTGGAAGACGTCGACCAGGAGGAGCTGGGACGTGCGATTCAGGATGCGGTGATGGGTACCCATTCTCTGGGTGACGGCGACCTGTATATTGGGCACGCCCGCGTCACTGTGGACGAATCGCACTTGGCCATGGTGCCGCGCCGATCGTTCAAGGCATGGCTTCAGCAGCAGCTGCAACGCAACGACCCGGTGGGCGATCTCGCGCGCGACGCCGGTAGCGACAAGGATGCGCCGGGCGGTCGCAAATCGTACATCGCCTGGCGGGATTATCTGCATTCGCGGTGGGCGCATCGTGACGTCCTGCGCACGCTGAAGGAGGCATGGGGCGAATTCGAGAAGGATGCTGCGAACTCGCAGAAGGGCAGGCAATGAAGACGGACTACGATTTTCTTCTGTGGACAAAGGCGTATGATCCGGACACGTTGCGGCGAGCCGCCCTGGCACACGAGGATGCCGATCCCGAACAGACTTTCTTGAACGAGGACGGCACCGTCGACGTCGAGTCCTGCCTGGTGATGATGCTGGACCCGGGCCATCTTCCGGGCTGCGACATCCAGCATAGCGGCGCGTCCGTCGCCGAGGATGGACGCGGCGATGACTATGAGTTCGGCATATGGCTGACCGTGCACGACGCCGAGATCTTGCGCGCGGTCGCGCTGCGGCACGAGGATGCACAGCCCGACGATACGTTTCAATTCGAGGACGGCTCGGTCGATATCGAGGCATGCCTGGTGATGGTGCTCGACCCGGGATCGCTCCCCGGATGCTCAATCCAGTCCAGTTCCGCCTCTCCTGCCGGCGCGCTGCTGGCGGAGCCGGAGCCCGATCACGACGACAGGTCTTCGCCGCGGCCATAGGCCGAGCTGGTGGTTGACATGGTGCACAAGTGCACCTACGATGCTTCCTGATGAGTTGAACTGGAGACGAATTTGGAAGCGCGAAAAGTCAAGGTGTGGTTGGGTATCGCGGCTGCTCTCGCAGTCGCTGGAGGCGGCCTGGCGTTCGCGCTGCACGAGCCGGTGATCGCCATGTACCACGCCGCGGTGCCGCCGGAGGTGCGCTTCGGCGTTGGCGACGTGGACGTCGGTGCCTATCGCGTCCGGGTGGAGATTGCCTCCACCGAGAACGCGCGTCAGCAAGGCCTGATGAACCGCACTTCGCTTGGAAGCATGCAGGGCATGCTTTTCGTCTTCGATTCCCTGGAACGCCAATGCATGTGGATGAAGAACACCAAGCTCGCATTGTCGGTGGCGTTCATCGATGCCGGCGGGCACATCATCAACGTCGAGGACATGCTGCCCGAGACGGAAACTCCACATTGTTCGACTCCAGGATCGAACCCGTCGTACGCGCTCGAGATGGCGTCAGGATGGTTCCGTGAGCGCCGGTTGGGCGCGGGCACGCCTGTTTCCAGTCTGCCCGCCGTGCGGGTCGCCGCACCCGGTTTTAATGAGCGGGGGAACCATGCCAACGATTGATCGCCAGGCGGCAAGAATGCAAATCCTCGCGGCCGTGCGCGCGATGGCCGTGGCCTATCCTGACGCCGACTATTGTTTTGCGCGCGAGGCGTCCGGTCTTCTGGGGCAGATCCGGCTTATCTGCAAGGGCATGTGGCCGACCGCAAGGCAGTGCTGGGAAGGGGTGGGCCTGCATCGGTCGCACCTGGTCGACGAATTCGAATTTGGCCAGGCGGACCGCATGCGCGCCAGCGTGGGCGCGCAGCCGGTAGGGAGCGTCGCATGACCCGTACCGCCGCCACTATTTCCGATATCGTCTCGGCAGTCCGGTTTCGCGAGATCCTCCAGGCGCGGCACCGTGATCATTTCATGGCGATCGCCGACCTCTTTGCGATGGGCTGCCTTCTGCATTTCCAAGGGCAGGAGCGCACCGGACGCAAACTTGTAAAGGAGGCCTTGCGGTTCGCCGCCAGCGCAGCCGACGAAACCTACTTGCGTCTGGTCCGGGAGAACCTTTCCGGGAACGAGTTGCGCTTTGCCCGGGAGGTCCATGCGCACCAGGAGGTGAACGAACTGCTGGAACAGGCGGCGCGCCGAAATGCCGAGTGAACTGCATGATGAGCTGGCCGCACTCGGCGCGGCCTGGTTGAAGCGAAACGGATTCGCAGTGGTAGCAACCGACCTGAATGCGCTCGGGTGCCGTGAGCGCGCTGACGTGATCGGCTTTCGTTCTCAGTGTTCCGCGACTATCGAATCGAAGGTGAGCCGTGGCGACTTCCTGGCCGATCTCAAGAAGCCGCACTGCCACACCGGAGGCATCGGCCTGTATCGCTTTTACATCTGCCCGGCCGGCTTGATCGCCGCCGAGGAGCTGCCGGCCAGGTGGGGCCTACTGCACGTCACGGGGAGGCGCGTGGTGGAGGTCGTGCGGCCGCGCGGGAACATCTGGCCCGGCCCGACGACGAGTATTGCTGGCTGGTCCGAGTGGCAGCATGAGACGGATCTTGACGCAGAACGCAGCGTGTTGTTTTCGATCTCGCGCAGGCTCGCGCTGGGCCGTCCCATCACCAAGTAGGCTCCGGCCGCGGTGCTTCTGCTTACCCGTCGACGCCGTGCCCTTTCACGCCGGCGGAGGCGAAGAACGCGGCACTGCCGCGCATGCGCCGCTTTCCTTCAGGGTTGTCGTATCCGCTGGTGGTGTCGATGGACGCATGGCCGGCGATACTGCGCTCGATGTGGGCCGTGGTGCCGGCGGCGAGTGAGTGGGTGATCTTCGTGTGCCGCAGCCAGTGCGTGCTTGCGCGCCGCAGGTGTGCCGCGCTGTCGGCGTCGACGTCGACGAGCTGGGCGGCGCAGCGCTCAAAGAAGGCGACCAGCTGGTCGTACCAGGTCTGCGCGCCGATGCCGGCGTGCGGATCGTGCGGCGCTCGCGCCGCCGGCGAGTTTGGGGCGCGAAGCGCGACGTCCGCCGCCTGGCCCAGCAGGAACGCCTGCTTGTTTCCAGGGGCCGACGGGTTGGCGTCGAGGCCGCGCGATCGCGCATAGGCGCTGAGGTCTGCGATCACTTCGTTCGGTACCGGAATCTTGCGCAGTACGCCGCCCTTTCCTACCACCCACAGTTCCCATCCTTCGACCGTCCCTGGATCCTCCAGATCCGGCGGGTAGGAAGCCCAGCGCAGATCGCCGAAGCGCGCGGCCACCGCCTCCGCGCGGCGCAGGCCAGTCGCGTACATCAGGCGTAGCCCGAAGCGGAGCCGCATGTTGGCCGACGTCGGCGGCAGCTGGTCGATGCAGCGCATGACATGGGCCCATTCTCCAGCCGTAAGGCTGCGCGTACTGTCTTCCGTCGTCGGAATGCTGCGCGGGGCGGCCAGGCCGAGGAACGGGTTGGCCATGAGGTACCCCTTGGCGTGCAGGAAGGCATAGAACGCCTGCAGGCGCGTCAACGCCAGCGCGGCGGCACTTGGCTTCAGCGGACCTGCGAACGGCCGCCACAGCGGTCCGTAGCGCTCCCTGCCGCGCGCGCGGCTGCACCAGCGTGCCGAGGGTTGCGGGTCAGCCAGGAAGTCCCGATAGGCGGCCGCATCTTCGAAGTCGATCGACGAGGCGGCTTTCTTCCGTTCCAGCACCGCCCACAGCATGAACCGGTGCGCCTCGTCCAAGTAGGCGCGCTGCGTGGTGGTGAGGTAGCGGATCCAGGCGAGCTCGCCGTCGGTGGACTCGATCCGGCCCGCGGCCAGGTCGGCGTCACGTCGACGGGCGATCTCAGCCGGCGAAAGACCTGGTTTCGACCGGATGAAGGCGAACAGGGCCTCCCGGTCGCAGTCGGCGCGCAGCATGCATTGCTCCCGAAGACCGCGGAAGCGTCCCTGCGATCCGTCGAGCGCCGCGGGAACGACGAATTTCTCGATGGGGACCACGCCGGTCGACGGCGCGACGACGGCCGCCAGCTGCTGGGGCGAGACTTTGCGACGCGGTATCTCCGCGTGCTGGCCGAGCGCGAATGCGGGGTCGTGGTCGAGATCCCGCAGCCACGCCACGATGCGGCCCGCTTTTCCTGAACCGATTGCGCGCAGGCTGGTCGACCAGCCTTTGCCCATCCCGTTGATCCGGTCGACCAGTGCACGCAGCGTAAGCACGCCGGCTTCCTCGAGCGGCGTCGCGAGCGCAGGTATCAGCCATGCCGACACAGCGTCTTCCGGAGAGGGGAGCTCGGCGGCGAGGTCTTCCAACCAGCGCAGTGCAGCCAGCTGCTTGGCCAGCAGCTGGCTGCGGCGCGTCTGCTGCGCGGTCGGCTTGCCGAATTCGGCCTCGTAGGCCTGCATCTGCTCGGCCTGGGAAAAATCTTCCAGCCCGCGCTCGAAGGCGAACTCCTCAAGGGACGGCGTGGCCGCCGGCGGGGCGAGCAGAACATCTGAGACAGTGCTGACGTCGAGCCGCAGTAGCCGGGCCAGGCCTGGCCGGGCATGCCGCTTCGCCGCGGCGGACAGGTCGGCCCGCAGCGTGACCACCGCGCTCTTGACCGCGCGCGGGTCGCTCACGAAGCCGTGCAAGGACAAGTACCGGTCCCAGCTGTCACGCAGATCGAGGCCTTCCACGTAGCTGCGCATGAAGGCGAAATGGCCTCGATGCAGCTTGGCGCGCACAGTCGCCCGGGCTGGACGCCCCGGGTCAGGGATGTCCTCGTCAACGGCGACCACGCCGTCTTGTTGGCCCTTGTTGGTGGGACCGCCGTGACGGGATAGCCAGGCGGTGTGCTGTTCCTGTTCGGCCAGCTGCTCGGCCAGATCCTGCGCCGGCGAGCCAGCTCGCCGCGCAGCATCGAGTCGCGCCCGCCATGCCGCGTGCTCGGCCCTCTCGGCCGGGGCAAGTTCGTCATCGCGAAGTAGGAGAGTGCCAAGCGTGGCTGCCATAGTGTTTTGCTAACTCATTGTTTTGTAATGTGATTTCCCGATGCGCGCTGCGGCGACGGACATCAGAGCTCATCGGCTGGCAAAAGGTGCTTTCCAGTGTACCGTACTTAGCAGCCTTTTTTTCTACCTTTGATTTCTCTGCTTAGAAAAGGTTGGGTGGACCTTTTTGCCCGCAAGCATCCAGCATCACTCTTGAGTCGTTGCATTCATCTGGGCCGGGCACTCTCGACGCAACGCGTCACAAAATGATTGACTGGTTTCGTATCGTATCGTAACGTACCGTATAGTAAATCATAACAGGAGAATTCGAGATGCCACGCTCGCCTACCATTACGTATGACGATGTCGCCGCGATCGCCGACCGCCTAAAAGCGGCCGGCAAGCGGCCCTCTCCACGATTGATCCTGGAAGAGCACGGATCGGGCAGCTTGGGCACCATTCATCCCCTGTTCAAGCAATGGGAGAGCCGGCAGGCCCAGGGCGTCGACATCAACATCACGCTGTCGCCGGTTCTGCAGCGAGCCCTGCTGGAATACGTTGGCCAGCAGGTGGCCGGTGCAAAAGCCGAGCTCGAGGAGAGGCTTGCCCTCAGCGAGCAGGCGGCGGCCGACCTGGCCCGGGAAAATGAGCGGCAAGCTTCGATCCTGGAAGAGAACGCCGCCTCGATTACCCAGCTGCAGGAACTGCTCGCGGCCGCCGGCGGGCGCGCCCAGCAGATGGAGTCCGACCTGGCGGACGCGCAGGAGCGCGCCCAACGTTCCCAGCATGAGGCCGAGAGCGCCCGCACCGAGCTGGCCAAGGCTGAGCTGCGCCTGGAGGCGATGCCGCGGCTGGAGTCCGATCTGGAAAACGTGCGCGCCGAGTTGCAGCAGGAGCGAGCAGCACGCCACGCTGCCGACCAAGCAGCTGCCGTCGCGGCGGCGCAGCGCGACAGCCTGCAAGAGCGCCTGGGCGAGGAGAAGGCGAGGGCGGAGCAGGCTTCTGAGCGGTTCGAGCAGCTGGCGAGCGAAGCCAAGGTCCTCACGTCCGAATTGGGCAACACGCGCGTTTCGCTTGAGGCCGCCCAGACGCGGCTCGACGCCACGAGCAAGGAAGCCGACGTGCTGCGCGCGGCGCTGCAGGAAACCAAAACCGAGCTTCGCAGCGTACAGCAGGAGGTTGCGGAACTCCGTGGACAGGGCCCACGGCCGTGAAGTTTATCCACAGAAACTGGGGATAAATCCATTGGGCGAAGTGGATTCCCTCTGGGAACGGCAAGTGAAATGTCGGCATGCCTACTGAATGGGCACGGGAGCGACTTGTCACCTCCATTAAAAAGGCGTAATGTTCAACTTACTGAACATTTCTTGCGATATCAAACATGCGCTTATCTGAAATCGGACAGCGGATCAGGCAGCAGAGGCGTGCCTTGGGGCTGACCCAGGACCAGGTTGCCAAGTTGTCGGAGCTGTCCCGCACGACCATCAACCAGATCGAGAACGGCACGCTGGCGGACCTCGGCTACGCCAAGCTGGCGAACTTGTTGAGCGTGCTCGGTCTAGACTTACAGGCCGAGCCGGCCAGAGGCCTGGCGCATGCTCTCGATGTAGCGGCTCGCACAGCGAGCACGAGTTACAGAAACGTGCTCGCGCCCGACACTTTGGTCAAGATGCTCGAAACGGGGCACGCGCCGGACGAGTTCCGGCCTCACCTCATGACTTTGCTGGATGAGACGCCGGTGCCGGTGGTGGTCAAGGCCATCCAGGAAGCCGCACAGCGTTCGCTGACGGCCACGCCGCGCAAGATGATGCAGCACATGGCCACGTGGGCCGCTGAGCTACACGCGCATCGGACGGTATGGGGATGACGACGGAGACCTGGAAGGTCCTGTTCGGACACGCGCTCACGCTTATCGACGACGTACTGCAGCACGGGACGAAGGATCTGTACTGGACATTCGGTGGCGGGACCGTCCTGATGCTGCGCCACAATCATCGGTTCAGCAAGGACATCGACATCTTCGTTCCCGATCCCCAAGCACTCGGCTTCGTAACTCCAAGGCTGAGCTCGCACGCTGAGACGCTCACGTCCGATTACACCGAAGCCGGCAACTTCGTGAAGCTGTTCCTGCCGGAAGGGGAGATCGATTTCGTCGCCTCTCCGAACCTCACCGACGAGCCGTACGTGCTGCAGGAGCTGTTGGGCCGGACTGTCAGGGTCGAGACCTCGGCCGAGATCATTGCGAAGAAGTTGTGGCACCGGGGCGACCGATTGACGGCGCGCGACATCTTCGACTTCGCCCTGGTAGCGGAGCGAGAGCCCGACGAGCTCGACGGCGCGGCCGAGTTCCTGGTACGGCATATCGAGCCAATGTTCGATCAGCTCGAACGGAATGCCGCCATGCTCCGGCTGCAGTTCGACGCGATCGCCACGCTCGATTACAACCCAGGCTATGACCATGCCGTGGCCGTGCTCAAGGACCGTTTGTTGGCATGCAAGCAGATGCTCGAGGAAGGGCCGGCGTCCCGCCACCGGCCATAACCAGACTTTTAGCCGCCCTGGTCGACGACCGCTCCGCGCGGGGCGCGCATCCGGTGGTGGCGGAGCTCGAAGAATTGCCTCATCCGCTCACGTTCCTTCAAGTGCCTGACCTGGCACCGGACGATAGGTAGCACCGGCACCGTGAGCAGCATGCCCAGCGCGCCGATCGCCGTGGCCAGCAGCAGCTGCAGGTCGGGCCAGCGCCCGGCGCTCAGGCGGACTCCAAGCAGCAGTACCACCAGCGCTGCCCCGGCCTGCAGGAACGTTTTCACGGACGGAAGCCGCACGGCGTCGATATCGAGCAGCGTTGCGTCGACCTCGGCATCCCGGCAGGCGGCGTCCAGACGCAGCTTTTCCATGTCGGTAGCGTAGGGCTCATGCCGCATCTTCGTGCTCGCATCGTCCAGGTCGTCCAATACCAGCTTGAGCTCAGCGAATTCAGCCGGCCAACGACCTTCCACGGTGACGCCGTACGTTTCCATGAGATCCCGGACCAGATGGAGCGCGACCACTCGCTCGACGAAACGGCCGTCGAGGACGGCCAGGCATGCTCCGGTCAGTTCGAAGATCCGGATGCGCCCGGGGGCCAGGTAATCCTCGTCCGAAACCAGCGCGGGAATATGCGGAAGCCCGCGTTCTTTGAAGAGGGCCACGCGGTTCTTTCCTTCATGCGCGAGAACGATGCCGAGCGGGCGGATGTGGGTGTACTCCGCGCATTCCGTTGCGGCGCGATCGACCGTGGAGGCCTCGAACGCGCTGAAGACCCTCTGTACGACCTTTTGCTGCTCCTGCTCGTCCAGGTGCTGGGGAGACCATCTCCAGCTGTCGCCGATGACCGTCGAAGTCGGCACCAGGGCACGGTACCGTGGAGAGAAGCTGTCCACCGATCGCTTGGACCTGGCATACCAGTAAAACGGAAGTACTTGCGCGGCGAAGCAGTGGGGGCCCAGAGTCCGATAGCCACGCCACTCCGGGAAGATCTGTCCGACGATTGCGCTGCCGGCTGCGGAGCGCCCCAACGCATCCATCTCGTCCTTGATCGCCACCAGACCGGCGGCTGCACGCGCGACGGCGGGCGAACAAGCGATCGTCAATTCAGGGGCCGCGGGGACGATGTTGGTGTCACAGGTCATGGAAAACTCCATCGAAAAAGGTCGTTACAGTGTATAGCAGATCCGTTCTGAAACCAACTTGACTTGGTGCACATGTGCACCATAGAATAAGGCGATGAAAAACCATGTCAGAGCAGTCGTGCTTTGTTCGACTAACTCTGGACGAAGAACATCGCGGAGTGCACTTGTGCACCTTCGATGCTGCCTTTCATTCCTACCTTCCTAACTGCACATGCCTACCAAGACCTCAGTGACTCGCCAGACTTCGCGAACAAAGCGCGCAGTAAAAATCGACAACGGAATGGCGTTGCGCCAGCTGATCGAAGATGCAGGCCTCACACAAGCCCGTGCCCTTGAGCTGGTCAACGAAGATCAGGTTTTCCCGATCGCGCAGAGCACATGGAAGTCATACCTGGCGGCCACCGACAGCGTCAGGCGTAGGCCCTGTCCAGACAAGGTGTTGGACCACGCGCGCAAGGTGATCAGCTCGCAGGATGCCTCGTGAAGTCGCTGCTGGTCGGGCTCCTGAAATTCTCGCTGTCGCTATGCGTCATCGGACTGGCATTCGTGGGCGCATTCCGGACCATGAACGCGATGATGGTATACGACGGCGCAAAGGTGCTGATCGACGACGCCTATCCTTGTCCGGCACCGCGTACTGACGAAGGGGTGTGCCTGATATCCGGAAGCCTCGGACATGAACTGTGGTCGGGTAATGCGACGATCGTCACCGCCTCCGGGCCGGCGTACTCTGTGCCGGCAAACTTCGTGCGGGGGACCTTCTTCGAGGCGCGTACCGTGCGTTACGAGCCATTCGGGAAGGCGCTGTCGGCGGCTATCGGCTTGACGATTCTCGTCGGCGGAAGCTTTCTCGCTCTGGCCATCTTCGGCCCCGTCTTTCCGCGACGCGTTAGGCGTTAACGGGGGATTTGGCGCATGGTGCACAAGTGCACCAAAAAACTCTTGCGTCATGGTGCACTTGTGCACCATAATTACTTCGCACTCAGGCAAAAAACGAAGCCCGCTTCGGCGGCAACCGGCGCGGGCTTCTATCACCTCACACTGAATCGGAGTATGAAATGAATACCTGTGATTTTACCGGCATCCGCATGAAAAAGGCAGACTGGAAGCGCGTTCCACCGTATTTTCGCAAAGTCGAGATCGGTCAGCCCCCGATGATCCTGTCCGGCGGCCGTTTCCAGCCCGTTCTCATCGTTGGTTGATGGGGCGGGCATGATGCGAGCAGACCAGGTTAGAGCAAAGCTGGGCCGTCGGCCCGGTACCATCGGGCAGCTCGAGGCGCTCGCCGGCATCGGAGCGGACGAGACGTCACGCCGCGAATTCTGGATGCGTCAGGAGGCCGAGGCGAAACGCGTGTCCGGCCAGGCGTGCCCGGATGGTGCGGCAGTGTTCGAGCATGCCAAGGGCACCTGCTATAAGCTGATCGCCGCACGGGTGAGCGCTGGCGAGATGTCGCTGATCTGATTGTCACGGCCGGCGTTGCCGGCCTATTTAGAAAGACGATAGAGTGAAGAAGAACCAAGACTTGCAGCTGGACGACCTGCGCCTGCCGCCGCATTCGATCGAGGCGGAACAGTCGGTGATCGGCGGCCTTCTGCGTGATAACAACGCATGGGACCGGATCAGCGGCCAGGTGAGTGCGGGCGACTTTTACCGCTATGACCACCGCATCATCTTCCAGGAGATCATTCGGCTGATCGTTGCCGGCAAGCCGGCCGACGTGATTACGGTGAACGAGCAGCTGGTCCTGCTCGGGAAGGCGGAGGATTGCGGCGGTCTCGTATATCTAAATTCGATGGCACAGAGCACACCCTCAGCTGCCAACATCACGCGCTACGCCGAGATTGTGCGCAACCGCGGGGTCCTGCGTCTGTTGATCACAGCCGCGAACGAGATCTGCGATGACGCCTATCGCATGCGCGACGAGGACGTGTCGGGGTTGCTGGACCAGGCGGAAGCCCGCATCCTCGCGATCGCCGAAGACCGCTCGCGCGGCGCGGACGGTGCGGTGCCACTACAGCCACTACTGACCGAGGTGGTGGAACAGATCGATGCGCTGTACTCCCGTGACGACCCGAGTGAGATTACCGGGCTAGCGACTGGTTTCGTGGATCTGGATCGGATCACGTCGGGCCTGCAGGATGGTGACCTGGTGGTCGTCGCGGGCCGTCCCGCAATGGGCAAAACGGCCTTCGCCGTGAACATCGGGGAGAACGTGGCCATCGAAGCGGAAAAGCCCGTCGTCGTGTTCTCCATGGAGATGGGAGGCACCCAGCTCGCACGCAGGATCCTCAGCTCCACCGGCAAGCTTGACCAGCAACGCATGCGCAGCGGCCGACTGGAAGAGGAGGATTGGCCGAGGCTGACGCACGCCATTCAAAAGCTCAACAACGCGCAAGTGTTCATCGACGAGACGCCAGGCCTCAGCCCCATCGAGCTGCGCTCGCGTGCGCGCCGCCTGGCCCGCCAGCACGGCAAGCTTGGACTGGTCATCGTCGACTACCTTCAGTTGATGGTTGGCAGCAACAAGGACCAAGGTAAGCCTGAGAACCGTGCTACTGAAGTTGCCGAGA
>Ga0265314_10002469_pt1 | contig 18899 bp, 13 predicted proteins | sample 4126metaG_FD_203106 | JGI IMG/M metagenome (GOLD analysis project Ga0265314, IMG submission 203106) | Rhizosphere microbial communities from Carex aquatilis grown in University of Washington, Seatle, WA, United States - 4-1-26 metaG | ecosystem: Host-associated > Plants > Roots > Rhizosphere >... | reverse complement strand
CGCCAACTATTTCAGTGTGGTGGCGATGGAGAAGAAGATGATGTTCATCATCCTGTCGTTGATCGTGCTGGTCGCCGCGTTCAACATCGTATCCACACTGGTGATGGCCGTCACCGACAAACAGGCCGACATCGCCATCCTGCGCACACTGGGTGCATCGCCGAAAAGTATCATGCAGATATTCATGGTGCAGGGCATGCTGATCGGCCTGATAGGAATGGGGCTGGGAGTGCTCGGCGGCGTGTTGCTGGCGCTGAACATCGGTACGATCGTGCCCTTCATCGAACATCTCTTCGGCGTGCAGTTCTTGTCCAAGGAGTTCTACTACATCAGCGAACTGCCGTCCGATTTGCAAAAATCCGATGTGTTGGTAGTCGCGGGCATGTCTTTCCTCATCAGCCTGTTCGCCACGATTTATCCAAGCTGGCGTGCCGCTCAAACTCAACCGGCGGAGGCATTGCGTTATGAATGACGTCGTCATCTCCTGCCGCAATTTGCGCAAGACCTACGCGCAAGGCGACCTGAACGTGCCAGTGCTGAACGGCGTGAACCTCGATGTGGCGCGCGGCGCGCGTATCGCCATCGTCGGCGCGTCAGGCTCCGGCAAGAGTACCCTGCTGCACCTGCTCGGCGGATTGGATAGCATCAGCGGCGGTAGCGTCAGCATCCTGGGGCAGGATGTCACGACGCTGAACGAGACGCAACGCGGAGAATTGCGCAACCGCTCGCTCGGCTTCGTCTATCAGTTCCACCACCTGCTGGCAGAATTCACCGCACTGGAGAATGTCGCCATGCCCTTGTTGATACGCGGCATGAAGCCTGCTGAAGCACATCCGCAAGCGGCCGCCATGCTGGAACAGGTCGGCCTGGCACAACGCGTGCGGCACCTGCCTGCCGAACTCTCGGGTGGCGAACGCCAGCGCGTCGCCGTGGCGCGCGCTCTGGTCACCAGCCCTGCATGTGTACTGGCCGACGAACCTACCGGCAATCTCGATCGCGCCTCGGCCTTATCCCTGTTCGATCTGATGCAGTCTCTCAATGCAAAGCTCAACACCAGCTTCATCATCGTCACCCATGACCTCGAACTGGCGGGCAGGATGCAGCGCCAATTGCGGCTGGTAGACGGGGTACTGCTCACGGCCTGATCGCGCTATTTTCCTGCAACCATTCCGTCATTGCCGTGTAACGACTTGCTGCTAGCCTGTCCGTCATCCTAACCACAGGAGCGACGAACATGATGCCCTTCCCGACACACACCCTACCCCGTTGCGATCTGCCTGTTGCTGATGGCGTCATGCAACCCTTCGAACACCTGCTCGATTTCAAGACGTTCGCGTCGCTGCGCCGCATGGTGACCCACCAACAAAACAAGCCGCTGATCAGGCGTTCGGATTTCATGAAGCAACTCACACTGTATTTGCCCGAGGTCGCTGTGCTCGTCGATGAGAGCGATTTCGGCATCGTGCATCTTGAAGTCGGTGTGATGAGGCTGGCGACCCGCGACGCCATCGCCCGACGCGATTTCTCCAGCGTGCGCAGACACCTGCTTCTGATCACCGACCTGTTCGACCGCGCTGATGCCGAACTCTACGATGCCATCCGTATTTCGTACCTGGAGGCCTTGTTCCTGGATGAGTGCTCCACTACCCACAAGGAAGTGCGCAGCATGTTGTCCAAGCCGATGGAGAATGCGCTGAGGCAATCCGAACTTGCCTTGGCAAAAGGCAACGCATCAGCTACAACATAGTGAATTGCTCATGCTTTAGATGCCCAACATAAAAGACCCCGGAAACGGGGTCTTTTTCATGCGGGATGCAAAGTCAAAGTAATTACTGGATAGTCCCGGCTATAGAGACAGAGGTGGGCTGCGTCCCTGCCGGTAAGCTTCCCGCGCTTGTCAGAACGCCTGTACCGCTAGTGATGGTATAGGCTGAAACATCTCCTGACGTCTGATTCGCCACATAGACAAAGCTGCCACTTGGATCGATATTGACAGCGTAGGGACCGGTACCGGCAGGCACCGTTGCACCGACGCTGAGCAATGCCCCGGTGCTTCCATCGATGGAATAACCCGAGACATCGTTAGAGCCGTTGTTAGCCACGTAGGCAAATCGTCCCAAAGGATCGATGCTGATCGAATAGGGGGTACTACCCGCCGGTACAGGCACGCCCAAACTTGTCAGTGCGCCGGTGCTTCCATTGATGGAATATCCTGAGATATCGTTGGACCCGCTGTTCGCCACATAGGCGTACTTGCCCGAGGCATCGACCGAAATCGCGATGGGATTGGTTCCTGCAAGGAAATTATCAACATTGCAACCTGCTCCGCCCCCGCAAAGTACCTGGGTAAGCGCACCGGTACTGGCATTGATTGTGTAGACCGAAACATCGTTGGAGACGCTATTCACCACAAACGCGAACTTGCCTGTTGGGTCAACGGTAACCGAGAGAGGATTGGTACCAGCCGTGAATGGGCTGCCCGCAACCGATAACAATGCGCCGGTACTGGGATTGATGGTATAGGCTGAAACATCGTTGCTGCCGCTATTGGCTGAATAGGCAAATCTGCCGGAAGGATCGACCGCGACCGACATGGGATTGGTTCCTGCCCCCACCCCCCCGACGCTGCCCAATGCGCCAGTGCCCGCGTCAATAGTGAAGGCCGAGATATTATCGGAGGTGAAGTTCGCCACGTATGCAAACCTGCCCAGAGGATCGACAGTGACCGAGTACGGAGTAGTCCCCGCCCCCACCGGGACACCGAGGCTAAGCAATGCACCGGTGACGACATTGATGCTGTAGGCCGAAACATCGTTGCTGTTGCTATTCGCCACATACGCGAATTTTGGCGTGTACGTCACCGCTGTTGTACCTCTGGTTATCGCCATCGATTCGGGAGCATCACGACCTGCAAGTGTAGCCGGTGCGGTGAGAGCGCCAGTGCCGGAATTAATGGAGAACGATGTGATGTCATCATCACTATTATTCGTCACGTACGCGAATTTTCCGGAAGGGTCGACAGTGATAGAGCTGGGCCAAGTCCCTGCCGCCACGGGTGAACCAACACTGGTCAGCGCACCAGTGCTGGAGTTGATGGTGTAGGCCGACACATCGTTGGAGAAGAAATTAGCCACGTAGGCGAATTTGCTTCCCGGATCGACGCTCACAAAATAGGGCATGGTTCCAGCCTGAAAATTATCCACATTGCAGCCCGCACCACCTCCGCAAAGAACCTGGGTGAGAACCCCGCTACCGGCATTGATGGAATATACCGAAACATCATTGGAACCAAAGTTCGCCGCATAGGCGAACTTGCCGGAAGGATCAACCGTGACAGAATAGGGTTGAGTACCTGCGGGCACAGTCGCACCAATACTACTCAATGCGCCTGTGCCAGAATTGATGGTGTATGCCGAGACATCATCCGAGCCGTAATTCGCCGCATAAGCGAACTTGCCTGTGGGATCAACCGCGACGGACTGAGGGTTGGTGCCGGCCGCAAACGGGCTACCCGCGACCGCTGACAATGCACCAGTACCGGTATTGATGAGGAATGCATACACACCGCTGCCGCTACTCGCCACATAAACGTACTTTCCAGAAGGTGCAACGGTGACCGAATAGGGCACGCTACCCGCTGCCACGGCCCCGACACTTGTGAGCGCGCCGGTACTGGCATCGATGGTGTAGGCCGATACATTGTTGGAGCCGTTATTCGCCACATAGGCGAACTTGCCGGAGGGATCGACCGTGACCGAATGCGGATTAGTACCTGCCGCGACGTATCCATTGTGGCGCAACTGGCCCGTACTGGCGTTCACACTGAAGATGGAAACGGTATTGTCATTCGCGTTCGCCACATAAGCAAAACGCGGCACATTCGGCGCACAAGAGACCGTGACGCTGCTAATGTTGGCGGTCACTGTGCCACTGCCGCTGCCAACGGTGCAGAACACGGTGCTGGGCTGGTTGAGGATGGAAACACTGTAAGTGTTGCCGTAAGCGATGGCTGTGGCAAAACTGAAACTGCCATTCACGGCCAAGGGCAGATCGTCACCCGCGTTGTCCTGCAACACCAGATTCCCGCTAAGCCCAGTGACCGTGCCGCCGATTGTATAAGTGTTGGTCGCGCAGGTGACTGAGACAGTCGTGACCGCAGCCCCTGAGATCGTGCCTGAACCACTGGAGACAGAGCAGCTCTGTCCTGTTGGTTGAGTGAGTACAGTAACGCTGTACGGACTGCCATCAGCAACCTGAGTGGCAAAAGTAAAAGCGCCATTGCTTGAAATTGTACGATTGTCACCGCCATTGTCTTGCAGCACCACAGTTCCACTCAACCCGGAAACCGTACCGCCCACGTTATAAGTGAAGTTGGAACACACCACCGACACATTCGTGACATTACTGCCAGAGACAGTACCGGATCCGGTGCTGACGCTGCACGTCTGACTTGCCGGTTGGGTGAGTACGCTGACGCTATAGGTGCCGCCATTCGTTATCGGTGTTGCAAAAACAAAACTGCCATTGGCAGAGATAGTGCGGTCGTCGCCACTGTTGTCCTGCAACACGACTGTCCCGCTCAATCCGGAAACAGTTCCGCCGATAGTGTATGAGTTGTTAGTACAGTTGACGGTCACATTGGAAACATCGGCACTGACCGTGCCGCTGCCGCTGCTGACCGTACAGGTCTGGCCCGTCGGCTGGGTCAGGACGGTGATGTTGTAGGTTCTGCTCCCGGTTATCCTGGTGGCAAAGGTGAAACTGCCATTGGCTGAAACGGTAAGGTTGTCGGCACTATTGTCCTGCAAGACCACCGAGCCAACGAGACCGGAGATGTTTCCGCCTATGCTGTAGCTCGGCCCTGCCGGCGGGTTGGTCCAGCCCCCACCCTTGCCGCATCCGGTGACCACAATGGAAGCCACAATGAGTAAACCTGTAGCAAGTTTGCTGCGCAGGGCCAGCATATTCATCGCTTCTCCAACCTAAAGATTAGAACTTGAACACCAGACCCGCAGAGATCATCGAAAGGCTTATCTTGGGCGTGGACAGACCGTAAGTGCTATAAATGTCGTACTTGCCGAAGTTCTCGTAATGGACGCGGACACCGTATGTGTCGTTGAAATCATACTGTGCACCGATACCAAACGCCGGGCCGAAGCGGTTGGTGTTGATGATGTTCACGCCGTTCAATGTAACGCCATGCATGGATACACCGGAGATCGTGGTGAAGATGGACTCCGTGAATTCGGCACGCACAATACCCAGCTTGCCAAAAACGGACAGATTTTTGTTGAAATGATGGGTGCGCGTCGCTGCAAACGACCATCCACCCACTTTCATATTCCATAGTTCGCTCGCACCGCTGCCGATGAAGAAGCCCCTGCCTTGCGCATTGCCCAAATCTCCATAACTGACATCCATTCCCCATTCCGGAGTGAACTGGTGATCGAAGGCAAGACGGTAGGCCTGATGATTCTCCGTACAGTAACTGCCCAGGGCGGGATCGAAGTCGCCCATCCAGGGTGATGCACAGGCATTCTTTTCCTGCGACCAGCCAACATTAAAGATAAAGGAGGAATTCCATTTTCCTGAATATTCGGCATCAGTGAATTCATTAGCCAACGCGGGGGGAACAGCTAGACAAAGTATCAGTGCCATTACGACTGCCTTGATGCGGTTCAGCATATATTCACTCCCTGGATTACTTGTCGGATTTATTTGAACGCTCAAATTTCGGTCTCGTTCATTCCGGACGCAAACTAACCTGTCTTGGACTCAGGGTCAATATGCCAGACGGTCTAGATAACCTGCCGTTCATGGCGTCGATGCCATTTCCACACCACCATCAGGCGCCAGCCCAGCCGCACCGTGACATAACCGATGAGCGCGAGGCCGATAGCCAGCAACGGCAAGCCGATCAGCAGCGGCTTGCCGAGGATTGTCAGCCATGCCCACACCTGCGAGAACTCATCCTGCCACTGCACTTCAGGAAAGGGAGGCACAGCAGAGACAGAGATGCCACTCACCTGCACACCGATCTCATACGCCAGCAGATAGAGTGGGACGATGGTGAACGGGTTGGTATAGAGCGTGGTGAACATGGCGACCGGCAGATTGACGCGAAACAGCACGGCCAGCAATGCAGCCGCAAGCATCTGCAAAGGGCCGGGAATGAGTCCGCAGAACAATCCAACTGCCACTCCTCCAGCAACGGAACGGCGATGCAGATGCCACAGGTTCGGATGAAGCAGTAAATGCTGCACAGGTCGCAACCAGCGTTGGCGCCGGATGCTGTCATGGTCTGGCAATCTGTCCTGGATAAATTTGCGCATGGGTGGATTCTATGTTTTTGCGGTACGCTACGCACATGGTTTCGTTCGCACTCTTCTTCACGCTTGGCGTGTGGTACCTGCAACAGCAAGCCGCCCTGCCTGCGCTCCCCGCCTGGTGGCCCGTCATCGCTCTCGTGCTGCTGTTGCCACGAACGAACGGGCGAACCCTGTCTATCGCCCGCCGCCTTGCCATACTGGTCTGCGCGACCGCCTTGGGATTCGCCTATTCCGCCTGGATGGCACAACGCCATCTATCCGATATCCTGCCGGACGACTGGCAAGGCAAGGATATCGCAGTCACCGGTGTCGTTGCGGAGATGCCGCGCATACATGAACGCGGCTTGCGCTTTGCTTTCGATGTAGAAAGTGTGCAGACAACAGAAGCGCATGTCCCCCGCCATATCCTGCTCGCCACTTATGACAGCGACGGAAGCGAACCGCTCGAGTTGAGTGCGGGCGAACGCTGGCAGCTCACCGTGCGCCTGAAACAACCCCATGGCAGCAGCAACCCGTACAACTTCGATTTCGAGGCATGGGCTCTCGAGCGCGACTTCCGCGCCGTCGGCTATGTCCACCCCAAAGGAACGAACCTGCGCTCGCCGGTGCAGGACACGGGTCCGGTTTATCTGGTGCAGCGCTTACGCGAAAAGGTCCGTGCTCGTTTCCAGAAAGTGCTTGGCGATGCGCCCTATGCGGGTGTACTGACTGCTCTGGCGATAGGCGATCAGTCGGGCATCGCGCAAAAAGACTGGACGCTCTTCACGCGTACCGGCATCAACCATCTGATGAGCATCTCCGGTCTGCACATCACGATGCTGGCCGGTCTGATGTTTTCGGCTGTGTATTGGCTGTGGCGACGCAGCATCCGTCTCACGCTCTGGTTCCCGGCGCGCAAGGCAGCTGCGCTAGCCGGATTGTTTGCCGCACTCTTCTACACGCTGGTGTCCGGCTATGAAGTACCCGCACAGCGCACACTGTACATGCTGGCGACTTTCGCGCTGATGCTGCTGTGGTCGCGCAACATCTCTCCCTCGCAACTGCTGGCGACGGCGCTGCTGGTAGTGTTGCTGATCGACCCGTGGGCGGTACTGTCGCCCGGCTTCTGGCTGTCTTTCGGCGCCGTCTCCCTGATCTTCTACGTCACCGCCAACCGCATCCGCAAACAACATTGGCTGCATGAGTATGGCAAGGTGCAATGGGCGATGATGATCGGCCTGATACCGCCACTGCTGGCATTGTTCCAGCAACTGTCGCTGGTCTCCCCCATAGCCAATGCATTTGCCATCCCGCTGGTAAGCTTCGTGGTAGTTCCGCTCACCTTGCTAGGCACCCTGCCGCCATTCGATTGGGCGCTTGGCTTCGCGCATGTGGCGATGACTTTGTGCATGTACCTGCTGCGACTGCTGAACGATCTGCCATATGCCGTGTGGGCGCAACACGCGCCGCCGCTCTGGACGATCATCGCCGGCGTCGGCGGTGCACTATGGATATTGGCGCCGCGCGGCTTTCCGTTGCGCTGGGTGGGCATCCTGCTACTGCTGCCGATGTTCCTGATCGTCCCGGAACGCCCGGTCGCAGGCAGCGCCCGGTTGCTCATATTCGATGTAGGGCAGGGTCTCTCCGTCCTGGTGCAGACCCGTGACCATGCCCTGCTGTATGACACCGGCCCTGATTTTTCCGGCGAAGCGGACAGCGGCAACCGCATCCTGCTGCCTGCGTTGCGCGGCATGGGCATCGCGCGCCTCGACGAACTGATACTGACGCACGATGATACCGACCACACCGGCGGTGCGCTGTCCGTGATGCAGTCCATGCCGGTCGGCCTGCTGTCTTCTTCGCTGCCGGATAACAGCCTCATCCTGCAACAGGCACATGACCTGCAGCGATGCAGTGATGGACAGGATTGGGACTGGGATGGCGTGCACTTCGAAATACTGCACCCCGCGCAAGACGGCTACACGGACGAAACGGTCAGCAAGAATAATCTCGGCTGCACCTTACGCATCAGTACAGGCAGACACAGCGTGCTGCTGGCAGCCGATATCGAGAAGCAGTCCGAGCAAAGGTTGCTGAAAGCCCACCCGGACAAATTGCCCGCCACGCTGCTGGTCGTCCCGCACCATGGCAGCAAGACCTCCTCTTCACCCGCCTTCGTGGAGGCGGTGCAACCCCGCTATGCGGTGTTCACATCAGGTTATCTCAACCGTTTCGGGCATCCCCGGCCAGAGATCGTCGAGCGCTACCGTAGCGCAGGCAGCGAAGTGTTGCGCTCGGATGAGGATGGTGCGATCAGCATCGCGATGGACCAATTTTCCTTTGAAGTGGAACGTTTCAGACGGATTCACAGGCGGTACTGGCTGCATGAGGGATATCCCCATATGCTTCCCCTGGAGATTAAATGACATTCTCAGGAGTTCAGAATAACGTGCTAAGTCAAACGTGATCAATCAGGGGGTAGATCATGAAACGTTCATCTTCGGAAGCAAGTGATAAAATTCTTTGTTGGCCGACGCATAACACTCGCAAGCGAGAGCCTCCAGGCCGACTCTATCCACCACAGTGATCCTGCCACGGCTGTAATTGATCAGTCCTGCTTTGTGCAATTTCACGGAGGATTCATTGATCCCTTCGCGGCGTACTCCGAGCATACGGGCGATCAACTCCTGTGTCATGGACATTTCATTGGATTGCAGACGATCCAAACTGAACAGCAACCAGCAGCAAAACTGCTGTTCCACAGAGTGATGCCGGTTGCACACTGCCGTCTGCGCTATTTGCGACAATACCGCTTGCGTGTAACGCAACATCAGACACTGCATCGGTCCGCCGCGAAAAAATTCATTCTTCAGCAACTGCCCTCTGAGGCGATATCCATATCCGGTGCTCAGTACCACTGCCCGACTGTTCGTGGATTCGTCACTCAAAAATACGGAGATTCCGACGACCCCCTCGTTGCCAACAATGGCAATTTCATCCGAAGCTCCATCATTCATGACATAGAGCATAGAGATGATCGCATTGGTTGGAAAATAACCATAGTGAATGCAGTTCCCGGGCTCGCAAAGCACATCTCCCGATTCGAGCCGAACCAGTTCCAGATCGGGAAGAATGCGTGAGATATCCGTTTCCGGAAGCGCCGCCAACAGTTGGTTTTGGAGGGGGCTATGTGGACTTGGCATGAGTGAGCTTTCTGTCTTTCCCAACGATTACGACTTGTTGGGTATCGTGATCAAGCAGCCTTTTTGCAGCAATTGAGGGCAGTAGAGGACACCCCGAGCCAAAAATGAACGCCCCCGAATATTCCGGGGGCATTGCAAGTGGGACGATTGCATCTGATCATGGCTGCGTTGAAAATCTCCATGTGAAGTCGCTTGCAATGGCATAGCCGTCCAAACTCATCACCGCAGCAGTAATCTTGGCCGTGTAGTTGCCATTGGCTGTCAGATCGCTGTTCGGGTGAAAGGTTGCGATTGTGCCTGCATAGCTCACAACGCCCGGAACAAGCACAGCCGCATCTTCATCTAACACCGTGAAGGTTGTCGTGTTAATTGTTGTGGAGTCCATGTCTCTGTTGAAAGTGGCCGTGACATCCGTGTTAATCATCACGTTTGTATCCGAATCAGCTGGAGCAGTTGCAATCACAGAGGGAGCATTGGATGCTGCCATTCCATATCCCCCGCCAGCCGGGTCACCACCAAGATTTCCACCACACCCTGCCACAAACGCGGTGAGCAACAATGCAATTAGCAGCTTCTGAGGATTGGAACCAGTCACCAAACTAATGCCGTACAGCCGGGAATTATGCATGCAAATTTGAGCAGATGAATTTTCGTTGGCGTTCATGATGTTTCTCCTTTTTCTATTTAGAGAAAAGCATCGGTGCATCACGACTTTTCGCCGGTGCTTATTTTTGTTACTTACATCACTTCCCCGATGAGGTCTGTTTTGGTGTGCAAATCTTGATTGGCCTTCGACATTCAATACCAATACAAGCCAGGCCATGTTGATGAGAATGCGTCACACCCGCGGCATTTATCCTACTTTTCAAATATGAGTTCTGTTCGCCAGCACACAAATAAATTAGAAGAAAAGTTAGGAGTGTGTCTCTCTATATTGTTTCTATTTAAATTTATGATATTTAGGAATTTCCGATCTCCATCCTGCAGAGTACTAAATCGTTTTAAGTCAAAAAAGATATCAATAACGCCTCTCAGTCTCACCAGGAGTAGAATTTAAAAAGTCTAGCCAGCTAAATTTCTGCTTTCTCAGTTTTGGGATGTCAGACTAGGAGCGATCATGACAATCGACTCGAAATCCTTAAATAGCATTCATACATCTCTGCTACTGCATATATATCGATCTCAAGCTGAAGAAAAACTGCATGAAGACCCTGAGGACACGGGGTTGAACGAAGCCACTAACAAAGCGACATTGAGGTTGACGGTCGATACCCCCCGGCAAGCGCCGTTCTTTATCAACCGCATGCGGGCATATATACATTTCGGCTGGATCATTCTGAGCGGCTTCATTGCAATGCTGAATTCCTTTCCTGTCCTGGCTTTGGAATGGACAGTCGAAGGCTCTATTATGGAGAAGGAAACGCACAAGCCACTGCAGAGTGTGCGTATCTCGGTACAGGATAATGCTTCCATTTCGGCCATCTCTGACGAAAAAGGGCGCTTCCATCTTAACCTTCCCGGTTACGGAAAATACACGTTGAAAGCGACTCTGCCCAAGCAGGATGATTCCGATTACATCGAAGTTCAGATTGCGCAGGACACGCCACCTCCCTTCCCGACTTTCTACATGCATGCCCCGGAGACATTGAGAGAGATGGTCGTGACAGCCGAAAGCAGTACACCACCGGTCAGCAAGAACTCCATCCAAGGCAAAGTGATAAGCAAGTTGGCCGGCTCTAGTGGAGATCCACTGCGTGCATTACAAAGTCTGCCCGGAGTTGCCTCGGTTGATGGCAGCAGCGCACCAGCCGTGCGAGGTTCCGGTCCCGGTGACAATCTCTATTACGTCGACGGACTGACGGTTGGTAAACTGTTTCATTACAACAGCCTCAGCGTCCTTAACGCAGACCTCATCAAGGATTTCGACCTGTACAGTGCAGCATTTGGTCCCCACTACGGGGATATCACCGGAGCGGTGATCGATGTCGCATTACGCGAACCGCGCAAGGACAGGGTGGGTGGAAAGGTCGATGTTAATTTGATGGGTGCGGATTTCCTGATCGAGGGGCCGCGTACAAGTGACCAATCCTTCTACCTCGCTGCACGGCGCAGTTACATAGACTTGTTCGTCAAACAGATCGTGCAAGATGGAGTGACCATTCAGATACCCAATTATTGGGATTATCAGAGCAAGTATCTATGGCAGTTGAACGATGCAAACAGGCTTACATTTCACTTGCAAGGCGCCGCCGATATCCTGGAGCTCAGTGTTCCACCGAATTCAGATGCAGCCCAGCACGAGCCGACCCTGGCCGGAGAAACTTCACTAACCGATGCGAGTTCGATGCAAGGAATGATGCTGGAATCCATCATTTCATCCGTAACATATAACAAGTTGGCACTGGAACGTACCAGCCACCAGTCAAGTAACACAGTCGGCACAGCCGGCACGATCATATATTCGCAAGAAAATATAATTCTGCGCGATCAAATGCGCTTCGATATCAACGAAGGGCATGAAATTTCACTGGGCACCGAACTCGTCAATTCCAAAACCAAGATCAATGCCAACTTCAAGAACGCACCCTGTACCCAGTTCGATGCCAACTGCGGCCTGAACGTAAGCCGCAAGCAATTGATAGACGATTTCAGCAGCAATGCCTGGAGTCTATCGGTGCAAGACCGTAAACGTGTACTTGATCACCTCAAACTGATAGGTGGTGTGCGCAGGACAGCAGAAGACTATTTGAAGCGATCCTATACCGAACCTCGTATCGGTCTGGAATGGGAGTGGAGTGAGCATACTTTGTTTACGGCTGGATGGGGGCGGCACAACCAGATGCCGACCGGTGAACAGACCTTGTCACGATTTGGCAACCCCGCTCTGGATCACATTCGCGCCGAGCACAGTGTGCTCGGCATCTCGCAAATAGTGAATGAAGACTGGAACTGGAAAACAGAGGCCTACTACAAGAAACTCAGTAATCTGGTCATCAGCGATCCGCTGCTCAACTACATCAATGCAGCAAGCGGCAGGGCTTACGGCGTAGAACTGCTAATCAGGAAGGAAGCTACAGACAGACTTTCCGGCTGGTTCGTACTCAACCTCGCAAAGTCGCAGCGTCGCAACGATGTCACCGGAGAGTCTTTCCGCTTCCAGTACGACCAACCGGTGAACACCACACTGGTGGGGAACTACAAACTGTCAGACTTGTGGGAGTTAGGTCTGAAGTGGAACTACCACTCCGGCACCCCCTACACCCCGATAGTCGGTACCAAAGGCACTTATTCCGATGGTCGACCCATGCCGGTTTACGCCGGCGTTAATTCAGATTCACTGCCCACCTATCACCGACTTGATCTGCGCGTAGATCGCAGCTTCAAGTTCGACCAATGGAAGCTAAACGCCTATTTTGAATTGAACGACGTATATCAGCGAAAAAATATTGTCGGATACAGTTACGACAACACCTACTCTACAAGAAAGCCTGTTTATTCATTCGTACTGCCGATCTCCTTCGGTATAGAAGGACAGTTTTGATCATGATCCAAGACTATGCCAATGACGGCTGCCGCTTGAAGAACTCTGCAAAACCTTCCGCTGACATCGGTCGCGCGAAGAAGTAGCCCTGTATCTCGTCGCAACCGCGTATGCGCAGGAAATCGAGTTGTTCCTGCGTCTCTACCCCTTCGGCGATGACGCGCATGTTGAGCCGGTGTCCCAGACTGATGATGGAACGGATGATAGCGGCATCGCTCTCGTCGCTTTCGATATCACGCACGAACGACTGGTCGATCTTAAGCTTGTCCACCGGCAGCTTCTTCAGGTAATTCAGGCTGGAAAAACCCGTGCCGAAGTCGTCAATGGACAATTGAACGCCCAGTCCATGCATCTCGTTCAGGAAGTGCATAGCGATCTGGTTGTCGCCCATCATGATGCCTTCGGTGATCTCCAACTCAAGATACTGCGGTTCCAGCCCGGTTTCCTCTAGCACGGCCTTGACCAACTCGACCAGCAAGGGCTGGCGCAGTTGCCGCATCGACAGGTTCACTGCGATGCTGATGTCGTCCATCCCGGCCTTGCGCCACTCGACCATCTGCGCACAGGCGGTACGCAACACCCACTCTCCAATGGCGATGATCTGCCCCGTTTCCTCAGCCACCGGGATGAATTCGGCGGGGGAGATCGCGCCCTTTTCCGGATGGTGCCAGCGTGCCAGCACTTCGACACCGCATAACTTGCCGTTCGCCAGATCGGCCTGAGGTTGGTACTGCAAAGTGAATTCGCCAAGCTCAAGCGCCAGCCGCAGATCCTTTTCCATGGAAAACAGCAGATCGACACGAAAATTCATCTCCGGCTTGAAGAATTTGTAGTTGTTGCGCCCTTCTTCCTTGACACAGTACATCGCCATATCGGCGTTTTTGATGAGCGTGTCCGCATCCTGCGCGTGATCGGGATAGAGGCTGATGCCGATGCTTGCTTGTGTGGAGATGATCTGCCCGTCCAGATCGTACGGGGTAGCCAGCGTCTCCAACAGCTTCTTCGCCACGACTGAGGCGCCACTCTCTCCGGTCTCGCGCAGCAGCACGATAAATTCGTCGCCCCCGATGCGCGCCACCGTGTCTTCCTCGCGTACATGTTCCTGGATGCGCATTGCCACGGCTTGCAGCAACCGATCGCCGACCGTGTGCCCCATTGAGTCGTTGATGTACTTGAAACGGTCCAGATCCATGAACAACAGCGCAAACTGCTGCTGGTCGCGATGCGAGACCGCGATCATCTGCCCCAGGCGGTCACGCAACAGCGTACGGTTCGGCAAGCCGGTCAGCACGTCGTAGTAGGCCAGGAAATGGATGTTCTTTTCCGCCTCGGTCTGTTCGGTGGTGTCGCGCGCGATGGAGATGTAGTTCTCCAGTTCCCCCTGTCTGTCGCGCACCGCGGTGATCGACATCCACTTGGGGTACATACGCCCGCTCTTGTGCTTGTCCCATATCTCGCCCTGCCAGTAACCGTGAGTGACGATGTCATCCCACATGGCGCGGTAGAATTCGGCGTCGTGCCTCCCCGATGCCAGTAAGCGCGGGTTCTTGCCCATCACCTCTTCCGAGCGGTAGCCGCTCATCTCGACGAAGGCGTGATTGACTGCGACGACCTCAACCTTGGCGTTCGTTATCAGGATGGCCTCACCGCTGCTCTCGAATACCCGAGCTGACAGGCGCAATGCAGATTCCTCGATCTTGCGGGCAGTGATGTCGCGTACCGTGCCGATGACGAAGTAAGCTCTCTTTGTACTTGCATCGAAATCCAGATTCGCCTGCTCGTGCACCCATTTGATCTTGCCGTCTACCACGATGCGATGCTCGATATCATAGGGTGCGCCATTCAGTGCGTTCTTCCATGCCCGGTCGACCGCCTCGCGGTCATCTGGGTGTACGAATTCCAGATACCGCGCGTAGTCGATATGGTAATTGTGCTGAAGACCGAACATCCTGAATGTCTCATCCGACCACTCGAGGCGGTTCTGTCGCAGATCGAGCTGCCAACTCCCGACCCCGCCGACAGCCTGAGCGCGGTTGAGCGCATCCTTACTTGCCTGAAGTTCCTTCATGGCATGGGCGCGCTGGTAATTCAGCGCGGAGACACTGACGCCGAGTATGGTCAACAAGACGGTGTAGAGCCACAACTCGGTCGCACCACGCAGGTCATTGGTGGCAAACGGACCGATGCCGTGCAGCGTGGTCTCGATCGCGGCAATGAACATCAGGATCAGGATGTTGCTGACGAAGCGCTGGTTGAAGCTCAACGCCGCCCATACGATGACTGGGAACAACACGAACATGCCGAAATGTACCAGACTGGAGACACCGGGGAAAAAACCCAACACCAGCAGCGACAGCACCGTGAGTACCAACAACAACAACAGCGCTTCTCCGATCTGGGCACGCGTCCAGGATAGACGTTTGTGTAGCGCATAGGACAGCATGGCGGGCGTGAACAGGATGATGCCGAGCGCGTCACCCATCCACCAGAACAATGCGGTCTGCAGATATCCATCGGGCGGGATCGCATTTGCGGCAAGCAAAGAGGTCGCGCCGATCAGCGCACTGGACAAGGTGCTGAGCACACCGCCGTACAACACCAACCGGTAGATATCGCGCACTTCCGACAGGCGATGATTGAAGCGGGTGAAACGACCCAGCAGCCATGCGCCCAATCCCGCCTCCAGTGTCGCGCCTGCCGACATGCCGATGACCGCGAGCAACGGTAATCCGGAAGTCAGATTGGAGAAGAAGGCACCGATGAAAACGGCCGGAAGAAACCGGTATCCGGACAACAGGATGACTGCCAGAGCGAGGCCGGAAGGCGGCCAGAATAGCGTGACGGCATGCCCGACCAGCGCGAACTTGAGACCGATCTGCGAAGTCACGAAGTAGCCGAGAGCGAGCACGCTTCCGCGTACCCAGTCGCTCTTCATGCTGATCGGAGACAAACTCACAAGCCTCCCGAGTGATTCAAAGTTTAACGTCTAATGCTGCAACGCCTTGATGACATCCTCGACGACCTTCTTCGCATCGCCGAATACCATCATGGTCTTGTCCAGATAGAACAAGTCGTTATCCAGACCGGCATAGCCGGTCGCCATCGAGCGCTTGACCACCAGCACGGTGCGAGCCTTGTGCACTTCAAGTATTGGCATACCGAAGATCGGGCTCTTCGGATCGTTCTTCGCAGCAGGATTGACCACGTCATTGGCACCGATCACCAGTACCACGTCGGTGTCTGCGAACTCGTTGTTGATCTCGTCCATCTCCACCACTTGGTCATAAGGTACTTCCGCCTCAGCCAGCAATACATTCATGTGGCCCGGCATACGTCCGGCCACAGGATGGATGGCGTAGCGCACCTTGATGCCCTTCTCGGTGAGCGCATTGGACATCTCCTTGATGGCGTGCTGCGCACGTGCCACCGCCAGACCATAACCCGGCACGATGATGACCGAATCGGCGTTACCCATCAGGAACGCCGCATCGTCCGCGCTGCCGCTGCGATAGGTCTTCTGCACCGCATCTCCGCTTTCAGCCGCTGTGCTCTCGCCGCCGCCGAAACCGCCGAGTATCACGTTGAGGAAAGCACGGTTCATCGCCTTGCACATGATATAGGACAGGATCGCACCGGAACTACCCACCAGTGAACCGGCGATGATGAGCATGTTGTTGTTCAACGTGAAGCCGATGCCGGCTGCCGCCCAACCTGAATAGGAGTTCAGCATGGAGATGACCACCGGCATATCTGCGCCGCCGATGGGCACGATGAGCAGCACGCCCAGCAACAGGGCGATGGCCGTCATGATCAGGAACGGCGTCCAGCCCGGATTCAGGAAGAAAGCGATACCAAAACCGACCATCACGATACCCAGCCCCAGATTCAGCCAGTGCTGCCCGGCGAAGCGGATTGGTTTGCCCGACATCCTGCCGGACAGTTTCAAAAAGGCGATGATGGAGCCGGTGAAGGTGATCGCACCGACAAAAGTCCCGATGAACAACTCGATGCGGTTTGAAGAATGCAGCAACTCACCGGGAAGTGCGATGCCGTAGGCCACCGGATTATTGAACGCAGACATCGCGACCAGCACCGCGGCCAGACCTACTAGCGAGTGCATCGCCGCCACCAGTTCCGGCATCGCCGTCATCTGGATGCGTCTGGCAACGACTGCGCCGATGGCTCCACCGATGGCGATAGCGATCAGGATGTAAGTGACGTTATGTGTCACGCTCAAGGTGGTCAACACAGCGATCGCCATGCCGGTCATGCCGAACAGGTTTCCGCGCCGCGCGGTCACCGGCGAGCTCAGACCCTTCAGGGTCAGGATGAACAGTACGGCTGCTACAAGGTAGGCGAGTGCAACAGAATTGGCCGACATTTACTTACCTTTCTTCTTGAACATGTCCAGCATACGCTGGGTCACCAGAAAACCGCCGAACACATTGACGGCTGCCAGTGTCACTGCTACCAGCCCCAGCACTGTGCCCGCATCCAGCTCTTTCGGTCCGGCCGCAAGCATGGCTCCGACGATGATGATGCCGGACACGGCATTGGTCACCGCCATCAGCGGCGTATGCAGTGCCGGTGTGACATTCCACACCACGTGATAGCCGACGAAGATCGCCAGCACGAACACGGTGAGATTCAATACAAAAGGGTCGACTCCACTCATTTCATACTCCCATTATTTTGTTACAACCGCGCCGTCGATCGCGATCAGCGAACCGGCGATGATGTCGTCTTCACGATTGATATTGATGGTGCCGCCATTCTTGGGATCGCACAACAGATTAAGGAAGTTGAGCAGGTTGCGTGCATACAGCGCCGAAGCATCCGCCGCCACTGAACCGGCCAGGTTGGGGTCGCCCACCAGCGTCACACCATGTTTGACCACGGTCTTGTTCAATTCGGTCAACGGGCAATTGCCGCCCGCTTCCGCCGCCAGATCGACGATCACCGAGCCGGGCTTCATGGATTTAACCATCTCCTCGGTCACCAGCACCGGAGCCGGACGACCCGGGATCAGTGCAGTCGTGATGACCACATCGGCCATTGCCACTCGCTTGGCAACTTCCGCTTTTTGCCTGTCCATCCAACTCTGCGGCATCGGCTTGGCATAACCACCCACACCTTGGGCCGCTTCGCGCTCTTCATCAGTCTCGTAAGGTACATCGATGAATTTCGCACCCAGCGATTCCACTTGCTCCTTCACTGCCGGACGCACATCAGATGCCTCGATCACCGCACCCAGCCGCTTGGCGGTAGCGATAGCCTGCAAGCCAGCCACACCCACCCCCAGAATCACCACACGAGCCGCTTTCACCGTACCGGCAGCCGTCATCAGCATGGGGAAGAAACGTTTGTAGAGCGTCGCAGCCACGATGACCGCCTTGTAACCGGCGATATTAGCTTGCGAGGACAGCACATCCATGGCTTGAGCCCGCGATGTTCGCGGCAATCTTTCCATGGCGAAGGCCGCGATCCCCTGTTTGGCGTAGGCAGCGACCTGATCTGCCTGATGCGGTGCCAGCAGACCGATCAACACCGTGCCTTTGTTCAGCTTGGAAAGTTCATCGGAGCCGGGTGCTCTGACCTTTAGCACGATCTCAGACTGGGCAAAGATATCTGCACCCCCGACCAGTTTCGCGCCAGCAGCCTCATACTCGGCATCCGGAATGCTCGCACCCGCACCTGCCCCTGTTTGCACCGACACCTGATGACCCGATGCCAGCATCTTTTTCACCGTCTCCGGCGTAGCCGCGACCCGTGTCTCACCTGCGACGATCTCCGCAGGAATCCCTATTCGCATGTAGCTCTCCCCTTAATGCGCCATTGCAAAACGCC
>Ga0265314_10002468_pt1 | contig 18914 bp, 19 predicted proteins | sample 4126metaG_FD_203106 | JGI IMG/M metagenome (GOLD analysis project Ga0265314, IMG submission 203106) | Rhizosphere microbial communities from Carex aquatilis grown in University of Washington, Seatle, WA, United States - 4-1-26 metaG | ecosystem: Host-associated > Plants > Roots > Rhizosphere >... | reverse complement strand
AGGCGATCACCGGGGTGCCGCAGGCCATCGCCTCGATCATCACGAGGCCGAACGGCTCTGGCCAGTCGATGGGGAACAGGAGGGCGCGCGCGTTCCCGAGGAACGACGACTTCTCCGCGTCGCCGATCTCGCCGATGAACTCGACCAGGGGAGGCTCGAGGAGCGGCGCGATCTTCGTGCGGTGGTACTCCTTGTCCACCTCGTCCCCCTTGGCCGCGATCCGCAGCGGCGCGCCGAGCGCCGTCGCGATGTGAACGGCGCGATCGGCGCGCTTCTCCGGCGAGATGCGCCCGAGGAAGGCGAAGTAGTCCGAGGCCTGCGCCGAGAACTTCAGCATGTCCTTCGGGATGCCGTGCAACACCGTCGAGAGCCAGCCGGCCTGCGGCAGCGGCTTGCGCTGCGAGTGCGAGATCGACACCACCGGCATGTCGCCGAACCGGTCGTAGAGCGGTTGCAGCTCGGGCATGTCGAGGCGGCCGTGCAGCGTCGTCAGGTGGGGCCACCCCATGGCCTTGGAGAGCAGGAAGTGCAGGTAGTCGATGTGGAAGTGCAGCACGTCGAAGCGCTCGTGCTCCGAGAGCAGCTGGTCCAGCATCACCGCGTGACACGCGAACGGATCGCGCGTCTCGGGATCGAGCCTCAGCGAGCGGCTGCAGCAGGCGCGGAGCTCGGCCGAGGTCTGCGAGTCGCCCGCCGCGAAGAGCGTGACGTCGTGGCCGAGGGAGATCAGCTCCTCGGTCAGGTAATGGACCACGCGCTCCGTGCCGCCGTACGCCTGGGGCGGAACGCTCTCGTACAGAGGTGCTATCTGGGCGATGTTCATTTGGCCGACCTGGGTGCGTGAGACGCAAAGCACGTGCCGCTGCTGAAGAAAATGATCGCCCCACGAGAATCATCGAACGGCTACGGACCATCTCGTAGGGGCAGACCGACGGGCGCGGCGCGTGCGGTAACCTCCGTGCGTCGCGTGTCACCGAGGCGCGACGTCAGCGCTGATGAACGGCCTCGGTCTGCGCGATGAGCCGGCTCGCGCGGCCGCTGCGGCTCGCGAAGAACAGCACGATCGCCGACGCGAGCAGGACCAGCCCGACGGCGATCAGCGCGGGCGTCTCGCCGAACCGATCGGCGGTCCAGCCGAAGGCCAGCATGCCCAGCATGGCCATCGCCATGTTCGCCGTGTTGAAGGTCGTGAGCACGCGCGCGCGCAGCCCCTCGGGCGTGCCCTCCTCCAGCAACGTGATCATGACCGGGCTCACCGAGGCGGCCGCGAAGCCGACCACCATCATGAGCGCCGCGGCGGCGAACCGCCCGTGGACGTACGTCAGCGACGCCACGGCCACGCCGCCGGCGGCCAGCGCGGCAGGGACCAGCCGCGTGAGCCCGCGCCGCGGATCGTTCCGGCTGAACGAGATGAGCAACGCGGCCAGGAGCATGCCCGCGCCGAAGGCGGACCAGTAGCCTCCGACGGAGAGCGAGTGCACCGAGAAGTGCTGCTTGGCCAGCGTGGGCAGCAAGAAGATGAAGGCGCTCGCGCCGAAGTTCTCCAGGCTCGCGACCAGCGTCAGGATCAGGATCCCAGTCTGCTTGCGAAGCATGAACAGGAGCCCTTCCCGCAGCTCGCGCCAGACCTGCGCGCGGACGAGGGGCGGCTTCAACCCGCGTGGCTCCTCGCGCACGCGGACGAACGCCATGCAGCCGACGAAGAACAGGAACGTGCCCGCGTCGATGTAGAGGACGTTCGCCGTCCCGAAGGCCGAGATGGTGACGCCCGCGACCAGCGGCCCGAGGAGGACGCCGATCGTGCCCGTGCTCTGGATCAGCGCGTTCGCGGCGCGCAGGTCGGCCGCGTCGACGATGAGCGGGACCGCGAGCGTCAGCGTCGGGCCGTAGAAGGTGGCGACGACGGACGTGACGAGGACCAGCACGTAGAGCCAGGCCAGCGTGAGCACGCCGAGCCCGTACAGCAGCGGGATCAAGGCGACGAGCGCGCCGTGCGCGATGCTGACGAGGATGAGGGTGCGCTTCTTCGACCAGCGGTCCAGCCACACGCCGATCAGGGGGGAGAGCGCGAGGGCCGGGAGCGTCTGCAGCACGCCGACGACGGACGTCTTCAGGGCGGAGTGGTGCGTCTGGTAGACGAACCAGAGCAAGGCGACCTTGTTGAGGCCGTCACCGATCTGCGAGATCACCTCACCGATCCAGAGCAGGCGAAACCCGCGGCCCCGCAGCAAGTAGGCAGGGGCGCTGTGCGCGATCCGGTCGAGGAGCTTCTTCATCGCGGACGTCACTCGACGGGAACGCGCTCGGGCAGGTCACGCTCCGGCTCGAGCGAGGCGTCGTCCAGGTTGAGACCTCGCGTCTCGTCGACCCAGAGGCCGAAGACGATCAGGCCCAGGACGCCCGACAACGACAGCAGCGCGATGGCGCGCGGAAGGCCCCCGAGCGGGCCGATCAGCATCGACACGAGGAGGTTGGAGCAGCCCGTGGCGATCGTCCCCGCGAGCGCGATCCCACCGAGGATCGTCACGCGCAGCGGGGTCGGGAACAGCTCCACGTTCGCCGCCGCCTTGCCGATGCCCGAGGCGCTCGCGCCGAGGCCGCTGAGGCAGAGACCGAGCCCGATCCACACGGGGATGGGCACCCGATGGCCGAGCGGCCCGAGATAGATCCACAGCGCCGCCGCCTGGTGCACCAGGCCGAACCCGACCGCGGTCCGCACCCGTCCGAACCGCTCGGCGGCGAAGGCGCCCAGGCGAAAGCCGACGAAGCCCGCCGCCGTCGCGACGAGCGACCAGGTGCTCATGCTCCGCGGCGACATCCCGAGGACCGAGACGCCGTAGTAGTAGGACCAGCCTCCGACGGCCGCGCCCTCGACGCCGCTGAGCAGCGCGGCGCCCAGCACGGCCGTCGCGCGGCGCGACCAGCGGCCGCTGAACACGCCGAGCAGCGACATCTCGGCCACGGCGCCGGACCTGCGGGCGCGTTGCCAGCGCTCGCTCTCGGGGACCCAGCGCAGCACGGCGGGGACGAACAACGCGCCGCCGCCGGCCACGACGAAGGCGGCCCGATACGAATGTCCCTCGGTCATGAGGAGCGGGATCAAGACGAGCAAGCTCGCGCCGCCCGCGGCCGCGGCCATCCCGGACCTCCCCAGCGCCCCCACGCGCGTCGAGGAGTCGGGCGCCGCCTCCGCGAGCAGCGCGATGGCGCTGTTGGCGATGGCGCCGACCGTCGAGAAGCGCAGGAGCTCGCAGAGCGCGAAGGCGACGACGGAGCGCGACAGGGCGGCACACAGGGACATGGCCGAGGCCACGAGGAGGCTCCCGATGAGCAAGCGGCGGCGACCGATGCGATCGGCGAGGCGCCCGCCCGCGAAGGTCACGACCGCCGAGAGCGACATCAGCGCGTACAGCCGGGCGACGGCGCGCGCGTCGAGGCCGAAGCGCAGCGCGATCCACGGCGACTCGACGGTGAGGAGCGGGAGGGTGAGCCCGCCGTACCACAGCACGGCGAGCAGCGCCCACGTGGCTCCGGCCCCCTGCCCCCGCCCCACGCGCCCGCCTACATCGTGACGACGGCGCGGATGTCTCCCTCGCGCCGCAGCACCGTGACGCCCACGTGGTCGTGCGCGTGGCGCTGCAGCCGAAGATCGATCGTCGCCGCGCCGATCGCGACGTTGCGGAGCACGAGCTGACCGATCGCGGGCGGCAACACGGGCGAGGTGAAGCGCACCTCGCGCGCCTCGGCGCTGATCTCGAGGCCGAGGCACGCCTGGAGGAGCATGAAGATCGCGCCCGAGGCCCAAGCCTGGGGCAGGCACGCCACCGGATATAACGTCGGGCCGACGCCCGCCCGCTGCTCGAAGCCGCAGTAAAGCTCCGGCAGGCGGTGCAGCTCCAGCAGCGTCGCCGCGCCGAACAGCGCCGAGAACGTGCGCAGCGCCGCGTCGACGAAGCCGTAGCGGCGAAAGCCCGCGGCGATGATCGCGTTGTCGTGCGGCCAGATCGACCCGTTGTGATACGAGATCGGGTTGTAGCGGACCTCCGAGGAGTCCAGCGTCCGGATGCCCCATCCCGTCGAGCCGGTGGGCGACAGCAGCGTGTCGGCCACGCGCCGGGCGCGCTCGGGCGTGGCGATCCCGGACCAGAGGCACTGGCCGGCGTTCGACGAGCGCACGCGGCAGGGCCGCTTCTCCCCGTCGAGGGCGAGCGCGTAGGTGCCGAGCTCCTCGCACCAGAACGCCTGCTCGAACTTCACGCGCAGCTGCTCGGCGCGCTCGCGCTGCTTCCGCGCGACCTCGGGCATCGCCAGGCTGGCGGCCATCTCCGCGGCGGCGAGCCGCGCGCCGAAGACGTACCCCTGGACCTCGGCGAGCGCGATGGGGGCCTCGGCGAGGACGCCGTCCGCGTGGAACACCGAATCGTGCGAGTCCTTCCAGCCCTGGTGCACGAGGCCGCTCGGCCCGCGCTTCGCGTACTCGACGAAGCCGTCGCCGTCGCGATCGCCGGGGCCGTCGATCCAGCCCAGCGCCCGCTCGACGTGCGGCCACAGCCCCTCGAGCGTCTCCCGATCACCTGTGCGCGCGAAGTAGGCGCCCGCCAGCATGATGAAGAGCGGCGTCGAATCGACGCTGCCGTAGTAGCGGCCGAACGGCACCTCGCCCAGGGCCGCCATCTCCCCCGCGCGCGTCTCGTGCAGGATCTTGCCCGGCTCGGCGTCCTGTTGCGCGTCGTCGTCGGTGGCCTGGTTGGCGGCGAGGTACCGGAGGACGCCGCGGGCCACCATGGGATCGCTCCAGAGGAGCTGGAACGCCGTGATGATCCCGTCGCGGCCGAAGACGGTGCTGAACCAGGGGACCCCGGCGTAAGGATAGAGGCCCACGGGGGTCTGCGTCGTCATCATGTGCAGGTCGACGGCGGAGCGTCGCAGCCAGTCGTTGAGCGGCGGGTTGTCGGATTCGAGGGCGGCCTGGCGGCTGACGGCGGCGCGGACCGACTGGTTCATCGCTGCGAGCGCGTCGGTGCGCGCGGCGCATTGCACCTGCACCGGCGCTTCGGGCTCGCAGCTGATGACGACCTCGATGTGGGCGGTCTTGTGGGCCTCGAGCGGCACCTCGAAGCGCGCGACGCCGTCTCCGAGGGCGTCGGGGCGAGGCGTGAACCGCAGCGACGTCCGGCGCGTCACGCGGTCGAGCCCGCGGTAGCCGAGCTCGTACCAGTCGGGACCGACGCGAGGGTCCAGCATCTCCCCGCGCCGGGCGCGCTTCGCGCCGCGGACCTCGAAGATGTCGGCGTAGTCGGCGTCGAACAGGAACGACAGGCTCACCGGCATCGTCGTCGGGCCGTAGTTCGTCAGGCTCACGCGCTCGTAGCAGGCGCCTCGGCAGATGAAGCGGACGCGCATGATGTGGAGCAGCCCGCTGCGAAACAGGACCTGGCCGTCGGGGCCGGCCGTGTCGGGGTTGGTCAGATCGACGTTCAGGATCTCGTTGGCGTCGTTGACCGTCGAGCTGAGCAGCAGGGGCCGCACCTTGCCCAGGCGCAGCTCGAGGCGGGACAGGTAGCGCGTGCCGCAGTGGAAGACGCCCTGCGAGCCCCCGCCGACGATGTCGCTCACGTCGCCCAAGCTGTCGAAGACGCCGAACGTGTCGTCGTGCTTGAGCACGCGCATCCGCTCGACGACGCGAACGGCGTCCGCGCGGACGTAGGGCTGGCCCTCGATCCGGATGAGCTCGTCTTCCATCGAGATCGCGCCCCTCTCTTCGTCCCGCTTACGCGCGATCCGTGACCGCCGAGCGGCCCGCGCTCTTTGCGCAGTTCGCGCAGCAGAAGATGCTCCCCTGCTCCTCGACGCCGTGGCCGATCACGCGGCAATGACAGTGCGCGCAGCGCGGGGCGAGCGCCTCGATGGCGCACTCGAAGCTGTCGAAGACGTGCTTCTTCGAGGCGAGCGTCACCTCGAACGCCTTGTCGTACTCGTTGCCGCAGGTCTCGCATTGCATCGTCGCCATGGCGTACCTCCCCCCGAAATATGAGACCGACGATCGTGCGTGGCATGGATTAGTGCCGCGCGGCCGCGCTCGGATCCGGCGCGCGCGCTGGCGCCAGGAGCCGCTGCGCCGTGCGGCGGGCCACGACGGACGCCACCGACGCGGCGGCCGACAGCGCGACCTTCTTCGCGAGGGACCGCCCCTCCTTCTTCGGCGCGACCCGCTCGGGGTGCGCGACCGAGCGGCGGAGCGCGGCGGCGAGAGAGAGCGCGCGAAACCGGGGCCGTCGCTGGCGCCGGCGCTTCCGGAGCAGGAGCGCGCCGGCGGCGAGCGCCGCCACCGTGGCGGTCACCGCCGCCACGACGACGAGCGGCTTGCCCGCCCGACGGCGCCGGCGCTCGAGCTCGCTCACCAGCGCTCCGAGATCACCCCGGATGACCCCGACCTGCTCCTCCAACCGGTCCGCCTCGCGCGCGGGGCTCGTGCCGCCGACGTCGTCCTTCTTTTCATCCATCCCGCTGACCCGCCTTCGAACCTAATCACTCCGCTCGATGTGACCCCCGCGCGCCAGATGTCACGCCACGGTGCCACCCCGCTCGGAGCACCGCCGCAGATTCGGGCGCCGCGCGGGCACGATTCTTGATTGCCCGACTCGACGGAGAGCGAAGGAAGGACCCGATGCACATCCAGCGGTTCAGGGGGGCGCGCCGCCTCGCGGTGGTGGCGGTCGTGCTCGCGGCCCTCTTCATCGGTTTTCGCCTGGCCCTCGATCCCATCGCGGCGCACGAGACGCGCCAGGGCCTGGCCCGGATGCACGGGTTCCGCGGCACCTTCGACCGCGTGCACGTCAGCCTCGTACCGCTCGGCTACACGATCACTCACTTGAAGATCGTCCAGGAGCCCGGCGGGCGGTGGGACGCGCCCATCTTCTACGCGGACAAGACCCACGTCGATCTGGTCTTCCACCGCCTCCTCCACCGCCAGCTCGTCGCGAAGGTCCGCGTCGTGCGGCCCAAGATCATCGTCGAGAACGAAGGCGCCAAACCAGGTCCCAAGCGCGCGCCCGATCTCTCCGCGCAGCTGCGGCAGGTCACGCCGCTCGACGTCGAGCGGATCGAGATCGTGCGCGGCGAGGTGCTCTTCCGAGACGAGACCGAGCCGCGCCGCCCCGAGGTGTGGGTGCACGGGCTGGACCTCGCCGCCGAGAACCTCGCGACCCGCGAGCGGCTCGCGGCGGGGAGGCCGGCGACGCTCAGCGCGAAGGGCGTCCTCGGAAGGAGCGGCCAGCTCAGCCTCTTCGTCTCCAGCGATCCGTACGCGAGCCCGCTCGCGTTCGCCGGCCGCTTCGAGGTCGTGGGGCTGCGCGCCGCCGAGCTCTACGACTGGATCGAGGAGAAGACGAAGCTCCATGCGCCCGAGGGGACGATCGATCTCTACGCGGAGTTCCACGCCAGCGGCGGCCGGATCGAGGGCGGCGTCAAGCCGGTCCTCAAGAACATTCACGTGGAGCCCGCCGAGCCGGGCGTGGGAGATCGGCTCAAGGCCTGGCTCGCCAACATCGGGATCAAGCTGGCCTCGGATCGCGTGCCAGGGCGGAACGCGGTCGCGACGACGGTCCCGATCGAAGGACGCCTCGCCGACCCCGACGTGCAGCTGTGGCCGGCGATCGTGGGCGTCGTGAGGAACGCCTTCGTCGAGGGCGTCTCGTCGGGCTTCGCGCACCTGCCGCCGCCCGAGGCGCCCCACGGCGAGAGCAAGCTCGATCAGACGAAGCACGCCCTCGAAAAGAAGGAGGGGCCGCCCAAGGCGCAACCGCCGAAGAAAGGATCGTCCAAATGAGATCGGCGCGAACCCTCCTCACGGGCGCGCTCCTCGTCGCGCTCGCGTCGTGCGGGCACACGAAGTCCGTGGAGCCGACCGCCGAGCCGGGCCACGAGCACCCGCCGTTCGACAAGAGCGCCCCGTCTGCCCACAAGCCGGAGCACGCGGAGGGCGGCCACGCCTCGAGCGGCCCGCCGCGCTCGCCGACCGGTCTTCCGCTCGCGACGTCGCCCGAGCAGCTCCTCAAGCCGGGCGCCGCGAAGAAGATCCAGGAGCGCCTCGTCCACGCCGGCGCCCTGAAGAGAGAGACCGCCACCGACGAGCTCGACCGCGAGACGCGCGCGGCGCTGGCCCGCTATCAGCAGAGCCAGGGCCTGCCCGCGACCGGCGATCCGGACGGCGCCACCATCGATCGGCTGGGCCTCAAGGCCGACGACGTCTTCGTCTCCGCCAAGAAGTGACGGCGCGGGTTACTGGCGGACGAGGTTGCGCCCGTCCTGCTTGGCCGTGTAGAGCGCGGCGTCCGCGCGCTGGAGGAGCTCGTCCCGGCCCTGGCCGGGCGCGTGCGCGGCCAGGCCGATCGAGACGGTGACGCCGAGCGCGCCGCTCCCGACCTCGATCGGGCGATCCGCCACGGCGATCCGCAGCCGCTCGGCCACGGCGCTGGCCTCCTCGAGCCGCGTCTCGGGGAACACGACCACGAACTCCTCGCCGCCGTAGCGCCCGAGGACGTCGTTGGCGCGCAGCATGGTTTGGAAGCGGTGGGACATCGCGCGCAGCACCGCGTCCCCGATCTGGTGGCCGTGCGTGTCGTTGATGCGCTTGAAGTGGTCGGCGTCGAGGATCGCGACGGCGAGCGGGCGGGCGTGCCGCTCCGCGCGCTCGACCTCCTTGACGAGGACGTCCTCGACGTGACGGCGGTTGAACACGCCCGTGAGCGCGTCGTGCGTCGCCTGCTGCAGGAGATCGTCCCGCGCCTGCTTCTGCGCCGTCACGTCGACGATGGCGGCGAGGAGCGCCTCGTCGCCCCCGAAGCGGAGGCGCTGGCCCGACAGCGACGCCCAGAACCGGCGCCCGCCGATGGTCTTCATCTCGGCCTCGAAGTCGTCGACGCGGCCGTGGCGCGCCACGAGCTCGAGGTAGCGATGGCGATCGGTCGCGTTCACCCAGTGGGTGGGCGGATCGCGTCCGTCGATCTCGCCCAGCGGCACGTCGAACATCGCCGCCGCCCGGCGGTTGCCCAGGAGCACCTTGCTGTCGGTGATCCGGGTCAGCACCATCGCCACCGGCGAGAACTCGATGAGCGCGCGTAGGTTGGATTCGCTGTCCTGCAGATCGCGCGTGCGCTCCGCGACCTTCGTCTCCAGCGCGTCACGCTCGACGCGCAGCGCGCCCTCGGCCTCGTACCAGGCGGCGGTCTCGAGCACGACCGCGACGAAATCGGCGAACGAGCCGGCCAGGAGCTCCTCGTGCAGCTTCCAGCGCCGCGGCTTGCCGGTGTGCTCGTGGCACACGACGCCCACCATCTTGCCGCGCAGGAAGACGGGCGCGTCGAGCATCGAGCGGATGCCCAGCGGCTCGAGGTAGCCTTTGCGGAACTCCTTCGTGCGCGGATCGGTGCGCGCGTCGTGGGCGCGGATGGCGCGCTCGCGCTGCAGCGCCTCGAAGTACCGGGGCGCGTCGGCCGCCGCGATCCGCAGGCCGGCGCCGTGCCGCTTGTGCGACCGCTCGTAGAGATCGATGCACTCGATGGCGGCGCCGCCGTCGACGAGGCGCCACACGCTGGCGCGCTCGACCCCGAGCACGTCCGCCGCGGTCTCGGTGATCAGCTTGAACGCGCGGCTGACGTCCCCCTGCCCGAGCACCTTCGAGTGCATCAGATCGGCGAGCGCCCGGCGGCGCGCGTAGATCTCGCCTTCGATGTCGCGCCGCACCGGCTTCGCGGCCGGGCGGGCTCGTGTCCGCTTCGTGGCGGCTCGCGAACGTCGCGCGACGGTCGGTCGGGTTCCCAAGGGCCGGACCAGGGTACCACGACGCCTTTGTGGCGCGGCGGTAACGAAGACCGTCAAGATCTGCGGGCGCCTGCCGAAAGTGGTGGTGACAGCCCGCACCCGAGGGCCCTCAGCCACCCCTATAGATGAAGGGATTCATGACCAAGATCGCGTCTCCCTGTCTCGCCGCAGCAGCGTGCCTCCTGTCCTTCGCCACACCGGCCCGCGCCGTCGAGCGCGGCAGCGCGCCGATGGGCGTCAGCAACTACCAGCAGCCCGCTGCCGAGGGTCCCTCGGGGTTCGAGATCGGCGTGCGGCTCGGGTACCAGATGCCGAGCGGCAAGATCGGCGACATCACGTCGAGCCGTGGCCTCAACTTCGATCAGACCACCAAGCTGGGCGATGTCGTCGGCAGCGGCATGAACCTGGTCCTCGATGCCGGGCACCGCGTGAATCGGACGGTCTACTACGGCCTCTCGCTGGCCTACACGCCGAGCCTCGGCACGAAGGACTGCACCCCGGGCTGCTCGTTCAGCGACATGCGCGTGGGGGCTTCGCTCGTGATTCACCCCAGCGTCGCCCGCGTGCCGCAGCTCGATCCGTTCATCGGGTTCGGCGTCAACTACGACCAGCTGACGCTGTCAGCCAAGGACCCCTTCACCGGACAGAGCCAGTCGTTCACCTTCTACGGGATGGAGTTCCTCAACGTCATGCTCGGCGCGAACTTCCTCGCGCTGCCTCAGCTGAGCGTCGGCGGCTACTTCTCGAGCTCGCTCGGCATGTACTTCGGCGCCGACAACTCCAACACCCACCACCCCGAGCTGCACGAGTGGTACACGCTCGGCATCCGCGGCTCGTACACCCTGTGACGGACATGAAAGCTCTCGCGCTCACGATGGCCACCGCCACGCTCGCGCTCGGCGCCTGCGTTCCCGTCGAGCAGCTCAAGACGCCGGGCAGCGCCACGCTCGACACGCCCGGCGTCATGATCGACGCCGTCGACAACTCCTTCCACTTCAAGACCGGCGACACGTTCCCGCCGCCGTTCGCGTCGCGGAACTGCCCGATCCTGCCCATCGGCTCCGAGGAGTTCTCGAAGGCCCGCGTCTACGGCGCCGTCCCCGTTCGCGTGACCTATCCGAACCTCCCGGCGCCGCTCTACGGCCTCCTGGCCTTCTGCCAGATCCCGGCCGCCGCCTCGGGCCCGGGCTCGCGCCGCTACATGGTTCAGATCCCCAACGAGTATGTCGCGGCGACGGACGGCGGGCGCATCAGCGTCGTCTACGAGCTGGCCGAGTACCCGCCGAACGGGATCCCGAACTGGGTCCTCTGGCTGTCGCGCGCGCCGTTCCCGCAATGACGCGCACCTTCGCGCTCGCGTGCGCGCTGGTCGTCGGCTCGGCGGCCTGCGTCCCCGCGAAGCCAGCGAGCTCGGCGAACGGCATGCGGTCATACGCGTGCACGCAGGTCGGCACCGCGCTGCCCGAGGCCACCCTCGCGGCGATGGCGATGTCGTCGCAGGCGCCGATCCTGATCGCCGATCAGGCCGCGTTCCGGTGCCCGTGCGGCCAGCGGCACTACGGCGGTACGACGGAGCGCCTCGCGAATGGCGGGACCACCGAACGTCAGCGCACCGAGGGGGTGCGCGAGGCCGTCCAGACCGGCGGCGCCGTCGAGCAGGCCAAGGTCGGCGGCGCGGCCGAGACCACCGCCTCGGGCGGCGCGGTCGAGCGCGAGCAGAAGGGCGGCGCCGTCGAGAAGCAGAAGACGGGCGCCGCCGTCGAGCAGAGCGTGCTCGCGGGCGCCAAGGAGGCACCACGGCTCGGTGGCGCCGTCGAGCCGCTCACCTGCACGGAGATCGACGCGTGCGTCGGCTTCATCGTCTCGGGCAGCGGCACGCTGCGCGTCCGCGACTGGCACGGCTGGCGAACGCCGTCGGGGCGCTGCATCGAAGACTGACGGTGGTACCCTGCGGATGTGGGTGTGGACGTAGGGTCCGGGCAGGTGTTTCGTCGCGCCCTCGTCGTCACGCTCGCGGTGATTGCGTCCGTCGGACACGCCGCGGCAGACGAGCCGAAGGATGACTTCGTCGACCTCGATCTCGACCCGCGAAAGGGCGTCGCCTTCGCCTTCACGCCCCCGGCCGGCGAGCAGGCCGCCATCGCGACGACGCTCGAATGGAACGGCTACGCCATCTGCATCGTCGTGCCGCCCGGCAGCCCGCGCCGGGTGATCGCAGAACCCTACGAGGGCCGCTGGTCGATCGAGGGCAGCGACGGCAAGCGGCACGTCGTCGCGGTCCGGACCGACGAGAAGGAAGCGCCGCGCGGGCTCTCGTCCCTGACGCCCGAGGAGACCTCCCAGCTCTGGGGTGTCCTGGTCGACGCCTGGTCGCCCAAGGTCGCGCGGCTGTTGGCTCACGTCGATCCGACGCGTGCCTGCATCTCGCTCGGCCCCGAGCTCCCGGCGCCACCGCCCCTCGCGGGCACGCTGCGCTACCTGACCGTCCAGCCGGCGTATCGCCCTCGCCCCAAGAATGAGGTCCTCCGGCTCTCGCGCTATCCCGACCTGCGCTACCTGCAGCTGACGGGCTTTCCCGAGGACAACTTTCGCGTCGACGCGTCGACGATTCGCGCGCCACGGCTCGAATCCCTCAGTCTCTTCGGAAACGTCGATCACCTCGACGCGCTCGGCCGGCTCACGGCGCTCCGCAAGCTCGACCTGCACGGCGTCCGTCGACTCGACAACCCCGCCTTCCTCGGCGAGCTGCGTGCTCTGGAGGAGCTATCGCTCTCCGCCGTCGAGGACCTGCGCCCGGTAGGCGGATTGCCCGCGCTGCGGAAGATCGAAGCCGACGCCGCGCCCGTGCGCGAGCTCCCTCTCGTCGCGATGCCCGCCTTGCAGCTCCTCGACATCACCTCCAGCCCGGTGGCGTCCGACGTCGTGCGCCGCTTCGCCGCGCTCAACCCGCAGTGCCACGTTCGTCACCGCTTCAACGAGATCCTCCAAGACCTGTTTCGCGACGCCAGCCTCGTCCGCGTCTCGTGGCGCCGGCGCGGCGAGCGCACCGAGGTCACCACCGAGGAGCGGAACCCGGCGAAGATCGCGGCGCTGGCCTCGAAGCTGGTCGTCGAGGAGACGACCCGGCGGGTGATGTGCGGCTGCATGCCCGACGCGTGGCTCGACGTCACGACGCCGCGCGGGACGTCGCGGATCGACTTCAACTGTGGCACCGCGCTGCAAACCGAGGAGCTGCCTGGCGACGGCAACCTGACGCCGAACTCCGTCACCGCGCTCGAACAGTGGCTCGAGCAGCATGGCGTCGATCTCGCGAACTGCGACGGATGCACCGCGCACGAGCGCCGGCAAACGCCTCAAAAGAACTAGGGCCGCCGCCGGAAAATCAGCGACAGGTTGTTCGCGGGCATCTCGACGATCTCGGCGGGCGCGAAGCCGACGGAGGCGGCGACGCGCTGGAGGTCGTCGACGTCGCGCACGCCCCAGCGCGGGTCCTCGCCGCGGAGGCGCTCGTCGAAGCGCGCGTTGCTGGGCGCCGCGTGCTGGCCTCCCCGCTTGAACGGACCGTACATATAAAGGAGGCCGGTCGCCGGCAGCACGCGCGCGGCGCCGCGGAACAGCGCCTCCGCCGCCGACCAGGGCGCGATGTGGACCATGTTGATGTTGAGGATCGCGTCGGCGTGCACGACGGGCCAGGGCTCGCGCTCGACGTCGAGGAGCAGCGGCGGCGCGACGTTCTCGACGCCCGCGCTCCACGCCGAGATGCTCGTGAGGTGGGCCGACGACGCGTCCGACGGCTGCCAGCGAAGGGCGGGCAGCGCGCGCGCGAAGGTGGCCACGTGCTGGCCCGTGCCGCTGGCGATCTCGAGCACGAGGCCGGTGGGCGGCAGCACGCCACGCAGCACCGCCAGGATCGGCTCGCGGTTGCGCTCGGTGGCCGCGGCGTGGAGGCCGCCCTCGGGCGTGGGCTTCGGATCGAACGGGGTCATGCCGGCACGCCGTCGTAGTTCGAGAACGAGAACGCCCCGAGCTGCGCCACGCCCATGAAGAGCAGGAAGACGCTCGCCGCGGACCCGTGAGCCGGCACGACCCGCGACGTCGCGACGATGACGGCGAGGCCCTCGCCGAGCTCGAGGAACGCGTGCACGCGGAACGGGATCACCTTGAACGTCCCTTGCGGGTAATCGGTGAAGCGCGTCAGCAGGAAATGAAACCCGGCGCCCCCGAGCGCAACGGCGAGCGCCGCGCCGCGCAGGTGCAGGAAAAATGCGCCCAGCAAATAGACCAGGACCACGACATCGTCGAGCCAGCCGTGCAGCCTCGGGCCGATGAGCGGCAGGAACACGCGGAAATTCTACGCGAGATCGGGGGCCCCTCCCCGGCGGCGGCGCTCCGATGATATCGTTTGATCTCCCCCCCCCAGGAGGTTCCATGACTCTTGTCGGTTCGCGCGCTCGTTTCCTCTGCGCGGCGGCGTTGGCGCTGGTCGGAGCTTGCACCACCAACAACACCGGCCTGCCCGGCTCGACCGGCACCGCCGGGAGCGGCACCTCCGGCGCCGCGGGCGCGACGGGCTCGCAAGGCACGGCCGGCGTCACGGCCTCGGGCGCGGCCGGCGCTTCGACGACCGGCGCGGCCGGCGACACCGCGATGGCGGGCAGCAACGGCGCGACCGGCACCGCGGGCTCGAGCGCGACGGGCGTCGCAGGCGCGGGCGCGGCCGGCGCGACGATGACCGGAGTCGGCGGCACGACCGGCAGCGCGGGCGCGGGCGCGGCCGGCAAGACGGGCGCCGCGGGCGCGAGCGCGACGGGCGTCGCGGGCGGAAGCGGCACCGTCGACCCGCCGCCGCCTCGCCCGATCAACGTCACGGGCACCGGCACGTTCAACCAGAGCTTCAACGGCCAGCCGATGTACCTGAACAAGAGCAAGCCCATCCAGGGAAAGCTCGTGCTGTTCCTCGGCGGCATCGGCGGCGGCCCCGGCAGCGGCGGCATCGACGCCTTCGTCCACCAGTACGGCTTCCACATCTTCATGCCGAAAACGCAGACGAACCTCACGGGCAGCAACGTCCCCGCGATGTACAAGGGCATGAACACCCCCGAGGCCAACCGTCAGGTCGGCGACGCGCGCACGGACCTGTGGGACGGCAAGGGCCGTGTCACCTGGAACAGCGTCCCCGCCGGCACGAGCATGCTCGAGGAGACCATCGCCGCGATCAAGTACGGCATGATGGCCGACCCCGGCGGCGACTGGGGCTTCTTCCTCAACGCCGACGGCACGCTGCGCACGACCGACGTCTGGGTCGTGGGCTACTCGTGGGGCTCGCAGACGTGGGCCATGGTGTCGACGTACGTCCGCTTCGGCCGCGTCGTCTGCACGTCCGGCCCCGTCGACGAGGGATGGCCGAACGCCACGTGGATGACCGACCCGTCGGCGACGCCCGAGGATCGCAAGTACGACCTCGTCGGCCAGACGATGGCGTGGCCGATGGAGATGGAAGCGATCTTGAACAACGTCATCAAGGCCAAATGGCCCGGCACGGTCGTCAACGTCTACCCCAGCGGCATGCCCGCGTCGTACACGTCCGACCAGCACCTGTTTGCCCTCATCGGCGGCAACGGCGGCATCACGCCCGGCGGGCACACGGTGTTCTGCAACGACAACCCCATGAACGGGTGGATCCCGCTCTGCAAGTACGTGTTCGGCCAGCAGCAATAGGGGCTGGCCGCGCTTCGTTGAACGGAGCGCTCACCGGTCACGGCAGGACACAACCGCCCAGCGTCGACGCGCCGAGCACGCACGCGCTCGGACCCGCGTTCGCGTCGACCGTGTCCGCCACGTCGGCGTCGATCGCGTCCGCCGCGTCGGCGTCGGCGCCCGCGTCGGCCGCGTCGGCCATCCCGATTGTCGCGTCGGAGCCCGCGGAGCTCACGTCGGCGATGACGTCGACGACGCCGCCGTCGGTCGGCCCCGTGCGGCCGGCGACGTCCGTCGCGCGGCTCGCATCCGGCGCGCGGCCGACGCGCGCGTCGTCGGAGCCGTCGGCTCCGTCCGCGTCGCGCGTCACCGTGGTCATCCCCGCGCGCGTCCGGCCGCCGTCCGAGCCGGGCGTCGCCGACATGCACCCGAGCGACGACGTCGACGCGACGAGCAGAACCATCGTTCGCGTCCGAACCGTCGCGCGCCACGCGCGAATCGCCATGTACCACTGATCTGTGTCCCGCCCGTCGGGCGGTCAAGACGCGTCGGCAGATCTGCCGCCTCCTTGCTCTCACGCAACGCTGACTTACGTTCGTTGAAGGGATGGACAACGAGCAGCGAATGAAGGGGGCGTGGTTCCCAGGTCGCCTCTCGCGCGGCGCGCTGATTGTCCTCATCCCGCTGGCCGTCATCGCCGGCGTGCGCTCGGTCGGCTGGACGGCCGCGCAGCTCAAGGCGTGGAACGACGGCGACGTCCTCAAGGCCGACGACATCAACGGCAACTTCACGGCGCTGTCGGGGCAGATCGCGGCCGTCACCGCGCCGCTCACCTGGAACAAGCTCCCCCTCATGGGCGGCTGGGCGACGTACGGCGCCGGATACGCCGATCCCGGTTACACCAAGGACTCGCTCGGCATCGTGCACCTGCGCGGGCTCGTGAAGGGCACGCCCGTCCCTGGCATGGCCGTGGCCAGCTTGCCCGACGGCTTCCGCCCCGCCTACAACACCGAAGAGGTGCTGCCCTGCGGAGGTCCGTCCCCGTGCACCGTCGCCTTCAAGCCGACGGGCGAGGTCATCTTCGAGCTGATCAACTCCTCGAGCTCCTGGCTCTCGTTCGACGGCCTGACGTTCAGCGTCGGCCCGTGATCAAGGGCAGAGCGCCGCCAGGCGCGACGAGACGGCCACGGCGGAAGAGCGCGGCACCGAGAGGCCACGCGCGCGCGCCAACAGGTACGGCAGCGCGGCGCCGTTCGGCGACGCCACCTCGGGGTCCAGACGGTAAAAAGGATCGCCGAGCGCGCTCTCGAGGGGGATCCACGAGACGCCCGCGCGTTCGTACGCGGTGAGCAGGTCGTCGAGGCCGTCCGCGTCGGCGGCGCCCAGGTGCAGCAAGAGCACCTGACGGATCTCGCGATGCGCGAGGTCGCGCGTCAAGCCGCGCATCCGCGCGAGCTCGTCGAGGTGGACGGAGACGAACGTCCGGTGGAGCTCGGCCAGCGCGCCCTCGTCCTTCCGTGCCGCACACCGGGCGAACGGGGGATTGAACGACCAGTCATCCGCGTCGATGGTCACCTCGGCCGTCTCGTAGTCGTGCGCGCGGAGGTAGGTGCGAACGCCCGACCTCTTCTCGAGCGTGTCTCCTTCGTGCAAGAACGGGTAGCGGAAGACCTTCCACGACCTCGGCTCCGCGACGAGGCGCGCGAGGAGGGCCTCGTCCTTGGTGACGTCGTCGAGGTAGTCGGCGAGCGCCACCTTGTTCAGGTCGACGTGCGAGTACGTGTGGTTCCCGAGCCGGTTTCCGGCGGCGAGCCAGCGCCGGAGGACCGCCTCCGACGAGGGGTCGTCGGCGACGGACTTGCCGTTGACGAAGCCGTACACGCCGCTGATGCCGTGGCGCTGCAGCGTCGCGATGATGCGATCGGCGACCGCGACGCGATCCACGCCCGGAGGCAAGGGGCCGTGCACCGGCAGATCGTCGAAGGTCACGGCGACCTCGGCGCGCTCCGACGCGAGCTGCTCGCGGAAGCGCCCCTCGGCGCGGGCGACGAAGCGCCGGTAGCCGCCGGGGTCGATGAAGGGGTTCGGCGTCACGCCCTCGAGCTGGCGCGCGCGCTTCCGGTCCATGTCGTAGAAGGCGCCGTGGACGCCGAGGAAGACGTCGCACGGGAGCGCCTTCCAGACGGCGAAGCTGCGCTCGAAGTCGGCGGCGATCTCCGGGTAGCGCACGTTCCCGACGAGGCGCACGCCCTCGTTGATGTTCGCGCTCGGGAAGAAGACGACGTCGAGCTTGGGCGCGCCGGGCCGCGCCTCGGGCGCCGCGATCTGCATCGTCCATGTCACGGCACCGCGCGTGTGGCCGGGCGTGAGGTGCGCCGTGAGCGTCGTTCCGCCCAGGCTGACCTGCTCCCCGTCGGCGACGACGCGGTCGACGGGACAGGGAGGCCAGCTGAAGACGCCGTCGTAGACCGGATCGCCCTTCCCGCCCGCCGCGAGCGTCTGGCCGTCGCGCGCCGACGCCACCACCTTCGCGCCCGTCAGCGCGCGCACGCGCGCGTCGCCCTGCTGATGATCGATGTGCGCGTGCGAGACGAGCAGGAACTTGATGTCCTCGAAGCGGAAGCCGAGCGCCTTGATCTCCGCGCGCAGCCGCGGCACCGACGCCTCGAACCCGCCGTCGAGCAGGAAATGCCCCGCGGGCGTCGTGATGAGGAACTGCGCGATGTCGTTGCTGCCGACGTAAAAGACGTTGTCGATCACCCGATACGGGGCGACGTCGCGGTTCCACTCCACCATGTCGGCGGGCACGGGCTGCAGCGCGGGCGCGCACCCGGCGGCGGCGAAGGCCAACACGAGGACCGGGAGTCGACGCTCGTGCCACGTCCGCATGCAGCGCGCAGGATAGCCGAATCACCAGCAATTTCGCGACCGCTGGAAATGCGCCTCCGCGGGCGATGCGGTTTTTTGCGGTCGCGCGCGGACTGGGCTCAACTCGACGTCATGACTGCCAGCGCAGCGCCCGAGACGGGCCGAGAAGTGGGCCTCCGCGGCCGTCTCGAACAATTCGGGCTCGCCACCGTGCTCACCTTCCTCGATCTCGAACGCCGCTCGGGCGAGCTGCTCTTGCTCGCGTCTCGCGGGGTCGGCCGCCTCTGGCTGCGTCACGGCCGCGTCGTCCGCGTCCGCATCGAGGGGTCGCGCCGCACGCGCAAGCCCGCGCTCTACGAGCTGCTCGCCTGGAGCGACGGCCGCTTCGCCTTCACGCAGACCGACACGAGCGAAGTGGACGACGAGATCGGCGCTCCAACGGCCATGCTGCTCATCGAAGCCGCCCGCCGCGCCGACGAGCAGCAGAGCGACGCGTCGGCCGCGACGCCCTGATTCGTTCGAAACGA
>Ga0265314_10002467_pt1 | contig 18917 bp, 14 predicted proteins | sample 4126metaG_FD_203106 | JGI IMG/M metagenome (GOLD analysis project Ga0265314, IMG submission 203106) | Rhizosphere microbial communities from Carex aquatilis grown in University of Washington, Seatle, WA, United States - 4-1-26 metaG | ecosystem: Host-associated > Plants > Roots > Rhizosphere >... | reverse complement strand
ACCTGCTGGACGTCCTTGTCCCCGCGGCCGCTCAGGTTGACGATCAAGATCTTGCCTTTGCCCAGCTCGCGGGCGCGCTTCATGCCGTGCACGAGGGCGTGGGTGCTCTCGAGAGCCGGGATGATGCCCTCGAGCCTCGAGCAGAGCTGGAACGCCTCAAGGACCTCGTCGTCGGTGGCATAGGCGTACTTGATCCGCCCCATGTCGCGGTAGTACGCGTGCTCGGGGCCGACCGCCGCGTAGTCGAGCCCGGCCGAGACCGAGTGCGTGAGCTCGATCTGCCCGTCGGGGTCCTGGAGTATGTAGGTCTTGCAGCCCTGCAGGACGCCCAATTTGCCGCCTGCGAAGCGCGCCGCGTGTTCCCCCTTTCGGATTCCACGGCCGCCGGCCTCGACGCCCGTCATCATGACGGCCGGGTCGTCCAGGAACTCGAAGAAGAGGCCGATGGCGTTGCTTCCCCCGCCCACGCACGCGACCAGCTCGTCGGGAAGCCGGCCCTCGCGCGCCAGGATCTGCTCCTTCGCCTCGGCTCCGATCACCCGGTGGAAGTCGCGGACCATCTCCGGGTACGGGCGGGCCCCGTAGGCCGTGCCAAGGATGTAGTGGGTCGTCCTCACGTTCGTGACCCAGTCGCGCATGGCCTCGTTGATCGCCTCCTTGAGCGTCTTCTGTCCCGCGTCAACGCTGCGCACCTCGGCCCCCATCAGGCGCATCCGGAAGACATTGAGCGCCTGCCTCTCCATGTCGACTGCGCCCATGTAGACGACGCACTCGAGGCCGAACTTGGCGCACACCGAGGCGGTCGCCACGCCGTGCTGTCCCGCCCCGGTCTCCGCGATCACGCGCTTCTTGCCCATGCGAAGGGCAAGGAGCGCCTGGCCGATCGCGTTATTGATCTTGTGGGCGCCGGTGTGCAGAAGGTCCTCGCGCTTGAGGTAGATCCTCGCCCCCGCGCAGTGGTCCGTGAGGCGCTCCGCGAAATACAGCGGCGTCGGGCGCCCCGCGAAGTCGGCCAGGTGCCGCTGGAGATCCAGCTTGAACTGCGGGTCCACGCGCGCCGCCAGGTACACGCGCTCGAGCTCCTCCAGGGCCGCCATCAGGGTCTCCGGGACAAAAATACCCCCGTACGGACCGAAATGTCCGGTCCGGTCGGGCAGCGAGAAGCGGCCTATTCTGGGCGATGCGATGGCGGGCATGCGGCAGTCACCCTTGGGTCGGCAGGGCGGCGTGGCAAGACGCCTTCGGCGGGCTTCTTTCCTTGTACATTTCGCGAATCCGGCCATTTTTGCGGACGCGCCTACCCATTTTTCAGGCGCCCGCGCATCCCCTTGCGCGGGACTCATTCGACCCCCCCGACGATGAAAACGAAGCTGATTGCCGCCGTTGTCCTCATGTCCACCTCGGCCTTTGCCGCGGGGACCAATCCCCTGGGGCTCCAGCTCTGGAGCCTAAGGAACCAGATGCAGGCCAGCGTTCCCGCTGGCATGGACCTGGTGAGGTCGCTCGGGTTCACGGTGGTCGAGTCCGCCGGGACCTACAACCTCACCCCCAAGGAATTCAGGGCCCAGGCCGACGCCCACGGGCTGAAGATCGCCTGCGGGCACTTCCCCTACGATCGCATGGAGAAGGACCTCGACGGCGTCATCGCCGACGCGAAGGTCCTCGGCGTATCCAACGTGATCGTCGCCTGGGTCCCCCACACCGGGGAGTTCACGGTCGCCGACGCGCATGTCGCGGCCCAGAACTTCAACAAGTTCGGCGCCGCCTTGAAGGCGGCGGGCATGGGATTTGGCTTCCATACCCACGGCTATGAGTTCAAGCCGCTGGCGGACGGCACGTCGGCGTACGACGTCATGCTGAAGGAGACCGACCCGTCCCTCGTCTTCGTCGAGATGGACGTCTTCTGGGTCGTGGCGGCCGGCCAGGATCCCGTGAAGCTCCTCCAGAAGAATCCGGATCGTTACAAGATGTTTCACGTCAAGGATATGAGGAAGGGCGCGACCCAGGTCGGATACACCGGCGGCGCACCCGTCGAGGACAATGTCGCGGTCGGTGAGGGCCGGATCGACTGGCCCAACCTGCTCAAGGAGGGCAAGAAGGACGGAGCCGACGTCTGCTTCGTCGAGGATGAGACCTCCGATCCCGTTAAGAACATCCCGACCAGCCTCGCCTACCTTGCGACTCTCGGCCTCAAACCCTAACCCCAATCCATGAACGCCAATCGTCTATTCCTCGCCAGTAAGATTGCTCTGATCGTGACCGCCATGAGCTTCGCCATCCGAGGTGGCGCGGCGGGCGCCTGGGCGACCCAATTCAACCTGACGCATGAGCAGGTCGGCTGGGTCAACGGCGCCGCGTTCTGGGGTTTCACGCTGGCCATGGTGTTCGGCGGCCCCCTGTGCGATGCGCTCGGCATGGGCCGGATCGCGGCCTTCGCCTTCGTCGGGCACGTCGGGGGTATCCTGCTGACGATCTTCGCGTGGAACTACTGGAGCCTCTACGCCGGCACGCTCGTCTTCGGCATTGCGAACGGCTCGGTCGAGGCGGCGTGCAATCCCCTCATCACGACCCTCTACCCGAACGACAAGACGACAAAGCTCAATCACTTCCACGTCTGGTTCCCCGGCGGGATCGTGATCGGGGGCGTCGTCTCGTTCCTCCTCGCGAAGGCGGGCCTTGGCTGGAAGCCCCAGTTTGCCACCATGCTGATCCCGCTGGCGGTCTACGGCCTCATGTTCCTCGGGCAGCCTTTCCCGAAGACCGAGCGCGTCCAGCGCGGCATATCCACCGGGTCCATGTGGGCCGCGTGCTTCAACCCCCTGTTCCTGCTGATGGTCGTGTGCATGCTCATGACCGCGACCTCCGAGCTCGTCCCCGGCCAGTGGATCCCCGACATCCTCACCAACGCCGGCGTCTCGGGCATCCTTGTCCTCGCGTTCATCAACGGCGTGATGGCCATCGGCCGCAGCTGCGCGGGCCCGTTCGTCCACAGGATATCCCCGATAGGCATGCTGATCGTGAGCACCGTGTTGAGCGCCATCGGCCTGTACGCCATGAGCCATGCCTCGGGCGGCATGCTCTTTGGCGCGGCGTTCATCTTCGCGCTGGGCGTATGCTTCTTCTGGCCGACCATGCTCGGCTACACGAATGAGCGCTTCCCCAACACGGGAGCTCTCGGGCTCTCCATCATGGGCGGCTCCGGGATGCTCGCGGTCAACTTCATGCTGGCCGTCGCCGGGCACAACATCGACAAGGGAATCGATCTGCGGATCCCCGCGGGCCAGACCAAGGAAACGCTTTCGGCCGCCGCGGACGGGACAGACCTGCACGCCCTCTGGATGAACATCCAGGGCGCAGCGGGGCTCCACACCCTCGGCCGCATCGCCGTCCTGCCCGTCGTGCTCTTCTTCATCTTCCTGACGATCAAGCTCACGAGCTCGAAGGCGCCCGCCGCGCACAACTGACCCGGTTCAGCCAGAGGCCATCGACCGGCCGGCCTGCCAGCCGGTCGTCCACGCCGACTGGAAGTTGAATCCGCCGGTGATCCCGTCGATGTCGAGGACCTCGCCTGCAAAGTGCAGGCCGGGGCACCGGCGGCTCTCCATGGTCGCCATGTCGACCTCGGCGAGGTCCACGCCCCCGCAGGTCACGAACTCCTCCTTGTTCATGCTCTTTCCCGTGACGGAGAACTGCGACTCGGCGCACTGGGCCGCGAGCAAGCGCAGTCCCTCCTTCGAGAGGTTCGCCCAGGTGGTCCCGGCCGGCAGGCCCGCGGCCTCCACGAGGCGCTCCCAGAGGCGCGCCGGGATCGAGAAGGGGTTGGACGTCGAGACCTGGCGCCTGGGATGGGAGCGGCGCTCGGCCTCGAGCTCGCCCCGCACCTGGTCGGCCGAGCGGGGCTCGGCCCAGTTGACGGCGAGCGTGAAGCGGTAGTCCCTCGCGTGGAGCTCCCGCGCCCCCCATGCCGACAGCCTGAGGACGGCGGGGCCGCTCAGCCCCCAGTGGGTCACGAGAACGGGGCCCTTCTCGCGCAGCCGGGTCCCGCGGGCCGCCACGCCGACCATGGGCGCCGAGACCCCGCCGAGCCCCCTTAGGCGGGGGTCGTCCACATGGAACGTGAAGAGCGACGGCACCGGCGGCGCGATCGTGTGGCCGAGCGAGGCGGCGATCGCTAGACCCGCGGACGCCTTCCCTCCGCCCGTGGCCAGGAGCACCCGGTCCGCGTCCACCGACTCGCCCGTCGAGAGGGTCGCCCGGAACCGGCCCTGCGCCCCCCGATCGAGCGACCTTAGGCCGCATCCCGTCGAAAGGCGCACGCCCGCCTTCCTCGCCGCCTCCACCAAGCAACCCACGACCGTCGCCGAGTCGTCCGTGACCGGGAACATCCTGCCGTCGTCCTCGGTCTTCAGCTCGACGCCCCTCGCCTTGAACCACGCCACGGTCTCGGCGGGCCCGAAACGGTGGAACGGGCCGATCAATTCGCGCGCCCCCCTGGGGTAGCTCCTCGAGAGCTCGACCGGATCGAAGCACGCGTGCGTGACATTGCAGCGCCCGCCCCCGGAGATGCGCACCTTCGCGAGGACGTGGGCTGTGGACTCATGGAGCGTGACATCGGCCGCCGGGTCGCCCTCGGCGCACGTGATGGCCGCGAAGAAGCCGGCGGCGCCCCCACCGGCCACGAGGATCCTCCTGCGCTCGGCCATGGCTGGGGCGGCGTTCCCGGGCCTAGGAGCGCTTCACCGTCACGAGCGTGACGTCGTCGCGCTGCACGGTCGCCCCGGTGAACCTGCGGATGCTCTCCAGGACCCCGTCGTTGATCTCCCGCGCCGAGCGCATATGCAGCGCGCGAACAACGTCCGCCAGCCTCGCGCTCGAGTACTCCTTCTCCTCCTCGTTCGGCGCCTCCGTGACGCCGTCCGTGTAGAGGACAAACGTGTCGCCCGTGTTGAACGGCTCCACCTTGTCCTCGACCGAGGCCGTGAACAGCTCGTCCGGCATGAGCCCCACCGGCATCCCCTCCGAGCGGACGAGGTGCGTCAGGTAGTTGCCGGTCGCCGGGTCCTTGCGCGCAAAGAGCGGGAGCTCGTGGCCCGCCCGCGAGAACGTCACGGCGTTGGCCTCAATGTCGATCACCGCGTAGAGCACCGTGACGTAGATCTCGCCGTGGATGTCGGCGCCCATGGTCCGGTTGAGCTCGACCAGGGCCTGTGACGGGGAGGTGTGCCTGGGCGCGATCTGCCTGAGGTTCGTGCGGCAGACGGCCATGTAGAGCGAGGCGCCGATCCCCTTGCCCGACACGTCCGCGACGACGACGCCGAGCCTGGTAGGAGAGAGCACGAAGATGTCGAAGAGGTCGCCGCCCACCCGCTGCGCCGGGGCGTACCTGGCGTCGAGGTCCAGGCCGGGGAAGACCGTCGACTGCGAGGGGAGCAGCATCTTCTGTATCCCGCTGGCTATCGAGAGGTCGAGGTCGAGCTGGCCGCGCTCAATCTGCAGGTTCAGGAACTCGGCGTTGTGCAGCGCGAGGGCGGCCTGCTCGGCGAGCGACTGCATGAGCGTGCACTCCATCTCCGTGAAGAGCCGGTTGTCCACAGGGTTCGCGACAACAAGGACGCCGAAGAAGCGCTCCCTGAACTTCATGGGGACCGCAATGACCGAGCGCACGAGCAGGTTCGGGTCGTCATGCCTCACGATCCTCGGGTCTCGCGTCGCGTCCGCTATCAGCTCGCCGCGGCCGGTCTGGGCGACCCTGCCCGCGATGCCCTCGCCGACCGGGAACTCCTCGGACCTGAGGACCTGCTCGATGAACTTGGCCCGCGTCGTCAGCTTCCCCTTGACGTGGTCCGGGAGCGGCCGGTGGGGGGGAAAGAGCCCCTCGACGGCGACGCCCCGCATCATGTTGCCCGGGGTCCGCTCGAAGATGCATGCGCTCAGGGCGCCCGTGCACAGGATGGAGGCGTGCACGATCCTCTGGTGGAGCTCCTGGCGCGACAGGCCCTCGCCGAGCGCCTCGGCCATCAGGTGCATGAAATCCAGGGCCCGCTGGCGGTCCTGGAACGCCCTGCTCCTCTGCTCCTCAAGCCTGTCCAGGTCGCCCCTCGAGCGGACGAGGGCGATGGCAAGGCCGGCGGCGGCCAGCAGGAGACACGTGAGGAAGAAGAAAAGCATGGAGGGTCCCCGGCGCGGCCGGCGGCGCTAGGAGACAATTGAACAGGAGGAATCAGCCCTGCTCAACGCGGTTCTTCATGAAAACGAGGACGTCCTGGAACTTGCCGCGGTTCGCCTCGTCGGCCTCCACGAGGCTCTCGTGGGCCTCGAGCACGAGGCGCGCGTTCTCCAGCTCGTCCCTGTCGCCGCAGACCAGCGGCGTGTTGCAGCTCTCGCCGCCCGAGCCCGCCTCGCTGATGTCGACCGTGAGGAGCTTGTGCAGGCCTAGGTTGCGGACGAGTTCAAGGTTTCGCTGCCCCATCCGGGTGAGGACGAGGCTCCCCTTCGGGTTGCACTTGCGCAATTCCAGCGCGAATCCCGCTAGGACCCCGAGAAACGTGCTGTCCATGCTGGTGCAGCGCAGGAAGTCGACCGCGAACCTGTTCTTCCCCGACTTGAGCATCTGGGCCACGAAGTCGCGCAGGCACGCGCTGTTCAGGAAGCTCGCCCTCCCCTCGATGCGCACCACCACCGGATCTGAATAGGGGTCGACGAGGTATACCGGCTTTGCCGCTTCAGGGATCACGCTTTTGTCAGAATTTGGCGCAGGACATAGGGGAGGATCCCGCCGTGCTGGTAATAGTCGATCTCGATGGGGGTATCGATCCGGCAGCGTACCGGCACATCGAGGGTTTCTCCGCCCTTACGCGTGATCCGCAGGGAAAGGTCCTGCTGGGGCCTTAGCTCCCGCCCGAGGCCAAGGACCGAGTAGGTCTCGGACCCGTCGAGGCGCAGCGTCGCGGCGTTGGTGCCCTCCTTGAACTGCAGGGGAAGGACGCCCATGCCCACCAGGTTGCTGCGGTGGATGCGCTCGAAGCTCTGCGCCACGACCGCCTTGACGCCGAGGAGGTTGGTCCCCTTGGCCGCCCAGTCGCGCGAGGATCCCGTGCCGTACTCCTGGCCCGCGATGATCACGAGCGGCGTGCCGCGCCTGCGGTACTCCGCCGCGGCGTCGAAGATCGAGAGCTTCGTGCCCTCGGGCTGCAGGAGGGTGTTGCCGCCCTCCTCCCCTCCGAGCATCAGGTTCTTGATCCTCACGTTCGCGAAGGTGCCGCGGGTCATGACGCGGTCGTTGCCGCGGCGCGAGCCGTAGCTGTTGAAGTCCTCGAACGCGACGCCGCTTTCGACCAGGAACTTCCCCGCGGGCGAGGACTTCTTGATCGATCCGGCGGGCGAGATGTGGTCCGTAGTCACGGAATCCCCGAACACCCCGAGCGCCCTCGCCCCGGTCAGTTCCGCGATCGCGCCCGGAGTCATCGAGAAGTCCGAGAAGAACGGGGGCTCCTGGATGTAGGTCGACTTCGGGTCGAACCCGTAGGTGTCGCCGACCGACGAGGGGATCTCGTTCCACTTCGGGTTCTGGGACGCGAAGTCGGCGTAGAGCCTGCGGTAGACCTCGGGCTTGAGGGCCGACTGCATGAGGTCCTTGACCTCCTTTAGTGTCGGCCAGATGTCCCTAAGGAACACGTCCTTCCCGTCGCTGCCCTTGCCCAGGGGTTCGTGCACCATGTCGATGTCGACGCGGCCGGCGAGCGCGAACGCGATGACGAGCGGCGGCGACATCAGGAAGTTGGCCTTGATGCTCTGGTGGACCCTCGCCTCGAAGTTTCGGTTTCCGGAGAGGACCGACGCCGCGACCAGGTCGTTCTTGGTGACCGCGTTCTCTATCGGCACCGCAAGGGGGCCGGAGTTGCCGATGCAGGTCGTGCATCCGTACCCGACCGTCTGGAAGCCGAGCGTGTCCAGGTAGGGCTGGAGGTTCGTGCGGGTGAGGTAGTCGGTCACCACCCGCGAACCCGGCGCAAGGGACGACTTGACGGCCGGCCCCACGGTGAGCCCGCGCTCGACGGCCTTCTTTGCGAGGAGCCCGGCGGCGAGCATGACCGAGGGGTTCGAGGTGTTGGTACAGCTCGTGATGGCGGCAATAAGGACGCTGCCGTGGCCGAGCCTCGCCGACCCGTGCCCGTTCATCTCGACGTCCACGCTCGCTCCCTTGAAGTCCTCCGCCTTCTTGCCGAAGCCGCTCTCGGCCACCGGCCTCGAGAAGGAGCCGATGAACTCCTTCTTCAGGTTCGGCAGCTCGATCCGGTCCTGCGGCCGCTTCGGGCCCGCGACGCTCGGGACGACGGAGCCGATGTCCAGCTCGATGTCCTGGGAGTAGTCGATGTCGCCCTTTTTCGGGATGCCCCAGAGTCCCTGCGCCCGGTAGTAGGCCTCGTACACGGCGACGTGCTCCGGGCTGCGCCCGGTCGCCAGCAGGTAGCTCGAACATTCCCCGTCCATGGGGAAGAATCCCATGGTTGCCCCGTACTCGGGCGCCATGTTTGCAATGGTGGCCCGGTCGACGACCGGCAGGGCCGCGGCTCCCGGGCCGTAGAACTCGACGAACTTGCCGACAACCTTCGCCTTGCGCAGGAGCTGCGTCACCGTGAGGGCAAGGTCGGTGGCCGTGACCCCCTCCCGGAGCGCTCCGGTCAGGTGGACGCCGACCACGTCCGGCGTGAGGAAATAGACCGGCTGGCCCAGCATCCCGGCCTCGGCCTCGATGCCGCCGACGCCCCATCCGACGATGCCAAGCCCGTTGATCATCGTCGTGTGCGAGTCCGTGCCGACGAGCGTGTCGGGGTACCAGACGCCCTGCGCGTCCTTCAGCAGCCCCTTCGCAAGGAACTCAAGGTTGACCTGGTGGACGATCCCGATGCCCGGGGGAACCACCTTGAAGGTCTCGAAGGCCTGCATGCCCCACTTCAGGAACTGGTAGCGCTCGCGGTTGCGGTGGAATTCGATCTCCAGGTTCTTGGCGAGCGCCTCGGCGCTGCCGGAGAAGTCCACCTGGACCGAGTGGTCGACGACCAGGTCCACGGGAACGAGCGGCTCGATGATCTTCGGGTTCTTGCCCGCCCGCGCGACCGCCGAGCGCATCGCCGCCAGGTCCACCAGGAGCGGCACCCCGGTGAAGTCCTGCAGCACGATCCTCGCGACGACGAAGGGGATCTCCTCCGTGCGCGCCGCCTTGGGCTTCCACGACGAGAGCTCGCGCACCGCGTGCTCGCTGACGCGCTTCCCGTCGCAGTTCCTCAGCAGCGACTCCAGGACCAGCCGGATCGACACCGGCAGGCGCGAGACGTCGAGCCCCGCCCTTGAGAGCGCCGGCAGCGAGTGGTACCGGTTGGCGGCCCCGTTCGCCTCGAATGTCTGGAGTGTCTTGAACGGATCGTGGGGCTGGCTCATCGAACGGATTGCGATTTCATTTCGCGATAGCGGCCTTGATGGCCGCGAAATTGGGGAGGTCCTTCGGCGTCGCGGTCTGCTCGGCGTATTTAACAACCCCGTCCGTTCCGATGACAAATGCGGCCCGGGCGCTCGTGTCGCCGATTCCGGCGAGCCCGGGGAAGATGACTCCATAGGCGGCCGCGACCTTCTTGTTGAGGTCGCTCAGGAGGGTGACGCCGATGTTGTTCTGCTTCGCCCATGCGGCCTGCGAAAACGGGCTGTCGACGCTGATACCGTAGACGACCGCGTTGAGGCCGGCGTAGTCCCCGAGACCGCCGCTCACGTCGCACATCTCCTGAGTGCAGACACCGGTAAACGCCAAGGGAAAGAACAGGATGAGGGTCTGCTTCTTGCCGAAGTTGTCGCTCAGTTTTACGTCCTTGAGGCCGTCGGGGGCCGTGGTCTTAAGCGTGAAGTCCGGAGCCTTGGTTCCTATTGCGATGGGCATGGTATGGATTGGGATTTCGTGTGGACTACGGTCGTGGTTCGCGCCCGGAGGGCCCGACCCGACGGAAGAGACAAGTTGGGACAGGCCCCCCAACTCCGCAAATCGTTTTTTCCATGGCATTGCGCTGCCGCAACAAAATCCCTTGCGGCCGGGGCCCCGTGGGGGCTTTTTGAGGTGCCCCATGACGATCATCGAAGAGCTAAAATGGCGCGGCCTGGTGGCCGACTGCACCGACCTGGACGCGCTGACCAGGCGCCTGGCGGCGGGCCCGGCCACCCTGTACTGCGGATTCGACCCCTCGGGCGACTCCCTACACGTCGGCTCGCTCGTGGGCCAGCTCGCGCTGCGCCGCTTCCAGCTCCAGGGCCACCGCCCGATCACGCTCGCCGGGGGGGCCACCGGCATGATCGGCGACCCCTCGGGCAAGTCGGCCGAGCGCAACCTGCTCTCCAGGGAGCAGCTCGACCAGAACGTCTCGAGCATCAAGGCCCAGCTCTCCCGGATCCTCGATTTCGAGTCCAAGGTGAACCCCGCCGTCATGGTCGACAACGCCTCGTGGACCTCCGGCATCAGCTACCTCGATTTCCTGCGCGATGTCGGCAAATTCTTCTCCGTCAACATGATGGTTGCAAAGGACAGCGTGCGCTCCCGCATGGAGGGCGAAGGCGGCATAAGCTACACGGAGTTCAGCTACATGCTGCTCCAGGCCCATGACTTCTACCACCTGAGGAAGACGCACGAGTGCGAGCTGCAGATCGGGGGCTCGGACCAGTGGGGAAACATCACGGCGGGGACCGATCTAATCCGGCGCAAGCTCGGGGTCGCCTCATGGGGCCTCACCTTCCCGCTGATCACGAAGGCGGACGGGACGAAGTTCGGGAAGACCGAGGACGGGGCCGTCTGGCTCGATGCGAGGAAGACAAGCCCGTACCGCTTCTACCAGTTCTTCATCAACACCGAGGACAGCATGGTGCCCGCCTACCTGAGGAAGTTCACCCTCCTCGCCCCGGACGAGATCCTGCAGCTCGAGGCCAGGCACCAGTCAAACCCGGCCGCGCGCGAGGCCCACAAGGCCCTTGCGCGGGAGGCGACCGCTATCGTGCACGGCAGGACCGCGTGCGACGACGCCGTGAGGGCGAGCGAGATCATGTTCGGGGGCGGCCTGGACGGCATCACCCTCGCGCTCTTCAACGATGTCGCGGGCGAGATCCCGACCAAGGCGCTGGAGAAGGCCAAGGTCGAGGGGACCGGCAGCCCCCTGGTAGACCTGCTTGTCCACAGCGGGCTTTGCCCGTCGCGAGGCCAGGCCCGCAAGGACGTCGAGGGCGGCGGAATCTACCTGAACAACGTCCGCGTGGCCGAGGCGGCGCGCTCGGTCGCGCTCGCCGACCTGCTCTTCGGCCAGTTCCTGCTGCTTCGCAAGGGCAAGCGCAGCTACGTGCTCCTGCGGGTCGAGTAGCCCTAGAAGAACATGGCCTCGCTCAGGGCCTCGTCGGGCGCCAGGAGCGAGACCGAGGCCGTGAGGGTGTTGCGGCCGGTGCCGAAGTCGGCCTCGAAGCGGGCGTGGGCCGTGTCGATGTCCGCCTTCCACCTGAAGAACCGGCTGTCGTCGTACGTGAAACTCAGGTCGAAAGCCCGCGGGGCGATGCCGGCGGGCTGGACGATCTCGACCGCCTCCCTCGAGGCGCCGCACGCCGCCACACGGTCCTTGAGCCAGGCAAGGAGGACCCTTGCCTCGGCGGCGACGGCAGGCCCGTGACCGAGGGTGATCGACCTGAGCCCATTCGTGAGGATGCCGACCGGGTACCGGCCCAGGAACTGCCCGATGGATCGGCGCACAGGCAGGAGCCTGGCGCCGGCCAGGTCGCGCACATTCTCCGGCGACGGCCACGGGTACGTAAGCGCGCCATCCGGGGCGCTCGCGCTGTCGATAAGGACCCTCCTGGCCGCCGTCAGCAGGTAGCGGTAGTCGGCGAGCTTCGCCGCGTCGCTGAAGCGGTGCGCCCAGTAGTAGATGGGAAGGTCGGTCGACAGGCAGATCGACACCTGGCTCTCAAGATAGGTGCGGGCCGCCCGCGGGAAGCTCAGCATCACGAACTCGCAGCACCTCGTGTCGTCGGCGGACTTCCCGATCGAGCACTCGCCGTAGACCTTCGCTCGCATTTCGGAGACGCCCGTGTCGTCGAGCCGCGGGCACAGGATCACGACCCGGCTCGGATAGCGCCTGGAGAACCTGACCGCCGTCTCGAACTGGCGCGTCGCGTCCTCGGCGTCCGTCCGGAAGCCCAGGTGCAGGACGAGGTTGACCTGGATCGCCATGGAGTTCTCGCCCTCGGGCGACGGCCTTCCCTCGGTGGCCGCGTACTCCCACATCTGCGTCAATCCCTTGGAAATCGAGGCCACGGGCACCTCGATCCCGGGCAGCGCGTCGAATATTCCGGACATGGACGGGGGCTCGGCCGCTTCAGGGCTTGCGCCAGGTATGGCCGCTCGTCGCGACGAGCCTCTCGGCTCCGGCCGGGCCCCATGAGCCCGCCGGGTAGGACTCCATGCCCTCGCGGCCCTGGGACCGCCAGAAGTCCAGGAGCGGCGTATAGAGGCTCCATGAGGTCTCGGCCTCGTCGCCCCTGATGAAGAGCGTGCCGTCGCCGATCATCGCGTCCAGGACCAGCCGCTCGTAGGCCTCCGGCGTATTGGATCCGAACGTCGTCGCGTAGCGGAAGCTCATCTTCACGGGCTGCGTCCGCGTGTCCAGGCCCGGTATCTTGGCGTTGAGGATCATGCTCAGGCCCTCATCGGGCTGGATCTGGAACGAGAGCGTGTTGGCCGCCAGGTTGAAGCCGCCCTTCTGGGGGAAGATCGTCCCCGGGGGGCGCTTGAACTGTACGGCGATCTCGGAGACCCGCCGGGGAAGGCGCTTGCCCGAGCGGATGTAGAAGGGGACCCCGTGCCACCTCCAGTTGTTGACCGAGAGCCGGATCGCCGCGTAGGTCTCCGTCACCGAGTCCGGTGCGATCCCGCTTTCCTGGAGGTACCCGGGCACGGCCTTGCCCCCGGTCATCCCGGCCGCGTACTGGGCGCGCGCCGCGTCGGAGTTGGCCCCGAGCGCGATCGGCTCGATGGCCTTCAATACCTTCACCTTCTCGTCGCGCAGGGCCTCCGCGTCGAAGGAGCCCGGCGGCTCCATCGCCGTGAGCGCCAGCAGCTGCGTCGTGTGGTTCTGGATCATGTCGCGCAGGCAACCACTCTGCTCGTAGTAGCCGGCGCGCGTCCCCACGCCCTGGTCCTCGGCAACCGTGATCTGGACGTTGTCGATGTAGTTGCGGTTCCAGATCGGCTCGAAGATGGAGTTGGCGAAGCGCTGGACCAGGAGGTCCTGGACCGTCTCCTTGCCCAGGTAGTGATCGATTCGATACACCTGGTTCTCGTCAAAGACCGACCGCAGCTCCGCGTTCAGGGCGCGGGCCGAGTCCAGGTCCCTCCCGAACGGCTTCTCGATGATGACCTTGGAATGGTGCGGCCTGCCGATGTACCGGGAGCCGAGGCCGCTTGCGCCGAGGTTCTGGATGATGGGGCTAAAGACCGAGGGCGGAGTCGAGATGTAGAAGAGCGACTGGACGTCGCCCCCGATGCCCTTCTCGATCTCCAGGATGTGCGCGGCCAGCCGGTCGAATCCCGCCTTCTCGTCATAGCCGCCGGAGACGTACGTCATGTTGGCCCCCACCCTCGCCCAGACCTCGGGATCGAGTTCGCGCCGGGAGAATTCCTTGATGGCGCCCGAGGCCATGGACCGGAACTCCTCGTCCGGGATCGCCTTGCGGCCGTAGCCGACCAGGTGGAAGTCGGCCGGCAGAAGGTTGTCGACGCCCAGGTTGTAGATGGCGGGGATCAGCTTGCGCGCCGTCAGGTCCCCCGAGGCGCCGAAGATGACGACGACGGTCGGCGGCGTTCCGCGGTGCTTGCTCAGTCCCTGCAGAAAAGGGTGTCTTTCCGGGTCGGCCATGGAGGCGGTGATTTTTTGGCAAGACCCCGCCTATGCAAGGGAAATGGGCACCCGCAACCGAAGTCGGGACCGTTTCTCGTTGCGGGCCGGCTCGGGCAATGGCAGACCGATCCCCTGTAACAGTATGGCAGCCCCCTCCATAGCGAGCGCCCTAAGGCGCTCACTGCTGATAAAGATCATCTCCAAGCCCGCGCCGAGCAAGGAGGACGTCGCGTCTGTCATCGAGCTGACCGCCTCCAAGGTGGTCGAGGCCCTCCAGGCGCAGTCGATGACCCTCTACATGGTCGAGGGCAACGACATCGCGTTCAAGCAGATCTACTACTCCCCGTCCCTCTGGAGCGACGACCCGAAGAAGGAGCCCAAGTTCAAGGAGATGGAGACGAAGCTTCTCCAGCTGAAGGTGCCGGTCGGCACCGGCGTCGTCGGCAAGGTGATCCAGTCGGGCGAGCCGGTCTTCTACCGCAACTCGGACAGCCAGGCGCCGATCATGGCATCGATGGCCAAGACGACGGGGTTCGAGGTGCGCTCGATGCTGACCGTGCCGCTGAAGACCACGATCACGCTCGGCGCCATCCAGACGCTCAACAAGGAATTCTCGGCGGGGACGAACGGCGAATTCACGGAGGCCGACCTGAAGCTGCTGACCGAGGTGGCGGAGTACTCCTCGGCGCTGATCCACAGGATGATCGACCCGAAGTTCCAGCTCGGGCCCGACGACACGGCGAGGTTCGTCTCGAAGCTGACCGACCTGCCGCTGGTGACGAAGATCGAGGAGCTCGAGATCGACGACAAGCTGGTCGAGACGACGGGCGACGCGATCATCCGCAGGGAGGGAGTCTTCCCCCACAAGAGCCTTGCGCCCGGGTCGGTGTCCGTCGTCATGACGAACCCGCTCGACTACGCGAAGCGCGAGTCGTTCACACGCGCGACCGACCTGAGCATCGACGAGGTCAAGGTCGTCTCGGCGACCCTGTTCGAGTCCCTCGTGAAGAAGTTCTTCAAGGACTCCAAGGCGAACACCGGCGGCGACGACGTCGACATCGGCTCGGTCACGAAGGTGATCAGCGAGGCCTACGAGGTGGACGCCGAGACCGGCGAGATGAAGGCCGCGGACCTGGAAAGCGAGGACTCGGCCCCCATCATCCAGCTCGCCAACCGCATCGTCGAGGACGCCTACATCTCCGGGGCCTCGGACATCCACATCGAGCCCATGGAGAAGGACCTCCTTGTCCGGTACCGGATCGACGGGCTGTGCCAGGAGAAGCTGCGCCTTCCCAAGCAGGTCGCGACCGCGCTCGTGACGCGCCTGAAGATCATGTGCAACCTGGACATCTCGGAGAGGCGCCTGCCGCAGGACGGGCGCATCGTCTTCAAGAAGTACACGAAGAAGAACATCGACATCGACCTTCGCGTGGCCACCGGGCCGATGAACTACGGCGAGAAGGTGGTCATGCGCATCCTGGACAAGCAGAAGTCCACCCTCCCCCTTCCGGCGCTCGGGTTCTCCGAGGAGAACCTTGCCAGATACCGCGAGTGCATCCGCCAGCCCTACGGGATGATCCTGCACTGCGGGCCGACGGGCTCCGGCAAGTCGATGACGCTCTACTCGGCCCTAGCGGAGGTGAACACGCCGGACATGAACATCCAGACGGCGGAGGACCCGATCGAGTACACGCTCCCGGGCCTCAACCAGATGCAGATGAACCGGCAGATCGGGCTCACGTTCGCCCGCGCTTTGCGCTGCTACCTGCGCATGGACCCCGACGTCATTCTCGTGGGCGAGATCCGCGACGAGGAGACCGCGGGGATCGCCTCCGAGGCGGCCCTGACCGGCCACCTTCTCGTCTCGACCCTCCACACGAACGACGCCCCGTCGACGGTGACGCGCCTGGCTGAGATGGGGATCGAGCCCTTCAACATCTCCGCCTCCCTTGTCTGCGTGTGCGCCCAGCGTCTCCTGCGCCGGGTGTGCAAGAACTGCAAGGTTCCCTATGAGCCCGACGGGAGGGAGAAGCAGATCATCGAGAAGGCGATCGGCTGGAGCGGGCAGATCTTCAAGGCAAACCCCCAGGGCTGCCCCGTGTGCAACGGCCTTGGCTACAAGGGGCGCGTCGGCATCCATGAGCTCATGGTCAACAACGAGCAGCTCACGGAGGGGATCAACAAGGAGGTGGAGGTCGCGGAGCTCAAGAGGATCGCCATGAAGACCGGGATGAAGACCCTCCACCAGGACTCGATGCTCAAGGTGAAGATGGGGCTCACCACGGTCGAGGAGTCGCTCGCGAACGTGCCGCCCGACCTGATCCTCTGATCCGGCCTGGTGCACCCGACCCCCCTGGCCCTGCCCTACAAGATCGCGGTGCTCGTGTTCCTGGAGAACGCGGCCGGCGAGCACCTCCTGCTCCTTAGGGCCAAGGCGCCAAACAAGGGCATCTGGAGCCCCATCGGCGGCAAGCTCGAGATGGCGAGCGGCGAGTCTCCCTTCGAATGCGCGGTGCGCGAGACGCGCGAGGAGACGGGCCTCGTCGTCGCGACGGCGGACCTGCACCTGTTCTCGGTCATCGCAGAGAAGGCCTATGAGGGGCAGTCCCACTGGCTCATGTTCCTCTTCCGCTGCAGGAGGCCCCTGCCCGGCCTGCCCCCGGACATCTCCGAGGGCCGCTTCGGCTTCTTCGCGCGGGCTGCGATCGACCAACTTCCTATCCCCGAGACCGACAGGACCGCACTCTGGCCGACCTACGACCGGTACCGGGACCGCTTCGTGGCCCTGCGGGCCGACTGCAGGCCCGGCAAACCGGTCATGGTCGAGGTCGAGGAGATCACGCCCCCCCTCGGTTGAAAATCCGATCTTGAATGCTTGATTTTCAATGTATCAGGCTGGAAGCTCACCGTTTCCACACACTGTGAGCAAGAAATCCAACGCCACCACCGAAGACCGCAGCGCCTCCGGGGCCGCCAAAGCGGGCTATGTGTCGGCTCCCGTAAATGCCTGCCTGTCAAGCGACCAGAAGATCGCGCTCTATCGGCTGATGGTGCGGATCAGGCGGTTCGAGGAGCGCAGCCTGAGGGCCTACCAGGCGAAGAAGATCGGTGGATTCCTGCACCTTTACATCGGCCAGGAGGCGGTCGCCGTCGGCTGCTGCTCCCTGATGGGCAAGGACGACCATGTCATCACCGCCTACCGCGACCACGGCCACGCGATCGCCGTCGGGATGGAGCTGAACCCGCTGATGGCGGAACTCTACGGCAAGGTGACCGGCTGCTCCAAGGGCAAGGGCGGCTCGATGCATTTCTTCGACCCGGCGCGCAACTACTGGGGCGGGCACGGGATCGTGGGGGGGCAGGTGCCGCTCGGCACCGGACTCGCCTACGCCCTCAAGTACAAGGGGCTCAAGGGCGCCTGCATGACCTTCATGGGAGACGGGGCGGTCAACCAGGGGGCGGTGCACGAGGCCTACAACCTCGCGGCGCTCTGGCAGCTTCCGGTCGTCTTCGTGATCGAGAACAACGGCTACTCGATGGGCACGAGCCAGGCCCGCTCCTCGGCCGGAGACCTCGCGCGCAGGGCCGACGCCTACCACATGGACTGGGGCGTCTGCGACGGGCACGACCTCTATGAGGTCCGCGCGTTCATGGCGAAGTATCTCGAGCAGGCCCGCGAGAAATGCCGCCCGTCCGTCGTTGAGATCCGCACCTACCGGTACCGGGGCCACTCGGTGGCCGACCCGGACAACACCTACCGCGCCAAGGCCGAGGTCGAGGAGTACCGCAGGACCAAGGACCCGATCCAGGTGTTCCAGAACCTCCTCCTCGCCGAGAAGGTCCTCGACGCGGCGCAGGTCGAGAAGATCGACGCCGAGGCCAGGGCCGAGTCCGACCTCTCGACCGAGTTTGCCGAGGCAAGCCCCTTCCCCACCGCGGCGGACCTCCAGAAGGACGTCTATTGGGAGAGCGACAACCCGGGCGAGCGCAAGTCAGGCGGCCGCCTCTTCTTCAACTAAGCGATGCCCGTAATCCAATACCGCGAAGCCATCCGCCAGGCGCTCGCCGAGGAGCTCACCCGCGATCCCAACGTCGTCGTGCTCGGCGAGGAGGTCGCCCAGTTCGACGGGGCCTACAAGGTCACCGAGGGGCTCCTGGCCAAGTTCGGCCCCAAGCGGATCGTCGACACGCCGATCAGCGAGGCGGGCTTCATCGGCATGGGAGTCGGGGCGTCCATGCTCGGCATCCGGCCCGTGATCGAGCTCATGTTCTGGTCGTTCTACTCGGTCGCGTTCGACCAGATCCTCAACAACGCCGCCAACGTGCGCTACATGTCCGGCGGGCAGATCCACTGCCCTATCGTGATCCGCGGGCCCGCGAATGGCGGGACCAACGTCGGCGCGACGCATTCCCACACGCCCGAGAACGTGCTCGCGAACCACCCCGGCATCAAGGTGGTCGTGCCCGCGACCCCCTACGACGCGAAGGGGCTCCTCAAGTCGGCCATCCGCGACAACGACCCGGTCATGTACCTGGAGAACACGATGCTCTACGGCGACAAGGGCGAGGTCCCGGATGACGACTACCTGGTCCCCCTCGGCAAGGCCGAGGTCAAGCGCGAGGGCACGGACTTGACGATCGTCAGCTACGGAAGGGCCATGGTCCAGTCGCTCGCGGCGGCCCACATCCTGCAGCAGGAGCACAACCTTTCGGTTGAGGTCGTCGACCTGCGCTCGATCCGGCCCCTCGACATGGACACCGTCCTCGCGTCGGTGCGCAAGACGCACCGCGTCCTCGTGGTCGAGGAGCAGAAGCCCTTCTGCGGCGTCGGCGCCCAGCTTGCGTACATGATCCAGAGCGAGGCCTTCGACGAGCTCGACGCCCCCATTGCCAGGCTTTCGACGGTCGACGCCCCTTCGATCTACAGCCCGCCCGTCGAGGTGGAGCAGCTGCCCAACACGCAGAGGATCATCAAGGCCGCGATCGAGGCCCTCGACTCGTAAC
>Ga0265314_10002466_pt1 | contig 18918 bp, 19 predicted proteins | sample 4126metaG_FD_203106 | JGI IMG/M metagenome (GOLD analysis project Ga0265314, IMG submission 203106) | Rhizosphere microbial communities from Carex aquatilis grown in University of Washington, Seatle, WA, United States - 4-1-26 metaG | ecosystem: Host-associated > Plants > Roots > Rhizosphere >... | reverse complement strand
GAACTCGGCGACCTCCTGGGTCAGGCGCTCCTGGACCTGCAACCGGCGGGCGTACATCTCCACGATCCGGGGGATCTTCGAGAGGCCGATCACCCGCTCGCGGGGCAGGTAGCCGACCGCGGCGGTGCCGAAGAATGGCAGCAGGTGGTGCTCGCACAGCGAGTAGAACTCGATCCCCTTGACCACCACCATCTCGCTGTACTCGACCGCAAAGACCGCGCCGTTGATCAGCCGGGCTGGATCGACGTGGTAGCCGGCAGTCAGCTCGTGATACATCCGGTGCATTCGCTCCGGCGTCCCGCGCAGGCCCTCCCGGTCGGGGTCCTCGCCGATCTCGGTGAGGATCTCGCGCACGGCGCGTTCGATCGGCGGGGCATCGCCCGGGTCGCCTGCATCGCCGCGGCCGGCGGGCGGGCCCGACCGCTCGATCGACTCACCGATGTCGGTCTCGATCTCGGTGACGATCGACTGGACGTGGGCGGGCAGGCTGGGCATCGATCGCGGCTCCTCGGAGTGGGCCGCGATCGTACCCCGATCCGAGTACGCCGACTCAACTCTCGGCGGGCGGCAGGATCACCTGGGCCGGCGGTCCAGAGCGCCGGATCCGCCGGACAACCAGGACGACGAGGCCAAGGACGATCAGGCCGACGAGGCCGACCGGCAGTCCGACCACGACCAGCCAGATCCCGGCCGAGGCGAGATTCTGGCCGATGCTCAGGAGGGCCGAGCTGGCCTGGTCGAGCTGGGCAGCCGGATCCCAGCCGCGCGAGGTCACGACGGTGTCAGGCGTCGGCGGCAGCGCGTACAGGACGCTCAGGGTGGCCAGGCTGGCCTGGTCCTTGAGATGGGCCTGCTGGGTGCTGAGCTGCTCGATCTGGCCCTGGACGTCGCTCAGCTGCGACTCGACCGCGAGGACGTCGCTGATCTTCGTCGCCCGGGCCATGATCGCCTGGAGGGCCGACTCGGTCGTCCGCAGGTTGTCGATCCGGGCGCCGAGGTCGAGCACCTGGCCGGTGACCTCGACGGCGTTCGACTTGCTCGAGTCAACCTTTGTGGCGATGCCCTGGATCGCGTCGAGGGCGTCCTGCCAGCGGGCGACGGGAATGCGGTAGGTGACCGACGCCGACTGCTGGTCGGCCTGGTTCGACTCGTCCGAGTCACTGACGTAGCCGCCTAGGCCGGCGATCGCGGTCCGGACCTGGAGGATCGCCGGGTCGATCTTGGGCACCTCGATCGAGATCGAGCCGGTGCGCACGATGTAGGTGTTGGGGTCGACCACCGGGTTGCCGTCCGTCGGTGGCGTCGACGGGCCGCCCTCCACGAAGCCGCCAGTCGACTGGTCCGGGGGTGCCGCCGACGCGGCCGATCCAGAGACAGCGCCGCCACCCGCTCCGTCAGGCGCACCAGCCGGGGCAGAGGTCGCGCTGCTCGAGCAGGCAGCCAGGGCGAGGACGACGGCCACCGCGCCGAATGAGACGACGACCCGGCGTCGGGCATTGGATCGAGTCAGCATTGGAGGGCTCCCCTGCCGCCGATTCCGGAGGGATCGGCACAGGGTCAGGACGCTGTCAGGGCGCCGCGAGTTCCTCCGCCGCGGCCAGGATCGCGGCGCTCACCTCGGCCGGGCGGTAGCGCATCAGGTTGTGGCCGGCCGTCGAGAGGTCGATCCGGCGGATCGGCCCCAGGCCGGCCTTGCGGCGGACCGCGTCCAGCTCCGCGAACTGCGCCAACCGGCGCCCACCCTCCTCGTCGGCGGCGAGCAGCGCAGTCACCGGAGCTTCGACCGCGCCGAGCGACGTGATCGGGTCGTAGGTGAACATCGCCTCCACCGATGCGGCGACGGCATGCGGCCGGGTCGCGGACACGACCTTGCCCGCCGGGACCTCGACGACCGTGCTCCGCGCGGCCCGCTCCTGGTCGCCATCCCAGCTGCCGGGATCGAAGTCGCGTCGATCGGCCAGGTAGGCGCTCATCGAGCTGAAGATCCCGGGCGGTTCGGCCATCTCGAGCAACCACTCATCCGGGGACAGGCCCGTCTTCGCGGCGAGGTCCTGCCAGCCGCCGTCGACCAGGACCAGGCCGGCACAGCGCGCCCCGAGCGCCAGCGCGGACCAGGTTGCGACGATCGCCCCGTAGCCGTGGCCCGCCAGGACGACCTGCGAGCCGGTGACGGGCAGCAGGCCGGCGCCCTCGGCCACCGCGACGACGTCCTCGGCGAGCTGCTCGGCGGTGTAGCCCGAGGTCGGCGCGTCGGACAGCCCGTGCCCGCGCAAGTCGATCGCCACCGTGTGGATGCTCGCCTGGAGGCGCCGGGCAACGGGCGCCCAGACCCAGGCGGTCGCGCTCAGGCCGTGGACGAGGAGGACGCCGGGACGGCCGGCGGCGGCACCGTCGCCGGGATTGCCCCAGTCCAGGAAGTGGATCCGCTCGCCGGGCACGATCTCGACCAGGAAGCCCTCCGGCTCCGGCCGGCCTGAGATCGCATCCATCGGACCTAGGATACGGGCCTGATGCCCAAGCGCCGCCGCGGAAGTCGTGCCCTGCCACCGCTCTCAAGCAGCCCACCGACGGTCCTGCCACCGGGCACCCGGCGACCGTCGTTCGAGACGCTCGTCGATCGCGCCCTGGCTGGCATCCCGCCGCGGTTCCAGGCGGCCCTGGCGGACGTGGCGATCGTCGTCGAGGACCGGGCTTCGGCCGACGAGCTCGACGCCGGCGGCGTACCGCCGGGGGGCGACCTCTACGGCCTGTACCAGGGCGTCCCGCGCACCGCGTGGGGCGCCGACCTGGCCATGGTTCCCAACAAGATCAGCCTCTTCCGGCGCCCGCTCGAGGCTGACTTTCCGGATCCCGACGAGCTCGAGATCGAAGTCCGGCGGACGGTGGTCCACGAGCTCGCCCACCACCTGGGCATCGACGATGACCGCCTCGACGAGCTGGGCTTCGACTAGGCTCCGGGCAGCGCGGTCGCGCCGGCGAAGAACTCGCCCAGCCGGCTGATCTCGACGTTGCCACCCGAGGCCACGACCGCGACTCGGTCGCCGGCCCGGAGTGGGATCCGGCCCGCGAGGAGCGCCGCCAGGGCCGCCGCCCCAGCCGGCTCGAGGACCTGCTTCAGTCGCTCGGCGGCGAAGCGCATCCCGGCCATGATCAGGGGATCGTCGATCAGGACGATGCCGTCGACATAGTGGCGGACCATCGCCAGCGTCCACTGCCCCGCGAACGGAGCGCCGAGCCCGTCGGCGATGCTCACCGGCTGGATCTGGACCACCTCGCCCCGCTCGACCGCGAGCGAGACCGCGTTCGAATGCTCGGGCTCGACGCCATACACCCGGACCAAAGGCCGCGATTCCTTGAGGGCGGCCGAGACCCCCGAGATCAGGCCCCCGCCGCCGATCCCGGTAACGACCACGTCGACCTCGGGCAGGTCGTCGAGGATCTCCAGCCCGATCGAACCGAAGCCGGCGATCACTCGCGGATCGTCGAATGGGTGGCAGTAGGTCAGGCCGCGCGAATCGCGGATCCGCTCCAGCTCCTGGAGGGCCTCGCCGACATGGCCACCGGCCAGCACGACCTCGGCGCCGTAGTCGCGACAGGCCGCCACCTTGGACGGCACGGCCGAGGCCGGCATCACGACCGTCACCGGCACCCCCGCCGCGTGACCCGCCCAGGCAAAGCCCTGGGCGGCGTTGCCCGCCGAGAAGGTGATGATCCCCCGGCTCCGTTCCTCGGGCGTCAGCGACTCGATCTTCCAGCTGGCGCCGCGGGGCTTGAACGAGCCCGACTTCTGGAGGTGCTCGGCCTTGAGGTAGACGCGGCCGTCGGCGACCTGGACCCCGGTCGCTCGTTCGACGTACCCGGCCGCGGTGGCCGAGCTCAGGACCGGCGTCCGGTGGACGCGGGCGGCCACGAACGGCCGGGCTTCCTGGATCTGGGCGAGGCTGACGAGGTGGTCGGTCACGGTTCGGAGTATGTCAGGCGCGAGGGGCGCGAGGGCCAGTGGCCAGGGCTAGTGGGCCAGCCGCTTGTAGCGGATCCGGTGGGGCTGGTCGGCGGCGGTGCCCAGCTCGCGGTGGCGGAACGCCTCGTAGTCGCTGAAGTTGCCCTCGAACCAGCGCACGACGCTGTCGCCCTCGAACGCCAGGACGTGGGTGGCGATCCGGTCCAGGAACCAGCGATCGTGGCTGATGACCACGGCGCAGCCCGGGAACGACTCGAGGCCGGCCTCGAGGGCTCGCAGGGTATCGACGTCGAGGTCGTTGGTCGGCTCGTCGAGCAGCAGGACGTTGCCGCCCGACCTCAGGAGCTTGGCCAGGTGGACCCGGTTGCGCTCGCCGCCCGACAGCTTGCCGACCGGTTTCTGCTGGTCGGTGCCCTTGAAGTTGAAGCTCGAGACGTAGGCCCGGGCCGGCAGCTCGCGCGGGCCGATCTTGATGAACTCGTTGCCGCCGCTGATCTCCTCGTAGACCGTCGCCTCGGCCCGCAGGTCATCGCGGCTCTGGTCGACGTACTCGAGCTGGACCGTGTCCCCGATCGTGATCGTGCCGCTGTCGGGCTGCTCCTGGCCGACGATCATCCGGAACAGCGTCGTCTTGCCGGCCCCGTTGGCGCCGATCACCCCGACGATGCCGGCCTTGGGCAGCGAGAACGTCAGGCCGTCGATCAGCAGGTTGTCGCCGAACGCCTTGCCCAGGTCCTTGACCTCGATCACCGTCTCGCCCAGGCGCGGCCCGGGCGGGATCGCAATCTCGAGCTCGCGCGCCGCGACCTTCGCGTCGTTCGCCTCGGCCAGCAGCTTCTCGTAGGCACCCAGGCGGGCCTTGCCCTTCGCCTGCCGGGCCCGGGGCGCGAGACGGACCCACTCCAGCTCGCGGGCCAGCGTGCGCTGCCGGGCCGAGCCGGCGCGCTCCTCGCCGGCGAGCCGTTCGAGCTTCTGCTCCAGCCAGCTCGAGTAGTTGCCCTCGAAGGGGATCCCCCGGCCTCGGTCGAGCTCCAGGATCCACTGGGCCACGTTGTCCAGGAAGTACCGGTCGTGGGTGATCGCCACGACCGTGCCCGAGTACTCCTGCAGGAAGCGCTCGAGCCATTCGACCGACTCGGCGTCGAGATGGTTGGTCGGCTCGTCGAGGAGGAGCAGGTCGGGGTGGCTGAGGAGCAGCCGGCAGAGGGCCACGCGGCGCTTCTCGCCGCCCGACAAGGTCGCGACGCTGGCGTCGTCCGGCGGGCAGCGCAGGGCGTCCATCGCGATCTCGACGTTGCGTTCCAGGCTCCACGCGTCGGTGGCCGCGATCCGGTCCTCGAGGGCCGCCTGCTCCTTGCCGATCGCGTCGTAGTCGGCGTCGGGCTCGGACCACTTGGCCATCACGGCGTTGTACTGCTCGATCAGGGCGTGGACCGCGCGGACGCCATCGAGAACGTTGCCCTTGACGTCCTTGGCCGGGTCGAGCTGGGGCTCCTGGGCGAGGTAGCCGACCGTGAACCCGGGCGTCAGGCGAGCCTCGCCGCTGAATCCGTCATCGAGGCCGGCCATGATCCGGAGCAGGCTCGACTTGCCCGCTCCGTTCGAGCCGATGACCCCGATCTTGGCGCCCGGATAGAACGAGATCGAGATGTTCTCGAGCACGGTCCGGTCGGGCGGATAGTGCCGGGCGAGCTTGTAGGTCGTGTAGATGAATTCCTGGGGCATATGTCAAGGGTACCGGGAGCGGCGCCAGAGCCGACACTTGCGCGCTTGCGCAACAAAGTGATATAGTCTTTGGGTGGAACAAATCGAACAGTCATCCGAGCTCGAGCGACAGCGCTTTGCCGCCGTCGGGCGGGCCCTGGCTGATCCCAAGCGGTTGTGCGTCCTCGAGTGCCTCGCCCGCGGCGAGCAATCGGTCGGTGATCTATCCGGTCAGGTCGGCTGCCAGGTCCCGAACATGAGCCAGCATCTCGCCGTCCTCCGCAGCGCCGGGCTCGTCACGAGCCGGCGAGACGGCACCACCATCTATTACCGCCTCTCGGACCCGCGCGTCCTGGAGGCCTACCACCTCATCCAAACGTTTGCCCGCTAGCCGCGGGAGAAAGGATCGTGGCCTCATGGCCGAGATCAAAGTAGTCACTGACGCAACCTTCGACGAGATGGTCATCAACAACGAGCGCCCGGTCCTCGTCGACTTCTGGGCCACCTGGTGCGGGCCGTGCAAGATGGTCGCCCCGGAGATGGAGAAGATCGCCGCCAAGTACGACGGCACCGTTGACGTGGTCAAGGTCGACGTCGACGCGAACCCGAGCCTGTCCCAGAAGTACGGGATCATGAGCATCCCGACGATCGCGTTCTTCCGACCGGGCCAGCAGCCGATGGGCGTGGTTGGCTTCCGGCCGATGGAGCAGCTCGAGCAGCAGTTCAGTCTGGCGAGCTTCGCCAAGCCGGCCGCCCCGGTCGAGCCCGCCGCCGGCTGACCTCGTGGCCACCCTGAGCGGCGGCTCGTCCCGAACCGCATCCGAACCCCGTTCGATCACCGAGCGGGGTTCTTCGATTCCCGGGTTCAGTGGCCGTGGCGTCCGGGATGGTTTCTGCCAGATTCCGCCCGGAGTCGCGCTATGGTCGTGTCCGACCCTGGAATCGCCCGTTCGAAGGTCGCCTAGGGCGGTGCCACCACGGAATGGGGCGTGATTCGGCCGGACTGATGGTGCCGCGGGCCCGAATCCGACCATACCGCGGCTGGCGACGGAATCTGACCCGGGATGGAGCGATTCTTCGGCCGATCGGCCTCGATCCGGCCGACTTGGGTGGAACGTCGGCACAGGGCGCACTACCGGGAACGCGAACCCGATCCAGGCCGGTTTGAGGTCGTCCCGGCCGATATCCGTGCACGGATTCGTGCCCGAACCCTGAGCCAGACCGGACTCGGACCCAATCCCTGACCGTAATGTGTCTGGTGGCGACGTACTCCCAACCTCGCCGGGGTAGGACCCGCCTGGCCGGAGAAGGCCGCGAACCCGGGCACGACCCGCGGAGGCGGCGCGGCCTAGACGGTGGAAGCCGCGGCGAGGACGGCGGCCAGGTCGGCCATGTGGGCGGCGTAGTGGTCGGTGGTCTCGTTCAGGAAGAAGTTCTCGTACTCGCTGTTCTTGAGCCAGCGCGTCTCCGGCACGACCGTCAGGTAGCCGCGCAGCTCGCCGGGGATCAGCCGGAAGCGCGAGCGAACCTCGTCGAGCGGCAGGGCCAGGCCGGCCAGCCGGATGTCCTCGTTCCAGGCATCGCCACGGGCATCCCAGTCGGCATCGGACTGGACCTTGGTCGCGCTCGTCTCGCCCAGGGCGAGCTCGCGGGCAACCGCCAGGGCCACTTCCTGCCAGAAGGTCAGGTGGGCCATCAGGTCCCGGCCGGACCAGCCGTGGGCGCCCTCAAGAGGGCTCGACAGGTCGGCGTCACTCAGCTGGAGGAGCGCTTCGTACGGCAGCCAGGCGGCGCGCTCGTCTTCAAGGAACTCGAGGGCATCGGAGTACATGCCCGGATGGTACTCGGCCGGCGACTCTCGGGACGTTGCCGGCCAGGCGACCGGCTGATCGCCCCGAGCCCACGGCCGGCAACCAGCCGCGCGCCCGGACCTAGACCGCGACCGGCTCCCGGTACTCGCCGAAGACCTGGCGCAGCACGGCGCACTGCTCACCGAGGGTCGCGTATGCCTCCGCGCACCTCAGGAAGTGGGGCATCAAGTTGGCATCCGACGAACCGGGATGGGCGGCCGCCTCACGCAGCCCGGCCAGGGCCGCTTCGACCGCCGAGGCGTCCCGCTCGCGACGGGTCCGCGACAGCCGATCCAGCTGGCGCCGCTTCGATTCCTCGGAAACCTCGAGCAGCGGGATCGCCAGGCGTTCAGCCGGATCGACCTGGCTGTTGACGCCCACGATCGTCCGCTCGCCGGCGTCCAGCTCGCGCTGGAAGCGGTAGGCGGCGTCGGCAATCTCACGCTGGGGGTAGCCCTCGGCGATCGACCGGACCATCCCACCCCGGCGGTCGATCTCGTCGAGGTAGCGCCACACGGCCCGCTCGGTCGTGTTCGTGAGCGACTCGACGAACCAGCTCCCGCCCAGCGGATCGACCGTGCTCGCGACGCCCGACTCCTCGGCGATCACCTGCTGCTGGCGCAGGGCGAGCAGGGCGGCCTCGGCGGAGGGCACCGCCCAGGCCTCGTCGTAGGCATCGGTATGGAGCGACTGGGTGCCGCCCAGGACGGCGGCCAGGGCCTGGATCGCAACCCGGGTCAGGTTGTTGAGCGGCTGCTGGGCGGTCAGGCTGACCCCGGCGGTCTGGGTATGGAAGCGCATCCAGGTCGAGCGCTCGTTCTCGGCCCGGTAGCGCTCGGTCATCAACCGGTACCAGATCCGGCGGGCAGCCCGGAACTTGGCGATCTCCTCGAAGAAGTCGCTATGGCTGTTGAAGAAGAAGCTCAGCCGCGGGGCGAAGTCGTCGATCCGCAGGCCGCGCCGGAGGCCCTCCTCGACGTAGGCCATCCCGTCGGCGATCGTGAACGCCAACTCCTGCACGGCGGTCGAGCCGGCCTCCCGGATGTGGTAGCCGCTGATCGAGATCGTGTTCCAACGGGGCAGCTCGCGGGTCCCGAATTCGATCGTGTCGGTCACCAGCCGGATCGACTCGGCCGGCGGGAAGAGGAACTCCTTCTGGGCCACGAACTCCTTGAGGATGTCGTTCTGGAGGGTGCCCTCCAGGACCCGCCGAGGCACCCCGCGCTTCTCGGCGGCGGCGATGTACATCGCCCAGATCGGGGCGGCCGGCGAGTTGATCGTCATCGAGGTGCTGATCCGCTCGAGGGGCAGGCCGGCCAGCAGGACCTCCATGTCGGCCAGGCTGCTGACCGCGACGCCGCACGTCCCGAACTCGCCCTCGGCCTCGGCGTCGTCGGTGTCGTAGCCGTACAGGGTGGGCATGTCGAAGGCGATCGACAGGCCGGTCTGGCCGGCGGCGAGGAGCTGCTGGAAGCGGGCGTTGGTGTCCTCGGCCGCCCCGAACCCGGCGAACATCCGCATCGTCCAGAGCCGGCTGCGATAGGCCGTAGGGTGGATCCCGCGGGTGAACGGCGGCTCGCCCGGCAGGCCGATGTCGCGCAGCGGATCGAAGGCATCCCAGCGGCCGGCACGGAGCGGCTCACCGAGGTGGTCGACCGCCGTCGGGCCCCCCGGGCCCGCGCCGGAAACCTCACCACCGGGACCGGCGCCTTCGCCATCGGGACCATCGGTCCAGCTCCACGGCCCATACAGGCGCTCGACCTCGACATCGGAGATCGTGCTGAAGCCGGTGCGCCGCTCGGGCGCCCGTTCGAGGGCCTCGCCAAGGCGCCGATCCTGCCAGGCCCGCAGGCGGGCTGACCACGTCATGGCCGCGACTCTAGCACGGGCCCCGACCTACACCGGCTGCCACCGGCGGGCCTCACTGGAAGGCGGCCAGGGCCGTCTTGAGATCCGCCTCGTGGATGTTGGACGTGATCACGACCCGGAGCAGCCCGGCCGCGTTGCCCGGCCAGACCACCACGTCCTGGGCGTAGTCGTCGTTCTCGATATCGGCCCGCATCCCCGCCAGGCCATTGACCGTGATGTTCGTGGTGACCAGGCTGTGGACCTTGGGCGCATTCGCGGCGCCGCTGGTGTACGACTCGAGCACGTTGGCGACGGTCAGCCCGTCGGCCGACATCACCGTCAGCTGGATCCCCGACCCGCCGCCGTAGTTCCAGACGGCGCTCGCGAAATGGGTCTCGTGAATTCCCCGGCCATACAGCGTTCCGAGCGTGTTGGCCGAGCACAGTCGCCCGGAAACGAGGCTGGTGGCCTTGACCCCGGCGAGGCTCGTCGGCAGGCCCGCCTCGAGATCGGGATAGGCGCCCTTCATCACCTGGCTGTCGGCCCCGGCGCAGGGCTGCGAGGGATCGAACGACTGGACCGGGGTTGCGTCGTTGACGCAGGCCGCCAGGACGAACCCGAGCACGAGGATGGCAGCCGCGCGCCGGGCCGAGGTACGCAGGGTCATGGCTCGAGGATACGACGAGGCCTCCGGAGCCGCCCGAAGGCGCTATCGTCGCGCGATGACCGCGCCCGACGAGCCTCGTTTCCAGCTGCGCACCGGCACGCCGCCGGAGACCGCCGACGTGGTCGTCGTCGGAGCCGGCGTGATCGGCTGCGCTACGGCGTTCTTCACGACGGCCGCCGGCCTGCGCACCGTCGTCCTCGACGCCCGGCCCCAGCCGGCGACCCTGACCACGGCCGCCGCGACCGGCGCCTATCGGCTCCAGCACGATAACCTCGAGGAGCTGACCCTGGTCCGCGAAGGGGTCGACCTCCTCTTCGATTTCGCGGCGCGGATGGGCCTGCCCGGGTACGACATCCGGCTTCGGCCCCAGGGCTACCTCTTCTGCACGACCGAGCAGGCCGCGCTCGGGCGTCAACGGCGGATGGTCGAGCGCCAGCACGCGTTCGGGCTGACCGACGTCGAGCTCCTGAGCGGCGACGAGGCGCGGGCCCGCTTCCCGCACATCGGGCCGGATGTCCTCGGCGCCCGCTTCCGGGCGAAGGACGGCTTCATCGACCAGGTCCGGGTCGCCCTCGGCTATGCCCTCGCCGCGTCGAATGGGCCCGGCGTGGAGCGCCCGGCGGGCACCGCGACGGCCACGTTCTGCCTGGGCGAGCGGGTGACCGGCCTGCGGGTCGTGGGCAGCCGGGTGGTCGCGGTCGAGACGCGTCACGCCGCGATCGCCGCGCCGATCGTGATCCTGGCGACGGGCCCGTTCCTGGCCCAGACCGCCGAGCTGGCCGGTCTCGTGATCGACATCGCGCCGACGGTCCGCCAGAAGGTCCTGGTCGCCGACCTGCCGGCCGTCCCGGTCGATGCCCCGATGACGATCGACGAGGAGACCGGGGCCCACTGGCGGCCGTGGCTGCGCGGCGCCCTTGTCCTCCAGACCGACCCGGCCACCCAGCCGAGCGTCCCATCCTGGTCGCCGGCCGGCGCGGCCGATGCTGGGTTCCGGCTGCTCGATCCGGCCTCGCCCGTCTCGGTCGCCCGGATCAGCCCGTTCTGGGCCGAAGCCTGGCGGGCGGGCGGCGTCTCGTTCACGGTCCAGGCCGGCCAATACGAGATCACCCCCGACCACCGCCCGTACGTTTCGCCGACGCCGGTTCGCGGCCTGTGGCTGAACGGCGGCTACAGCGGTCATGGGGTCATGGGCGCGGCCGGCGGCAGCCGGCTGCTGGTCGACCTGGTCACCGGTCGCTCGACAGGTCCCGAAGGGGGGCTGCGGGCCGATCCAGACGGGCAATCTCCGTTCCGCGTCGACCGGTTGTTCACCGAACGGGAGCGGGACGTCCTCTAGCACCGGGTCGGGTCGGGTTGGGTCGGCTGGTGCGCGCACCGGTACCTGTGTCCTTGGGGTGGTGCGTCGGTGCGCCCGACCAAGGGACCCCGGCCCCACTGGACGGATAGGCCATGGTGCCTTCCGGCACTCGGTCGTACCTTGGCGGCACGCCGTCGAGCGAGCCATCCGGGGAGGAACCCGGGGCGTCGGTCACGGATCAGGGTTCAGTCGAGTCTCTTCTGCAGGACGGCCCAATGACCGTCAGCGAGGCAACGACCTCCCGGATCACGAACCGAGCAACCATGAGCAATCGGCCAACGGGCCCGGGACTTGCGACCGACGGTAGGCATCATCGCCACTTCATCTGATCGAAGCGATCGGCTCCCGGGGGCACAACCGGGACCGATCGCTTTTCATGTTCCGGCCCGCTTGCCGGCCCGTTCCGGCCGATCCGGCCCGGGTCAATCGCTGGCGGGGCGCAGGACGTGGCTCTCGCGGGTGCGCCGGACGATCCCCCGCCGATCGAGCTCGGTGCGCACGACCCGGGCCGCGGCGACGAGCTCGGGATCACGGGTGATCGTGCCCGAGACCCAGTCGATGTAGCTCGGCTCGAACGCGGCGATCTGGCCGAGCGTGTGGCCGTGGAACTTGCCGAAGGGCATCTCGGTGGCCAGGGCCACGTCCAGGTCGGGCACCGCCGGCGCCCGGAAGTTGCGCTGCCTTCCACGCCGAAGCGGTCCGGTCGGGGTCGATGCCCGGCGCGGCCCGAGGTTGGCCGCGCGGGACTGGCGGGCCGGCTGGCCGAGCGAGCCGTGGCGATGGCCCGCCGAGCCGGGCTGGCTCGTCGTCCGGTTGCGGGTGTAGAGCATCTCGGTGGTGTCGAGGTGGGCGGTGACCGGCCGGGTCGGACGGGGCGGCGGCGGCCCTCCGCGCCGTGCGCCTGACTCGGCGCCGGCGCCGTTCCCGGATGCGTCCCCGCCATGCCCGCCGCCGCGATGCTCGCGGTCCTTGGTGCCCCCTTCGCGGAGGCGCTCGTAGGCGGCGTTGATCTCGACCATCCGGGCAGTCGCGGCCCGCGCAGCCACCGGATCACCGGCGTTGAGGTCGGGGTGGTTGGCCCGTGCCAGGCGGCGCCAGGCGGCCTTGACCGTGGCCGACGACGCCCCCGGCTCGACGCCGAGGACGACGTGGGGTTCGCGCTTCTTCACCCTTCGAGTCTAGCGGTCGGGCAGCTGCAAGCGACCCACCAGGCTCGCTTGACAGGATCCGGCGCCGGGCGTCCCATTGGTCCGTGTCCAAGCTTCGTCGAGCCGGCCTTGCCGCGACCATCGCGGCCGTGCCGGTCGCCCTCGCCTACCGCTTCAGCCAGGTCTACCGCGCCCGGGCCGGCTTCCCACATCGCCGGCCGCCGTCATTCACCCCGGCCGACTTCGGGCTGCCGTTCGAGACGACCACGATTCGCTCGCCGGGCGGCGACCTGCCGGCCTGGTTCGTCCCCGCCCGCAACGGCCGGGCGGGGCCGGGGATCATGCTCGTCCACGGCTGGGACTCGGCCCGCGACCGGATGCTGGCCAACGTCCAGTTCCTCAACGCGGCCGGCTTCCACTGCCTGACGTTCGACGTCCGGGGCAACGGGGCCAACCCGGCCGAGACGCTGCCGGTGAGCGCCGGCGAGTTCGGGGCCGATGCCCTGGCGGCATTCGCGACGCTGATGGCCCGCCCGGAGGTCACTGTCGGCGGGATCCTGGGCCACTCGATGGGCGCGATCGGGGCCCTGCTCGCCGCGGCCGCCGACCCGCGGGTCGCCGCGGTCGTGGCCTCGTCGACGCCGTCCGATCCCCGCCGGCTGGTGGTCGAGACCTTCCGGCTGGCCGGCCTGCGCTTCCCGGCCCCAGTCGCCGGGCCCCTGAGCTGGCTGACGACCCGCGAGTTCCTTCGCCAACGCGGCCATCGGCTGCGCGACATCAGCGCCGTCGAGGCGATCGCCAGCTACCGCGGGCCGGTCCTGCTCGTCCACGGCGAGCTCGACCGGGTGATCCCGGCCGTTCACTCGGATCGCCTGCGAGCGTCCGCCGTCGCGGCCCGGGGCGGCACGCCGACGAACATCGAGCTGGTGCTGATCCCCGAAGGCGGCCACACCTGGCTGTACGAGAGCGAGCTCTACCGGCGCCGGATCGCGGCGTTTTTCGCCGGCCACCTGGGCGGCCCGCTGAGCCCCGACGCCGCGGCCGACGCGGCCGGGGCGCTGGTCGTCAGCCGGCTGCCCGAGCCGGAGGGGTCACTGGTCGGCGATCGAACCGCGGGCGCCGCGGCAGCCTTCCTGGTTGGCGCCTCGACGGTCAGTGGTCCGGGCGACCAGTGACCACGGTCCGGGAGGCAGTTCGGACCAAACGCGCCATCCGCCGCTTCGCGCCCCGCCCACTCGACGCGGCTGATCTCCAGCAGATCCTCGATGCCGGCCGGCGCAGCGGCTCCTCGAAGAACCTCCAGCGCTGGGCGTTCATCGTCTGTCGCGAGCGCGACCACCTGGCCGAGCTGGCCAAGGTCGGACCGTATGCCGGCCACCTGGCCGGCGCGGCCGTGGGGATCGCCCTGATCACGCCGGATCCGCGCGGACCCGAGGCACCCCTCTCGATCCTGTTCGACCTCGGTCAGGCCGCCGCGAACATGATGCTGGTCGCCTGGGAGCTCGGGATCGGCAGCGTGCCGGCGACGGTCTACGACGAGGCCCTGGCCCGCTCCCTGCTCGGCTATCCGGCCGGCCAGTACTGCGAGTACCTGCTGTCGTTCGGCTACCCGGCCGATTCGTCGGCGCTGGTCGCGCCACCCAAGGCCGGCGGGCGCGCGGCGCTGACCGACCTGGTCCACGAGGAACGCTGGTAGGCCGTTACTGCCAGCGGAAGAAGCGCGACGAGATCCCGAAGCAGATCGCGGTCCAGCCGATCAGCACCGCGAAGCAGAACCACAACGGCGAGAAGGCCGTGCCGTTGACCATCACCTGGCGGAGCGCGTCCGACAGGTAGGTCAGGGGCAGGAAGCGGGCCACGACCTGGAGCGGCTGGGGCATCTGGTCGATCACGAAGAACGTGCCCGACAGGAACATCAGCGGGAACTGGACGACGCTGGTCATGCTGTTGGCCGCGTCCTCGGTCGGGGCGAACGAGGCGATCACGTAGCCCAGCGAGATGAACGCCAGCGCGCCCAGGACCACCAGGCTGCCGAGCAGGATCAGGCTGCCCGTGACCTGCAGGCCGAAGAGCGCCGTCCCGACGGCCACGATGATCAGGGTCTGGATGATCCCGATGATCAGGCGCATGACGACGTTGCTGCCGACCAGCTGCCAGCGGTGGAGCGGCGTCGCGTTGAGCCGCTTGAGGATCTTCTTCTCGCGGTCGGCGACCAGCGGGATCGCCGCGAAGACGCCCAGCTGCATCAGGGCCATGCCCAGGATGCTGGGCACCAGGTAGCTGATGATGTTGAGGTTCTGGGTCTGGATCGTGGTCACGTTGGCGGTCACGATCGGCGGCCGGCCGCCCTGGTTGACCGCGCCGAGGACGCCCGCGACCACGGCCTGGACGATCCCACCGGTCGTGGCCTGGGTGGGGTCCGTGACCACGGTGACGTTGGCCGGCGCCGTCGGCGTTCCGCCAGCCGCCGTGGCCGCGGCGACCGACGCGCCATAGCCATGCGGCACCTCGATGATCGCGTCGACCTTGCCCGTCTTCATCTGATCCGTGGCCGTCGCCTGGTCCTCGTCGGTCAGGACGACCTCCTTGATCGAGGCGAACGAGGCCCGCAGCGCCGCGGAGCCGGCCGAGGCGTCGGAGTCGACCCAGGCCAGCTTGATCGAGGTGCTGCCGCCCTGGAAGATCAGGCCGAAGAGGACCACGAAGATGAGTGGGAAGGCGAACGTCCAGAAGAGCGCCGCCCGGTCACGCACGAAGCTCCGGATGTTGGCGATGCTGAGCTGGATCAGGGCCGACATCTCGCGCTCCTAGTCGCGCAGCGCCCGGCCGGTCAGGTCGAGGAACAGGTCCTCGAGCGTCGGCCGGCGGATGCCCAGGTTGCCCGGTTCGACGCCCAGCGACTCGGTCAGGGCCAGGACGCCGCCGATCGTCGCCGGCACGTCCTGGGTGTAGAGCACAGTCTCGCCCTCGTCGTGCTTGATCGACTCGACGCCGGGCAGGGCCTTGAGCTGGTCGTCATCCAGGGCGGCAATCTCATCGAAGCGGACCGAGCGGTCCTTGAACCGCCGGGCGACGAGCTCGTTCACCGTCCCGAGGGCCAGGATCTTGCCGTGGTCCATGATCGCCAGCCGGTCGCACAGGACTTCGGCCTCTTCCATGTAGTGGGTGGTCAGCAGGATCGTCTTGCCCTGGCCCTGGAGCTTCTGGACGAGGTCCCACAGGGAGCGCCGGGCGGCGGGATCGAGGCCGGTCGTGGGCTCGTCGAGGAAGATCACCTCGGGGTCGTTGACCAGGGCCAGGGCCACGGCCAGGCGCTGGCGCTGGCCGCCGGACAGCTGCCGGGTCTGGGCGGTCCGCCGCTCGCCGAGGTCGAGGAACTCGATCAGCTGGTTCGTTGGCAGCGAGCGCTTGTAGAAGCTGCGGAACAGGTCGAGGACCTCGACCACGGTCAGCTTCGGGTACAGCTCGGCGGTCTGGAGGGTGACGCCAACCCGCTGCTTGAGGTCGTCCGGGTTGCGCGCCACGTCGATGCCCAGGACCTCGAGCTGGCCCGAGTCGGGCGCGCGCAGGCCTTCGAGCATCTCGACCGTGGTCGTCTTGCCCGCACCGTTGGGCCCGAGCAGGCCGAAGACCTCGCCGGGGGCGACCTCGAACGAGACCCCGTCGACGGCCTGAACCGCGCCGTAGCGCTTGCGGACGTCCTGGACCCTGACCGCGGGTCCGGCTGAACTAGCGGTCCTTGGCGCCGGCAGGCTGGCGGCGATCATCGTCATGCCCGCATTTTCGCATGGCCGCCGGGGAATCGATCAGAGCAGGTCACTGGGTCGTTCGGCGGCCTGTTCGGCAGCCAGGTCGGGGCCGATCTCGGGCGCCGGCGCGCCGATCTCGAGGTAGGAACGGAGGGCCGCTTCGAGCCCAACGTCGCGCCCGGCCTGCTCGGACAGCAGCCACTTGTGCTGGAGGACGTCGCAATACGACTGGATGATGTCGCGCTCCGGCCCGACGACCGCCGCGAGCCGGGCGGTGGTCGGCCGGAAGACCTCGGTCAGCCAGCGCCGGGCACCTTCGGCCCGGTCGATCGGCCGGACCTCGTACCACTCGAGCCAGCTGCGGTACTGGCGCAGGTCGTTCATCAGGATCCGGGCCTGGCCCTCAAGGACCACCAGGCCGGTCCGCCGCTCGAGCTCGCGAGCGTGGAAGCGGCGGGTGGTCACCGCGACGCGGAAGCGGAGCCGGCCGCCGCGGCCCGGCTCGAGCTCGATCTCGTCGATCGCAAAGCCCAGGTCGTTCAGCCGCCGGATCCGGGCCTCGACGGCGTAGCGATCGCCCGGGGCCAGCTCGACCTCCGCGTGGAGCTCGTCCCACAGCTGGCGGTAGCGGCTCTGGACGCTCTCCGCCTCGCGGATCGCATCGTCGTAGTCCTGGCCGGTCGGGTCGTCACGCCGGGCGAAGGCCGCCAGGTCGGCCAGCCCGAAGGCGACGTTCTCGACCAGGACCTCGAGGTCGTACTCGCGCTGCCCGTCCGACAGCTGGTCATGGGTCTCGCTCGTCTCGGCATCGACGAGATAGGCCTGGATCAGGTCGCCGTCGCGCCGGAAGAGGGTGTTGGCCAGCGAGCAGTCGCCCCAGTAGACACCGCCCCGGTGGAGGTCGACGAGGAGCGAGGCCATCGCATCGAGGAGCCGCTCGCGCCCGCCCGACGGTCCCGGCGGCAGGCGCATCAGCAGGCGCCGGTACTGGAGCGAATGAGCCAGGAACTCGGTGACCAGGATCGCGTTATCGCCGCCGGGCAGCTCGGCCAGGCCGAGAGGCAGGACGGCCGGCAGCTGCAGGACCTCGAGCCGGCGCAGGACTTCGTATTCACGCCGGGCGATCTCGACGGGCTCTTCCTTGAGCGCGATCAGCCGGTCCTCGTCCTTGACGAAGCGGACGAGGTGGCGCGATGGACCGATCGGCAGCTCGCGCAGGTCCGCCCGGCCATCCGTCCACGAGCCGAGGGGCAGCTCCCAGGGCAGGCCGATCAGGGTCGGCGAAGCGCTCCGCAGGCGGAGGTGCGGGAAGGCGCCGGGATCGGGCGTCGTCATGGCGTCCGTCGGTGCTCGGTGTGGGTCGGGCCGGCGGGCGGTCGGCGGGACGCCCGGCCTAGAGCCGCTTCCTCAGGTAAGCCGTCAGGCTCGCGTCATAGCCCAGTGAGTCGTACAGGTGACGGGCCGCCGGTCGGTGATGGCCGGCGGTGATCTCGACGAAGGCGGCCTCACGCGCTCGCCCGATCCGCTCGGCTTCGGCCATCAGGACCCGGCCGATGCCCCGATCGCGGACGGCCGAATCGACGACCAGGGCGACGATCCGGACGAACGCGTCGTCGTGCTCGAAGCGGGGCACGACGTGGAGGGCGATGAAGCCCAGGATGTCGCCGTCATGGTCGGCCACGATGACAGTCGAATCGTCGGTGTTGAACCGGCCCAGTCGAGCTTCAACCGCGGTCGCGCCGGCCGGGTAGCCCTCTTCGGTGAACAGCGCCGCGATGCGCGGCGCGTCGGCAGCCGTCGCGGGGCGCAGGGCGACATCGGTTTCGATCATGGCTCCGATGGTACCCGGTCGGCGTCAGGCGGCGGCGGTCCCGGCGGCCCGACCAGGATCAGGAACGGCCCCCAGGGTGGCCCGTTGAGGACGAGCCGGGCCGGACCGAGCGGGCCGTTGCCGGCCCGGATCGACAGCGTGCCGGGCAGCTGGTCGAGGTGCTGAACCCTGAAGTAGAGCGCAAATGGGCCCTCGCCGTGCTTGGCAAGTGCACCGGAGAGGCGGCCCTCGGTGTCCGGCTCCTCGATCAGGATCTCTGGTTCGGTGGCCGTCGAGCGGCGGACCGTGGCCCCGAGGAGCGCATCGCGATTCGTAGGTTCGAAGGAGGTTGCCAGCTCGGCGCCGAGGTCCGCCTCCGCGCGATCCAGCTCGACGGTCGCCCAGCCGATGGCCGCTGGGTGGGGGCTGCCCGCGTTCCGGCCCAGGTCGATGGGCAACGTGAGCGTTCCGTCGACCATCGAAACCCCGAGCGCGTCCAGGAGCGCCTGAAGTCCGGGTAGCGTCCGGTCAAATCGGTTCCTGTCGTCGCTCATGGGCGTCTCGAAGGATACGAGGCCGCCATCGCACCCTTCCGCGCTCGCTGCATGAGCTTCTCGCCGGCGATTCCGTGTGCATGGTCGCTGTGAGCACAAGCGGGGGCCGCAATGCCCGTGCCGCTGCACCGAATGCCTTGAACCGCACCTATGTCGCCGGAACCCGTGCGTGACTCAGCGTCTGGTTGACGTTGAACCGGGGTGGCCCAACCCCTAGAGGCTCTGCCTGAGCTTGCAGTGACCATGGACGCGGAATCGGCCGGGCTA
>Ga0265314_10002465_pt1 | contig 18919 bp, 23 predicted proteins | sample 4126metaG_FD_203106 | JGI IMG/M metagenome (GOLD analysis project Ga0265314, IMG submission 203106) | Rhizosphere microbial communities from Carex aquatilis grown in University of Washington, Seatle, WA, United States - 4-1-26 metaG | ecosystem: Host-associated > Plants > Roots > Rhizosphere >... | reverse complement strand
CGAGATCGCCGCTCGATACGGGGTCCAGATCGACTGGCTGCGCTACAGCTGGGCGGAGCTCGAGGATCTTCGCGGCCACGTCGCCCAGGTGATCGCGGCGCGGGCCGGGACCGAACCGACGCTGGCCACGGCCGCGGCCACGGCGACTGCGACCGCGGTCGCGACGGATAAGCTGGCGATCCCGGTGTCCCTCAAGGCGGAGGGACCGGCGAGCTCCGCTCCGACGGCCCCGGTGCGCGCCGCATCAATCAGTCGCGCAGCCGGGCACGACCCCGACGAGATCATGGCCCCGACGTTTGGCCCGAAATCGCCGGCGATCCCCGCGGCGAAGACCGCGGGCCCGGTTCACCCGCAGGATCCCGACGCGATCCTCCCACCGAGCTTCGGGCCACCGGCGGCGGGAACGCACCCGTCGCGCAGCGGCATCGACCGGCGAGCGGCCGGGGCGACGACGGCGCCGTCGGCAGCGGCCGCAGGTTCGACCTCCACGACGCCCGCCGCGGGCGTGACCTCGAGCAGCGGCAAGAAGTGAGCGCGGAAGGCCCGTTCCCGGGGCCCTTCCCGCCGCCGCGCTTGACCATTTCTCATCCCCTCCGGCCGGCGCGGGTGTGATAGTTTTCCGAGAGCCCCCCGGACTTCAAAGGATTTCCCCCATGAAGAAGACAGCCGCCTTGATCGCAGCTCTGATCACTCCGCTCTTCCTTCTGCTGCTCCTCACCACCGCAGCTCTCGTCACGCAGTCCTGTGGCAACGGTGAATCCGTCGGGAACAGCACCAGCTCCTCGAGCGGCGGCAGCACCGGGTCGGGTTCGGGCGGAAGCAGCAACAGCTCCTCAGGCAGCGGTGGCGCCCTCATCACCTTCGGCTCGGGCGGCGCGAACGTCAACCAGGGCTCCGGCGGCGCGAGCACCTCGAGCTCGGGCGGCTCCTCGCCCACCGGCACCGGCGGCTCGACGACCTCGAGCGGCACCGGAGGGTCGTCCGTCATCGTCGGAAACGGCTCGGGCGGGAGCACCATCGTCACGGGCGGCGGCGGCGGCGGACCGGTGGCCGGCGGCACGGACAGTGCCTTCGCGATGGACGGCTATGGGATGAACGCCACCTGGATGGGTTATGTCTTTCCGAGCGCGTTCGGAACCACCGCGACGATCACGCCGACCATGACCTTCGTTGGCAAACAGGTCTGTGCCATGGGGACCGTAGGGGCGGACCCGACGTACATGTCCGGAGCCGAGATCGGATGGAACATCGCACAAGCCAAAGCGACGACGGCCGCGAGCCCGCCGGTCTTGGCGGCGGCTCCCGGGGGGACGGGCCTTTCCCTGACATTGTCGGGGATTGTCACCGGATTTCGTGCCCAGATTCAGGACGCGGCGGGCACCAAGCGCTGGTGCGCCCAGATCACGAGCAACATGATGCAGATCCCCTGGGCCTCCTTCAACACGATGTGCTGGGATCCCACCAACGCCCTCGCCGCCGCGTACAGCCCTAGCACGCCCATCGCAAGCATCGCGGTGGTCATTCCTGCCTCGCTGACGCCGACCCCCTTCAACTTCTGCGTCATCGACGCGAAGCCATACTGAGCGCAGGTCGTCGCCTGACGCGAAGCCCGGGTCCTCAGCGCTTCGCCGAGACGCGCGGGATGGCCGAGGTGGCGGCCTGCGGGGGGACCCAGATCCAGCCGGCGCAGGCGGCTGCGTGCGAGGCGGCGGCGTCCTCCGACCAGCCGTCGCGGGCCCACAGGTAGCCGGTGTACGCGCAGATCACGGCCTCGAAGAGGTGGTCGTTCTGAACGCAGGACTCCCTCCAGATGCCGGGTCCGAAGCGCAGATCGGCCGACAGGTCCTCGAGGACGCGCGCGCGTGTCTCGCGGGCGGAGACGTGCTTCTTGTAGTCGGCGTCGAAGCCGAGCGCCGACAGCGTCGCCTGCGGCGAGACCTCGATCAGGTTCTCGTTCAACCGAAACCGATCGGCGAGGGCCCGCACGAGGTGGGTCGCGCGCGCCGCGAGAGGCCCGGTCCCCTGACCGAGCGCCTCCCGCAGGACGAGTCCGCGTTCGTGAAGGAGGTGGACCTCGGTCGGTCGCTGCGTGTAGGGCGTGACCAGTGGCTTGCCGCGACGGCCATCGCGACTTCCCTCGGTCGCCTGGCTGGCCCGCCGGCGCATGTCGATCACCGCGGGATCCACGCACTCGGCTTGCCCTGGGCAGACCGGCTCCTGGCAGCGCAGGCACGGCGGGAGGGTGAGGGGGGCGTCGATGCAGATGAGGCTGCCATCGCCGAAGCTGCGCAGCGTCTCGGTCAGCGCAGCGTCGTAGAGGGGGCGCGCTCCGGATCGGGGCTGTAGCTCGACCACCGTGGCGCAAGCGTGCGCGTCCACCCGGAGGGTGGCAACCGCGGTGTTCTTGCTCTTGCCACCCCCGAGATCCACGCCGACGATGTTCAAAAAACTGCGCTTCTTCACGGGCCAGTTCAGCCTGCGTGAAAGCACCCGAAGCGTCAACAGAGACCATGCGTCCAGGCGTCGATCCATGCCGACCAGGGGTCGTTCGGCGCGATCGGAGGGTGGACGGTCCCGGCGGGCCCGCGGTTTGCGGGTGTGCGCTCCAGTTTCAATTGAACCGCGCGCGGGGTCCTCTATAATTGCAGTTCGAATCGCGAAGCCAGCGCCTGGACCGATCTCCGGCCGGGACAAAGGTGGAACATGAAACGAATCCTGTTCAAGTCGAAGATTCACCGCGCCACGGTCACGGATGCGGACCTGGACTACGAGGGATCCGTGACCATCGACGCCAGCCTGATGCGCGCCGCGGACATCCTGCCCTACGAGCGGGTGGACATCTGGAACGTCACGAATGGCTCGCGGCTGCAGACGTACGCGCTGCCCGGTGAGCCCGGCTCCGGGGTCATCTGCATCAACGGCGCGGCCGCTCGGCTGGCGCAGCGCGGAGACAAGGTGATCATCGCGACCTTCAGCGAGGCCATCGACGACGCCGAGGCGCGGGCCTGGAAGCCCATCGTCGTGCGGGTCGACGACCGCAACCAGCCGGTGGACGGACCCGCGGAGGAGATCCCCGGTCCTCAGCGGGCGGCGCACCTGAAGACGGTGTGAACGCCCAGCGGGCGCCAGGGACGTGCCTCGTGGGTCGTGCAATACTCGCCGGCCGATGAGCTCCTCTCGCATCGAAATGCTGCTCGGGTTCATTCGCCAGAAACCGAGCGATCCCTTCCCGCGCTACGCCCTCGCCCTCGAATACAAGAACGCCGGCCGCCTCGAGGAGGCCCGCACGGAGTTCGACACCCTGCTGCGCGACCACGGCGACTACACCGCCGGCTACCTGCACGCCGGCAACCTCTACCTGGCGCTCGGCCTCAGGGCGGAAGCCGCCACCATTTACCAGCGTGGCATCGACGTCTGCATCCGACGTGCGGACACCCATGCGCGCGGCGAGCTCGAAGGCGCCCTGGCTGCGGTTGCATGAATTGGGAGGTGGCGGCCCCCCAAAATCGGCGCTCGCCGCCAGCCCCTCGGAGAGTTAACATGCCGGCCTTCAGCCGCCGGAGTGGCGAAATGGTATACGCAGCGGATTCAAAATCCGCCACCCGCAAGGGTTTACGAGTTCAAGTCTCGTCTCCGGTACTGCGCGGGATTGCTGGGGTTTTCGGCGAGGTGGGAGCGGTGGCGCGTGCGGTCGAAGGAAGGGCGCGGGTACCAAACGGGTACTAGGCAGCCCGGAAGTGAGCCTCAGAGCCCGGCGGCCGCCAGCACGACGCAGAGCGAATCGGGGTCGATTGCGTTCGGAAGAAACGAGTTCTTCGAGACGTAATTCAGGGTCACCCCGGTCGACGCGCAAAGCAGATGCGGTGGAGTAACGGTGAACTGGTCGTACGCGCTGAGGACCGAAAACATGCTCCCGTACGTGCCGAACTGGTTGTGGATGCTGTCTGCACCGAACTGGCCGCCATACGGGCTGAAGGTGTCGCACACGCCCTGAGCGTCGAACTGGTTGCTGGTGGCGTGGCCGAGGAATCGGCCATCGTTCCCGACGAGGGTCAGGTTCGTGCACCCCATCGGTGCGGCAGGGGCGCAGTAGGACGCCGGCCCGCATACGGAGCCGGGACCAGGTACGAGCGCAACGCAACAGCCGCTCATGCATTGGCTTCCAGCCGTGCAGGGGGAAGCGCAAACGTTCGCCATTGCCATGCCATCGTTTACGCAGGAAAGACCACTGCAGCACGCACTGGCGCTGCAGCCCTGCCCTGCTGAGCTGCATGTCGGCGCCGCGCAGAACGTGACAGGGGCGCAAACCGCCCCGCCGCCGCTCTGTAACGGCGTACAGCACCCGCTGGAACACTGGCTTGGGCTGGTGCAGTTCGCCGAGCACACGTTGGCCCCGGAGAGTTGAATGCACGTTCCGCCAGTGCAGCACTCTGTGGACGTTGGGCAAGGCCCCCCGGGAGCCGAACAGGTTGGGGCTGGGTTGCCACCAGTGCCGCCCGTGCCGCTCCCACCCGTGCCGAGGGTTCCGCCCGAACTGGTGATCGGAGACTGCCCGCCTGACCCTGCGCCAACGATGACGGCGGACCCTCCAGATCCTACGCCTCCCGTGCCAGTCCCGCCGCTCCCAGGCGCGCCCCCGCCCGTCCCTGGCGCTCCGCCGGTGTGTGCAGCCCCTCCTGATGCGCTTCCGCCGGTCGCCTGCGCTCCTCCGCTGCCGAGAGCCCCGCCCGTGGCTGCAGCCCCGCCGCTCCCCGGTTGCCCCCCCGAGGCTGCCGTTGCGCCACCGCTGGACCCTCCCCCGGTTCCCTTGCCGCCGGTGCTTACGGCAGCGGAACCCCCGGTGCGCGCGCCGCCACTCCCGACCATCACCGCAGCCCCACCGCTGGCGCCGGTCGCCACGCTGGCGGCTCCACCTGACGCGTCTGCGGCCGTGCCACCGGTACCGGGACTGCCGCCCGTCGAGGTGGACGCGGCAGGAGACACACCGCTTCCATCCCCACCGCAAGCCCACGAGCTCAGAGCCACGACCGCAACCATCAGCCGAGCAGTTCGCATCATCGCCGAGCCCTCCCGTGAGCGAGAGTACGCCCGTGCCGCTCGGCCGGTCAAACTGACCATCGCAAACGGCCAATATCGGGCGACGGGCAGCTGTTGACCGCCAGCGCCGGACCGGTAACTTCGCGCGGTGCCACGCTCCCCGAAGTCCTTGCGCCGCGAGGCGGACGAGCTCGAGCACCAGGCCGCGGAGCTGGACCGCCGAGCCGAGGCAGCCCGAGGGCTTGCCCGCGCCCTACGAGCCGCAGCCGACGCGCAATCATCGCAACACGATGCTACACTTGCCCGTGTCGTGACAAGTAGCGCAACGAATGGACAGCCCCCTCGCCAGCCTTCCCGCCCGGCCATCACCGAAGGCGAGCGGCGGCGGCGCCTCGGCATCGCCAAGGGCCACGCGGGGACTCACCCCTTCCCGGCGGCGGTGCTGGCGGCAGGCTCCACGATCGCCGACTGGGCCGCTACCCGTGGACTGAAGGCGGTCTCCGTGCGGTCCTGGTTCGCGAAGGGCGAGGCAGCACGCCCCATTCCGCGGCAGTGGGCCGAGGCCATCGAGCGCGAGCACGGCATTCCGGCCACCGCCGCAATCTGGCCCCGTGGGATCAAGGGCGGCTAGCTTCACCGACGCATGGCGCAATTGTTGTTACACGTGTAGCAACGTCATGCGTTAGTGCCTAAGCACAGGGCAAGGCAGGTTACGAAATGCGACTGGAGAGATGAATGTAGCGAAATAGACCTTGCGGTCGTATCGCAATGACGTAGTGTAATGGCCATGGACCATCCACACACGATCGACGAGACGAAGCGGGCGAAGTGGAGCGCGAGCCCGGCGCTGGTGGCACTGCTGGCCCCAGCAAGGGCCGGCGCCTTCGCGATGGCGGCGCTGTCCGTCATCCTCGGAGGCTGCGAGGCCGCAACCGGCCGGGACCTGACGGCGCTGTCTCTGGGGGCGGTGACGGCTGTGCTGGGGTTGGTCGCGATGGTCGGCCTCCTGCCGTACGGCTGGCGGACCGAGTTCGAGATCACCTGCACGCGCCGGGGGGCAAAGTGATCTCGTCCGCGAGCATCGAGGAGCGTGCGGCGCTCGTCAGGGCGCGGCTGCGCGACGCTTCCGCGGAATTGTCGTCCGCCACTGTGGACTTTCGCAGGCTCACCGATGCCGTCCTGTTGGGCAATCTGGCGGCGTTCGGCGAAGGGGAAGGCGAGGAGGCGGCGCAGTGATCCGCACCGACCTCTACGCCAAATTCTTCCTGACCGTCATCGCCGCGTGTCTGGCATGCCTGCTCTACCAGGTCGGCGCATTGAAGGACGCGGCTCGCGAGGACCGCCGAGTCAAGGTCGACGTCGAGCAGGTCAGCGGTGTGGATCTCTTCGACCCTGACGCCTACCTGGCCGAGAAGGCGGCGGAGTCGGCGAAGAGGAAGGCCGCGGCCGATGAGCTCGAAACCCTCTGGAAGATTGCCAAGCCGGTGGCCCGATGACGCGCGCCGAGGCCCACTGCATCCCCTTCGCCAGCATCTTGCGGGTCGGGCTGGTGCTTGGCCTCGGGATGGCCGTTGTTGGTGGCTGCACCTCCGCCATCGACGACGTCTTTTCTCCGGTTCGGGTGCTCGCGCCGCCCGTGGTCACCGGCCCTCGTCCGCTGGTCGTGTGGCTGGACTACCACGATGGCACGCCGACGCCGACCGTGGATGAGAATTGCGGCGGGGCTCCGCAACCAGCGGTGTCCTGCGACGGCGCATGTAAGGACGCGCTGGAGCTCGGTCTGCACGCAAGGTTCGTGGGCTTGGCCATCGACTTCGTTCGCGAGCGCCCGGCGACCGAATACCTGGCGCTGATCATCACCGGGGGTTCGTCGGCGGACTGCCCCGGGACGCGCACCTGCATCGGCCTGGCCCCTGTTTACTGTGGCGGTCAGCGGGCGGGTGGCGGCTACGTGTTCACCGATGGGGGGATGATCCCATCCGACATGGACCACTGGGCGGGTGTCGCGGCGCACGAACTCGGGCACATGCTGGGGTTGGTTCATGTCGAAGCACCCGATGTCATGGACCAGTGGGCGAGCGGCCAGGGATTCGGCGCTGGCACCACCGTCGATGGTGGAGACTTGACATGCGCGGGCGGCACGACACAGGACGAGCCTGCCCTCTTGGCCGCTGCCCTCGGGTGGAGCCGATGAAGACCCGGCGCGCACGCAGGAACGGCTTCGGCACCATCGTCGCGACTGGGACGAGCACCAACCCTGCGTTCATGATTCGCTGGTGGGAGGGCTCGAAGCGAAAGAAGCAGAGCGGCTTCCGCACGCGCACTGAGGCGGCCGAAGCGCTCGCCCGCATTCGCACGGGGCTCGGTGACGGGACACTCGTCGAAAGGCGCAAGGCGGCGGTGTCCTTCGATGTGGCGGCCCGGGAATGGCTCGACCTGCACTCGAAGCCGAACCTTCGCAGCCACCAGGACAACGTCGAGCGGTACGACAAGCACCTCGCCCCGTTCTTCGGCGACGGGACTCCGCTCGCCGCCGTGACTGCAGGACGCATCCTCGAACTGCGCGGGAAGCTCCAGGCCACGCATGCCCCGGGGACGGTCAACCGGGTCATGTCGCTCGTTCGCTCCATCCTCAACTTCGCCGTCGTGCAGGGGCACATCTCCGCTTCGCCTATCGGTCGCATCGGCCGCGGTCGGCTCATGCTGGCGGTGGAGCGGAAGAAGATGGCGCCCCCCATCGCCACGCTGGCGGCCGCTGGCCGGTTGCTGGCCGTCATCGGCGACATCGAGCGCGAGACCAACCGCTACGGGCTGCGGGCTCTCTTCGCGACGCTGCTTTACTCGGGCATGCGGCGAGGGGAGGCCCTGGGCCTGCGATGGGCGGACGTGGACCTCGACCGCCGCATCATCACCATCCGGCGCAGCTACGCGGCGATGACGAAGAGCGGGAAGCAGCGGACAGTCCCCATCGCCACGCCCCTCGTCGCGATCCTCCGAGAGCACCGGACGGCCGACCCTTGGAAGAGTGAGCTCGTGTTCCCGAACGACTCGGGCGAGATGTACTCACCAGCGGCGAAGCTCGAGCATGTGCTGCACACAGCACTCACCCGGGCCGGGATGCCACGCATTCGCGTCCACGACCTCCGGCATGCGGCCGCGTCGTTCTTCCTCATGGCCGGCGGGGACGTATTCACCTTGCAGAAGATCCTCGGGCACAGCACGCCGCAGCTCGTGAGCGACACCTATGGGCACCTGTCGGACAGCCACCTGGCAGGCGAGGCCGACCGATTCGCCTTCCCCGAGCCGGGTCTGCCGGCGGACGTGATCCCGCTGCTCACGGGCCGGGTCGCGAAGTGAGCGGCCGTCGAGGCAAAGAGCCTGCGCCTCAGAGCTGTCGAAGGTGTGGACTGCCGGCCGCGTCCCCGATCCACACCGGCGGGCACCCGGAGCGCTGCCACGCGTTCCAGGGCGCGGCGCATGCGACCGGCCAGCCACACATCAACCTCAGTTCGACACGGGCGCGAGCGGTGAGGCCATGAAGACGCCGGCATCCGAAAAGCAGCCGAACGTGAGCCCGACCGTTGCGGTGCTCGACGAGTTGTTGGGAGCAAACGAAACGATCCCAGCAGGTCCAGCGAGCACGAGGTTTTGGCCCGAGAAGCTGTAGGTATCCACCCTGACCGGGGCAGGTCCCGGGCAGGTCGATTGCTTCGGCGTAAAGGTTATCTGGTTCCCGGTGACCGCGAACGTGCCTGTTTCGACTTGGGCATTCGCCGTGGCCGAGTTCTGACCGCTGGACGTTATTGTGCCGATCAAGACCGTGTAGGTGTCACCTGGGCCAAGGTCCAATGCGGCGCCGGCAGTGCCGTCGGGGCTGGAGAATACCCAGTCACCAGATGGCTGCGGGGCGCCCGAGCCAACGCCAACCACACCAACGCCTCCCCCGCCGTCCCCGCCTCCGCATCCACTGCCTGACGCCAGCACCACCAGCACGCAGAATTGCTTCACCATGGGGCCCTCCCGTTGCCATGGTGCCACCGGCGATGTGTGCCTAGCAAATCTGAAGGGACTCCCGCGCGCTGTCGCACCCGGATGCGTGGGGGACGGCGCAGCGGGTGGCGAAGCAGTTTGACCTCATCGTGGTCGCGAGCGACGCTTGACTGCTTGCAAGAGCTCACCCCGGACTACGTCGTAATCTGTTCGTCCAAGATTGAGACGGCAAGGGAAGCAAGGGTCTATTATCGAGCCAAGCTTGCTGCCCTTTCTCCTCACGCCCTTGTCTGCCGCGGTCGAGATGTCTCGGTTACTTTTGAACGCGAGGGGACCCATTGCTTTTCAAAGGAGCCGGAGCGGTCTCCCATTCCGGGCCACCTACTCGTGAGACGTTTTTTCGGGCACAGGACGGAGGATCGAGAGCTCTGCCTGTTCAGGGCTAGGGCCATTGACTCGATAGTCCCAACGATCAAACAGCCCGCTCTCTGTCATCGAGGCCAGGGCCCAAGCAATTCAGCCAACTGGTTGCTCTATGGATTTCCGCAAGTTTCCGGCAGTCGCACCTTGGTCGTGCTCCGACCAGGACCTGATGGCTCTTGGGTGTGCGTCTCGGCTTACCCAGTCAAGGAGAGCCGGTACGCCGACGTCCGCGGCAACGGAGAGAGATTCCCGCCGTGATAAAAGAAAAGCCCCGAAGACCTTTCGATCCGCGGGGCTGGGCACGATTATCTGGCCTCGTTCCTTTGGCCAGACGCCCTTCGCCCGTTGCCGGAACGACGTGCTTGGGACTTGTGCATACAGTAGCCGTAGCGATGTCCGTCTCCAAGGATTTTCTGCCCTGCGACGACCCGCGTCGCGTGCCTCGGCTGAGGCCGCAGCTCTGACGTCCTGCGGCTAGGTCCGACATCTGTCGGCTTAAGTCGAGTCGGCCCACTGGCCTTGACCTGCCGCCGCGAACGGGAGCACGATGGGCGGATGCTGGCGCTGGGTGGACGGCTGATGGTCGTGGCGGTGGTTCTGGCGTCCGGTTGCGCGACCGCCCGAATCCAAGAGCAGCTCGACGCCGACCTCCAGGACTGCGCCCGCGTCGCGAACGGCGACGACCGCTACTATCTGGAGTGCACGCACTGGGCTCGCGACCATGCTCAAGCCGCCTACGGCGAGCATCAGCGACACGTCGATGCGGTCTACGCCCCGGCTCCAGCACGGCCGCAGAACTGCACGACGACCGTCATCGGGGGCATCGCGAACACCCAGTGCTATTGAGGCGGCGTCCGAGACGGCGGGTCAGGTCGGCCAGCGATGCAATCCACTTCACACGAAGCGGAGTCAAATTGCCGAGAACAGAGCGGACGGCGCGTCTGAAGCGCGTGGGGGTCTCGCGATAATCGCCGAGGTGAATCGCTGGCCGAAGCACTTGTTCCAGGCGACGCCGATCGGCTCGATGACGCCCTGTCGACCGCGCTCGAGATCAGCGCCCGAGCGCGCAAGGTCGCCAAGCTGCTCAAGGCCATCCCGGCCGGTGACACCGCCGCCGCGAACATCCGATGCGCGCAGGAGCTTGCTGTCTGGCCGCAGACCCGTTCGGCGCCCGCTCTCCGCTCACCTGGTGCGTTCTGGTGGCGACCGTGGCGGAGCGGCGTCCATGCCGCGACCCCACGCCCGGCGTTGCCGCGGCTATTCGTTACTGCTGCCGGTTCGCGGGGAAGCTGCGCGCGCCCTACGCCTGCGAGGCTTGGGGCCCTTGATTGACACCGCCTGTGAAGCGTCCAGCGTAGCCGAATCTGCGGAACTGTGAGACGCCGACAGAGCCGCGTGTTTTGTTGTCGCCCGCGACTCTTGCCCGGGAGGATGCCAGCCGGCAGGGATGACGGCCGCAACTCGTGAGGCTTTCATGCACAAACCGTAGCATCCCTTGCCGATGTCGCGTCAAGCCGCTCTCGGGGGCGCCGGGCCCCGTCAGCCCCGGCCCCGACGCCGTCCTCGAGCCGCTGCGGCGGCGCTACGTCGGGCGGACGCTGGCCGAGGCACTGAGCGCGCTCAGAGGTGAGCGGTCTTGACCGGGAACAGCAGCGCGGCAACCTCCAACTCGGGATCGACCTCGACCCCCTGTCAGGGGACTTGAGCGTTCCTCGCCATCATCTCGATATGGCGAACCGACAGTTCTCGCACGTGTGCGATGAAGGCCTCGGTGTTCTGGCGTTTGAGGTTCACGTCAGCCCGCTGCAAGTTCATCGCGGCTCTATAACCCAGTCGCATCTTCTCGAACTCCTCGGCGAGGTGGGAAGTATGAAAGAACGGATTCACCACCTTCGTTCTCACCGCCGGTTGACCGCCCTTGAGCGGAACAGAATAGCTTACGAAGAGATCCGCCCATATCCCCCCTTTCCAACGGAAAAAGTCCAGAGCCGACGTCTTCTCGGATAGCCAGACAAAGGCGCCGTCGGCTTGATTCATCAGGTTAGCCGCTTCGTCTACGGCGGGACCGAGCATGATTTGGGTGGCGGGGTCCACATAGCAATCGCCAGTCGCGATTACCCCACGGAAGACCAATGGAACCTTCGCCTGCGCCATTGCCCTCTGAATGTAGGCCAGCCCGAAAGCTGCGACCCCGGCTGTTCCCGCAAGTGTTGCGCTGCGATCCTTAGTGGCGACCTGAGGAACTGTGACCGAGAAGACAACCGTGTCGGAGAAGGCCATCGATGAGATCTGGGGAAAGCATCCGCTTGCGTGGAAGACGTCACTCGCGGGAAATCCCTCCGCGGCCTTCACAATTTCAACCGCGCTCTTCTTGGCTTCTAAGAGCGACGCTATGACGTCATCCACTTCCTGGCGCTCCCAGATACCCTTAAATCCAAGGGCGTCGATGACCCCCACGGAGCCTAAGTCGAAATTTTTCACCCGTGAATTCTGGCCAAAACGCCCCGCGTCGCGCAAGCACTCGTTGCTGTACAAAAAGTTGCGAGGTCCCGCCGACCGGGCCGACCTTCGGTGAGTTGGCCGCGAAGTAACCTCGATTGGGCGCGCGTGCTCGGTGCCAGGATTTCGGCCTTCTCCTGCGCTCGCGGCTTGCGGCCCTGGCCGCGCTCTTCGACGTCTGGCACGTTGAAGCCGGGGGAGGTTTAGAGATCTCCGGTCGCCATGGCTCCAAAAATGTTTGAGGTACTCTACTCATATCCCTGGACTCGAAGCCGCCGACGTGCGATGATATCGACATAGGCCGACTCGCAGGTGCGGGTCGTGAAAATCCAGACAACAGTTCCGATGAATTGTCGCCGGTGAAGGTCGGCGGCGAGGGTGAATCCCCTCACAGGAACGGAGCCCGCGGCGCCCAGGACGCCGTGAAATTCGAGGCGGTAGTACGCCTCCGTTTCACGGGAGTCCCGCATGGCCCACGATGCTTCGAATCCTCAGTCCACCTCTCGGACGCCCCCCTCCGCGCCGTTGCTTTGGTCCATTGAGGCCACGGCGAGCGCGCTTTCGGTCGACAGGCAGACCGTGGTTCGCATGTTGGCGAAGCGCCAGCTAACTGAGCGGCGAATCGGCCGACGGCGGCTCGTCACCGCGGCCAGCGTGGAAGCCTTTGTGGGGGCCGAGCCCAAGGTGTCGCGATGAGGTTCCTCGACACGCGCGACGTCCCCATCGCCGACATCGAACCGCCGGACGGCTTCGACGAGAGGGTCAAGGCCCCAGACACCCAGGTGTCGGCGCGGGAGTACACCCGGCTCGGAGGCGCGCCCATGAACCCGATCACCGTCGACGCGGTCCAGGTGGGCGGCAAGTGGCGCGTGCTCGCCGGGAGAGGCCGCTACGCCGCGTGCGTCGTCGCCAAGTTTTCGACGGCGCCGATTCGGCTCGCCGCAGATGTCACCGACGAAGATCGGGCCGACCTTGAGGACGGCGAAAACCTCATGCGGCGAGATGTCCGCGACCGCGAGGCGAAGCTGCTGGCGTATTTCGCCCGCCGCGTGAAGAAGGTGGAGGTTGACCGGGCCGCGCTTCTCGAGGAGCTCCGCGCGAAGCATCTCGCCGCAGGTGTTCCCGGTCCAGTCACGCTGAAGTCGGGTCGGATCTTCGACGAAGCTCTCGACCGGGCTCGGATGGACCTGTCCGAAGAAATCAACCGGCGCGTGAACGGGGTCACTCCAACTCCAGTTAAGCCGACAGATGTCGGGATATGTCCAGTTGAGCGTCCCGCTCACCGGCCCGCCGGGACTGTCTCCCCACGTGGCGAGGTGGTCCGGGAGATTGCCGCTGTCACCGGTCGGCCAGTCGCCGCCGTCGAGAGAGAGGTTCAGCGGGCGGAGGCCAAGGTTGCGCCCAAGCCGCAGCCCTCGCCCGTGATCACCGGACGCCCCGAGCCCGCACCTGGGTCGGTGCTGCCGAAGCACGTCGAGGACTACAACGGCCAGCTCAAGTCCTTCGCGCGCGCCATCAGGGCGGCCATGGTCGCTGGCAAGGCCCTGGCCGAGCATCAGAGCTTGCCCTCTTCGCGTGCCCAGCGGACGCGCGACGAGCTCAAGCGGCTTGCCGCGGCGGTGGACGCCGAGACCATCGTCTCGAAGTGCCCCGCGTGCAAGGAGCCGGGCGTGGTGCCGAGGTGCCAGGCGTGCGGCGGCCACGGCTGGCTGTCGGAGTTTGGGCGGGCGGGTCTGTCGCCCGAACTGCGCATTCGGGCGGCCGAGGCGCTGCCCAACGAGCCCAAGGCGGAGCCCGTGATTCCGCCCGGGCGCTTCGACGGCGACCCGACCGACGGTTTGGAGCCCGACCCGTTCGAGGAAGTTCTGCCCGCGGAGGTGCTCTCGTGATGAACGTGTCGATCCCGCCGGGTGTCCTGGACGAACAGCGCGTGCTTGACGCCGAGCTGCATGTATTCGCCGCTTGGATTGCCAGCTACCGCCACCTCGTCTCTCGGTTCAACAGGCAACCTGCGCCGGGGGTGTGGGAGCCAACGAACGGTGTCGTCAAGCGCCCGAAGAACCCAGCGCAGGAGGCAGCTCTATTCGGCGGACATGCTCGGTTCGACGAGGTGCTTACGGCTGGACTCATCGTCGCGCACCCCGAGGTGACGGGAGCCTGGATGCCGTTCGGGTATCCGGTCGACGCAGAAGTGAAATACGCGGCGGGTGCCATGAAAACCAAGAACGCAACGGAGGCGAGGGCGGCATCTCGAGCTCGAAAGGCCAGCGCTGACGGCAACGTCACGTTGAACGTCACGGACAACGTCACGTTGAACGTGTCCAAGACAAGACAAGACAAGACCAGAGGGCTATCGAAGAGTGAGGTAGGTACTATCTCAGAGGGACCCCCTCTCGCCGCCTTCCCAGACCCCACGGACGGCGACGCGCCCTACGACCTGCTGACCGGGGAGGTTCTCCCAGCCTCGACCATCCGCACCGCTCGGTCGGGAGGTGGACGATGAACGGGCAGCCCTCTTCGCCAGCCTCCGGCTCCCCCGTGCGGTTCGGCCCGCCCGATGGGTCACGCTCACCGGTGAGGTTCGGGCCTCGCGTCCGACCGACGCCGGCCTCCGAGCCGCTTCGCCAACTGGCGCCCGAGCCGCATCGACCGCCCCGTTTCGACTCGGCCGAGCTGAAACGGCATCCCACCGCGTGCGACCCGGTAGCGATGGCGACCCGCCTCGGCATCGAAGGCAAGCCGCTCGGCGACGGCTTCATGGCGCTGTGCGCCTGGCATCCCGACCGCAAGCCTTCGATGAGCATGCGTCGGGGACCTGACGGAACGCTGGCCGTGCGGTGCTTTACCTGCAACGCCGCGGGGAACATTTTCCACCTGACCGCGCAGCGGCACGGCCTCGACCACCGTCGCGACTTCGGGCAGGTACTCGGCAAGTTGGCCGAGCTCATCGGGGCATCGCCCGGGCAAGGCCCGACCGGCTCGGACGAATGGGAGCGGGCGAAGCGCAGGCGTGCCGCGGATCGGGAGGCCGCCGTCGAGGCAGCCGCGGTCGAGGCGCATGGCCTGTACTCCGACGCCAACCCGGTCGAGCGTCACGCCTACCTCGAAGCGAAGGTCATCCAGGCCCACGGCGCGCGGGTCGACCACCGCGGCCACCTTGTCATTCCCTTCCAGGACCCGACGGGCAAGGTCTGGACGGTGCAGACCATCGCCCCCGACGGCTCGAAGCGGTTCTTTCGAGGCGGCCGCATGGCGGGCAACTTCGTGTGCGTCAGGAACACCAAGAAGAGCCCCGGCCCCAGGGTTGTCTGCGAAGGCTGGGCAACGGCGTGCTCAATCGCCGAGGCCACCGGCTTCGAGGTCTGGGCCGCCGGCTCGGCCATGAACCTGGCGAACGTCGCCCGGGTTGCCCGCGTGTTCTTCGGCCCGACCCGCGCCATCCTGGTCGCGGCCGACGATGACCCGAAGTCCGACGGCTCGAACCCCGGGCGAACCGCTGCCGAGGCCGCTGCGCTCGAAGTGGGCGGCACTGTCGCGCTCCCCGACTTCGGCCCCGACCGGCCCGAGGGCGTGAGCGACTGGAACGACCTCCACCAACTGGCCGGCCTGGACGCGGTTCGGGCGCAGTTCGCGAAGGCGCTGGCATGAGCCTCGGCGATAGGACGCGCGCCACGACCCGTTCTCCGATTCAGGCTGCCAGGACCCTGCCGCTGGCGAGAACGCGCAGCCACGCCCAAGCCACGCAGGCGCAGCGAGTCCCCACGACCCGACGCAACCACTTCCTCCCTCTTCAAGCCCGCTAACCCACCAAACCAAGGACGAATCCATGGCATCCCTCATCCACGCTCTCGCCTTCTCCGGTGCCCGCGACTCCCTCGGCGCAGTCGTCGCCGGTGGCCGCGTCTACCTCACGGTCCCCGGCAGCGTGAACACCGCCGTCACCGCGTACACGAGCGCCGACAAGTCCTCGGCAGTGCCGCTCGACTCGGGAGGGTGCCTCCTCGACTCGGGTGGCCGCGCGAAGCTTTACGTCGAGGACCCGTGCAGCGTGCGCATCGATGACCAGAGCGGCGTCACGGTGGGGACGTTCACCTATGGCGGGCTCACGAACGACGGTCTGGTCGAGGTGACGACGCCCGGCTGGACCGGCATCAACAGTAGCGGCTCGTCGGTGAGCGGCGCGCGGACCTACTTGGACACGGTACTGACGAACCTGTATTCGAGCCTCGGCGGGCTCGACGGGAAGTACCGCGGGATCTACGGCATCAACGACACGAACGTGAAGACAGAGATCGAGCAGATCAGCCTGACGCCCCAGCGGTTCGGCGCGAAGGGCGACGGGGTCACCGATGACACGAACGCGTTACTATTGCTCGCGGCAGCGCAGTCTGCCAGTAGGATTCCGGTGTTCTTCCCGAAGGGCACATACCTGTATTCCCAGGCGATAACTTGGTCTCCGGTGGTTATGCGCGGCGCGGGCTCATCAGGCGGAGGCGCGACCAACCTCATAGCCACCAACGGAACTCAAAATGGCTTCGTGCTTGGGCTTGGAAGTTTCATCTCAGACATTGCCTTTGCGCACCAGTCTGCGAGCAGCGGGACTTGCCTATCATGTGCGTCCGGCGGCTTTACCCTTCTGGACGTAATTATGACAAGCGGATTTGCCACCGGCGTTTCAGCCGGAGCGGTGTCCGCCGGAAGGTTGATTGCTTCTGCGGTTTCTGGCACGACAGCAACGGTGGGGACGTGGATATCAACCGCAAGTTCCTCGATAACCGGAACCGCGTCCACCGGCACGAGGAGCGGTGCCACGCAGATCGCGTCCACCACCGACATCACCAATGGCGGGTCAATAACTCCCACGGTAGCGAGCATCACCGGTCTGAACGAGTCCGGAGTGGCCTATCACAGACTGAGGGGAACCGTCGGTGGCGGCGCGACTACTATCAATCCCCCCAACGCGCCCCTGCCCGGCTCGGCAGGCGTCTTGATTACGGATTGCTTCAACAATAGCGCTGGGGCCTACACGTTTACGTTCGCTGCTGGGTTCAAGACGACGGCCGCCGTCGCCCCGGGGTCAGGCCTGCACCAGGTGGTTACCTTTGCCTATAACGCGACCGAGGCGCTTTGGATCGAAACCAGTCGAACCGCTGCTTTTTAGGGAACACGCCGCCGACCTCGACCTGATCGACATGGACCAGCATCGCCGCAAGCCAGACGCGAAGCATTCCCACCAAGTCTCACGAACAACCGTCACCCCGCAACAGCCAGAAAGAGAGTCGCCATGTCCATGAAGCCCGAAACGATTCAGCGCCGAGCCGAGGAGCACAGCCGCCGAGTGGAGAAACTGCGAGCGGTCTGCCTTCGGATCATCACCCAGGAGGCCGCCAAGAAACAGCGCGGGGAAGCCGCTGCCCTGGCGAAGGCCGCGGAGTCACCGCCGCCCGCTTCCCGTTCAGGAAGTCGCGCAGCGCCCGCTCGGTAACCCGAAACAGGCTTCCCTTGATGCCCTTCCGACGCGCGGGGAGGGCACCGCTCCTGATGAGAGCCCGCACCGAGCGCGCGTTCCTCCCGAGAATCTCCCCCACTTCCGACGTGCTGAGGATGTGCGGTGTCGCGCCCGATGGCCTCGGGTCCGCGTGCCGCCTTGGGGGCCTGGGTCCCCTTCCATCGGCGGGCGGGGGCAAACCCACCTCTCGCTCGAAGTTCCAGACGGCGCGGCCGTAGTAGCGGAGTCCGTGAGACGTCGTCGTCAACCACCGATAGACATCGTCCTCCGAAACTCGGTACTCGCGGCGCTTGGTCGGGAGGCGCTTCGCTGGAATGACTCCTCCCGCAAGCCATTCCCGCACGCTAGTGCGACCGGCGTCGCATACCCGGGCTATCTGAGCGGTGCTGAGGTACCTCTCCATCTGCACGTTCTATTCTGCCATGGGTGGGATGCACCTGGCATACCTCTCGCGCGAGGCCCCGCACTCGGTAACTTCGGCCAAACGGCCAGGGTTGCCGAGTTGTTGTTACACCTGTAGCGACAATTGCGCAGTGAGTCGCCTCGTGCGCGGGATTTTCTCCCGCCTGAGGCTCTCGAGACGGGACGGGAGGAATCCGGCCGGTCGAGCCTCACATCACGAGAGCGCTGTGCGAGAGGGTGTACGCGAGCGCCACCCCCACCCCCCGGTTTTGCCCCCCGGGGTGGGCCCAAGGTCGGACGCTGGCCCGCTGGCCCGCTGTCGCCCGAGCTCGCAAGCACGCGGCGCCTGCGCACGCACGGTCGGCCGTCACAGGTCCGCGAGTGACAGGCCAGGCCCCACGAATCCCCCGACGTTCCGTGTCCTCCTCCGCGCCGAGGTGGCGCGACACAACTGACGCGTGCCGCGCTCCCCGTGTCCTTGCGTCCCGTGTGCTCTGCGCTTGGCGTTGGCTGGTTGGTGTTTGGATCGGGTTTCGTGCGCTGTTTGGAACTGGCGTGCGGCCAAGCTTGGTCGGACCATCCGGGTACTACCCGAGCATTCTTCGAGAGTCCGATGCATACCTTGGGAACATCATCGACCGCAGAGACATGCGCCGAGATACATCGGCAAGCACACCCGAAGGGCCTTCAAAATCCGCCACCCGCAAGGGTTTACGAGTTCAAGTCTCGTCTCCGGTACTGCGCGGGATTGGGGGGGAAGTGGGACCTTCTGGCGGTGGGGCCGAAGTGAAGCGGGTCCCCTTGTATGTATCGGGGACGTGGCTCGCTGCCGCTCGCACGTCCCCGCGGCCCCTCTCGCTCCGCGCGGCAAAGCCGCGCTACGCCCGCCTGATCATCGCGAGGTGAACTTGGTACCTCGCGGTCCCGCCCCGGATGAAGGGGCCCCTCTCTACCCCCTCCCCCAGGTCCTCGCTCCCGCTGCCGTGAGGCGAGGGGCCGGGGAGGGAACGGGGTTGGCTCTTCTCCGTCGGGATGGGCCGCCACGGCCCACCGGCGCTC
>Ga0265314_10002464_pt1 | contig 18920 bp, 11 predicted proteins | sample 4126metaG_FD_203106 | JGI IMG/M metagenome (GOLD analysis project Ga0265314, IMG submission 203106) | Rhizosphere microbial communities from Carex aquatilis grown in University of Washington, Seatle, WA, United States - 4-1-26 metaG | ecosystem: Host-associated > Plants > Roots > Rhizosphere >... | reverse complement strand
TCGCATTGCCCCATATCATTTGTTCCACGCCGGAAATAATCAGCTTCGAGCCCGCATCGCCCGCGACGGGAAATCCAAACAAGGGAATGTCGACGCTGCTTTTCTGAATCTGAATTCCCGGAATCGCTTTGCCGCCGGCCGCTAGTTTGATCCCCTCGCCGCTTAAAAGAAATTCCAGCCCGAGCGGATGGATCACGTAACCCTTCTCAACCGAATTTCCCGGCAGCCAGATGCACAGCGGCGCGAATTTCTCGAACGAGGGAAGCAGTTCCAGCACCTTCACATCAGGTGCTTTTCCCTTTGCGTCTTTCTTTCCCGCGGCTTCGATATTGCCGCTCTCGCGCACCGTCAGCGTCGGCAACTGCGCCGTGCGCATCGATTGCGGCAGGCCGGATTCTTCCGGATTGGCGCGGAACGCGTTGATCGTCACTGGATAGCATTTGATACGAACAATATTTCCGGCGACGAGCAGCTCGCTCGACTTCACCGTGATCGCGCCATCTTTCGCAATCGCGAACACATGATTGCCCGGCCAGATCGTGTGCTCGCCCGACGGCAGGTCCGCGCGCGCGACCGGCAAGCGGTCGATGTATTTTCCATCGTGATAGCGTTCGAAGATGGGCTTGCCGTCGAGCAAAACATTTCTCGCCCAGCACGAAACGTCGACGCCGATCGTCTTCATCTCGACGCCTTTTGCCGTCGACACGGGACTCGCGATGACGCGGCGGTGCTCCATCTTGTCGACAGTCGTCTCGGGTTGGTCGTGGACGACAAGCTGCAGTTCCACCTGCGCTGCGTGCAGCGGCGCAAGCGCGCTCAGCGCCAGCAGAACCGTCCAGATTTTCACGTCGATCCGCATCTCAACCTCGTCCGTTCGTCCGCTCAGTGCGTATACACAAACAGCATCCAGTTCGTCACCCACTGATACATCATCTCACGCTGCTTGTTGTCGCCGCCGTGGCCGATGCCTTCACCGATCGGATTCGATGCACTCGGCGGCGTCGAAATTTCCCAGCCGCATCCGTCGTCGTTCGGACTGAAGAAAACACACGGCCTGTCATCGAGCGAAAAATATTGCCACGGCGCGCCATACAAGGGAGCGCTGCCGGGAAACGGCGTCTGGTACGTCATCTTGAAACAATCCGTGACCTTCTTGTCCTCTTCGAGCAACATCAACGGCTCGCCGCCGGGAATCATTTTTGAAACTTCCGGCCGCACCGACGCCGCGAACGGACTGCCGCGGTTGTAGCAATCGTCGAGGAAAAGCGTTCCGCCGCGTTTCAGAAACCGAGCAAGATTCTCCGTCTCCTTCTCATTGAAGCTGAACTTCACGTGCGCCGTCAGGTACACAATCGTATTGTCGAAAAGCTTGTCGCTCGCAACGTCGAGCCCCTCAGTGTCGACATAAACTGGAAGATCCGTGCGCTTGTTGATCTGGTAGAGCATGTACGGCAGCGCCGTCGGATCGGCGTTCCAATCGACGGTCGGCAATGCTGGCTTGATCAAGCGCATCGACAATTTATTTCGCTGATCCTTTTCTTCATCGTTCGCGCGCTTGCCCGCCTCGCTGGCGGAAAGTTCCGTCCGGTTCATCTCCGCCGCGCGCTCAGCCCAGCTCGCACCGGCAAAAACGGCGCTCGACGAAAACAGCGCGCACGCCATCCACACGATCCGAGTTTTCACGCCGCCTCCCTTCATTTCTCGCCCGACAAGAGCCTGAAATAATCGCCCGTCGCGTCTTCCGAGCCGCTGGCCCACGACTCCTGCTTCGCCATCGTCTTCACGTCCTTCTTTTCAATCTTCTGGACCGCTTCAGTGCGCACTGTTTTTGTCGGATCGACGAGAAGATCGGTCGAGCGCTTGATCTTCACCATCTCGCCCATCGGCGAAAGCGAACCGAATTTGAACTCCTGCTCCACGAAAGCGCCCAAATCCGGACGCACAACGACAATCTCAATCGGTGTCGAACGGCCCCCTCCCGGCCCGGTCTCGGTGTTGTTGTCTTTGGCGCTCACCGTAATCGTGATCCGGTCGCCCGGTTCCAGCGGTGGCGTGAGACTCTTGAATAGATCGACGAACTTCCCCTTTACGCGTTCGCGCGGCGGATCGATCAACCGCGTTTGCGCGTCCTGGCGTGGCTTGCGGCCGAGCAACTCGTCGATGGCATCGATGCGGTATTCCACCGTCACTTCGGCGATGCCGAAATCGTCCTCGGCAAGATACTCAAATCCAAAAATCGCCGCCTGGTCCGCAAACATCGTCATCTTTTTCTGCTTCAGCAGAATCTGGACGCTCGGCGGCTCGTCGCGCTGCGCCTCCACCTCAAAACTGATCGGCTGAGCCATGCGCCACTCCTTTTCATGAGGCGGCTTCGCCAGGGCGCTGGTCAGATAGATCGTGGCGCGGTCCGGGCGGGTGATCGTGAATGGAAAGTGCCCGAAGCGCCCGCTGAATTGAATTGGCTGCTTCGATCCGTCCTGCCATTCAACGTATGAAAATTCGGGATGCAGGTCCGTTGTCGCGGCGAAACTCACCAGCACATTTGTCCCGTTCAGCCCGCGCAATTTCGGCACCCGTCCGGTCATCGTTCTCGAGGCCTGTCCCGTATACGCGGGAAACGCGAGTTCGTAGTTGATCGTCTTGATGTCCGGCAGATCTCCGACGCGCACATTAAAGGCCGCGCTCCTGCGATTGCCGTACTCGAACTGGTAGCTGAACGATTCCTGCGCGTTCTCAATCGCAAACTCGGCGTGATTGTTGTCGAGCCGCAAAGCATCCGCGCGATTCTCCTGCGTCGCCGCGTTCACGCGCATCAGCCGCACTTCGCGACGCCGAGAACTCGGGACATTCACTTCGAGTTTCACGCCGTGTCCGCGAATTACCGCGATGTCGCCCGGCAGAACATTCAACTCGACCGGAAACAGCGTATCGAGCAGCAGCGTGTACGCGTCCTGCAGGCGCTCGATACGCGTCCGCACCGCTGAGCCCGCGAACACAACGCAGCCCGCGCTTATTGCCATAATCGCGACCGCCCACATCAGCGCGCGCCGCGCTTTTCGAAGATCAACGAGTTTGCGGACCTGCAGCGTCTCGAGCTGTTTTGCGGTGCGATGCAGAAGTTCCGAAACGAAATCAGACGAATAGCCAAGATTCACCGCTGCGCCGGCCGCCGACACTTCGCGTCCCAATTGCAGCGAACCGATGATCTGGTTATCGAGTTTTCCGTGAAGCGCTTCGATCACGACCGCCTCGTGTTCCACATCGATTGCGCGAAGCTGCGGCCTGACTACCCACCAGATTATCGCCCACAGCGACAGCGCGCCTATCGCAATAAACGAGAAGAGCAACGGCCACGCCGGAAGGCCGATCAGCGCGTCGGCCAAAAACCACATGAGCAACAGCCCTGGCCCAAGAATCACAAAGCGCGCGATGCCGTGAAAAAGTTCCCACTGTTTGCGGAAGCGCCCGAAGCCGAGCAGCGTGCTGCCCAGTTCATCGTGGCCTTTTTTCGCGTGCTGCGTCAGCGGAGCGCTCATACCATGCCCCTCCGCTTGCGAATCAGGCAGTCGAGACAGACGAGCAGACTGAATGCGATCATTGTCGCGGGAAGATTCCACATCGCGACCGTCACGCTCTGCTGCACGTGCCGCGGCGCGAGGTTTAGCGCCCTGGCCAGGTTCTTCGCGGCGTCTTCCGGCGTGAACGATTTTCCACCCGTCGCTTTCGCAAACGATTCCATCACGTCCGGCCGAGCGCGCGGATCGTCGAGTTCCTGCAAGCTCGAACCGGCGTGAATTTTTTCGGCGGTAGTTACGCCGCGGAATGTCGTCGCGACTTGCCAGTCGCCCGCTTCGGTCAGTGCCAGATCGTATTCATAGAGTCCCGGAGTTGAGCGGCCGTCGGCCGGATAAATGTGGCTGACTTTCCCGGATGGGCTCGTCACTTTCACGTCGAGATCCGCATTGCGAATCGGCTGGTACACGCCGTCGACCAGTCGCGTCGAGAGCGTGATCGTCTGGCCGACCGCGGTCTCGGATTGGTGGCGAATGATCTGCGGCTTGTTCGGCTCGAGCCGCGGATCGGGCGCGACGGCGCGCACCGCATTGCCCCAAAATCGCCGGAAATAATCTTCGCCTTCCGCCGGCCGCTTCATCTCCCACTGCCACGTCGTGTCGACCGACAGACCGAGCACCAAGCCTTTGCCGACATTCTGAATCGCGATCACAGGCAGCGAACCTTCGTCCTTCGTCTCGCGCGTGGCCAGCAGCGTCGCGCCCGCTTTCACTTTGCCCACGCGGTTGCAGCCATCGAGCGGCGGCAGATCGAACCATGCCTCGCGATTGTTCTGCGCGCCCGGCTCCAGTTGCATCACGGGGTGGCTAAGCGCAATGGGCGTTGGGTTCACGCGAAAGCGCTTCGGCACATCCGGCTTGTCGGTCGCCGGAATCTCGAACGGTAAAATGCGGCTGAGGGCCGAATCCTGGTACTGTCCGGCCGCGTAAACGCTCCGCCCGCCGAGGGTAATCAGGGCCCCGCCGCGCCGGCTCACAAACTCAGAGAGCCACTGCATCTTGGTCTCCGCGATGTCACCGCCCGCTCGGAAATACGAGCGCGGAATGTCGCCCAGAATGATCACTTCATATTGATACAGGTCGGCTTCCTGGTTCGGCAGCCCGTCGCCGGCGTTCTTGTGCCGTAGCGGCCCCTGCGCGTACCAGCCGCCCTTTGGCATCATCGTCAGCGTCGACAATTCGATCACCGGATCTCGGGCCAGCCAGTGCGCGAGAATCTTTCGTTCGTCTCGCGGAATATCCAGATAAAGCACGCGGATTTTTGAATCGAGGACCTGGACGGTATGCTCCGCCGCGAGCGTCTGCGTGCTGACCGAATTGCTTACGCCGTCCAGGATCACGCGGTACGTCTTCTCGCCCGCCTTCTCCGGTTTGACGACGAAACTGAGCTCAACCGGATCTTTTCCGAGCCGCACATTTTCGCGCACGGTCAGAGGCTGCTCTTTTCCAGCTTCCATCAGTCGCACGCTTACAATTTGCTCGCCCAGATCTTTTGCAGAGAGTGTCGCGTTGAGGCGGAGCTCATCGCCAAGCCGCACGAACGGCGCTGCCGCGTTGATTTTCACGCTGGCCAACCGCGGCGCACCCGCTTCGCCAAACACTACCGGATAAACCGGAAGGCGCCGCGCGTTCAGCATCGCCGCAATCAAATTTCCTGCGTTGCCCAGTGTGTCGTTGCCGTCGGTCAGTAGAACGACGCCCTGCAATTGACTTTCCTTTCGCGCGAGCGCATCAAGCGAATCGAAGATTCGCGTCATCCCGTTCGCGTTGCTGCCTGTTTTCGATTCGAGTTTCCCGTCGAATTCGTATGGAAGAAGCGTCGCGTTCGCCGACAGCGCGTTCAGCGTGTTCTGCTGAAATTGCCGCGCCGCTTCGAGCCTCGATTTTCCGCCCGCGTCGGTCAGGCTCATGCTCGCCGAAACATCCGTAAGCACTGCCATATCGGGCGGAACCACTCGCTCAACCTGCATGCGCAGTTCCAACTGGCCGAGCATCACAAGCAGCAGCGCAAATCCAGCCAGGCGCAGCGCGGACAGACCGAGCCGCGTGCGCAACGGCATCACATTTCCCGGCAGAAAATTCAATCCAGCAGCGACGATCGCGGCAAGAATCACAACGATGAGCACGATCGCCGAGAGCGGCGTCGACGGCTGCAGCGACCAGTGTGTCGCGCTCTCAATCGATCCGGATTTTTCCAGGCCCAGTAGCCAATAGAGGAGGCTCATGCGGTCTCCCCTGCGCGCTGGCGCTCGCGCCGCATGCTCTGCAGGCAGCCGAAAAGAGCCTCGCACAGATACGCAACGGCAAGCAGTCCCACCAGAATTTTCCATAACTCGCCGCCCGGCAGCGCGAGCATCCCCACATCTTTCGCCGCGATCAGGCGTGCATCGGAGCCGAACAGCGCCGGCAATTCCGCCGCGTCCTGCTTGCGCGTGTCGCTCTCAACCGGATCGATGAACGTCGTCACGTAGCGCGAATATCCCATGCGCGCCGTCTCGCCCGCCTGGCCCGCTTTCGTCAACACGTAGCGTCCGGCCGGCGTCGGCGGCAGCAGCGTAGTGCGATCGGCACTGCAGGGCAAACGCACCGGTGAAGCCGCGACGATTGGCGCTTTAACATCCGAAGCTTTTCGATCAGCGATGAGATCAAGCTCCGTGGCAAACGTGAACGCGGTCTCCGAAACGTCGAGCACCGCCGGCGTCATCGCCTTCACCACGTCAGGCGGCCGCTGGCGAAGCTGGCCGGTCAGGTAATCGACCAGTCGCCACATTAAAGGAGGGAACGCGCGCGCCCGCGCAATATTTCCGCGCTCAAGTTCAAATCCGAATGTGAGCAGCACTACCTTTCCGCGGCCGACAGGGTGTTCAACCGCGAGCGGCTGGCCTGAACTGGCGACCACAAATGCGGTCGCATTTTCGGCGAGACTTTGAACCTCGCGGACTTTTGTGAAGCGGATCACCGACACGTCGCCTTGCAACTTATCTTGAAACGGCGCCATTAGCGGATGCACATTTCCGGCCTGCTGAATGTCAATGGGTTGCTCAAGCAACCGGTCGTTTCCAATCAGCGCCGGCGAGAGCGCGGGCCGCTTCGCATTTCCAGCGGCGAGCGTGCGATTGAATGACAGCGCCTGGCAATTCCCCGCGCAAACGATCAGCGCCGCGCGTCCTTCGCTGACAAACGTCGTCAAATCCTCGAGCCCGCCGTCGGAAAGCGAACTGACGTCGTAGAGCGCGATTAGGTCGTACTTGCTGAGCGTCTGCGCGGCGACGGCTTCGGGCGAAATAAGCGTCACGTCAATTCCCGTCCCGTGTGCGGCGCCCAATTCGCGTCCGGGATTCAAAACAAAGCGCAAGATCGTCGCGCCATCAATCGTCGGCTCAGTGTCCGCGGCCGGCGGAGGAGCGGAGTCTCCCAATTTTCCCAACGCCGAGGACTTTGAATCCGGCGCGGCCCGGCTCGAACCGTTGATGATCAAAATGCGCCGCGTGTCGCTGATATTGAGCGGCACATTGAACGTGTCGTCGGATGGAAATGCGTCCTCGGCGATGTGAACGCTCGCCACCGTGTTCGCGGCACGCTGCACGCGCGCGGTCAAATCCACCACGGCTTCCGCGCCGGCTTCGAGCGAAATCTCTTTCGACTGTGGTTCCTTGCGATCGCCAATTTCGAGGCTCAGACGCGCAGTCTTCGTCGCGGCGCTGCTGTTGAGCACGCGCGCAACCACGTGCGCGTCGTCGCCAACTTTGGCGCCTCGTCCGCGAATCGAAGCGTCGACAATGCCGACATTCTCGAGGTCGCTTCCGGCGCTCAAGTCCACGACGAACACCTGCAGCGCAGAGCCCAGCTTTGCACGCGTCTGTTCGATGCGGACCAGATCTTTCTGCTCGCGTGAAACAAACGCATTCGCACGCATATCCGTCAGCACCACGATCTGAGACGCGATTTCGCGCCGCCCGCTGACCAAATCGCATCCCGCCGCGACCGCGCGCACAACGCCGCAGCCGCTGCCGTCAATCGCGTCAATTCTCTCGAGAGCGCTCAGCGCCGGACTTGCTTCGGATTGAAGCGGAGACAGTACTTGAGGCTCTTCGGCTGCAAGAACGATAGCGCATTGACTCGGCGCCGACAGTTGCTCGAGGATCACCTTCGCTTCAGCGCGCGCGCGATCCAGCAGCGTCGTTTTCTGCTTCGTTTTCTCGTCGAGAATCTGCATGCGCATGCCGGCCGAACAATCGATCACGAGGACCACATTGCGCGGCGCAGCGCTCGATGAAAGCTGCGGCGCAAACAGCCGCGACATTGCGAACACGAGAAGCATGAGCACAAGCAATCGCAGCAGAAGCTGCGCTTTGTCCACCAATTTCGGCACGAAGACATTTGTACGCAGATCTTTTTGCAGCAGGCGGATCGTCGGAAATTCCTGGATTGGGAATTTGTGACGTGCAATCAAATGCAGCGCAATCGGCACCGCACAGCCGAGCAATCCGGCCAGCATCGCAGGAAAAAGGACGCTCATCGGCCTCTCTCCCTGCGAAACTGCAGGTAATCGCGCAGCACCATTTCAATCGGCTCAGATGTGTTTACCAGGCGGTAATCCGCGCCGCATCCCGCGCAGCCGGCCTTGATCGCGTCCAGAAATTCGGCCAGCCGCTTTTTGTAGAGTCCCTGCTGCCTCACGGGGTCGCACATCACTTCCGATCCCGATTCCAGATCGCGAAACGCTGTCAGTGCGTTGAAAGGGAAATTGATTTCATCGTGGTCGAGCAGTTGAAAAACGACCAGTTCCTGCCCGCGCGCCCGCAAGTGGCGCAGACCGTCGATGACTTCCGCCGGTTCGCCGTAGCAATCACTAACAAGGAGGAGAATCCCACGGCGTGGCAGGCGCTGAATTGCGGTCTTTAGTACCTTGCTCAAATCGGTCGGCCCGCCGGATTTCAGTGACTGCAGGCGCGCGAGAATCGAAAACAAATGGCGCTGTCCCTGTTTCGGCGGCAGAAAATCGCGGATCTCGCGATCGAAAGTCACCAACCCGGGCGAATCCTGCTGGCCGCTGACGAGATAACTCATCCCCGCCGCGAGGTATGCTCCGTATTCGAGTTTGTTCAAGCGCTCGGTGCTTTGCGTGCGGTAGCCCATCGACCCGCTGGCGTCCAGCAGCGTGACGACGTTCATGTTCGATTCCATCTCGAAGCGCTTCACGAAATATTTTTCAGTACGGCCGAGCATCTTCCAATCGATCGTGCGCGGCTCGTCGCCCGGCGTGTACTCTCGATGATCGACAAATTCAACGCTATAGCCGTACGACGGGCAACGGTGCCGCGAGGCATACATGCCGTCAACCATGATGCGCGCTTTGAGCTCGAAGCTGTCGATCGAGCTCAGAAGTTGCGGGCTTAAAAAATGCGTGACCGGATTTGGCGGCATGATTCAGTTCGCGAGTGAACGTTTATTTTTCGGGAACGATTTTCAGCAACTGCGTGATGATGCCCGTTGCATCGATGCCTTCGGCCTGCGCCGTGAAATTCGCAAACACGCGATGGCGCAGCACGACATGCGCGACCGCGCGGACGTCTTCGACCGTCGCTTGCAGATTTCCGCGCATCAACGCGCGACTCTTCGCTCCGAGCGCCAGGTACTGACCCGCGCGCGGCCCCGCGCCCCACGACAGATATTTGCGGCTGACTTCGGGTGACTTTTCGTTTGTCGGATGCGTGGCCATCACCAGCCGCACGATGTATTCCAGCACGTGATCGCTGATCGGAACCATGCGCACGACTTTTCGAATCTCCATCACTTCTCTTCCAGTCAGCACGGGCTCCGGCTCCTGCATGGCGCCGGCTGTCGTGGCCTTGATGATCTGCTTCAGCTCGCTTTCCTTCGGATAATCGACCCAGAGATTGAACATGAAGCGGTCGAGCTGTGCTTCCGGCAGCGGGTACGTGCCTTCCTGCTCAATCGGATTCTGCGTCGCCATCACCATGAATGGCTCTTCGAGCGGGTACGTTTTTTTGCCGACTGTCACGCGCTTTTCCTGCATCGCTTCAAGCAGAGCGGCCTGCGTCTTCGGCGGCGTGCGGTTGATTTCGTCGGCAAGCAGAAGGTTTGTGAACACCGGCCCCTGCACGAACACAAATTGCTTGTGCCCGGTGGATTGATTCTCTTCGAGGATTTCGGTGCCCGTGATGTCCGACGGCATCATGTCCGGCGTGAACTGGATGCGTTTAAAATTCATCGAAAGCGTTTTGGCGAGCGAACTGACGAGCAGCGTCTTCGCCAGGCCCGGTACGCCGACCAGCAGCACGTGGCCGCCGGCGAAAAGCGCGATCAACACCTGGTCAATCAGTTCTTCCTGGCCCACGATCACTTTTCGCAGTTCGGTCAGAACTTTGTCGCGCGCCACGCGAGCTTGCTCGACGCGTTCGACATCCGTACCCGCCTTGGTCTCAGTTTCTGTCGGCACTCGATTTCTCCTATCGTTCCAGAATATCCAGGATGTCGCCGCCTTTTTTCTCTTCGCCATCCAGGCCCGGTGTGTTTTTCTTGGCGACCGCGCCGCCCGGGAATTGCACATAACCCCACAGGTGCGGTTCCAGACGCGATTCGAACGATTCGTCAGACGTTCCGTTCGCCATTTTGTTGGTCCAGTACGACCGGAGGTGCGCTTGGTTTCCATCGCGCGAAATGATCATCCCCCAATCCATTTTCAGGCGCAGGTCGGGCGAAATTTTCAGCCCGATATCCTTCAGCGGCACCGACGCCTCGATGAACAGATTTCCGTACGAATCCTCTTTCATCGCCAACTGCGCTTTGTCGAGCAGCACGACACGGTCAAAATGCGTCTTGCCCGCAACCGCCGTGAATGTCTCCCACGCCTCGTCGGGTTTCGCGCCGGCCGCGACGGGCTGGTACAGCACGACGCGCTGTTTGCCTTGAACGAACGTGAAGAGCAGGCGTATGTCGCCGGCCACTGGTTGCTGTCGCGCCGGATCGGCTTTCGGATCGGTGGCGATCTGAACATCCAGCGCGGCGCCGGTCTTGAACGTGCGTTGAAATTCGGTGCCGCTGTTTTTCAACAGCTTGAGTCCCGAACCGAAGAAGCAGAAGTAAACGTTGGCGCCGTCGTAGGTCATCGTGAACGATTCGTCGTCGAGCTTCACCGCGGCTTCGGGCCACTCGTTTTCACCACGCACACCGTCAATGCGCGGCAGCGTCGGCGCGCGGCGCGCTTCGATCAGCGGAACGCTGCTCAATATTTCGCGGCGCGCGTGATCGCTTTCCCACGTCCGTACGCGCTGGATGTCCTCGGGTGTCACCTTGATTTCGCCGCGCGTGCGTTTGAATTTCTCCAGACCCTTCACTTCAATCAGGCTCATCCAATTGCCGCCGGCCACCGCATAAGTGCGCCCGTCTTTCTCGCTTTGGACGAAGTAACCGTGGAAATGTTCCTGGCCAGTCGTCAGAGGATCCAGGCGCGTACCGCGCGCGCTGGTCGGCGGCCCGAAATTATGCGAACGCCGGTCCAGCGTGTGAAACATGACGTGCCCGGCGAGAAATCCATCGACCGTCCAGATGTTCCACTGTCCATTGTTCGCGTGAATCACAAGGTATTCACCGAGATCGCCTGCCGGCGCGGTCTCGTGGCCAATGATTGCGAACTGATTCGTCACGTAGCCGGGCTTCCACGGCGGCAGCCACAATCCGGAGACGCTCGGGTGATCGACCGGGTACGACCAGAGCCGCTCGCCGGTCGGTGCGTAGAGCGCGTTTTCCATTCCCTTCGCGGTCGTCGAATCGGTGTTCATCGTGAACACGCGTCCGCCGCTCATCCGGTAAATTCCCGATGCTGGCAGCGCTCGCGTTTCGTAAACGGGAGTTCCGTCCGGTAAAACTTCTTTCACCGCATACAACGTGTTGCCGCTTACGCAGCCCAGTTCGCTGTCGAAGCGGCCGAGGCGAATGTTCTCATCGGGCTTTTTCTCTTCGAGTTTCACTTCGGCGAGTTCGACTTTTCCGTTCCCGTTTGTGTCGGACCACATGAATTTGAATTGCTTTGGCGTCTTGCCTTTCATCGCCGAAATAATTTCAGGCTGGAACATGGGCTCAAAATGAAGCGCTTCGCCGAAAGCCGCCGCCAGACGCGCTGTGCCCTTCGCGTCGTCGTAGACGTAAACGGCGCCATAAGGTTGTTCGGCGCGCACCGAGAGCGGCGCGGTCGTCAGATATTGCCGGTCCTTGACGCGAAGCGGAATCAGATCATCGCCGTAGATGCGATCGGCGAGAATATTTCGCACGTGCGCGCTGCGCTTTTCCCAATCGACATCGAATTCCACACGGCCCAAATACGCGCGCGCCATGTCGTAACGGTTGAGCGTCCCGCCGCCGCCGTAGTGCGTGTTGCCGAGCAACTCCTGCACGAAGGATCCGTCGGCTTTGAATTCAACGATGCGGCGCGGCTGGTCATCTGTATCCATCACCCACAGGCTGCCGCTTTTGTCGATGCACAGATCGTTGACATTCGAGAGCCGCTGCGGATCCCACCGTCCGGGCTGAATTCCGCCTGGATGGCCGATCACGCGCAGCGGTTTTCCATCTTTGTCGAAAACATTGATCACCGAGCCGCCGTCGTGGCCGCAGTACACAAAATAATTTCCGTCGGCGCCCGTGGTGAGCCGCTCCGGCGATTTCAGTCCCTGGACGATCGGCGTCGTTTTACCGGTCTTCAGGTCGATGCGCTGAATGCCGTAATCGCGGAGCGTGCACAATTCGCCCGCGGCGTTGAATGCGAGGCTGTAGCCGGGGTCGAGACTCACGGTCTCCTGCAGTTTGCCGCTCCGCGAATCGACGATATCGAGCCCCTGATACACGCGCGGATCGAGCGGCGCTTCTCCGCCGATGCTGGTCAGCGCTGCGACGCCAAAGATGCGGCAGCGCCGCGGGTCGAGCGCCAGGCCGCCCATGTCTCTTCGCAATCCGTGCGGGTAGGTTTCGTTGTCGAGCCACTGTTCGATTACGCGTAATCGCACCGCGCGCGTCTTGATAGCCGTGTCAAAGTTGATGTATCCGTCCATGTAACGCGCGTTGTCATTACGGTTGAAATCCGGCTCATAATAAAGCCGACGTTCCTGTTTATACGTCGCGACTTTTTTCCAGCCGTCGGTTCCATCGAGCGGAATCGCGCCGGTCTCCGCGCCGGTCCAGACATCGATCTCGGTTTTTGCGCCGTCAATTTCTTTGATCGCCAGCCCGCAGACGTCCTGCGGTGCGTCCCACTCCATCAAATAGATGCCGGGAGTCTGCGGCGTGACGGCTTCGGCGCGTTTCGCGTCCCAAACGCCATCGGTAATCGCGCCGGAATTCACGCGCACTTTCGCGGTGGCGGAGAGACTCGCAAGCCGGCGGCGCAAAATTTTCAGGCCTTCCAGGCGTCCGGTCCAGCCGCGCTTGGCGCCAGCGTCGTCTTTCTTGTCATCGTTCGCCGCGAACAGATCGCCCGCAGCGCCCTCCTTATTCGGTTTCGCGGCCGGATTTTCGCCCGGGCCTTCCATTAAGTCGTCCATCTCATCGCCGGGCTGGACAAACGAAATGCGCAGCGCGCGCGTCAAGGTGTTGGCCGGCGCGGCGACGCATTCCCAGCCCTGTTTGCCATTCTGCTCGAATGGAACCCAGTCCGCTTCCTTCGTTGCGTTCGGCGGATAAGGCGCATTCGGCTTCAGCGTGCTGAAACGAATGCTCTGCTTGCCGCCTGGATGCGGAAAGATCAAGCTTCCGATCGCCTGCGGTTCTTTGAAGGCCACAACAACAAACTGACGACGGCCGACGCCTTGCGTCGTTTCCAGAAACACCGGCCAATTTGTCTGCGGCTTGTCTGCGGGCGGCCCTTCTTGCCCCGGCGGCGTTCCGGTCAGTCGCAGCACGCGCAGAAAATCCACGCGCGGGTTCGGCACGGTTCGGAAATTTCCACGGACGTCTTTCGGATAGAACGGCAGGCAGTGCTCGAGATCCACCTGCCAATCCAGCACCGCGTTGTCGATAAACGGAACCGGGCTGCTGCGCGCGATGTACAATTTGCCGTCGTGACCGGTGATGGACTGCACCCACCCTTTTCGGGAGTCGGAGTTAGCGGAGCAGACATCTTTGATCGCGTGCGTCGCCGGATCCAGCCGGTAAATCGTTCCGCCAGCATGAATCAGAACACCGCTTCCGTCGGTGGCGAGATGCTGCGGACCAGTCCACGCGCCGAAATTCACCTTGGCCCACTGTTTCACTCCGTTCAGATCGCATTCAATAAACGAGGTGCCGCCTTCAACTCCGGGCGCGCCGAAATAAACTTTGTCGCCCAGCGTCGTGCAAGTCGTCGACATGGCGTGATCGGCCATCCAGCCGTGCGGGCCCGACATTTCCTGGTACCACGGCGTGCGCTCGGACGTCCGCGCTTCAATGTTTGGCGTGACGGTCATCTGGTACTGCAGTTCGAGCTGCGGAGCGTTGATGGCCTCCCATTGATACGCGCCCGGGGGAACGGCGCGGCCGTTGTCGTCTTTCAAGTCCCACAGTTCGGCCTGCTCGCCGCTCGCGCGATCCAGTTGCGAGAACAGCGTGCGCACGTGGCGGCCATCCGGCGTTTTGATCGCGAGCGCAGTATCTCCGGCTTGCGCGAGCGTATACTTGAAGCGATAGGCCAGCGCGTCGGCATCCTGTCGCGCGGGAACCTGGGCGTCGCCCAGATCCGCCAGCGCGTTGAACGCGGCAATGCTGAAAACCTGCGCGCCTTTCGGAGCGCACTCCAGAACATGGACTTTCAATGCCTGAGTTTTCACTGCGGCGTTAAACCCGAGCCAGCGGGAGGTCCACACGATTTTGTCGCGCTCATGCGTGTCTTCGCGATTCACCGTTTAATCGACTCGAGCCCAGTCGTCGGCGCTCGCGAGCGCCGGGTTGTTGCGAGGATCGCCTGTGTATGCGTAGACTTTGTACTTCGCCGCATTGGAATTCAGAAAAATTCCGTTAATTGTGCGCGACTGGTCCCAGTGCAGGATGAACCACGACGGCGCGACGTCGCTCACGGGCGGGCGCAGAATTTTTGTCGCCTTGCTGGTCGGATCAGGATCGAGCGCCGCGTTCTGCCAAAGATCACCATTGATCACCGCGCTGGGATGGCTGCAGAAGGGTCCGCGTTCGCCGATGCCTGTCGCTTCCGGCGTAAAATTGTGCAGGCGTTTCTTGTAGAAGCGCCAGTACTCGAGGAATGAGGTACCTTCGGTGCGGACTTCACTTACCCTGAAAAAGCGCGTCTTTGCGCCAGCCGGCAGCGTGTAGAACCCCCAGGCCGCATTCGGCGGATTTGTCGCCAGAACGTCCCAGTCCTTTTCGTTGTCAAATTTCGGCGTGTCGACGCCGGCCTTTCCAACAGAAACGGTGCGCGAAACAAATCCGTCCCAATCGGGCATGCTGACACTGATCGTTCCGACCTGAACCGGCGATGTGAGCGCCAAAATATAATGGATTGTCTTCCGCGCGTGGCCTTGAGTGCGCTCAAGTTTCCACACGGGCCCATTTTTCAGCGCAAGTGCGGACAGAACCATGGGCTGAGCGGCCGGCGATTCCGTTCCATTGATGATCTGCTTGCAATTCGCCGCGTCGATCGCTTCGGGGCCAAACGCGGGCTCGAACGGAACTTCTCCGCCGCGGCACGCGCACGCGGCGATCAGCAGCGCGCAGAGCATTCCACAAAATGAGCGGGACGGGCCTTGCATGAGCGACTCCAGGGTTGCACTAGTTACTACACTCTCCCGCGCATTCGCGTTTATTAAATTTTTAAAGTGATCTTTTTATTTTCGCGGTTTAGTCATCTTTATCGGATCACTTTAGATCACATTGGAATGCTGAACGCCAACAAGAACGTCGACCGTCTCGAACGAGACCTGCGGCAGGCCATACTCGCCGGCACGCTCGCGCCCTCGTCTCGCCTTGTTTCGGTTCGCTCACTCGCCGATCAATACGGGCTGACCTACGGCCGTACGCTGCGCGCACTCAAGCGTCTTGAGAAACAGGGCATGCTCGTTTCGCATCATGGCGGCGGAACCTACGTGGCCGATCAGCTCGCGGCGAAAAATGGATCGCAACCACACAGCGATGGCGGCAGCGGCGGGACGATTATCGTTGCGCCCGAGAATTACTGGACCGGCGACGAACTGTGGTTTGTCGAATTCATCCGCGGCTTCGAGACGCATCTCGCCACTGGCGGTGCGCGTATTCAAGTCATCGCCAAAGATCATTACTTGAAGCATCCGGAATCCATTCCGGCTGACGCGCGGACGCATGTGCTGCTCGCATCGATGGATGAAGAACAACTCGAAGCGATACGCGAGCGTTCCAGCGAGCACACTACTTTTATTCTCGTCGCGTTTGATCCGGTTCATACCGATTGGGCCGTGGTGATGGACGTCGACGGCGCCACGGGCATGCGCAATGGCGTCGACGCGCTCGAGGCGCGCGGGCACAGCGACATTGCGATGCTTTCTTGGGCCATGCCGCGCAACATTCAAGCGCTGACGTGGTGGACCGGACAGCGCGAGGCGGCGTATTTGCGAGCGATGAAACAGTCGCGCCGCAAGCCGCTCATCGTCCAAGTGCCCTTTCCACAAGTGGAACCGGCGACGCTCGAACAACGCCTCGCCATCGACGAACAGCTTTTGACGGTGCTGAAAAAGAAACCGCGGCCGACAGCATTGATCTGCGCAAACGACCTGCTGGCGCGATATGCCATGGAACTTTGTGTGCGACAGAAAATTAAAGTGCCCGCCGATATCTCGATCATCGGTTTTGACGATGACCCATGGGCAATCACGCAGAGTCTGACCACGTTTCACCGGCCTTATCGCGAACTGGGCCAGATGGCGGGCGAACTCGCGTTGCAGAACCAGCGCCAGGCGCGTTCGCGCTGGCGCGGAGCATTGATGATCGAGCCGCAGTTGATTTTGCGCAATTCAGCGAGCGTGGCGCGTGTAGTTGGGCCGACCTGAGGCAAGCCGAACGCGGGGCGAGGGAAGGTCGTTTGCGCATTTCAGTGTCCTTCCCTCACCCCGGACTCGCTTCGCTCGCTCGGCCCTCTCCCAGAAGGAGAGGGGAACGGCGGTGCGCTTCGCGCTTATTTTTGCGCGAGGGACGCCGCGCCCCATAAATGCATTTTCATTTCGCAAAATTTCAATTTTAATTTTTGAATGCGCTGCGGCTCCGGCGTCTTATTCAACGGAGTTTATCTGCGCGTTCAGCCGGAGATATTTCGTTGCGTCGATTCATGAAAACATTGGGGTTGGCTCCGTACGGCGGCGACGAGTTCCTCATCGCGTTTCTTGCATGCGGTTCGGCGGCGTACGCACTGCACCAGGTCCATCCACTTCTGATGATCGTGCCGGCGATACCCTTCGCGATCGTTGTGTGGTTTTTTCGCGACCCCGATCGCAGCGGCACGACGGATGAAAATATCCTGATTGCGCCGGCCGATGGCACAGTGACCGACATTGAGGAACTCGACGAGCCTGATTTCATCGGCGGCCGCGCCAAGCGCATCGGGATTTTCCTGTCGCCATTCAACGTCCACGTCAACCGCGTGCCGTGCGAAGGAACGGTACGGGGCTCGCGCTACAGGGCCGGTGATTTTCTTCCGGCGTACAATCCGAAGGCTCCTGAGAAAAACGAATCGGTTTCGCTCGATCTTGTAACGCCCAAGGGGCTGCGCCTGGTGGTGAAACAGGTGACGGGCGTTCTCGCACGGCGCATCGTCTGCGAAGCGAAAAATGGCGAGACACTCGCTCGCGGCCAGCGGTACGGCATGATCAAATTCGGTTCGCGCACCGAAGTGTATGTTCCCGTCGGAGCATTCGAAGCCAGCCTGGTGCAACTCGGCGACAAAGTGAAGGGCGGCCAGACACCGATCTGCAAAATTCGCGAGGTTGTTGCCACGCCGGCGACCGACGAAGCGCGCGAGCGGGCCGAGATGCTGCTGCAGGGCGCGGCGATGATCGACGCGTCGGCGCCGCCGGAAGCACCAAAATTATCGGACGCGGTGCGCGAAAGTTGAGCAAGTGCCGTCTCGATTCTTCCTCTCCTTTATGGTAGGATGCCGACATGAAACTGAAACGCTTCGGCCGATTGCGCTCAGATAAACCCCGCCGCCTGTTGATGGGCATTCATCCGGTGCCGACGCTGGTGACGCTGGGCAACCTGCTTTGCGGACTGGGTTCGATCATGATGGCGATGCACGCCAACAATCCAGCGGCTGCGGCGGGAATGGAGTCGGTCGATTGTCTCTATTGGGCCGGCATTTTAATTTTCGGCGCGATGCTGTTCGACGTCATGGATGGCAAAGTCGCGCGCTGGACAAAGTCGGCCAGCAAGTTCGGCATGGAAATGGATTCGCTGTGCGACGTGGTGTCATTTGGCATCGCTCCGGCAATTTTGGTCAAAGCGCTGATCGATCTGCACTCGACGACGGCCTCGTACTGGCTGAGCGACCGCTATATTTTCCCGCTGCTCGGCGTCTATGCCTGCTGCGCGGCGATGCGGCTGGCGCGCTACAACGTCGAAGCCGAGACCGGGCACAAGGATTTCTTCTTCGGCATGCCCTCCCCCGGCGCGGCCGGATGCGTCGCCAGTCTCGTGCTGCTGATCAACACCAAGGCGCATCACGGAACTGAGAATCAATTCGGGCTACCGTTCATGGAATGGCGTGAAGCGGCGTTCGGTCCGGTAGTGCTCGCGCTTCCGTTCATCATGATGGGCTTGGGCGTGCTGATGGTGACGCGCGTATTGTACCCGCACATCGGCGACCGCTTTCTGCGCGGGCGAAAATCGTTCATGCATGTGATTGTGCTCGGCCTGATCCTGGTGCTGATCATCATGCAGCACGAGATCATGCTCGCGCTGGCGTTCAACGGCTACATGGTGCTGGGTCTGGTGAATGAACTCCGCTACCATTTTATTCCCAGCCACCGTCCCAAAGAATGGCTGCAGGCGTCCGAACCTCTTCCCGCCACAGCCGAAGCTTCGAAATCCAATTCGCAGGCCGCAGCAGTCGTGGTTCCGGCCACGTCGCCTGCGTCGATTCCTCCCACGGCCGACAGCACCCCGAAGGAACCGCCGAGCGCATGAGCGCGGACGCAACGACACCCTGGTTTTCAGAAGGCGTTAAGTTCACCTGCCAGTCCGGATGCGTGCGCTGTTGCGGCGGCGCGCCGGGCGATGTGTTCGTGACGGAAGATGAAATCAAGGCGCTCGCCAAACATGTCAAAATTCCGGTTCAGGATTTTCACGATTCGTTCGTGCGACATTACTCGTCTGGAAAAA
>Ga0265314_10002459_pt1 | contig 18936 bp, 16 predicted proteins | sample 4126metaG_FD_203106 | JGI IMG/M metagenome (GOLD analysis project Ga0265314, IMG submission 203106) | Rhizosphere microbial communities from Carex aquatilis grown in University of Washington, Seatle, WA, United States - 4-1-26 metaG | ecosystem: Host-associated > Plants > Roots > Rhizosphere >... | reverse complement strand
ACGCGTGCGCGAGCGTCTGCGCGATGGCGGCGGTGTCGATGCGGTTCGCGGCGAGCTGCCTGAACGTCATCGCGAGCGTGCCTTCGCGCACGCGCCCCAGCCGCTCGTGGTATTCGCGCCGGCGCACCAGGTGACGGTCTTCGGCGGTGTTGGCGAGGTGCGAGAAATAGCTGAATGCGCGGATGACGCTCAAAGTCTGCGCATCCGACAACGTTTTGAGCAGGCGGTCGAGCGCCGCGCCCGCGCTCGCGTCGCGCTTGAGGCGAAACGCCACCGACAGTTGCCGTATGCGCTCGATCAGGTCGTAGGCGGCGGCGCCCTCCTGTTCGCGTATCACCTCGCCGAGCAGGCGGCCGAGCAGACGGATGTCGCGGATCAGCGCGACATTTTTGTCGTTCGCGTCGGGGTCTCGTTGACGGCGGACGGGCGTGGCGCGGGGCATCTATTCTCCATAGCGGGGATGCGGGGCCCGGAGCCAGGCGCCGGGCGACGTCAGTATTATCTATGACCGCGTCGGCCGCGACTATGGTTTTATTCGGGCTTGATGCCGGCCCCTTTGACGACGACGCTCCATTTGTCGTACTCGCGCTTATGCAGCGCGGCCAGTTCTTCGGACGTGCTGCCCATCGCCTCGGCGCCCTGGCTCTGATTGAAGCTTTTCATGTCGGGATTGCTCATCACCTTTACCACTTCCGCGTTGAGCCTCGCGATGACGGGCCTGGGCGTCGCCGCGGGCGCATACAGCGCATACCAGTTATATGCTTCGACTTGCGCAAAGCCGGCCTCGCTCATCGTGGCCACACCGGGCAGGCTCGGCGAACGCTGTTGCGTGCCGACCGCGAGCGCGCGCAGCTTCTCGCCTTTCACCTGCTGCATCAGCACCGGCATGTCGGCGAACACGAGTTGCAACTGTCCGGCGATGAGGTCCATGGTCGCCGGCCCCATTCCCTTGTATGGCACGTGCACCATCTGGATTTTCGCCGCGCTCTTGAGCATTTCGCCGGCGAGGTGCGGCGTGCTGCCGGTGCCCGACGAGCCGAAATTCAGCTGATTCGGCCGCTGCTTCGCGAGCGCGACCAGTTCCTTCACCGACTTGACCGGCAGCGACGGATGCACCGCGAGCAATTCCGGCAGCGTGACGAACAGGCTCACCGGCGCGAAATCCTTGAACACGTCGAATGGCAGTTTCGCATACACGTGCGGGCCGATCGCGAATCCGCCGCCCGAAGCCACCACGAGCGAATAGCCGTCGGCCGGCGACTTCGCGACGTTGTCGGTGCCGATGATGCCGTTGGCGCCGCCGCGATTGTCGACGACAACCTGATTGCCCATCGCCTCCGTCAATTTCTGCGCGAGCGGCCGCGTCGTCATGTCGATCGGGCCGCCGGCCGGGTACGGCACGACGATGCGGATCGGTTTCGCCGGAAAATTTTGCGCCGACACCGGCGCGATCGCGCCGGCGTACGCCAGCAGCGCAACGGGCATCACGCATCTCGACACGCGAACTCCCCGCAATTCATTGGTCACAAGCGCAAGCGCGATCATCTGCGGCGGCGCGCTTCGTACGACTTGCTGAAGCCGTTACGGCCGTTGACGAGCGTGAATTTTCCGTCGGGCGCGACCGACGCCTTGATCCAGTTGCCCTTGCAGTCCGGCGTGTCGTCGAGATTCGCGATCATGTCTTCGGCGGTATTATGGCCGGAATCCTTGTCGGCAAGCGACAGATGGCCCTGCCAGACGCCTTCGATCCCCGGCAGCAGCGCAAGCCTCTGGTACTGGTTTGTTTCGTACGCGCGCGCCGGCTTCGCCATGTTGACGATCGGTAGCAGGCGCTTGTCGCCCACGCCGATACCCTTCTTCGGCCCGTTGTTCGCGACCACCACCTGCGGCAGGATCGCGCCGAGGAACGCCGGGGCGCCCCCGACGTCGGAACCGTGGCGGTTGGTCTGGTAGAGCGTCACTTTGCCGACCTTGTTCACCGGGCACACGAGTTCCAGTTCGGTGCGCCAGTCGAGATCGATCAGATCGAGAAACGTGAATTTGCCGTAGGTCAGCAACAGTCCCACCATGCGCGAATTCTCGAATCCGCCCGCCGACATGGCGGCGGCGTTTTCGCACAGCGCGTTGCGCCTGCCGCCGTTGACGGGTTTCGCCAGCGTTTTTTCATTTGCCGTGACGACCGTTACGTGCGCGCCCTTGAGCGGAATTCTGTCGCCGGGCTTCACGATAATGCGCTTGCCGGCCGACGCGGTGATGTAACTGTCGTACCACTCGCGATTGACGAGTTCGAGCTGGTCGTTGGGTCCGTAGTAGCGGCCGATCGGGATCAATTTGGTCAGCGCCGCGAGACCGCCGACGTGGTCGCGGTGATAGTGGCTGATCACGAGGTGGTCGATCTTCGTCAGCCCCGCGTACTGGGCCGCCGCGAAAATGCGCCTGGCGTCGCGGTCGCCGTCGGGATATCCGGTGTCGATCAGCATCGATTCGCCGGAGGGAGACACGATCAATGTCGCAGCGCCGCCTTCGGTGTCGATCCAGTAAATATCGAGATTGCGCGGCGCGCGCGGTTTGTCCTGCGCGCACGCGGACCATTGCGCGATGAATGCGAGCAACGCGAGTGCAAAAACTGCGTAAGTTCGTTTCATGAATCCCCCCTGTGGCCGGCTGCGCCGGCGAATGCCGGTCAGATTCTTATACTGCGCCGCGTTGCAATTGCCGCGCGATGAACGCCTTGACCATCTCGCGCGCGCGATCGGTCTGCGGCCCCTCCTTGGCGACCCACTCGTGCTCGCTGCCTTCGAATACCGTGAACGAGACGTCGCCGCCGGCCGCCTTGTACGTCGCGACAAACTTCTCCTGCGCGGCGGGCAGCACGTTGTCATCAAGCGCCCCCTGCATGATCAGGAGCGGCACCAGTGTCACGGCTTCGTGCCGCTCGAGTATCTGCTGCGGATTGGATTCGAAAATCGTTTCCCACGGATTGAAGAAGGTCTTGTTGTTCCTGATCATGTTGTCGCGCTTATTTTCCTCGGCGTATTGATAGCGCGCATACGTATTGCTGATCGGCGAACGCGTCGCGACGTACGCGACCGTCGCATCGACGTTCGGCGCCTCGGGCAGCGGGATCGCGTTATAGCGCGCGTCCGTCGGGCGCATGGCCAGGAGTTCGGCGACGTGGCCGCCGCTGGAACTGCCATACAAGCCGATCTTCGACGGGTCGCCGTTCCACGCGGCCGCATGTGCTTTCAACCAGCGCACGCCGTAGTTGGCGTCCTGCACGCAGGCCGGGTACGGGGCTTCCGCGGCCAGCGTCATGTCGATGGCGACCACCAGCACGCCGCTTGCCGCAATCGCGCGGTCCATCGGCTCCTCGGCTGTGCGGTTCTTGGCGTTCCACGCACCGCCGTGCAGATCGAGCACGGCTGGAAACGGACCCGCGCCCTGCGGCTGATAAATGCGCGCCATCAATTGCCGGCCGGCCGCCGTGCGCCGGAACCCGACTTCGCCGACCTTGACGTCGAATTTGGCGGCTGGATCGTATGCAATGCGTGCAGTCGCGCCGCGCGCAACATCCTCAGCATGCGTTGCTCCGCAACCCAGCGCCGCACCAATTGCGGTCATTTTTTTCAGAAACGCCCTGCGCCCGTGCATATTTTTTTCCATACCCCCTCCCCGCCGCACACGCCGCCAAATTTACGCCGATATCGGGATTTCAGCCATAGGCTGCGTGCTACTATTTCACCAGACCGCCTTTCTGAAAGTTCATCCAATGAAAATCAGCCTGATCGCCGCGTTGAGCCTGGCACTGGCGGCATGCGCCGGCACCACCGCGAGAATCGAGCCCGCGCGTTTGAGCCAGGTACAGAAAGGCCAGACCACGGTGGCGGAAATCGTGCGGGAATTCGGGCGCCCCAGCGTTCTGTCGAGAAATCCGGACGGCACGCAGTCGGCGTTGTATGTGTATAACAACGGGACGTCCGGCGGCACGACCATCGTTCCGCTCGTTGCCACCGTCCCGCGCGACTCCGTGACTTTTTATTTCGACACCAACGGCGTGTTGACCGATTTGAAAACCACGCAGGCCGATGCCGGGAAACCCGCGCCGGCGGAAACGAAGGCGGCGCCGGCGGAAACAAAAGCGGCGCCGGCCGACGCGGGCAAACCGGCTCAGACCGTTGCGAGCAGGCCCCAACCGGCCGCCGACAAGGCTGCACCTGCGACCGCGAACAAGCCGCCGCAAGGCGCCGGCACTACGTGGTCGCTGCCGAGCTGGCTGCCGTCTTCAACCGATCAGGTGCGCTAGGAATTTCCCGGCACGGCGGTCACTCGACGCGCAGGCCGATGTCCTTGATCAGTTTGGACGTCTTCGCGATGTCCGCTCTGATCGCTTCGGCAAACTGCTCGGGCGTGCTGCCGACCATCTCGACGCCACTTTTCAGAAACTGCTCTTTGATCTCGGGCTTCGCCAGGAATTTGAGAATTTCCTGGTTGAGGCGCGCGATTATCCCGGCGGGCACTTTGTCGCCGACCGCGAAGATGCCGGTCATGCCGATCGATTCATAACCCGGCAGTCCCGACGCCGCCATCGTCGGCAATCCCGGCGCGAGCGCGGTCGGCTCGAGGCTCGTCACCGCCATCGCACGCAACCGGCCGGACTTGACTTGCGGCGCGATCAGGCCCGCATCGAAAATTGCCATCTGAACCTCGTTGGCCATCATCGCGGAAATCGCCGGTTGATTGCCCTGATACGGCACGTGCACGATGTCGACGCCGGCCATCGACTTCAATAGTTCGGACGCGAGGTGCGTCGTCGAGCCCACACCCGGCGACGAGTAGTTGAGCCTGCCCGGGTTGGCCCTCGCATAAGCGATCAGTTCCCTGACCGACTGCGCCGGCACGGCCGGATGCACGGCGAGAATATTGACCTCGCGCACGATCAGCGAAACCGGCGAAAAATCCCTGACCGGATCGTAGGCGGTCTTGCGCAGGAGCGGCCCTATCCAGAACGCACCGCCCTGCACGGTGAGCGTGTATCCATCGGGCGGCGCCTTGACGGCGGCCTCGCCCGCGAGGACACCAGTGCCTTTGTTGTCGATGACAATCTGCTGGCCGAGCGCGGGCGCGATACCCTGTGCGATGATGCGCGCGATGAAATCGCTGCCGCCGCCCGCCGCGGCGGTGATGATCTTGATGATGCGGTTCGGATAGTCCTGGGCGCACGCCGCGCTCGCGCCCACAACCATAGTGCCAAGTGCGGCCGTTGCAACCGAGCAACGCAAAAACAATTTCTGCATTCCTCCCCCTGAATTGCGCGGCGCGCAGAGAGGCGGCCCTTTCCTTCATCCACACGTGGCCTCGGGCCATCCGTCCTCGCCCTTCGCCCGTCTCCCTCGCTCCAACTCTGCTTTTTAACTAATCGCCTTTATTCGCCTTCTTTTTCGCTTCGTTCACGATCTTCATCTTTTCTTCGTCGCTCATCGCGGCCGCAGGCGCGGCGGGCGCAGCAGCGGGAGCAGGCGCGGCTTGGGGTGCCGGCGCAGGTACTGGCGCAGGCGGCGCGGATTCTTTGCCGCATGCGCTCAAAAATACTGTCATAACGGCCGCAGATAGGAGCAAGGATTTCATGTGTTTTCCCGGAAAGTGAGGCGATTGAAAAAGCAAACATGGCAACGCGCGCCGCATTCGATATCCATGCGGCGCCGCAATCTTATCACTGCCCGGTTTCAACCGCCCGAAGCGCGGCGATAATCGCTCTGCTTCACGGCGAAATATAGGCGTAGCCTTTCGCCTGGTACGCCATCAGTGAAATGAAGCCGTTGCCGACGACCCGGATCTGCGGCAGAACTTTTTCCGGATTCGTCCCCTGCTGGCGCACAGCCAGCGAGCATTGCTCGAATCCGTCGACGCCGCGCGCGGTGCTCAACTCCTTGATCTTCGCCGCCACCTTGGCCGCAAGCTCGCGGTCTTCCGGCTTGATCTTGTCCTGATCAGTCTGCACCAGACGCGTCGCCGGCCCGCGGAACGCGAGGATGAAATGCGGAGCGACGCCCTGCTGAATCAGCGATTGCCGCGTCTCGTCGATAATGTCGAGGCGCGCGAGCAGCGCCTTGCCTTCACCGTCCTTGATGTCGAACGCGACTTTCGCCTCCGACAATCCGGTCAACGCGACGTGGTCGTCGGCGGCCCGCGCCGTAACTCCGTATATCAGCATCGTCGCTGCGGCGAGCGACGCGAGCAATGACAGTAGCCGCGCGTGAACGTTGTGCATGGTTGCCTCCCTTGGTTGAATATCCGCTTCGAAAATTCTCACTTTTTGCCGCACGCGACCTTCCACAGCAATTCGCCGGGGCGCGCACGGTTCGCCGGCAGCCATTCGCTGTCTGCGCGCAACTCGCTGTGGACCAGCTGGCCGGCGCCCATTTGCCCCGCGTGAAAAGAAAAGTAGCGCGTGCGCCCCTGCGCGGCCTTGCAGTCGAATTCCTGCAGCAATTTGACCGACAGGTACGGCTTGCCGGCGCCGTCTTTCTCGGGCGTCTTGTAGTCGAGCAGGCCCCACATCTTCACTACATCACCCGCCGTTTGCAGCGTCGCGGGATCGGCGTAAATCACCATGCCGTCGTCCGTCACGCCCGCGCGCTCCCACGCGGCGGCCGCGCCACCGGCGAGCGCAGCGAGCATCAATCCGCAGCACCAGCGTGTCGTTATCGGTAATCGGCGCATATTGATTCTCCCGCCGGCGCGTTTACTTTACCTTCTCGAGCTTCTGCAGCGAACGCAGGCCCTTCGGGATCGGCACGTCGGGATGCGTCGACGGCCAATCGGTGTAGCTGACCTCGCCCACGTAGATGTCGCCGCGCGAGTCGAGCGCGATACCGTGGGGCGCGATGAATTTGCCGGGTTCGGTACCGGGACCGTCCTTGCCGCCCAGCCGCGCGATCAGCGCGCCGTGCTTATCGACGATGGAGACGCGCGGCCCGATGTTCGGATGAACGCGGTTCACCTTCATGCCCGAGCCCAGTTCGCCGATGATGAACTCGAGGCGCGGCCCGCGATGGCAGAACAGACCGCACGGCCGGTGCATGTTGTTCCACTGCGTTTCGTATTTACCGTTGCCGTCGAACACCTGCACGCGATGGTTCTCGCGATCGGCGACGTAGACCCAGCCTTCGGCATCGGTCACGATGTTGTGCACGATGTTGAACTGGCCGGGATCGGTGCCCGGCTCGCCCCACGACATCAGGAGTTTTCCGTCCGGCGAATACTTGTGCACTTTCGAGTTGCCGTACCCGTCGGACACGTAAATCTCGCCCTTCGGCGACAACGCGGTATGCGTGCAACGGTGAAACGGCTCACCACTCATGTACGGCGCCGGCTTGCCGGGCGTGCCGAGTTCGAGCAGCACCTTGCCGTCGGTGCGACACTTGCGCACCACGTGGCCGCCGTCGTCGGTCAAATACAGCGTGTCGTCGACGTCGATGTGCAGGCCGTGCGCGCGCGGATACTGGCCCTCGCCCCACGAGCGCAGGAAATTGCCGTCGCGGTCAAACACCATCATCGGATGCTCGCCGCGATTGAAAACGTAGACCTGGTCTTTGCTGTCGACCGCGACCGCGCCGACGTCCTTGAATTCCCAGCCGTCGGGCAGCTTCGCCCAGTTCTCGATGACCCTGTAGCGATGCTCGCCGCTACCCAGTATGACCGACATCGCCGCTCTCCCCTCTTCAGCTGGTTTGATTCATTGTAACCAACAATCGACGGCCGGGCGCTATTCGCCCCGAATGTTGTGGACGCGCATGACGTCGGACCAGCGCGCAATCTCGGCGCCCAGGTATTTGCCGTATTCCTCCGGGCTCGTGCCCAGCGGCTCGATGCCGAGCTCGATGAAGACCTTGCGCGTCTCGGGCAGCCGGATGATGCGCACGAGCTCGCGGTTGAGCGCGCGCACCACCGCTTCGGGCGTGCGCGCAGGCGCGAGGATGCCGAACCACGATTGAAACGTGTAGTTGGGCAGCCCGGCCTCCGCCAGGGTGGGCACCTCCGGCAGCGTCGGAAAGCGCTGCGGCCCGCCGATCGCCAGCGCGCGCACGCGCCCGCTCCTGATATGCGGCAGCGTCGGCGGAATCGCGTCGAACGTGACCTGCACGTGGCCCGCGATCACATCGGTCAGGCCGGGCGCCGTGCCTTTGTACGGGACGTGGTTCAACCGGATGCCCGTCATGTCCATGAAAATTTCCATCGCGAGATGCGTCGATGAACCGGTGCCGGCCGATGCGTAGTTGATCTTGCCTGGCTGTGCTTTCGCGAGCGCGATGAATTCGGCGAGCGTAGTTGCCGGCACCGCCGGGTTGACGACCATGATCTGCGGCACGCGCGCAACCTGCGTTATAGGTGCGAAATCGCGGACCGGGTCGAACGGCAGCTTCGCGCGCATGCCCGCATTGATCGCGAAGCTGACAGACGTCAGCATGATCGTGTGGCCGTCGGGAATCGCCTTGGCGACGATTTCGCCACCGATCGCGGTCGCCGCACCCGGCCGGTTATCGACCACCACCGCCTGGCCCCACGCCTCGGTCAGTTTTTGCGCGAGCATGCGCGCGACGATGTCGTTGCCGCCGCCCGCCGCCACCGGCACGACGATGCGGATCGGATGGTCGGGATAAGCGGCCACCGTGCTGAAAGCGGCAAGCATCAACAGCGCACCGCATATAAGCGAATGTGTCACTCGTCGCATCGGGAACATGTCCTCGGCAGAAAAATTAGGGGCGCCGGTGTTATGATTTCGCGCTCGCACCGCTATTCTACTGCGCGATCGACGGAGTCGTAATGAACGGGAAGTCTCGATGAACGATATGGTGAAAAATGCCGCCGGCCCGACCGCGGCGCTGGCCGGGCGCATCTGCGCGATCGCGTTCGACTCGCTGGATCAACCGGTGATAACCGTGACCAGACGCCTGATCGCCGACGGGATCGCCGTCGCGCTCGCGGGCACGCGCGAAGCGGCGCCTGCGATCGCCGTCGAGCACGTGCGCGCCATGGGCTGCCGCGAACAGGCGTCGGTCTGGGGTTTCAATTTCAAGACGACCGCGCAACACGCCGCGTATCTGAACGCGATCTCGATGCACGTGCTCGATTTCGAGCCGATGTCCAATCCGCCGACCCATGCGGTGTCGCCGACGGTGCCCGCCGCTTTTGCGCTCGGCGAAATGCTCAAGGCCGACGGCCGCGACATCGTCGCCGCGTGCGCCAAAGGCTTCGAAATGCAGGGCCGCATCCTGCACGCGGCGAAACTCGAGCGCGGCAAGTTGAAGTTTCATACGCCGGGTGTCGTCGGCGTGATGGGAGCCACGGTTGCGGCGTCGCATCTTTTGAAACTCGACGCACCGCAACTCGTCAACGCGCTCGGCATCGCCGCTTCGCGCTGCAGCGGGGTGTCGGCGAACACGGGCTCGATGGTCAAGTGCACGCACTGCGGCAACGCCGCCGCCTCCGGCGTCGACGCTGCCCTGCTCGCGCAGCGCGGTTTCACGGCCAATCCCGCGATCTTCGAAGCGCGGGCCGGCTACGTCGCGACGTTCTTTGACGCGGGATTCGACTACGACGCGCTGCTCGCGTTCGGCGCGCCGTTCCGCTGCGTCGATCCGGGCATGGCGATCAAGTTCTACCCGTCGAAATATCCGACGCACTACGCGATCGGCGCGGCGCTCGAACTGCGCAATGCGATCAAAGATCCTTCACGCATAGCGGCGCTCACCATCGTCACGCCGGAAATCGACGACGCCGACCGGCCGCAACCGCGCTCGGGCCTCGAAGGAAAATTCAGCTTTCAGTACACCGCCGCGATCGCGTTGCTCGACGGCGCGGTCGGCATCGGTTCGTTTACCGACGAGCGGCGCTTCAAGCCCGACGCGGTCGCATTGCTCGGCAGGATCACGCTCGGGCGCGACGCCGCGATTCCGCGCGATACGCGCACCATGCGCGTCGAGATCGAAGCGGAAATGAGCGACGGCACGCGCCACCGCGCGGTATGCACGAAGCCGCCCGGCTCGTGGGGCGCGCCAATCGATCCAGCCATGCATCGCCAGAAACTGAGCGACTGCCTTGGCGTACGGCTCGCGCCACCTGCCATCGAATCGGTGCTCGCAGGACTTGACCGCCTCGACACTGCGAGTGCGAGCGAAGTTGCCGTGCTGATCGAGCTGCTCGGCTGATTTCCCGCGGGCGCGTCCGGCGACCGCCGGCCGCCGTGCCCCGGTATGGGCGGTAAATCTCCGCCTGTTCGAGCCTTAAGAAACGCGCGTCGTCGCCGATAATTTTCATAACCGGCGCGCGTTCCGCAGTCGCGGGACCAATCCCGGCCAGCCGCAACAGGAGGCTCGCATGGGACTTATCTCCAGCTACCAGCCCGGACTGCCGTTCGAGTTCGACGCGATCAACGACGCCACGCTGCGCGCCGCACACGCCCGCAGCAAGCTCGGCATGCCGTTCGAGTCCGCACTGCGCGACCGCGCATTATCGATCTGCCTGCGGCGGGTCGCCGAATCACTCTTGAAGCAAAGACGCCGCCGCCATGGATAACGTCGCCGAAATCTGGAATGCCCGCAACCTGAAGCGCGGGCTGCGCCGGCATTGGGTGCGCCTGGGCGACGAAATGATGATTTCCGGCGAGCAGCACGATGCGTGCGGCGCGCTGTCCATCTGCCGGCCGCACGCCAACGGGCGGCTCTTCGCGACGCTGACGCTGGCTGACAGGCGGCTGACCGAGGAAGTCACGCGCAGCGGCGAGCTGGTCGTCCAGATCCGCGACATCGAACTTGTCGTGTCAGTGCGCGCGATCGAAGGCACGCGCGTGCTGGTCGAATTCGGCATGCCGCACGGCAATCGCGCCAAAGTCGCGCTCTGGGGTTAAACGCCGCCGGCTAGGTTACGGCGGCGAGAGCGCGCCGCAAGTGTCCCCGGTTGACGGCGGGCAGCGGCAATGCGCGCTCCGCGCCCAGGAATTGTGTGCACTGTTCGGCGGGCAACGGGCGCGAAAAGTAATAGCCCTGCATTTCATCGCATGCGTGCAGCGCGAGAAACGCCAGTTGCGCTTCGTCCTCGACCCCCTCGGCGACCACCTTGAGTCCCAGCGCGTGCGCCATCGTGATCACCGCTTTCGCAATCGAGGCGTCCCCGCGGTTGCCCGGCAGTTCGGTGATGAACGAGCGGTCGATTTTCAGCGAATCGATCGGAAACCGCTTCAGATAGGACAAACTCGAATAGCCCGTGCCGAAATCGTCGATGGCGATGCGCACGCCGATCGCCTTCAGGTCGCGCAGCATGGTGGTCGCGGCCTCGGCGTCGTGCATGGCCGCGCTTTCGGTTATTTCGAGCTCCAGCAGTTGCGACTCGACGTTGTATTCCTCCAGCGCGCCCTGCACCATCGCGCAAATGTTCTGCTGGTGAAACTGCTTGGCTGAAAGATTGACCGCGATCGGCACCAGCGCGAGCCCCGCCTTGCGCCAATTGCAAATCTGCGCGCAGGCCGCGCGCAACACCCATTCGCCCGCGGGCACGATCAGGCCCGACTCTTCGAGCAGCGGAATGAATTCTGCCGGCGACACCAGGCGCCCGTCGGGCCGCTGCCAGCGCAGCAGCGCTTCCACGCCCGTGATCCGGCCCGTCTTGAGGTCCGCCTTCGGCTGGAAATGCAGCACGAACTCGTCGCGCTGGATCGCGTAGCGCAGATCGTTTTCGAGCTGCAGGCTTTCCGCGGCGCGTACGTTCATGGTGGCGGTATAGAACTGGAAATTGTTTTTGCCCTGGCCCTTGATCCGGTACATCGCGGCGTCCGCATTCTTGATCAGCGCCGCCGCCGTGTCGGCATCGCCGGGATAAGTCGCAATCCCGACGCTCGCCGTCACGAAAACCTCCTTGCCGCCGATTGCGAACGGCGCGGCCAGCGCCGCGATTATCTTCTGCGCGACGAGACCGGCGTCCTCTACGCGGGCGAGTTCCGTCAGGATCACCGCGAATTCGTCGCCCCCGAGGCGCCCCACGGTGTCGTCGCTGCGCACGCACTGCGTGAGCCGCGCCGCCACCTCCCGCAGCAGTTGATCCCCCGCATCGTGACCCAGCGTGTCGTTGACCGCCTTGAAACGGTCGAGATCGACGAACATCACGCCGGCGATCCAGTTGCGGCGGCGCGCCTGGTCGAGCGCATGGCCGAGCCGGTCGTAAAAGAGCCCCCGGTTCGGCAGCCCCGTAAGGCCGTCGTGATGCGCGAGATGGGTAAGCTGCTCCTCCGCGCGCTTGCGTTCCGAAATGTCCGCGACCACCGTGATGAAATGGCGCGGTCCGCCGTTAGGGTCGCGCGCGAGCGAAGTCGATTGATGGATCCAGATGAGAGAGCCGTCTTTGCGCACCAGCTGCCGCTCGTTGCTGACGTTTTGCACCTCGCCGCGAATCAGCTTGCGGCGGTTCTCAAGTACGTTCTCCACTTGCTGGGGAACCAGCACGTCCGTGTTCGACATGCCGAGCAATTCCTCGCGCGCGTATCCCAGCATGTCGCAGTACTTGTCGTTGACGTGCAGATAGCGCTGCTCGGGTGACGTGATGATAATGCCGACGCCCGCCTGGCTGAAGGTTGCGCGCAGGGTTTCTTCGCTCGTGCGCAACGCGCTTTCCGCCGCCTTGCGCTCGGTGATGTCCTCGACCACGCGCACGAAGTGCAGCGGCGTGCCGGCCGCGTCGCGCACCAGCGACACCGTCTGGTTCACCCAGATCAGCGAGCCGTCTTTGCGCAGGCAGCGCCGTTCCGCCGAATACGTGGACATTTCGCCGGCGAGTATCTGCGCCCTGCGGTGGGCATTTATTTCGCGGTCGTCCGGGTGGGTGACGTCTCGCGCCTTCATTCCGAGCAGCTCTTCGCGCGCGTATCCGAGCATGGCGCAGAGTTTCTGGTTGACCTGCAAAAAGCGCGCGTCAAGCCCGTCATGCGAGATGCCGACCGCCGCGTTGTCGAAAATCGAGCGCATCAGTTCTTCGTTGACCTTGAGCGCGGCCTCCGCGCGCTTGTGATCGGCACGCGCGCGCAAACTGACGATGCCGTAAGCGAGGTCCGCCGCGAGGACCTCGAGCAGGGTTATTTCCTCCGCATCGAACGCGTCGACTTCGGCGGCGTGGATTTTAAGTATGCCGAAAGTCGAACCGCCGTCGCACAGCGGCAGCGTGATGGTCGAGACAAAACCGTGCTCGCGGGCCATTTCCTGCCAGAGGTGAAACTCGTGCCCCGCGAAAACGTTTTTGACCAGCGTCGGCTTGCCGGAGCGGATGGTCTTGCCCGAGGCGCCCTGCCCGTGCGCGCCGTCGCCCCACGAAATCCGCGCGCGCTTCAGCGCCGCGCGGTCGATGCCGGCCTGAGCCGCCGGGCGCACCGATTTGAATTCGTCGTGCTCGGCGAAACCCACCCACGCATGGCGATAGCCGCCGGACTTGACGACCGCCTGGCACATGTCGTGCAGCAACTGGCTTTCGTCGCCGGCGTGCACCAGCACGCGATTACACTCGGCCATCACCGCGCGCGCCCGCGCGACCTTGCGCAGGTGCTCTTCGGCCTCCTTGCGCGGCGAAATGTCCTCGACCACGCGGATGAAGTACAGCGGCTTGCCCGTTGCGTCGCGCGCCAGCGAAACCGTGCGGAAGGCCCAGAACGTGCTGCCGTCCTTGCGTATATAGCGCTTCTCGCCGGAATAGGTGGCGATCTCGCCGGCCAGCGCGCGTTGATTGTCGGCGCCGGGCGCCTGGTCGTCCGCCGCCGCGATCTGGTTCGAGCGCATCGCGAGCAGCTCGCCACGCGTATACCCCAGCATGTCGCAGAATTTCTGGTTGACGTCCAGAAAACGCCGGTCGAGCGTCGTGTGCGAAATGCCGACCGCGGCCTGCTCGAACGTCGCGCGGAACTGGATGTTGCTGGCGGCCAGCGCGACGACCGCGCGCTTTTGCCGGCGCACTGCGACCATCAGCAACGCGCTGAAACAGACGATGACCACGCTGAACAATGTCGCGCCGAACAAATCCGCGTCGCGTTGCCGCGAATACTCGGCCAGCACTTCATCCTGCGCCATGCCCACGACCACGATCAGCTTATAACCGGGAACTGTACGAAAACTCGTGTAGCGGGGCACGCTTTCGAGGGTGCCACCGCTCAGGAAAGTGCCGACCGGATCTTTCGCCTGTTCGGCGAACAGGCGCGAGCCCGACACGTCCTGCCCGAAACTCGCCACCTGCCCGGCCCGCCGCGCGCGCGTAATGCCGTCGAAGCCGATGAGCGTCACCAGTCCCTGGCTGCCGAGATCGGTCTGCTGATAGAAGTTGGTGAAATAGTGCGGATCGACCGTCATCGACACGACCCCGCCAAAACTGCCGTCGGGCTTGTTGATCCGGCGCGTGAGATAGATCGACCATTCGCGGCTGATGCGGGCCAGTACCGGTCTGCTGATGTACATCTGGCCGCTGTCCCGCCGCACGTGGACGGCATAGTGCTCGCGCGCGCTGAAGTCACCCGACCGGACGGGATGCGTGCTGGCAACCATCCTGCCGCGCTCGTCGAACACGCTGATCGCCGTCGCCAGCTTGCCGTCGATCACGCTGTTTTCGAGATATTTCGTGAGCTCGATTTTTTTGCCGCGCCGCTCGAAATCGTGCTTGAGGAACAAAGTGACGGCGTCGACGCCTTTGAGCGTGCGTATGGTGTGTTCCTCGATCGCCAGCGCCAGGTTCGAGTTTTGCCGGACCGCGTTCTCTATCGTCTTTTGCCGTTCGCTTTGCGAGTTCGCGATCACGCTGCCGAACACGATGACGATGACGGACAGGCTGAAAATCGCGATGCCGGCGTTGACGCTCAGGCGCGCTCTCAAGCGCCGCCAGGCATTACGTAGTATTCCTGCTGTACTCGCCATATGTGCCCCGGTCGAAATAGCGCCGCCCGTCCGGCCGACACCGCTGGATAAGGGTAATTACGGCAACCCGCCGCAAAACTTGATGGCGCGGGACCGGCGCTATATATAATGAGCGCTTATTCCCGAAAGGCGCCCGATGTCCGTCCATCCGCTGTCCGCCGCGCGCGAAATCGATCCGCTGACGCAGGCAAAGGTTCATCTTGCCGCCGCCCACCGTCTCGCGGTGTTTCACGAGCTCGAGCAGGGCATCGACAATCATTTCACGGTGACCGTGCCGGACGTTGACGACCGCTACCTGATCCTGCCGTTCGGACTGCACTGGTCGGAAGCGCGCGCAAGCGACATGATCGTGTGGGACGAGTCGGGCAAAACGCTCGAGGGCGAAGGCGACGTCGAGCTCTCCGCACAGTGCATACACGCGCCGATCCATCGCATCAGCGGCGCGCGCGTCGTGCTGCACACCCACCAGACGTGGGCGGTCGCGCTCAACATGCTGAAGCAAAACCGCCTCGTGCCCGCGAGCCAGACCGCCGCTTATTTTCACGACCGGATCTGCTACGACGACAAATACTCGGGCAATGCCGACACGCTCGCAGAAGGCGAGCGCCTGGCGCGTTTGATCGGCGACAAACAGGTGATGTTCATGAAGAATCACGGCGTGCTGGTCGTCGGCGAGACGGTGGCCCAGGCGTACCGGCGGCTGTACATGCTGGAGCGCGTGTGCCGGGCGCAGGTGCTCGCGATGAGCACCGGCCGCGAACTCGAAATCATTCCGGACAATATCGTCGCGAAGGTGCAAAGGCCGATGCGGCACGACCGCCATACGCAGGCCGACCGCGAGCGCATGTACTTCGAAGCGATGATGCGCGTGCTCGATCGCGAATTGCCGGGGTATGCCGATTAAGTCCGCCGGCGCTATCGTTTAAAGACATTGACAGGCGGGCAGCGTTCCCGCCGAGGAGAACCGGGATGACCGTGACCTTCAAGCAGCTGCACCCGTATATCGGCGCGGAAGTGAGCCCGCTTGACCTGCGCCAGGTCCATGACCGCGCAACGCTGGACGCGCTCGTGGCCGGCATGGACGAGCACGGCGTGCTCGTTTTTCGCAACCAGCCGTTCACCGACGCCGAGCAACTCGCGTTTGCCGAACGCTTCGGCGGCCCCCTGCATTCCAAGCCCGGCATCGCCGCGCTCGGCAAGAACCGCTTTGAAAACGACGCGATTGCGGATATCTCGAACGTCGACGAGTCCGGCCGCATCCGCACCGCCGACGACCGCCGCCGCGCGTATTCGCTCGCCAACCGGCTGTGGCATACCGACGCGTCGTTTCAGGATCCGGCCGGCCGCTACTCGACGCTGTCGGCGCGGGTGATTCCGCCCGTCGGCGCCGACACGGAGTTTGCCGACATGCAGGCCGCGTACGACGCGCTCGACGACACGACCAGGAAGCAGATCGAGGGACTGCACGTGCACCACTCGATCGCCTACTCGCGCCAGCTGCTCGGCTTCGAATTCTCTGCGGCAGAACTCGAAAGATTGAAAGGCGCAGTGCATCCGCTGGTGCGCGTCAATCCGCGCAGCGGTCGCCGGTCGCTGTATCTGGCCTCGCACGCCACGCGCATTATCGAAATGCCGGTTCCCGAAGGGCGGCTGGTGCTGCGCGATCTTACCGAGCATGCGACGCAGCGCCAGTACGTGTACCGCCACGCATGGCGCGACCGCGACCTGGTAATCTGGGACAACCTCGCCACGATGCACCGCTCGACGCCGTTCGACGACGCCAATCACCGCCGCGAACTGCGCCGCATCACGACCCTCGACGTCGAAGTCCCGGCGTACGCGTGACACGGGCAGCGGCGTCTACCGCTACGGCACGTACACCCACAGGTCGAGCTGCACCGTGCAACCGGGAACGGGCAGAAACGGCACCTCGACGGCCGAGTACGGCAGGTACTGCCCCGGCAAATGCTGCTGCCAGACCTGGTAAGCAGGATAAAACTCTTTGAGGTCGGTGTGAAACTGCTGGATGCGCACGACGTTCGCGAGCGTCGTCCCCGCAGAAACACACAGCTTCTGCGCATTCGCGAGCATGTTGTCCATCTGCGCCTGCACGCTGGAACCGAAGTTTGGCTGGGTGGGATCGATGCGCGCGGCGTCAACGAGCCCGTTGCGGTCGATCGCGAGCAAGCCCGAAATAAACAAGAGATCGCCGGCGCGCACCGCCTGGCTGTAGCCCGCCCATGCCGGCATCACGCCGGCCTCGATCGTCTGCGCGCGCGTCGTGCCCTTGCCGCGCAACGCGATCGCGTTGATCTCGACGCGCCCTTCCGCAATCGCGAGGCCCGGCGTGGCCATGGGAATCACGCTCGTCGCCGGCGGGTTTTTCGGAAAATGCGCGCGCCAGACTTCGTTGAACGGAGCGAAGTCCGCGGAATCGCGCAAATACACCTGGCACTTCACGACATCCGCGAGCGACGAGCCCGCGGCCTTCAATGCCGGTTCGAGCTTCTGCTTGATCGTGTATTCGGTTTCGAGCTTGACCGGCACGCCTTTCCACAAGTGACCGGCAGGCAGGCGCACTTCCGGCGCGAGACCGTCGGTGAGCACCACCGCGTCAGCCAGGCGGCCGGCGATGAAAACGTAATCGCCCGCCGTCAGCGCGAGGCTGTAGCCGGAACTTGCGTGGATCGCGTGCGCCTTCGGCCTGATGTGCTGTACGCGCACGCTGTCGTCGACCGCGATCATCTGCATCTCGATCTCCTGGCCCGCAAGCAGAAAGCGCGGCATCAGTATCGACGTGCTCGGCGGGATATGGTCGCCCAGCGCTGCCCGCCGCGCGCCGTGATACGGCGGCACCGCGCGGTAGTCGGTGTAGTACTGGTCGACGCGCACGATATTGCCGAAACGGCCGCCGCCCGCTTTCAGCACGCGCCCGAGGTTCGTAAATATCCGGTCGGATTCCCGCCGGTACTTCGAGCTGTCCCACGACGGCAGTGTTTCGCGCATCACGTCCGGCGACATTGAGCCCGCAAAATCCGCGTTGCCTTTGTGGCCGGTGGCGAAAATCCACCGGCCCGCCTTGATACCGGGCGCATAGCGGATGCCGCCCTGCTCTATGACGACCGGCAGCAGCGGCTTCACCGCGGATCTTTTGCTTGTTGCCACTTTCATTGACTCCCTTGAAGCATTACAACCAATTCTTTAACCGCGAAGGACGCGAAGGAAAGGCGGAAGGAAATCCAGACCGATAGATCATACAAAGACACGCAGTCCATCGTCGATAAGAATCGCAATACGTTCGGTTGCTCCCTTTATATGCAGTTGCTTTCCTTTGCGGCTCTTCCTTTGCGTCCTTCGCGTCCTTTGCGGCGAAGCTTTGAGCTTTAATTCTGGGTAGTAGCGCCGGCTTCCTTGATGAGCGGCGCCCAGCGCTTCACGTCGTCGCGCAGGTATCTGGCGAATTCGTCGGGACCGAGATAACGCGGCTCTCCGCCCGCGGTGTAAATGCGCTCCTGGATTTCGGGCAGCTTAAGAACGCGCGCGATCTCGGCGCTCATCCGGTTGACGATGGTCTTCGGCGTGCCGGCGGGGAACGCCGCGCCCGCGAAACCCGCGAGCGTGTCGAACGGGTAGCCGCTTTCGGCGAACGTCGGCACGTCGGGCAGCACGCGCATGCGCGCGCGTCCGGCCAGTGCAATCGCTTTGACGCGGCCCGCGCGGATTTGCGGCAGCGAACCCGGCACGTTGACGAACACCGCATCGACGCGCCCGCCCATCAAGTCGATCATGCCGGCGGCGCTGCCGTTGTACGGCACGTGCAGCGCGTCGAAGCCGGCGGCCTTGCGAAAGAGTTCCATCGCCAGATGCTGAGCGCCGCCCGCGCCCGACGACGCGTACGAAATCGACGGCGATTTTTTCTTCGCCCACGCGACGAATTCCTTCGCCGTGTCGACCGGCGTCTTCGCCTGCACCACGAGCAGGCTCGGATATTCCGCGATCA
>Ga0265314_10002457_pt1 | contig 18941 bp, 16 predicted proteins | sample 4126metaG_FD_203106 | JGI IMG/M metagenome (GOLD analysis project Ga0265314, IMG submission 203106) | Rhizosphere microbial communities from Carex aquatilis grown in University of Washington, Seatle, WA, United States - 4-1-26 metaG | ecosystem: Host-associated > Plants > Roots > Rhizosphere >... | reverse complement strand
GAGAAAGGAACTTGAGGCGGTCGTGCGCAGTTCGGGCATGCGGCGTTCGTACAAAAGCTTCCAGACGTGGTGATCTTCGGGCGTGTATCGGGAGTAATCCTGCGTGATATACATTCAGAAGCTCTCCGGTTTGAATTGCGCGAACCCGAGGCCAACCGCGAGCAAGCCCTCACGGCCATTTCTACTATAATGTACTCTATTCGATATATGTGATGCAAATTTTGATCAACCCGGGGCCACATTGTGCCGATGAAAGTGGGTTCTTGTTGTGTTTTTCGGGTCATCAACGCGTGGGGGTGCGGTGGCCGAATCGGATACGCATGTGACGCGACTGGCGCGAAGCCTGAGTGCGGTCACGTCTATATTCCGCTGCAAAGGCTTGCAGCACACGCCTGCCGATGCAGACCGCTTCGGCGGGCATGATCTATTGTATTGGATTTTATTTGTCGGATTCCTCTCCGGCTGGTTTCTCTTCCTCTTCGCACCGCAGCACGAACGCCTGATGATGCTGGAAGGACGCCGCGAGGTTCTGGGCACGCACCTGACTCTGGAAAAGCGCGAACTCAAACGTCTGCAGCGCAGCATCGACGATCTGGCGCGCGGCGACCCGCATGCGTGGGAACGCGCGGCGCGCGGACGGCTGGGCTGGGTCGAGCCGGGCGAAGTGACGGACCTTGCGAGCTGGAATCCCGGCCGCTTCGTCAAACCGGCGATGGATGCGCACCGCGTTGCGCCACAGATGCCGAACATTTCGCCGCCCGTGCTGCCGCGGCCGTCGATTCCGTCGATTCCGTCGATTCCCTTGCCTTCTCCCGCGATGCGGCGCGCGCAGATCGCATTGAACGCGAACACAGAGATACTCGGACCGACACAAGGTTCGCCGCCAAGCCGGCCGCCGATTACCCATGCGGTGCCGTCGAGCCGTTCAATCGTGACACGTTAAAAACTCTTGCGATGATTACAGGGGGATGGGCGCGTTTCCTGATCCAGTCGGGAAACAGCACGGGCGGGTCCTGCGCCCTCCCCTACTTTACATGCTCAGACAGATCTTTTGACAGTTGCTTCGGCAGAATCAGCGTAAATGTCGTGCCCTCGTCTTTGCGGCTCTTGACGAGAACTCGGCCGCCGTGCGCTTCCAGAAATCCTTTCACCAGCGTCAAACCGAGCCCATAACCATCGATGGTGCTTTCGCGAGCCCTGCCGGAACGGTAGTGCGGACGAAACAGCTTCGATAAATCGTCCATAGTCAATTCGGAGCCGTGATTATGCACGGAAATGCTGGCGTGCTCGTCCACTTCAGACAGCGTTACCGTCACTGGAATGGTTCTGTCGCCGTATTTCAACGCATTCGAAATCAGATTCTGGATGGCGCGCGAAATCTTGTCGCAGTCCCAATGTCCGGCGATGTGATGGCCGTTGTTGATCACCACTGTGCCGTTGTACATCGCGGCCATCGTCTCCGCGGCTTCCTTGACGATGGCTTCGAGGTCGCATTTCTTGACGTGCAACCGAAGTTTCTGACCGGCGCGAAGGTGGTTTGCGTCGAGAACATCGTCGATGATGCGGCCCGTCTTGCGGACACATTCAGCAATTTTTGCGGCGGAATTGACCTGAATTTCGTAATTTCCGCCGGCGCGCTGAATGATTTCCGCATGGATCAATGCCGTCGCAAGCGGGTTGCGAATGTCGTGAGCCAGAGCGTTGACGAACAGTTCGCGCAACTGCTGCGATTCGCGAGCTTCATTCGCCATGGCGCGGTATTCTTCAAACTGTTTTTCGACAAAGGCCTGCGCCGCGCCGCGAATGCCGCTGAAAACCCCGTCCGTCACCGCGCACACGTCAGCGTCGCTCGCCGGTCCGTGCCGGTTAAGAAATTCGAGAATGACCTGGTGCAAAATCTGATATTCCCGGATCAATTCGTCCAGCGTGTAATGACCCAGTTGCGCACGCTGCTCACCATGCTCGCGCGAAACAGAGGCGCACCCGATTTTTTCCTCCTCGCAGCTTTTTGCTTCGAGCGCCCGCGCAAGTTCATCCAGGAATTTGGGAATTGAATTGATGAGCGCCGGGGTGCGCTGACCCGTTTCGGCGGGAATGGCCTTGCGCACACGCTCGACCCATGTTTTGAGTATGAGATCCTTTTCGTTTCGCACACGCTCGGAATTGGTTGGAATAGCCATATGACTCGACTCCGGGCCCAGACATAGCAAGCGCACTTAACTTATGTTAATTTACGGAGCTCGAATTCCTCATTTTTGTTCTCATTTCGACTTCATTTCTCAATTCCGTTCAAATTTCTTAACGCCGGAACCGATGTCAGTTCCGGCGGTGAACATAAAACGTCGCCGTGGTGTTGCTGTACTCCGTATTGCTGTTGAGAAACGATCCCGTGTAACCACCGAGCGCATAAATGCGTCCGTTCACCGTGGCCGCGTTAAAATACTGCCGGGGTGCGGGCAATTGCATGCGCGAAGTCCACGTGTCGGACGCGGGGTTGTACTCGTCGTTGTTCTGCAGCATCCCTGACGCCGTGCTGCCGCCCAGGACATAGATTCTATTATTCAACAGAGCCACTGCGTGGTTGTGCCGTGCAAAACCCAGTGGCGCGCGCGTGGACCAGCTGTTCGATGCCGGATCGTAGCGTTCGTTCTGTGCGAAGAGGCGCGAATTATCCGCCGACGATCCACCGATGAAATAGATCTGGTTGTTGAACACGGCGACGCCCGCGGCGGTGCGCGCGGTGGGCATCGGCGCACGCGAACGCCAGGTGTTCGCGGCGGGATCGTATTCTTCGTTGGTGGTGAGTTCTGTCGTTCCGCCCAGATCGCCGCCGATGGCGTAGATCCTGCCGTTCACTGTGGCCGCACAGAGTCCCGAGCGAGCCGTGGGCAACGGCGCGAGCGTCGTCCAGGTATTGGTCGCGGGATCGTACATTTCATTTGTGTTGACCATGGTCGAACCATTGAATCCGCCCATGGCGTAAAGACGGTTATTGACGACGGCGACGCCGACCCAGTCGCGCGCCGTGGGCATGGGGGCAAGCGCTCGCCAGGTATTCGTGGCCGGGTTGTATTCGGAGCAGGTGTTCATGATCGGGCCGCCGATTCCGCCTACGACGTATATCTTGTTGTTGATGACGGCGACACCGAACGCCGCGTCGGCCGCCGGCATGGCAGCGCGCGCGTTCCATTGCTCAGTGCCGGGAAGCGAAAGGACAGCCCCGGTGAAGGTGAAGTTTGCAGGTGCTATGGCTGAATCTCCCAGAATTGAGTACCCGGACGGCACTCCGCCGCTGGACGCCGGGACGTTTGTGATTTTGCTGTAGTCGACGCTTTGAATTTTCGAATCCGTCACGGCCGAATCAGCGATGTTGGCATTGCCGAGCTGGCCGGTGACTTCGGTGGCGAGATTGACCGGGTTCCCATTCGACGCAGCGGTCACCAGGCCCTGTGAATCCACAGTAATGTTGGCGCGGACGTAATTGCCTTCGCCCGCGACGAGGTGAACGGTTGTGAAGAGCGCGAGCGTGACAATGACGAGCCTGACGCTGGCGGTACATCGATTCGTGCACGATTTCGAGCAATGCATCCAGTAACTCCTCGCTAATAAACTCCACCTTTTTCGAACGATCGACTTGCCGCGCGCAACATGCGGGGAACGCGCGGCGCCAATTACACTTCGCCCAAGGGAGCAAGTGCTATGCGATGTCACGAAAATCACCCATGCACAAGCTGCACACGAGAAAACGCAGCCTGAACGAAAATCGCGTGGATATTCCGGATACAGTTCCTGGATGAGGCGGCTGACGTCGCCAGAACATCTTCACCGCAGCGCCGCGTACGCCAGAATGAACTGCTGGTCAATTCTTGCGGTGCACGAAATAGGTCACGCCGCTGATCGAGTATTCGGTCGTGGTGTTGGTGTACGAGCCGTCGTAGCCGCCGAAAACGTAGACGCCGTTATTGATGACGCCGGCGTTGATGTACTGTCGCGGGCCCGGCATTCCGGCTTTGCTGGTCCATGAATTCGTCGCTGGATCGTACGCGTCATTGTTGCTGAGCGGGGCGCCCGACGCGGTTCCACCCATGACGTAGATCTGGCCATTGAAGGCGGTAACCGCATGGTTGTGGCGCGCGAAACTTAGCGGCGCGAGCGTCGCCCATGTGTTGCTGGCCGGATCGTACGCTTCGTTGCGATTATAGAGCGTGTTGTTGTCGGCCGTTGATCCGCCGACGTAATAGATGCGGTTGTTAACTACGGCCACGCCGCCAGCCGTTCGCGCCGTAGGCATTCCCGCGCGCGTCGCCCAGGTGTTGGTGGACGGGTCGAATTCTTCGTTGGTCGTTAACTCCGTCGTGCCGGCAAGATCGCCGCCGATGACGTAGATTTTGCCGTTCACCGTTGCCGCGACGGCGCCCGAGCGCGCGGTGGGCACCGGCGCGAGCGTCGTCCAGGCGTTGGTCGACGGATCGTACATCTCGGTGACATTCAGCATCGTGCTGCCGTTGTAGCCGCCGAACGTGTAGAGCTTGTTGTTAAAGACGGCGCAGGCGAGCCAATCGCGCGCGGTGGGCATCGCGGCGCGCGCGCGCCAGGTGTTGTTCGCCGGATTGTATTCCTGGCAATTGTTGAGCATGGGGCCATTGGTGCCGCCGACGATGTACGCCAGGCCGTTGATCACGCCGACGCCGACGGTCGCCGCGCCCACCGGCATCGCCGCGCGCGCGGTCCATTGCTCGCTGCCCTGCGTGATCGTGTTTCCCGTGTACGTGAATCCCGCAGGCGGCGTGGCGTTGTCGCCCAGAATCGAATATCCCGAAGGCACACCGCCGGCGGCGGCCGTCGCTTGCGTGGTGCCGTCAGGGAAACGGAATCCGCCGCTCGTGGATTCGACCGTGCCTGCGACCGAAAGGCGCTGGCCGGGCGTCGTCGTGCCGATGCCGACGTTTCCGCCGGTTGGCGCCAAGAGGACATAGCCACGCGTCGTGTGTGTCGTGGAAACGAGCGTCAGGTTTTCGCTGGATGCAGTGCCGCCATTGAGCGTCTGGCCGCCGGCTCTTCCGCCCAGGAGCGCGAGGTTGGTTGACAGATGCGAATCGGCGAGCATGCCGGTGGTTTTTGTCGCGAGGTCGACCGCGCCGTTAGCGATTTTCGCAGTGGTCACCGCGTTGGCGGCAATGTTGGGATTGGGATAAAGGCCGGACAGATCGCCGCCCGCAGTGCCGCCGGGGGCTCCGCCGTTAATCTGAATCGGCAGCCAGTTGGCGTGGCCGGCGCCGTCGGCAGCGAGGACAAATCCGTCTGACGCGGGATTGCTGTTGATGCGATCGGCCGTGATCGTGGCGGGCGCGATCTTTTCGTTCGTCACCGCTTCGGCCGCGAGATTGGCATTGCCCAGAGCGCCGGTGACTTCGCTGGCGAGATTGACCGGTCCGCTGCTGGCGATGCCGATGATGTCGCCGTTCTCATCGACCGAAATATTGGCGCGCGTGTATGTGCCTGCGGCTTTCTTGGGTTCGACGGGCGCGTCGGCGCCGACGATGGCGAACGGAGCGGAGTGCGCGACGAACGTGCCGTGCGCAGCGTTTCCAGTGGCGCGCAGAATCGCGTTGTAGGAGCTTTTGCCCGCGACCGGCCAATCGAACGTCACGCGCGCCGCCACTTTCTTGTTCGCGCTGCCGAGAAGTTCGTACGTCGCGCCGCCGTCGAGGCTGAGTTCGATCGTGAGCGACTTGTAGCGCGACTTGAGCTTCAGAATCTGGGTCTGGCCGGAGTAAAACACTTCACCACCCTGGGGAGATTCGAATTCGATAGCGTCGGCGGCGGAAGCGGCGGGTGCGCAAAAAAGAGCAGTAAGAAATGTCGCCGCAAACCCGTAAAAACGCGTGTAATTCATTGCACTCATCTCCAGAGCCGGCGCGGAGGTAACAGTCTTTTCAATTCGGCGTTGATCCTTTTCACACCAAATCTGCTTTCGACGAATAAGGGCACCGGATGCCGCCGCCCCTCCCTATGCGACGCGGAAACGGAGCAATTGCTGTGCACGCCGCTGTGATCTTTCTGTACCGGATTGGGATAACGGCTGCTGAAGTGGCGTTCTCGAAACACCGGAACCGTTTGACCCGGCAGACTGAGCCAAACGGGCTTGCAGGTTTTGGCGGCAGAAATTTCGCGGGGCCGAAGGTAGAATTGGCGGGACAGCCGGAATCTTATGCGATCATGCAAACCGAAGTGACGTGTTTATGTGGCGAAATTCTGCGCAGCGAGGCCGAAGGCATGCCGGTGAAATGCCACGAATGCGGCCGCGTCTACGTGCCGGATTCCGATAACGAAATCAGCTCGCCGCCGGGCAAACCACTGGCAGAGACGGCTCCGGCGCGCATTTTTGCGTGGGGCTGCCTTTTGCCGATCGCGTTTGCTCTTCTGCTCTTCGGAATCAATCGCTGGCTGTTGCAGGAGAACGTGCTGGCGAGTTATCTCACCGCCGGCGGCGTGCTCATTTTTGCGAGCTTCGGGCGGATTCTGCAGCTCAACCGGTATTCAAATGCGGGGATTTTGAAAATTACGGCCGTTATCCTGGCGCTGATTCTCGCGCTTTCGGCGCAGACGTTTCTGGCGCTGCATCGAGAAAATGAACTGAATGAGAAATTCGCACTGCCGTTGCTGCATGCGAAAACAGGGACAATCAATCTGCAGAGTCCGCCCGTTTTAACGGAGCGTTTTCTTCCGGTGCTCATTAATGAACACGGCGCGCGAAATCGCACGGAAGCGCCGCGGATTTACGTGGACCTTTACAGAAATCTGCCCGACGATGTGCGCGCTGAACGGCCCGAAGATGTGCACACGCTGGTGATTGTCGACTGGTTTTACCAGCACACTGGAACCTATCAGACCGTCGAGATTCTGAAGGAAAAGATGTGCAACATTTATTGCGGAGGCTGCACGATCACCATCGTCGACTGCGATTCGCACACGATCATTCATCGCAATGAAATCAAATTGCCCGACAACGCGCCGAAGACGCGGCCCGGAAGCGACACTACGTCCTGGTACGGGCCGCAACCGACGGAGAAAGACGTGCTGGAGTTTGTGCTCGGGCTGCAGCGGCGAAAGAAGTAGGGGTGAGTGCTGAGTGCTGAGTGCTGAGTGCTGAGTAAAGACAACTTACGCGCGGGATTTGAGTGCGTTGACGACGCGCACGATTAGAAAAACGCCCAGCACGGCGGCGTAGGCGTACTGTTCGTTGCCGATCACTTTCACACGCATGAAGAAATGGATCACGCCGAGAATGGTGGCGAGGTAGGCAAGCTTGTGCAGGCGCTGCCACTTTTTTGCGCCCATGCGGCGGATGGCGGAGTTTGTCGACGTGATCGCGAGCGGAATCAGAATGAGGAACGCGGCGAAACCGATGAAGATGAATTTGCGCTTCAGGATGTCGGAGACGATCACGGAAAGATCCATGCCGTGATCCACCACCGCGTAGGTGAGAAAATGCAACAGCGCGTAGAAGAATCCAAAGAGGCCCAGCATCTTTCGCAGGCGCAACGGCCACGTCCAGCCGAAGACAAGTTTGAGCGGCGTGCAGGCCAGCGCGGCGACGAGGAAAATCAGCGCGAGCAGGCCGAACTGGTTGAGTATCTCGGCTACCGGATCGACGAGCAGGCCTTTGTAGAGCTCCATGGCGATGACGGTGAGCGGCACGATCGAGCCGGTGAAGACCGCAGGCTTGAGCCAGCTCAGGCGTTCGGGTTTGCGGACGGCGGCGGCGGTACTCATGCGCGATAACGCCGCAGGATGTTGGACGACACACCGCATTGAAAATTGAAAATTGCAAATCTCAAATTGCAAATTGAACATCCGCGAAGATCGCGCGCCTGGCCGTTAACAATTTGAAATTTGCAATTTAAAATTTTCAATTTGCAATGCCTTTAAAAAAACTTCGCCAAGTCCATGCCTTTGTACATGCCAGCCACGTATTCGCCGTAGCCGTTGAACATCAGCGTTTTTCGCCGCGTGAAATCACCGATGCGGCGTTCGCTGGCCTGGCTCCAGCGCGGATGGTCGACTTCGGGATTGACGTTGGCGTAGAAACCGTATTCGTCCGGACCGGCTTTGCTCCACGTGGTCGCCGGCATCGTATCCGTGAGCGTGATCTTCACGATCGCCTTGATGCCTTTGAAGCCGTATTTCCACGGCACGACCAGCCGCAGCGGCGCGCCGCACTGATTGGGCAGCGTTTTGCCGTAGAGCCCGACGGCGAGCAGCGTCAGCGGGTGCATGGCCTCTTCCAGCGTCAGTCCTTCGACGTACGGATACTCGAGGTTTCCGTTCGCCTGGCCCGGCATCTGTTTGGGGTCGAGAACGGACGTGAACGCGACGTACTTCGCCTTCGAAGTCGGCTCCGCGCGCTTGAGCAGATCGGACAATTGAAAACCGCGCCACGGGATCACCATCGACCAGGCTTCGACGCAGCGCATGCGGTAGACGCGGTCTTCAAGCGGGAAATCGGTGAGGATCTTGTCGATGTCGAGCGTCTGCGGCTTGGCGACGTCGCCGTCGATCACGACCGTCCATGGGCGCGTCACAAATTTCGTCGCGTTGGCGGCCGGATCGGTCTTGGCGGTGCCGAATTCGTAGTAGTTGTTGTGCGTCGTGATCTGATCGAACGTATTCTTGGTTTCGTCGGTGTCGTAATTGACTTTTTTCGCCGCCGGTTGCGAGGCGGGCTTTTCGCCGGACGCAACGTCAGTTGCCGGCGTCGCGGGTTGCGGAAGCGGCTTCTCGTTGCTTTGCGAAGCGAAGTCTTCCTTGCCGCCGCCTTTTGGCGCTTTGTTGCGGCTGGAAAGCGCGACGAGTCCCGCGCCGATGGCGGTTGCGGTGCCGAGATAGAGCGCGGCATTCTTTAGCCATTCGCGCCGGTTGTTAAATGTCTCTTCCGGCGTGATTTCGGAACTCTTCGGTTCTTTGGCGGGGTTGGGCATTTTAAATTCCAGAAATTGGATCGATCTCGGAATAACAATGTCGCCAGACTCTTCAGTATTTCAACTACGAATGAAACCAAGAAGAAAAATTTGAAACCGCCGATGAACGCCGATAAACGCAGATTTTAATTTCTATCGGCGTTCATCTGCGTTCATCGGCGGTTTCACTGAAGAACTATTTCGCGGCCAGCGCTTTTTCAATCGATTCAACCATCTTCGGATCGCTGGGCTGCATTTTCGGATCGAAGCGGTCGACGATGTTGCCTTTGCGATCGACCAGGAACTTGGCAAAATTCCAGCCGACCGGGCCCGGCTTGGGGCTGTTCTTGGTCAGGTACTCATAGAGCGGGCAGATGCCTTCGCCCTTGACCACGACCTTCGCCATCATCGGAAAGGTGACGTTGTACTTGGTGGAGCAGAACTGCTTGATCTCTTCGTTCGAACCGGGTTCCTGCTTTCCGAATTCGTTGGCGGGTACGCCGACGATGGTCAGGCCCTTGTCCTTGTATTTCGTGTAGAGCTCTTCGAGTCCCTTGTACTGCGGCGTGTTTCCGCACTGCGAAGCGACGTTGACGAACATCACCACCTGGCCCTTGAGCTGGCTGAGGGCAAAGGGCTTGCCGTCGATGCTATTGATCGTGAAGTCGAGAGGTGAATTCACTTTGTCCTCCGCGTGAGTGGCAAACGAGGCTGCGAACACGAAACAGGCGAGCAAGAGAGCGAAACGCATGTGCGGGGTCTCCAAAAGGGTTTTGTGATAACTATGATGTTTTGAAGACGGAAAATATTCAAGTGTGATAGAAGAATTCTGCGCCCGTCGGCGCCGTTCCTTCATCCGACTCACACCGAAATAAATCCTTGTCGCCAGCCCGCGTTGTAGTCCAACCTCAAATCGATACCTTCACATTGTCCCAGGATTTCGCCAGCCGGCGGCTGCCCAACCCCAGAGCCACACCGAAGATCATGTGTGCGACCAGTGTCACGATCACAAACGCGGCGCCGACTTTGATGGCAAACATCTGCGGGTAGGGCGTGAAGAGCATGCCGAGCTCAAGGCCCACGGCCATGAGGACGGCCCAGACCCAATGGCGGCGGCTGGTATCGCCGACCATGGCGAGGTACATGATGCCGAAGGTCAGGCCGTTGCTGAAATGATACGTCCAGCCGACCACCTGCGCGGAGAGCGAGTACGACGGTTGTTCGACGGACTGGCCCAGGATCATCGCGCCGAAACGCGGAAATACTTTGTACAGCGCCAGAGGCGGAATGATGCCGTCGATGTGGAGTTCCTTCGCGTAAACAAACGGGATGCGAAAGATGTCGTACGCGACAGCCGCGGCGAGTCCGGCGATTGTTCCGACCAGAATGGCGTTCCATGTTTTGCGATCGCCACGAACGCGGTCAAAAATCGCAAGTCCCGTCAGAATCGCAAGCGCTGGAATGGAGACGAAAAACGTAAACGTGCGCATCGAACACAAACCGTAGAACTCCGCGAGCAAGCACCAGATCGATGACGCAGCGAGCGTGAAAATGAGCGCGCGGCCGGCAGGCGTCCAGAGTGAGATTTTGGAATCGCTCATGTTGCGGAGTCCTCGAAAGTTTCGACGATACGCGAGCCGCCATGAGATTCAACGTCCAAGCGGACATCCAGAGGCACAAATTCTTTTGATTTTCCGCACAACATTTGTCGAACTCAATCGTCATATTAGGGAAGCATTAGATCGTGTGGATGGGGCTGATAAAAGGAGCGGTTTTGACTGCACGTGTGCAAAAGATTTCAGCGATTTGAAGTCTTGCAACGCTGAAATCGCCGGCAGAGGCCACAACACGTGCAAAAGTTTTCGGAGATTCTGGAGTCTAACCAAGGAACGGAACTGCATGATGTGCGTTTTTGGACAGATTGCGAAAACCAGAGTTTCATAGGCGAATTTCAGGCAAAAAACCGTTCTGATGCGTTTTCTGCGTAATGTGCAATTTTTTGCAGCGATGCAATACCGCTCCGATTCACGATTTCACATCTTGACATGAAGGCCAAGAATCGTGAGCATAGTCACACTTTAAAGGAACACTGAACACAAACACAGCTTTGGGAGGCGTGCGATGTCTTACGTCAAGCCGGTCTCTGTATTGGTTTTGTCGCTGGTTGCGGGGTTGTGCGCAAGTTCGCGTGCTGAAGAGCCCGCGCCAAAGGGAGGCACACGAATCATCATTCTGGACGGTAAGCGCGTCCGGGTTGACGAAAAGATGAACGTGGTCGAGCGCCTCGATAAGGACGACGCTCCGGCCGCCACGCCTGCTGAGCCCGCCAAGAAGGAAGCGGTGAAAGAAGTTAAGGCAGAAGATTCGAAGGAAACGGCGAAGGCTGAGAAAGAGAAGGCCAAGAAGGCTGAAAAAGAAAAGAAGATGGCCGAGAAGGAAAAACAGGACGCCGAAAAGTCCGCCGCCAAGAAAGAAGACAAGAAGGAAGAGCCGAAGAAGGACGACAAGAAAGCTGAAGCCGCTCCCGCAGCGCCCGCCGCTGCACCGGCCGTAGCTGCTGAGCCCGCGCCGTTGACGCCGGAACAGGAAGCTGAAGCGAAAGAGAAGGCCGCGCGCGCGACACGCGAAGCCGCGCAGGCACTCTCGGAAGAAGACATGAAGATGCACGCGGCGGTTAAGAAACTGGCCGGACCGGGCTGGCGCGATGCGCAAGTCGAGCTGATCCATTCCGGCAAAGCAGCCGTGCCTTACCTGATCGAAGCGATGGGCGACGGCTCCGCTAACTCCATTCCTGCCGCATACAATCTGGGTGGACACACGAAAGCGGACGCCGGACGCGCGACGCGCCAACGCACAGTGCAGGAAGTCGCAACCGAAGTGTTGACGGAGATGGTAACGAATCACTCGAATTTTAAAGGCGAGCTTCCGACGGTCGATCAGCGCGCATGGCAGACCTGGTGGACGCTGAACGGCGGGACCGTCACGTTCGGCAAGTGAGCGAATGCAAGAAACAATCGAACGCGGAGACGTGGAGCATGCGCGCAGGCTGGCGCGAACTTTACGCCTCCGCGTTCGTGTTTATAGAAGCGACGCATTTTCGGCGCTGAGTTCCGCGGCGTTGTTGATCCTGCTCTCAGGATGCAGGCCCGCGGCGCGCAATGAACTCTCACCCACCCTGACGGCCCGGAAATCGCCGCGCGAACTGGCTGTGACATTGCAGCCGCCCGATCCGAACGGAACGCGGCGGACGTTCGACGAAATCGTGGCTCTGCCTGACGAGAAATTCGATGTCGCCGAAGCGATCCTGGCTTTGGCTTCGGAGATCCCGGTCGAAGCCGGCGGTACGGCAACGCCGGACATCGCCGCGACCCTGACAGAACTGGACCGCCTGGCCGACCGCGCGAAAACGGACCTGCCGGACAACCCGGACGGGATCGATATTTTTGACACGCTTTACGAAGTGGTGCTCGACCGCAAAGCCGCCGATCCCTACCGCGACGACCGCGCAGACAATTACGATCTGCCGCTGGCAGCGCGCAAACACCGGGGTTCGTGCCTGTCGGTGGGAATCATGACGCTGTCGGTTGCGCGGAGAATGGGAGTGCCCGTTTATGGCGTGCAGTGCCCGGCGCATTTTTTCCTGAAGTATTTGGCGCGCCCGGGTGGCAAAGACGCGAAGGATGCAGCCACGCTGAATTTCGACGTCACGCGTCCGACGCCCGATAATTGGAAGAAGCTCGACGACGATTTTTACCGCAAATGGCAGCGCATCGATACGCAGGCCGAGATGTCCGGCGCGTATTTGCGGCCGCTAAGCGATCGCGAAGTGGTTTCGACGTATCTCGCGTCGCGCTCTGGATTTTTCAGCGGAAAGAAACTGTACGCCAAAGCGCTTGCCGATGCCGAACGCGCGCTGGCGCTGAACCCGCGCAACGTGACCGCGTGCGTGAACGCTGGTTTTGCAAACGAAGCCGCCGGCGACTACGAAGAAGCAGCTCGGCACTACAACCGGGCGCTACAGATCGATCCGGAATCGGTTCGGGCCATGAACAATCTCGCTTATTTGAAGGTGCGGGACCAGAGCTCGTCCATTTATGACCTAAAAGGAGCGGAGAAATTGATTCAGACGGCGTTGCGAGAGCAACCCGGCAGCGCATTTCTTCATGCGACCAACGGCGAGGTTGCCGCCGCACGGCGCGACTGGCGAGCGGCCGGGCGCAGCATGCAGGACGCCTTGAGAATCGAACCGAAAAACGCGGTCTATCGCGAACGCTTCATGTTCTTCCGAGACAAACTGCGTGCAGAAAAATGACGATGACAGTTCAGGCTGGTTAATCGGCCGGAAAACGATTAGACTGACGGGCTGTCATTCAAGCAGAAAGGAATTTGCGACCATGGCATCGCCGACCGCATCGAAATTGGCCCGCTTTATTTGCGCGGGAACACCCGTGATGATGGCGCTGCTTCTGGCCGGCTGCGACCCGGGCAAGGAGAAGGAAAACGAGCGGCCCGAGCCACGTCCGACCGACCCGGTTGCGCCCACAAAAACGGAAGTGATCGCCGAGGAAGTGGATTTGATCGGGGACAAACCCGACGCAAAGGGCGTGAAGCCGTCCGATAAAATGACGGTGCTGCTCGATCCGCTGGAACCAACCGGCCCGGTGAACCGCGTGGCGCGCAATGCCTACAAGATCATCGCCGATATCAAAGAAAACATCGAGAAGGTCAACGTTGATCTGGACGGCGGCGGCAAACAGATTACGCGCTTGATCCACAACAGCGACGAAGTCTGCAAGAATATCTCCGACATGGCGGCCCTGTGGCCCGACGATAACGTTTTTCGCGATCAATGCATCGCGGGAAAGCGCCAGGCGCTGACGCTGAATGATGAGCTTTCGCGCGTGCCGAGAACATGGGCGCATGTACGCTGGGCGTTCAGTTCCACGCTGCGGGCCGTGAGCCTGTTGCGCTTGCGCGCGAGAGAACTTGCAGAAGCCGAGCCAAAGCCGACGGTGATCGTGGGCAAGGACGGAAAGACCGAAGTCGTCGAAGCCGCGCCCGCGCCGATCGATCCGGCGCTCGCCAAGCGCAACGAAGCTGTGAACAAAGCCAAGCGCATGCGCGATCAGATGAAGCAGATCGAAGACGAACGCAAGAAAAAGAACATGCCCACGGACCTCGAGAACGTCAAATGAGGCATGTGTAGCACGGTTTATTAAATTCGTAGCACTCTATCAGAGTCCGAGCACGCGGCGGTAAAGATTCTCGTACTGTGTAATGATGCGATCCGGAGAAAACTTTGCGACGGCCTTTTGCCGCGCGGCCAGGCCCATGGCTTCGCGGCGGGGGTCGTCCGTCAAAAGCTGCGCCGCGCGCGCGGCCATGCATTCGCAATCGCCGACCGCGCAGAGCCAGCCGTCGACGCCGGGGGTCACGACTTCGGCCAGGCCGCCGATTTCGGTAGCGAGGACGGGGAGTCCGCAGCTCATGGCTTCGAGCGCCGAGAGGCCGAAACTTTCGTATGCGGAGGGCAGGATGAAAACGTCGGCGCAGGCGAGGATGTCCTCGACCGATTGCTGCCGCCCCATGAACATGACGTGATCGGTGATCCCCAGGCGCTCGACCAGCGTTCGCGCCGCGGGTAGTTCGGGACCTTCTCCGACCATCAGCAATCGGCACGGCAGAACTTTTCGAACCAGCGCGAAGGTCTTGATGACGTCCGGAATATTTTTGACCGCGCGGAAATTCGAAACGTGAATCATCAGCTTTTCGCCGTTCGGCGCGAGGCATTTGCGGTTGCAGCGGCTCGACTCTGAACGCGGCTTGAAGCGTTCTGAATCGACAAAATTGTGAATGACGTCGATCGGACAATCGACGTTGAACGTCTGCTGTGTGGCCTTTTTCAGATAGTCGGAAACCGCGGTGACTCCGTCGCTACGCTGGATGCCGAACTTCGTCATCTTGAAGAAGGAGGGCTCGCTGCCGACGAGCGTGATGTCCGTGCCGTGCAGCGTGGTCACGATCTTCAGACGCTCGCGGCCTTCCTGGATCACCTCGCGGGCGAGATGTGCGCAGACCGCCCACGGAATCGCATAGTGGACGTGAAGAACTTCGAGATGATTCGCCTCGGCTATATCGATCATTTTGCACGCGGCCGACAGCGTGAACGGCGGGTACTTGAAGAGCGGGTACGCGCTGACGTCGATCTCGTGATAAAAAATGCGCTCGGTGTAGCCCTGCAGGCGGAACGGGAGATCGTAACTGATAACGTGGACTTCATGCCCGCGCTTGGCGAGTTCGATGCCCAGTTCGCTGGCGACGACGCCCGATCCACCGTACGTCGGGTAGCACGCGATGCCGATGCGCATGATTCCTCCCGGAGAAAATTCCTACAACAGCGCGCGAATGTCTTCCATCCGCAGCGGACCTTTGACGCAGTACGCCTCGCCGAATTTCACGCCGGCCTGGTAGCCGTAAAATGCATGCATGCCGCGCAGGAATTCAAAAAAGTGGCCCTGGCTCAAGCGCGTCTGCGGTCCGTCGGCTTTGCCGCTGCCCGGACCGAACTGCGTGGCAAAACAACTAACGAGCGCAACTTTTTCGTCCATCTCGGCCGTGATGTCGACGACTACGTCGGCCTGAATTCCGTAGCGGTTGTTGTAATGGAGAACGGTTCGCGGCCGATACGGGAGCTCACCCTTTTTCGAGATGCTTCGAGCGGAAGGCGCATCAAATTTTGCCGCGCCGGAAAGCCACGCGGCATACAAACTGGCCTGACCGACGGCCGCGTGATCGGGATGCTGATCTTCCCAATGTGGAGCGAGCAGCAGTTTCGGCTGATATTTTCGCAGCGCGCGAACGAGCGCGCGCCGGAGGCGTTCGTCGTCGTAAAGTCCGCCATCGGGAAGCTTGAGATTTTCGCGCGCAGCGAGTTTCAGAAGTTTGCTGGCCGCGTCGGTCTCGGCTTTGCGCGTCGCGAGCGTTCCGCGCGTGCTCATTTCCGCGCGCGTAATATCGACCACGCCGACTTTCAAACCGGCACGGGATGCTTTAAGAAGCAATCCCCCGCAGCAGAGTTCCGCGTCGTCGGGGTGAGGTGCAAAAACGAGAATGTCCAGAGGTGCCATGCGGCCAGACTAAGCCAAAGCGCGCCAAAGTTCAAAGTCGCTGAGCCATCAGGCGAGCGTCACGATGAGATGATCGCGCGCGGGAACGTCGATGACGTCCAACAAATCTTTCGCGAGTGTTGGATAGCGCGCCATCCACGGCCCGACGGCCAGCGTCCGCTCCTGCGGCGCTTTTTTCGGCCGAACCAGCGCGGCGAGATACGCCAGACGCGCCGCGCCCGCGCCTTCGCGCTGACCCAAGGACGCGCGGGTTTTTTCGACGATGCGCGCCAGTTCGTGGCCGATCCGTTCGCGCGATTTGTCGAAGAGCGGCTTCAATCCACCGTCGACGGCGTGAACTTCGGCTTCCATCGCCGCGAGTTCCGCATCGATCCGTGCGATGCGCGATTCGAGACTCCCGCCGACCGACGCGCCGACCAGCAGCTTTTTTGTCAGCGCCTCTGTTTCGAGAAACATCTCCGGCGATCCGGGCGCAATGCCGAGTTTGCGCAAGGCTTTCTCGCCAACGCCATCGATGAGCGTGAGCGAGGCGCGCGGAACCACAACCGGCCACACGGCGCCAAAGTGGTCATGCACGCTTTTCAATTGCGCCCAATACGCGATTTCGCCCGGGCCGAGCACGGCGGCGGCGACCGGAAATATTTTTTGCTGGAGCACCGGCCGCAAGGCCGCGGCGCACGAGAACAGTTCCGGCTGCGAGCGAATAGTCTCCGCCAGTTCCGCCTTTTTAAAACGGTGCGGCTGCAAACCGCGCTGCGCAAAAGCCGGACTGCGCTCCTGAAATTCATCCGCTCCAAGATCCAGATGCGCGCGAATCCTTTCAGGCGGCCGGGCGATGAAAAAATGCGGGCCTTCGCGGCCATGGCCGGAAAATCCGGCTTTGTAGCCGGCGTTTTGGAGCGCAAGCGCCGCTTCCTGAATCAGTCGTGTCGTAACGTCGAATTCGTTGAGCTCGCGCAGAAGAAGGTCGGAGCTGAAACGCCGCATGTCGCTGGATTGCGCAACAACGAGCCCGAGTTCGCCGAGCAATTTGTAAATCAGCGTGGCAAACGCGTCGCTCAAACTTTGTCCGGAATAGATTTTTACGTAGTCTTCGGCGAGCGCATCGTCTTTCAACGCGGCGGCAAGTTCCCCGCGCAGCGCAGAGAGGTTTGCCTCGCTGCGGTCGACAAACGCATCGCACGCCGAACATCCCGCGCTTTGCGCCGACAATGCCGTTTTCACGCGCGCGACATTCGCGTCCGGCTGCAAAATGTAGGCGTGATCGATCTCGGCCATATCGTGATCGTCGCCGGCGATCCAAAAAATCGGCACAAACCGCGAGCGGCCTCCGGATTCAGCCTCAAGCTTGCGCGCGAGTTGAATCGTGCTCAGCGCTTTATGCAGCGAGTAAAGCGGCCCGCCGAGAAAACCGGCCTGCTGACCCGTGGCGATGACATAGGTATTCGTTTCGCGCAGTGCGGCAATATTTTTCAGCACTGCGTCCGGCGCGCCGAATTTTGTGGCGGAAGCCTCAAGCACCGCGGCAACGTCAGCGCGCGGATAAGTGCGACGATCGATTTGCGAAGTCACTGCGTCGAACCGCTGCGCCGGAAAAAAGTTGAGCGCCGCGGGCACACCGAAGGCGAGATCGTGCGTCAGCGTCTCGCCAAAACCGGCGATCGAATACGGGACCCGGTCGACGCGCGCGACGCTCATGCGGCATCTTTCTTGCGCCGCGCCAGCAACACGCAGCGCGGGCTGCGTTTCGAATCGAATTTTGCGCCGGCGAGATCGCCGTACATTTTCATCACGCTCAATCCAGCTTTTGCAAACATCGCTTTCAGTTCGCGCGGCGAATACGCGCGCACCGATTCGCACATTTCTTCGCGCCGCGCGCCGTCGCTGGCCGTGATCGTTTTTGTCAGGCGGCGCGTCGTCGGGTCGAAGCGGCGGTGTTCGTGCAGCACAGTCGTCCCTACTTTTCGCCGCGATTCAGGAACCAGGTTGGCAAGCGTCGGCTGGAGATTGAAATAATCCATGACAAACGCAGCGCCGGGTTTCAAGACGCGAGCGACCTCGTTCAACACGCGTTGGTTGTCGCGTTCGGAATCAAAATATCCGAAGGAGGTAAACATGCTCACGACTCCATCGACGCTTGCATCGGCCAGCGGAACACGCCGCATATCTGCGCGAATATATCGCAGAGTCCCCTTCCCCTTTACCGGAATTTTTCGCGCCTCGCGCAGCAATGCAGCGGAGAGATCGAGGCCGATCACATTGTATCCGGAAGCGGCGAGAGCGCGCGAATGCCGTCCCGCGCCGCAGCACAAGTCGAGCACGCTCGCGCCCGCCGCGAGTTTCATAATCGACACGGCGAACGCGGCTTCTTTCTTCGCCGCGTCATCGGAGCGGTGCTGGTAGCGGTCGAGATAGTCTCTCTCGAACGCGCGCACGAACCACGGTTTGTGCGCGGACTTTTTTTTTCGATGGGATGAGAGCTTCACTGTGGCGTTACTTCTTTTCAGCCTTCGGCACGTCGCGCTTGAGCGCCTCTTTGGCCGCGTCAATCGCTTCCTTGCGCGCCTGGTCCGGCGTGCGGTTGTCGTTGACTTCGGGCTCGATGTCGGGACGCTTGAGCCGCTTTGCAAAAATGCGCAACGATTTCACCAGCATCCAATCGGAAGCGATGAATCCGAGGTGCCCGCCGTTCGGCAACACGGTCATGTGATGGTCGACATCCGCGGCCTTTGCCTCATTCAAGTCCTCGGGTGTGTTGAACGGATCGTTCGCTGCCACGATGGCTTCGGCATAGTCCGGCAGCTTCGGCAGAATCTTGGTCAGATCGGCCATCTCCCACAAATCGTCCGGAGTT
>Ga0265314_10002456_pt1 | contig 18941 bp, 21 predicted proteins | sample 4126metaG_FD_203106 | JGI IMG/M metagenome (GOLD analysis project Ga0265314, IMG submission 203106) | Rhizosphere microbial communities from Carex aquatilis grown in University of Washington, Seatle, WA, United States - 4-1-26 metaG | ecosystem: Host-associated > Plants > Roots > Rhizosphere >... | reverse complement strand
CGCCGACCGCCGCGCCCGCCAGCCGGTTGCCGGTGCCACCGCCAGCCACTGCTGCGCCAACAAGCGCACCACCGCCGGCGCCAAGTAGCGTGCCGGAGTTTTCGCGCGGTCCCGGTCCACTGCCGTCCGGGCTGCCGGCACAGGCGGCGAGCGAGAGACCGAACACGGCAACGGCGGCGAGCTTGGACAAAGACATAACGACCCCCGGAAAACCGACCACAAAGCCGCCCGGACCAGGCGGGTTGAAAAGACATTCTAGCGAACGGCCAACATTTGGGCAAAACCGGGGCGCGGGCGCAACCATCTGGGAACTCTGACGTTGTTCCCCCGCGACGTGGGGTTCAGGAGGCAAGGTTGCTCAAATCCTTTCAGATCGAGAACGGCGATCTTGCCGAGACCGATGCCAATCCGGACGCCGCCGATCTGGCAAAAGCCCAGTGGATCGATTTGTGCGACCCGACAGACGACGAAAAGAAGCGGGTCGAGGAAGCGCTGGGCATCGAAGTCAGTCCGGTCAACGACTACGAACCATTTCAGGTCTCGACCCAATTCAGCGCCGATGACAAACAGATCACGTTGACGGGGTTGTTGCTGACGTTACGCGACGAGGCCGAGCCTCATCTACTGAAGATCACCTTCGTTCGCACCAAAGACAAACTGGTGACCGTCACCGACGGTAAAGCCGCCGGGCTGACGTCGCTGCTTAAAGAATGCGAGATCGGCTTTCCCAAGCGCCCGGGACATGACGACATTTTCGTCGGCCTGCTCGATATGATCGTCGACCACACCGACAATATTCTCGACAAAGTCGGGCACGATCTCGACGGCATCAACAGCCGCGTGTTTCAGCACCACACCAGCGAACAGCGCAGACAACGTCTGCAAGCCTCCCCGCGCCGCCGCAACCGCCAGCTCGAGCGTGTCCTGACCGATCTCGGTCCAACGCGCGAGATTCTCGTCAAGCTGCGGCGCAGCGTCTTGAGCTTTCGCCGCATGATCGATTTCTTGCGCGAGCAGGAGGTGCCGAAAACGCTTCTCGTCAAGATCGAGGATTTCGAGCGTGATCTCGCCTCGATCGCCGAGGCCGAATCCGACCTCTCCAACACCGCGGGCTTCTTGCTCGACGGCATCGTCGGCTATATCGGCTTGTTGCAGAACAAGGTGATGAACGTGCTCACTTTGGTCGGCATCATTCTGACGCCGCCGATGGTGATCGCCGGCATCTATGGCATGAACTTCAAGATCATGCCGGAGTTGAACTGGGCCTACGGCTATCCTTTCGCTCTCGGCCTCATGGTCGTGACTACCGCAGCGCTTTATCTGTTCGTACGCTGGCGCGGGCTTTAGCCGACTAATTCAGCCCGCCGGCAGCACCAACTCCGCTCGCAACCCACCGGACGGCGCGGTGCTGAGCGTTAGGCCGCCACCGTAAAGCGCCGAGAGATCGACCACGATGGACAGGCCCAAGCCGGAGCCGGGCTTGGTTTCGTCAAGCCGCCGCCCGCGTTTAGCGACCTGCTCTCGCTCCGACGCGGACAGGCCGCGGCCATCGTCGTCGACCACGATTCTAACGATCGGACCGGCGCTGGGGGCGCTTTCGCACACCACCTCGATCGTCACCCGCGACGCGGCCCACTTGCAGGCGTTATCGACCAGGTTGCCGATCATCTCCTCAAGGTCCGGCCGCTCGCCACGAAACCGCGCCTTGTCGTCGGCGTGAACGTCGATGGAAATGCTCTTGTCGCGATGGATTTTTTCCATAGTGCGCGCCAGCGCCGTCACCACCGGCGCCACATCGGTAATCGATCCGACCACCGTCAGCCGAGCCGCCAGACGCGCCCGTTGGAGATGACGCGCGACCTGGTCGCGCATGATATCGGCCTGCTCCAGAACCTTGAGCGCGAAGGGGTCCTGGCCGCGCGCCACCGCCTCATTCTGCATCACCGACAGCGGTGTCTTGAGCGCATGGGCCAAGTTGCCGACATGCGTGCGCGCTCGCTCGACGATTTCCTTATTGGCCTCGATCAGCGCATTGGTTTCGCGCGCCAGTGGCGCGATCTCGTCGGGAAACGTACCGCCCAGCCGCTCCGCAGAGCCGGCACGGATCGCGGCAAGGCCGTCGCTGATCCGCTTGAGCGGCGCCAGGCCGAAGCGCACCTGAAACATCGTCGTCAGCAGCAGCACGACCGCCAGCAGCGCAAAGGTCACGATCAACGCTTGATCGAACGAGCGGGTTTCCGCGTTGATCTCGGCGGCGTCGCCGGCGACCGCGACCAGGTAATGCCCCTCGTCGCCGAGATCGATGTCGCGCTCGACCAGCCGCAGCCGCTGGTCCTCCGGTCCCGCCACATAGCCTTGGCGAGACCCGTCCGGGCCGGGGGCGACGCCCGCCGTTTCCAGACGCGGCAACCCGCCGTCCCACAATGATCGCGACGCGCGCAAATCCGACTTGCCGGGATCGAGCCGCGTGATCTGCCAGTACCAACCCGACAGTGGCAGCTCGAACAGCGGCTCGCCGAGCGGCGGCTGGTTCTTTTCATTGGCGTCGTCTGGAGAAGCGACGTCGGCGACCAGCGTGCGCAGATAGACGCCGAGGCGGCGGTCGAAGGCGCGCTCGACGCCCTGCCTGTACAGCGACGACAGCACGACGCCGGTAATCAGGAGGATGACCACGGCCCAGGCGGTCGCCGATACGAACAGGCGCAGCGCAAGCGAATTGGCGCGCATAAAGCTCACGTACCCGGCGCGGCCAGCAAATAGCCGAGGCCACGGACGGTCTGGATGATGTCGACGCCGAGCTTCTTACGGATACGGCCGACGAAGACTTCGATCGTGTTGGAATCGCGATCGAAGTCCTGGTCGTAGAGGTGCTCGACCAGTTCGGTGCGCGACACCACGCGACCGGTGTGATGCATCAGATAGGCCAGCAGCCGGTATTCGTGGCTGGTGAGTTTGACAGGATTGCCGTCAACCGCGACACGCCCGGTGCGCGAGTCGAGCCGCACCGGGCCGCAGTTGAATTCTGTCGTGGCGTGGCCCACCGAGCGGCGCAGCAGCGCACGCACGCGGGCCAGCACTTCTTCGAGATGGAACGGCTTGGCGACATAGTCGTCGGCGCCAGCGTCGAAGCCCTGGACCTTGTCGCTCCAGCGGTCGCGCGCCGTCAGCATGAGAACCGGCATCGCCTTGCCGGCGCGACGCCAGGCTTCCAGCACCGAAATGCCGTCCATTTTCGGCAAGCCGATATCGAGAATGACGGCGTCATACGGCTCGGACTCGCCGAGGAAATGTCCCTCCTCACCGTCGAAGGCGCGATCGACGACGTAACCGGCGTCGGACAAGGCCGTGGCCAATTGACGGTTCAGGTCGGGGTCGTCTTCGACGACGAGAAGGCGCAAGGGAAACTCCGCTAACGGCCGGCGATCGGCTCGCCATTGCCGGCGTCGATCGTGACGCTGATCACTTTGCCACTGTGGCCGAGCAGAGTCAGCACGTAGACCAAGGTTTCATCGTGGCGGCAGAGCCTGGCGCGCACCAGGTCGGCGTGGTGCCCGTGGCTGCGCAGCGACTTAATGGCCTGGGTGAGCCGAATGGCCTTGTTGGCCGCCACCGCCGCACGCTGTTCGGCTTTGGTCAAACAGCTCTGTTCGGCGGGAATGGCGGCCAAGGCGGGCAAAGCCGGGAGCGCGCCCGCCAGCAGGCAAACGAGAGAGAGAGGGAAGAATAGTCGGGAAACCGGCATGGGAGGGTGTTTAGAGGCGCGCCGGTGAACGCGGGGTGAACGTCAGCTTTCGAAGCCTTCAAAAGTCGCAAAGGCGTCGAGCGGCTCGCGCGGGGAGCGCCAGCCGTTGATCGGGGCCGTGGGGTCTTCGTAGCCGAGCGCCATGCCCGAATAGATCATCAAGTGGTCCGGGAGCTTAAGGAAGTCGCGGACGGTGCGATGGAATGAAACCCAAGCCTGCTGGGGGCAGGTGTGCAAACCGAAGCCACGCGCCAGCAAGGCCACCGTCTGTAAATAACCGCCGATATCTGCCCATTGCGCCGGGCCGTGCGCCTTCTCCCGCGCAAAGAACAGCGCCACAGGGGCGCCGAAGAATTCGTAATTGCGCGCATATTGCTCGTAGCGTCCCACCTTGTCTTGGCGGGGCACGCCGATCGACCGGTAGAGCCGCTCGCCGACGTCGAAGGCCCGGGTCCGATAGGGTTCATCCAAAGGCTGCGGATAGATCGTGTAGTCTCTGCCCTCGCCTTTCGGCAGTTCGGTCGCCATGCGCGGCTTGAGCAGTGCCTTGAGCGCTTCAACCCGCTGACCGGCAATCGCGTAGATCCGCCACGGCTGCATATTGCCCGCCGAGGGCGCCCGCGCTGCGCGTTCGAGAATGTCGCGAACGGTCGCTTCCGGGATGGGCGTCGGCAGAAAGGCGCGGCAGGAATAGCGGGAGGCTACGGCGTCGAGGACGTTCATCGAAAAAATCTCCACGAAAGTCGCGGAGAGTGTGGCGGGCAATGCGCACGATGCCAAGCTACTTGCGCGACAGTATCCGCGCCACCTTCTCGATGCTCCGGCCGCCGAAATAGGCGGTCAGCACGATGGTCGCCCATTGCGCCATGTCGCCGGAAAGACCGTCGGTGGTGCCAAGACCAAAGACCTGACGCCACTTGGCGAGCTCGTCGAGCCATGCGGCCGAGAATTGCGGACCGCGCAGCCTTTCGTAATTTTCCGCGGTGAAGACTTGCGCCACCGCGCCGTTTTCCCACCGCAGGTATCCGCGGGACGACGTCCATGTCGGCCGTTCGTCATCGCGATGCACGGCGAGCAGTCCCGAGACGCCCTCCACCATCACCTCGCGCGCGTCGTCCTCGGTCTCGGCAATCAGCGCGATGCGCGCCTTGGCATCGCTCAAGGCGACGCCGCGCACCCACTCGGCCCCGGCGCGAGTCTTGCCGGCGCCGCGGCCGCCGAGAATGAGCCAGGTCGTCCAGTCCCGGCCGCTATTGGCGCGTTCGGGCGGACGTTGATGGTCGTGCGACAGAGAACTGAAGTCGGCGCCGGTCGCCTCATTCCAGTTCCGCTTTTGCCTGAGCAGGAATTCCGGCAGCGCCAGCGCGTCGAGCTTCAATAAAGCTTCGAATTCTTCGCGCAAGCTCGTAACGGAATTCGTCCATGTCGCGGGGTACGGGGTCGTCGTCGGGATCATCGGGCGGCGTCACTTTGTCGGTTTGGGTCAGCGCCGCGATTTCTCGCAGCGAGCGCGCAATATTGGCGAGCGAGCGGGCATGGCCGTCGGCTTCGGCCGAACTGGCGGGCCGCATTTGCGCGGTGACGCGGGTGATGGCGTCGAGCGCCTGTTCGGTCGCGCTCGCCAGGCGCTCGGCCAGCGCGGCGCGCTGCTCGGGCGCCAGCGGCTCGGCGGCAACGGGCGCCGCGGCCGGCTGCCGGACGGCGGCCACGGCGGTGCCGAGGGCCTTGGCAAATTCGAAGGTGGCGACGCGCGCGCGCCGTTTGCGCCAGCCTTCACGGCGCACGATCGCGTAAAATGGATCCTTCGTGACGCCGAGCATGGCGCAGATTTCGGCGACCGGCGCCAGCGTCTGCTCGTAGAGTTGCCGCGCTTCGGCCAGCAGTCCGGCTTCGATGACCTTTTTGGCGACCATGGCGAAAACCTCCCCCGCCCATAAAAAAAGCGCCGGCCGAAGCCAGCGCTTTCGATTTCGTTGAACCTTCGTCGCGGTCAGTGCGTGGCGAAGAACGCCACATAGACCACGGCGAACAAGACGATCACGCCGAGCGTGCCGCCGAGCAGCACATAGAGCACCGGCCGGCCCGGGCGCGCGCCGCGGGCCTCGGTGGCGGTTTCGACGATGCGTTCATTCTGGACTTGCGCCATTGTTGCGTTCTCCTGAGCGGCTATGCGCGGTCTCTTGAAACCAACGCCTGACCGCCGCCGCCGTTCCGTCTTTCAGGAACGGCGGCACAGCGGCCTGCTCAGACCGCCTTCCGAACGCAAATGTGGAGCATGCCGCAAACATACCTGACCAGCGTCACGCTGTCAATACGGTCCTAGGATTATTTTATAATAAAAACGATAAAATCCCCGCCCGCCCCTCAGCCCTTCGGCCCGGCGCGGAATTGCAGGACACGGCCCTTGGCCGGCGCCGCCAGTTTGGCGATTTCCTGCGCCAGGTCGCGCCCGCTGAAGGGTTTGGACAGCCGCGGCAGGTCGGCGGCAAAACCCGGCTCCATTTCGGCATAACCGGTGGCGATCACCACCGGCAGTTCGGGCCATCGCTCCTTGATCTTCTCGGCGAGCTGCGCCCCGGTCATGCCGGGCATGGCCTGGTCGGTAATGACCAGGTCGATGCCGCCCTGCTCGAGAATGTTCAGCGCTTCGGCGGCCGAGGCCGCCTCGATGCCGGTGTGGCCGAGATCTTCCAGCAAGGCGATGGTGTTGGTCAGCACCAGAATGTCGTCGTCGACCGCCAGCACGACGAGCGGCGCCTGCGGCTCGATGATGTCGGCGTCGGGCGCGGCGGCCGGCTGCGCTTGCGCCGGCATGTCCGCGAGCGGCAGCCGCAGCTCGGCGGTGGTGCCGATGCCCGGCCGGCTTTTCAGCGTGAACGAGCCGCCGCCTTGTTGCGCCATGCCGTGCACCATCGACAGGCCGAGGCCGGTGCCTTTGCCGACGCCCTTGGTGGTGAAAAACGGTTCGGTGGCGCGGCGCAAAGTCGCCTCGTCCATGCCGGCGCCGGTGTCGGTGACGCTCAGGCACATATAGGCGCCGGGCTTCAAGCCGGCGGCGCTGGCGCCGATCTTTTCTTCGCGCGTCGCGATCACGATAGAGCCGCCGTCCGGCATGGCGTCGCGCGCGTTGACGGCGAGATTGAGCAGAGCCATTTCGAGCTGGTTGGCGTCGGCCAGCACCGGCTTCGTCACCAGCGCGAAATGCGTCTCGATGGCGACCGAAGGGCCGATCGAGCGCTGCAACAGGTCGGTCATGCCGCGCACCAGCTCGGGAATATCGATCGGCTCCTGCTTGAGCTCCTGGCGGCGGGCGAAAGACAGCATGCGCTGCGTCAACAACTTGCCGCGCTCGGCGCCGCGCACGGCGTTTTCGAGCAGCGACAGCAGCTTGGGATCGTCCGGCATGCGCTTGCGCATCAGGTCGAGACTGCCGAGCACGGCCATCAGCAGATTGTTGAAGTCATGCGCGATGCCGCCGGTGAGCTGGCCGATGGCCTCCATCTTCTGCGCCTGCAGCAGGACTTCGCGGGTTTTTTCCAACTCCTCCTGGGCCTTGCGGCGCTCGGTGATGTCGCGCGTGATCTTGGCGAAGCCGATCAGCTCGCCGCGGTCGTCGCGGACGGCGTCGATGATGACATGCGCCCAGAACCGCGTGCCGTCCTTGCGCACGCGCCAGCCTTCGCGTTCGAAGCGGCCCTCGCGCCGCGCCGTGTCGAGCGCCTCGAACGGCAGGCCGGTGGCGCGGTCCTCGTCGGTGTAAAATTGCGAGAAGTGACGGCCGATGATTTCTTCCGGCAGGTAGCCCTTGATGCGCTGGGCGCCGAGATTCCAGTTGCTGACGTGGCCCTCCGTATCGAGCAGATAGATGGCGTAGTCGGTGACACCCTGCACCAGCAGGCGGAATTGCTCCTCGCTGCGGCGCAGGGCTTCTTCCGCCGCCTTGCGTTCGGTCAGGTCGCGCGTGATCTTGGCGTAGCCGACGAGCTCGCCCGCCGGCGAGCGGATCGGGTCGATGACGACATAGGCCCAGAACCGCGTGCCATCTTTCCTGATGCGCCAGCCTTCGCTTTCGAACTTGCCTTCTTCGATGGCGGTTTGCAGCGCGCGCGCCGGCACGCCTTTGGCGCGATCCTCTTCGGAATAAAAACGGGAAAAATGCTGGCCGATGATTTCCTCGGGCTTGTAGCCCTTGAAACGTTGCGCGCCCGGATTCCAACTGGTGACGATGCCGGTTGGATCGAGCATGTAGATGGCATAATCGGTGACCGCCTCGACCAGCAGGCGGTAGCGGCCATCGGCGCTCAAGGAAGCATCAAGCCGTTCTGAACGTTCCATCGTCCCCTAATCAATCCGGCACCGGGGTTTCCGCCCTTTAAGGCGGGACTGTTCCCCCGATACGCAATGCCGGGAACGATGAAAGGTTCCGCTATTTCGGCACCTCGGCGTGGCAGGCGCGGCCCCAGTCGTTCCAAATGAAACCGCACTTGGTGCAGCCGCCCAGCGACAGGCCCAAGAGGCCGAGACAGAGAAGAATGGCAAGACGTTTGCTCATATGGCGAGTGTAGCCGATCCCAGCCGCTGGCGCGAGAGGCCATTCGGCCTTCATAGGGCGTTGCTACGCGACGCGCGGCGGTTTGTCCGGCACCCGATTTAAGAATGCCGCGGCCTCAACTTCTCATCGCGAACGATGCGCAAGTTCCCTTAGTTTTTGATTGGACTAATTCCAATCTGTTTTTATTGACAGCGCAGATGCTCAACGCACAATAACATGGAGCGACGCGATGCCTGTCGCGCATCCCGTTTGCGATCGCCGACATCTGAGTTTCCTGATCCGCTTACGCCCGCGTTCGTTCGTTGAGGCGTCTAACAAGTCACGTGACGTGGCACTGAAGTTCGTAAGGAATTTGTTTCTTGAGCAAGGCCAGCCCGGTTGCAAACAGGAAGACGCGCAGTGCGATTCAGCAAAAGCCGTCTTTATCGAAAACAGCCGGGGAAACCTTCGACCTGATCGGCACAACGACACGGTATCGGCGGACCGAACGGCTTTTTACCGAAGGCGAGCCGGCGAAATATCTCTACAGACTAGAGTCGGGCTGCATCAAGACTTACAATCTTCTCAAGGACGATCGCCGCCACATCTGCGCCTTCTATCTCCCCGGCGATTGCGTCGGACTGGAAGCGCAAAAAACGTTCGATTGCAGCGCGGATGCGACCGCGCCGAGCGTGGTGCGGGTTATCGATAAAAAGACGCTCATGGCGCACGCCAACGCCGATGTCGGGTTGCTCAAATATCTTTTGGACGCGACCGCGCTTGAATTGCGGCGTACCCGCGACCACAAGGCTCTGTTGCTCAAGAGCGCGCAGAACCGCGTCGTCGATTTTCTTCTCGAAACGGCCGGCCGCGGGCTAACCAAGGCCGCATTGTCATGCCGGTGATCCGGCAGGAGCTGGGCGATCACCTCGGGCTTACGTTCGAGACGGTGTCGCGCATTCTCTGGCAACTCGAGCGCGCCAAAATCATCGCGCTGCCGGAGCGTCACACCGTGGTAATCAAAAAACTATCCGCGCTGAAGCGCATGAGCGGCTAGAGCTTTTTCAGCGGCTGCAGATCGAAAGCCGATGGCGAAGACGGTGCCGCCCTTGGCGTCGATTACCGACATCGACCAGCCCGACAGATCCTGGACGTAAGGATGGCACATCGCCGCCTTGAGATCGCGCACCTGATTGGTGGCGTGGGCGCGCGCCGCCCCCATCCCGCTCAACTCGACGCCTGAGCTGTCGGTGAACTGGCGCTTCCCATCGCTGAAATGAAAGAAGTAGCGGGGCACGGGCTGTCGCTTTCGGACACCGTCGAGAGGTATTCCCACACCAAGCAAAGCCGAATGACACAGGTATAACTAGCTACTTTGGGTTGTGGCTATGGCAAACTCGCGTCGAAGCGCCTGCGCGCTTCCTGGATATTCGGCCTGTTTTTACGCGCCCAGAGCCCCAACCCGCTGACCGGCTCAAGCAGCGAGCGGCCCAGTTCCGTCAATTCATAATCCACCCGCGGCGGCACGGTCGGAAAAACGGTGCGCGTCACCAGCCCGTCGCGCTCGAGCGCGCGCAGGGTCAACGTGAGCATGCGCTGCGAGATGCTGCCGAGCGCGCGGCGCAATTCGTTGAATCGCTTCGGCCCGTCGCCCAGGGTCGAAACCACCAGCACGGTCCACTTGTCGCCGACCCGCGCCAGCACCTCGCTGACCGCCCGGCAGTCTTCAGGCACATGGAGGGTACCGGGTATCGATTGTGTGCCTTCTTGCGTGGTTTCAGTGGTCATCTATCTAGCCTCAGTATTCGTTCGTAACCACCAACCTAGGGCCTCCCATGACCAAATTCAAGCTCGGCATCATCGTCGGCAGCAACCGCAAGGATTCGATCAATCGCAAGCTGGCGCAGGCTTTGGCCAAGCTCGGCGGCGCCGCCTTCGAGCCGACCTTCATCCGCATCGACGATCTTCCGCTCTTTAACCAGGACGACGAAGGCAATCTCGCGCCGAGCGTCGTGCGCTTCAAATCCGAGGTCGAAGCCTCCGACGCGCTGCTCTTTGTTACGCCGGAATACAGCCGTTCGATCCCGGCCGTGCTCAAGAACGCCATCGAATGGGGCAGCCGTCCGTGGGGCAAGACCTCCTGGCCGGACAAGCCCGCCGCCGTCACCGGCACATCGGCCGGCCTCATGTCGAGCGCGATCGTGCAGCAACATTTAAAGGCCGTGCTCGGCGCGCAGGGCCTGCACCTGATGGGCGGCGAGGCTTACATCAACTTCAAGCCTGATCTCATCGATGCCAATAATGACGTCGCCGACGAGAGCGTGCGCACGTTCCTCAAGACCTTCATCGACCAGTTCAGCGCCTACGCCGCGCGCTTCGCCGTCAAGACGGCGCGCGCCGCGGCCTAAAACAGAAAGGCAACACACCATGTCGATCCGTCCCGTCAAAAGCATCGTGCAGTCCAAACCGACGCTGGAAGGCGCCGGCGTCAAGCTGCGCCGCGCCTTCGGTTTCGGCGACACCGCCGAGACCGATCCCTTCCTGCTGCTCGACGATTTCCGCAACGACCGGCCCCAGGATTATCTCGCAGGTTTCCCGTGGCATCCGCACCGCGGAATCGAGACCGTCACCTACATTCTCGAAGGCACGGTTGAGCACCGCGACAGCCTCGGCAGCCACGGCACGCTCGGCAAAGGCGACGTGCAATGGATGACCGCAGGCCGCGGCATCATGCATCAGGAGATGCCGCAAGGCGACGCGCAAGGCCGCATGCACGGCTTCCAGCTCTGGGCCAACCTGCCGTCGTCGCTGAAGATGACCGCGCCGCGCTATCAAGACATTACCGGCGCGGCGATTCCGGAAATCACCGACGACGACGGCACGCATGTGCGCGTCGTCTGCGGCGAGTTCTGGGGCAAGAAAGGCCCGGTCGAAGGCGTTGCCGCCGATCCGCGCTATCTCGACATCTCGGTGCCGCCGGGCAAGCGCAAGACCTTCAAGGTCGAGATCGAACGCCACGCCTTCGCCTATGTGTTCGAAGGCGACGGCCGCTTCGCCTACGCCTCGAAGCCGCAAGGCGTCCTGACCGAAAAGCAGGTCGACGGCGAAGAAATTCTGTTCCGCGAGCCGGCCGGCGATCGCTCGCTGGTGCTGTTCGACGCGGGCGACGAGGTCACCGTGCAGGCCGGCGACAAAGGCGTCCGCTTCCTGCTGGTGTCCGGCAAACCGATCCAGGAGCCGGTCGCCTGGCACGGACCGATCGTCATGAACACGCAGGCCGAACTGCGCCAGGCCATGACGGAATTGCGCAACGGCAGTTTCATCAAGAACTAGGCGTGGACCGCGTCGGCTAGGGTAACAACACGTTGGCGGCCAACGCCAGAAGCAGCGCGGGCGGCATGACGAATACGCCCAGCTTCAAGAACTGCAGGGCCGTGACTCGCTCGCCTTCCCGCCGCAAAGCGGAAAGCCAGAGAATGGTGGCGAGCGAGCCGGTCACCGACAGATTCGGACCCAGATCGACGCCGATCAACAAGCCGCCGGTCACCTGGATCGGGACCTCGGCACTGTGAGCGATGGTCGCCGCGAGCAGTCCGGTCGGCAAATTGTTCAACAGGTTAGATGCGAAGGCGACAATCACGCCCGAGCCGAACGAAGACGTCCCGGCCGATGCGACCGCGGACTGTTTGAGCATCGCGACGAGCGCCCGGAGCACGCCGGTCTGCTCGGCGGCTTCGACCAGGATGAAAAGCCCGGCGACCAGCGGCAGCACGCCCCAGGAAATATCGCGCAGGATCGGCAGCGGCGACTGGCGGCTGATGGCGAGGACCAGCACCGTCGTCACCAGGCCGGCCACGAATGTCGGCAGCCCCAATTGGACATCGAACGCCGAAGCGGCCAGAAGCGCCACCGCCGTCAGGCCGATGCCGGCGGCGACGCATTTTCCGCCAAGCGACAACGGGTCGGTAGAACCTTGATGCGCGATTTTTCGATCCAAGGCGCGGCGCTGGCTCCAACGCAGCACGATATAAGTCGCCACGATCGCCACGATCGACGGCAACGTGAAATGATAAAGCCAGGTCGACAGCGGCGGCATGTGCGCGCCGAAAATCACCAGATTGGCTGGGTTGGAGATCGGCAGCACGAAACTCGCCGCATTGGCGATGAAGGCGCAGATGAACAGGTAGGGCAGCGGCTCGACGCGGGCCGCCTTGGCCCCGGCGTACACGGCCGGCGTCAGCACCACGGCGGTCGCATCGTTCGACAGAAAGATCGTCACCACGGTGCCGACGCAGTAGACGATGAAGAAAAATCTTTTGGCCGAACCTTCGGCGATGCGGACAGCCAGCGCCGCCAGCCAATCGAACAGCCCCTCCTGGCGCGCGACTTCCGACAGCAGCATCATGCCGCCCAGAAAAAGATAGACATCCGTGCCTTTGCCGGCGGCCGCCACAGCATCGCGCGACGGCATCAATCCCAGCAAGACCAGAAGACCGGCGCCGAGCACGGCCCAGATATATTCCGGAAGCCGCAGCGGCCGAACGACGACGCCAAGCGTCGCAACGCCGGCAATGCACCAAATGAGGATGTTGGAGGTCACGCGGTCCGACTTTATCTCACGTTGCCGCTTTGGCCATGGCGGCATCCCCGGCGTCAGGCTTGGATTCGCAGGCCGGCTTGAGCACCGATCCGAACGCGAGCCATATCAGAATCGAGCCTAAGGCAAAGCCGCCGAGGATCAAAAAAGCCGTGGGATAATGCAATTTCTCGGCAATCCAGCCGCCGATAGCCGGACTGAGCGACGCGCCGATGCCCTGGACGGTCATGACCGCGCCTTGCCCGACATTGACGCGGCCGGTGCCGTTGAGGATGCGAGCGACCAGACCCGGCACGGCTACGCTCTGCAAGCCGGCGCCGATCCCGTCCAAGGCCTGCACCGGAAAGACGCCCCACCCGGTGATGAGGGAGGCCGCAACGACGCCACGGATCGGCAGCGCGATGAACGAGATCAGTATCACGAGCCAGTACCCCTGCTTCTCCGCCATCCGCATGGCGACGAGGGAGGCGACAATCATGACCGCTTGCGCGATGACGATGGTTAGGGCGACGAAGCCTGCCCCATTACTGTGTTGCTCGGACACGACGGCCAGACCGTACAGCGGCAGCATCGCGCCATTGCCGAGATGAAACAGCGCCAGCGCTGCCGCCAGGATCAGAAGCGGTTTGCATTCGACCAGCACTTTCCAACCGCTGACGCCGGCCTGGTCTTTGCCGTCGGTGGCCAAGCCGCGGGCCACGCTATCGTCGATCTCATCCTTGGGAATGAGCAACACGGAGGCGATCGAGAAGGCGCCAAACAGCGCCGCAAGAAGAAACACGGCGCCAAAGCCGAATTGCCAGCCAAGAAAGCCCGACAAACCGGCGCCGACCATATTGCCGGCATGGTTGAAGGCCTGGTTGCGGCCGTTCTGCCGAACGAATCCTTTTTGATGCACCATGCCGAGCGTAATTCCGGTCACCGCTGGAACGATCGCCGCACCGGCAATGGCGGTCGCGACCTGCGACGCCGTCACCACCCAGAAGTCTTGCGACAGGAGAATGATGGCGGAGGCCACGACCGTGAAAATGCCGGGGATGATGACGTAGGCACGCTTGCGCTTGGTCGCATCGATCAGCGCGCCGGCCGGCGTCGTCATGATCATGCCGGCCACGCCGCCGATCGTCATGACAGTCCCGATCCAACCGCTCTGCCAGCCGTGGGCGAGCAAGAACACGCCCAAGAACGGACCGATGCCGGCCTGCATGTCGGCCATAAAGAAATTCAGTGCCAGCAGGGGCTTGATGCCACGCGGCGCCGATGGCGCAGATGCCCGCGTCATGCTGTGCTCCTGAACCGGAGCGATGGGTGCATATGCGTTTCCAACGACTTAAATAACCAAACCAAACACGCCAGGCGGCGATAGGTTCCGGGCTTCCGCCGCCGCGGACGCGATGCTAGCGTGGCGGCGATCGGGAAACGTTGCACCGGGCTTCGTCCATCCACGACAAGAAGGGATGACGAACCTTCACATCGGGGAGGATGAATCATGAGAATTTCGCGGAGCCTATTGCTGTTAGGCACGGCGTTGACCTTGGGCAGCGCGCCCGCGCTCGCCGAAGACCTCAATATCGGCATGATCGCGCCGATGACCGGCGGCTTTGCCCAGGTCGGCAAGGACATGGTCGACGGCTTCCAGATGTATCTCGACGAGGTCAAGGGCGACTTCGCCGGCGCCAAGGTGAAACTGATCGTCGAGGACGACCAGGCCAAGCCCGATCTCGGCGTCACCAAGGCCAAGAAGCTTATCCTCAGCGACAAGGTGCAGATGATCGTCGGCGGCGTCTTGGCCTCGACCGGCTATGCGCTGGCGCCGGTCAGCACGCAGGAAAAAACCGTCTACCTCGCATCGGTGCCGGCGTCCGACGATCTGACGCAACGCGACGCCAGCAAGTATCCCTATTTCTTCCGCACCGGCTGGTCGTCGTCGCAACCGCATCACGCGCTCGGCGCCTGGGCCTGCGACCAGGGCTACAAGAAAGTCGTCATCGTCGCCGCCGATTACGCCTTCGGCTACGAAGCCGCCGGCGGTTTCCAGAAGGCCTTCGAGGATTGCGGCGGCAAGATCATCCAGAAAATCTGGCCGACGCTCGGCAACAAGGATTTCGGGCCCTATATTTCCACCATCAAGCCCGACGCCGACGCCGTGTTCTCGCTGATGGTCGGCCCAATGGCGGCGCAATTCCCCAAGCAGTTGCGCGCGGCCGGCTATAAAAAGACCATCCTCGGCGGCGGCACCAGCTATGACGAATTCGCTTTGCCCTTCATGTCCGACGAAGTCATCGGCGATTTCTCGGCGCTGCAATATTCGGCCGCGATCGAGACGCCGGCCAACGAGAAATTCGTCAAGGACTACCGCGCCAAATACGGCAAGGTGCCGTCTTATTTCTCGGAGAGCAATTACTCGACCGCCAAGATGATCAACGAAGTCTACAAAAAGACCGGCGGCAAATGGCCGGGCGCCGAAAAATTCATCGAGATGATGCAGGCGCTGAAGATCGACACGCCGCGCGGCCCGGTGAGCTTCGACGAACTGCGCAACCCGGTGCAGAACATCTACATCAAGAAGGTCGAGAAGAAGCAGTTGTTCGGCTACGACAAGCCGGAGCTCTGGAACACGGTCATCAAGACCTATCCCAACGTCAGCCAGTTCTGGACCTACGGCAAGGACAAGTTCCTGGCGCAGCCGGTCTACAGCCGCGACTTCCCGCCCTGCAAATTCTGCGAATAGCGTTCGCAAGGCACGCAAAAGAAAACCCCGGCGTCACCGCCGGGGTTTTTCATGTCGCCTTTAATCATGCGCCCTTGGCGTCTTGCCGGCGCCCCACTCGTCCGGGATCGGCGTCCCCGGCGCGCTCGGCGACACCGAGCCTTCCGACGGCGGCGTCGGGCCTTTCAGCGGCCGCTGCTCCATCGAAATGAGGAACGCCATGCCGAAGGCCAGCACCAGCGCGCAGGCCAGGAACACGAAGCGGAACGCGTAGCTGAGTTCGCTCGCCGAGGCGTTACGCGCCAGCATCTCGACCGACATGCCGGTGACGCCGCCCAGGCCGCCGAGCACGATAGCGCCGAGCACCGCCACCACCAGCGCCGAGAACAGCGCGCGGAAAAAGTTCGCCGCGCCGGTCGCGACGCCCATCTGCGAGCGCGCCACCGCGTTCTGCAGGCACACCGTCGAGATCGGGAACACCGTCCCCAGGCCGGCGCCGACCACCGTCAGCAACAGCAGCACCAGCACGATCGGCATCGAGCCCGGCCAGATCGCCAGTGGCCCGAGCGCCACAATCGCGATGGCGAGCCCGGCGAGCGGCACGCGCTTGTAGTGCTCCATATGCATCATCAGCCGCCCGGTGATGGTGGAGAACACCACGGTCGCGCTCATCAACGGGATCAGCGCCATGCCGGACTGGCTGGCCGACAGGTGCAGCACCACTTCGAAATACAGCGGAATGAAAATGGTCATGCCGACCAGCGTGCCCATGTTGCAGGCACCGGTCAGCGCCGCGCAGCGCACCACCGGATTGCCAAGCACCGTGAGCGGCAAAAACGGCTCGGCCGTCGATACCAGACGCCACGCGAACAGCCCCCACAGCACCACCGAGCTCAATAGCAGCGCGCCGATCTGCCAGGAGATCCAGTCGTAGTTGCGCCCGCCCCATGACAAAGCCAGCAGCAACGCCACCGAGGCCGCCATCATCAGCGCGGCGCCGATAATGTCGAGCCGGTGCTTGCGCGGCACGTAAGGCACCAGCTTCAGCACGCTGGAGGTCATGCCGAGCGCGACGAGGCCGAGCGGCAGGTTGATCCAGAAGATGAACGACCAGTCGAGATGCTCGGTGAGAAACCCGCCGAGCACCGGCCCGCCGACCGACGAGGTCGCGAACACCGCGCCGATATAACCTTGGTAGCGGCCGCGCTCGCGCGGCGTCACGATGTCGGCGATGATGGTCTGCGCCAGCGCCATCAAGCCGCCGCCGCCGAGCCCTTGCAGCGCGCGCGCCAGGATCAGCCCGGTCATGCTCGGCGCCATGGCGCAGGCCACCGAGCCCGCGACAAAGATGCCGATCGCCAGCAGCATGATGCCGCGCCGGCCGTAGATATCCGACAGCTTGCCGTAAAGCGGCGTCGAGGCCGTGCCGGTCAAGAGATAGGCCGTCACCACCCAGGACAGGTCATTGAGGTTGTTGAAGCGCCGGCCGATGGTCGGCAGCGCCGTGGCGACGATCGTCTGGTCGAGCGCGCCGAGGAACATCGTCAGCATGATGCCGATGACGATGACCTTGATCTCGGGATGGGTCAGCTCGCGCGGCTGCGCGGCGGCGGTTTTGGTCTTGGCGTGGCGCGAGCTCATGGCGGGCTTTTGCCGGGTCGGACCTTGGATTGCAATGGGCTAAAGGCGCGGGGGTGGTATGAAGCGACGGCCGGAGGCAATGTTGATCGTACAGAATCAGGGAACCGACGTGCGGAAATTCCTTCTAACTCTCGTCCTCCTCGCCTACGCCCTGCCCGCCGCCGCGCGCGACCTGCCGCCCGGTTTCGTTTACCTGCGCGATATCGACCCGAGCATCGCCCAGGACATGCGCTATGCCTCGCCCGACAATTTCACCGGCCAGCCGTTGCCGGGCTATGACGCGCCCGAATGCGTGCTGCGCCGTGACGCCGCGCTCGCCTTGCGCCAGGTGCAGGCCGATCTCGCCCGCATCGCACATGAGCCCGAAAAGTGGGAACCGGTTTTCGGAAAAGATCATGTGCCAGGAGAACGACTGAGCCTGAAAACCTACGATTGCTATCGCCCGACCCGCGCCGTCGCCGCCATGGCGCGCTGGTCGCAGAGCCGCGACGACGGCCGCACCAAGCGGTTCTACCCGGCGCTGGAGAAGCGCACGCTCTTTGCTTCCGGCTATATCGCGGCGCGCTCGGCGCATTCAACCGGCACGGCCATCGACCTGACGCTGATCCGCCTGCCCGGTCCGGCCGCCGCGCCCTACGATCCGCGCGCGTCTTACGGCCCCTGCACCGCTTCAGCCGCGCAGCGCGCACCCGATACCGGCATCGACATGGGCACCGGCTTCGATTGCTTCGATACCAAAAGCCACACCGCCGCCATCGGCGGCGAGCCGAAGCGCTGGCGCGACGTGCTCGGCAACGTCATGCGGGCGCGCGGCTTCCACAATTACTTCCGCGAATGGTGGCATTTCACCTACGGGCCGCAGCCGCCGCAGGGCTACGATTTCCCGATCGCGCCGCGCGGGCGCTGAGTCGGCAGCAACTCGGCCGGCGCCGTTTTCGACTTCGCGCCCTTCGGCCACTTGCCCGGCCAGCTGACGATGTACTCCTCGAGCTTTTCGTCCGGCACGTATTTCTCGTTGGCCGAAACGCGGCCGCGCACCGAGATGCGCGCCGTGTGCACCGTCTCCGGGTCGCCGGATACCAGCGGATGCCACCAGTACAAGTCGCGGCCGTCGGCGACCAGCTTGTAGGCGCAGGTCGGCGGCAGCCAGTTCAGCCGCTTGACGTTGCGCGGCGTCAGCCGCACGCAATCCTTCACTTTGGCCTGCCGGCGCGGGTAGTCGGTGCAGCGGCAGGTCTGGCCGTCGAGCAGCTTGCAGCCGACGTCGGTGAACACCGTTTCGTTGGTGTCCACGTCGGTCAGCTTGTTGAGGCAGCAGCGGCCGCAGCCGTCGCACAGGCTTTCCCACTCGGCCTGGGTCATCTCGCTCATGGTCTTGGTGCGCCAGAACGGCGCTTGATCGTCAGGCATCAAGGGAATCCTTCAGCGGCCCTTGTAGCCTCTGGATGGCCGTCCGTCATGGGGACTTTGGCAACGGGGCAGATCACCCCTTCGGCTTCACCGGCGGGGGTTCCGAGGCAGCCTTGGGCAGCGGCGCGCCGGCGATGCGGACCTGGTCGCCGGCGGTAATACCGTCCGGCGGCGTCGCGATGACCCGGTCGGTGGCGCTCAGGCCCGAGGCGATCTCGATGTCGCGGCCATGGTCGCGCGCGATGGTCACCGTCTTGAGCAGGACCCGGTCGTCGGGCCCGACGGTCGCGATCCGCGTCCCGCTCTGATC
>Ga0265314_10002455_pt1 | contig 18963 bp, 16 predicted proteins | sample 4126metaG_FD_203106 | JGI IMG/M metagenome (GOLD analysis project Ga0265314, IMG submission 203106) | Rhizosphere microbial communities from Carex aquatilis grown in University of Washington, Seatle, WA, United States - 4-1-26 metaG | ecosystem: Host-associated > Plants > Roots > Rhizosphere >... | reverse complement strand
ACAGCGCTCCGAACACAGTGATGTTCAATGGTGTCACAGGCACTTGTTTATTGGGTGATTCAAAACCATGTCCCAAATGCGGTTCGACAATCAAAACTCTTTGGGGTTTCGCACTAGTCCCAATTTTTCCAGCGGGGTCATTTAGAGTCCTCATAGTCAGTGAAAATACTTACATCACCCGCAGAATTTCAATCGATTGGAAGAATGTATTTTTAACGTATGTCATTGGTCTCGCGCTGGGTGGTCCAATATTGTTTTACATCATCTACAATGCTTGGAAATGACGCGCACTAGAACGTGATCGGCTCGCAGCACGGAAGAAATTGAAATCAAAAATGAGTAATCTCAGAATTTGTGCTTGGAGGAAAAATGAAATATCTTGCGATGTTGACAGCTTTAGCTTTCGCCCACTTTGACGCATGCGCACTTGACGTAAAAAAGGACATCGCCTACGGCGACCAGGAATTGCAGAAACTGGATGTATATTCTCCGCCGAATGCGAAGAATCTGCCGGTCGTTTTCTGGATTCATGGCGGCGGGTGGCAGGCGGGGGATAAGGCGGATGTGAAGCTGAAGCCGCAGGCTTTCGTCGACAAGGGCTTCGTTTTCGTTTCGATCAATTACCGGCTTTTGCCGAAAGTCGATATGGGGACGCTCACGCGCGATGTCGCGAAGGCGGCGCATTGGGTTCACGAGCATGTCGCCGAGTACGGCGGCGATCCGAACCGGATGTTCGTGATGGGGCATTCGGCGGGCGCGGAACTGGCGGCGCTGATCTGCACGGACGAAAAATATCTGAAAGAGGAGGGGCTTTCGTTCTCGATCCTTAAGGGCTGCATGCCGGTGGACGGCGACACGTACGATGTTCCGGCGATCATTGAAACGGCCGAGACGCGCCGCCGCGCGCATGGCTTTCCGGAGATCAAGAACGGGCATCGCGAAAAGTTCGGCAACGATCCGGAGAAGATCAAAGATTTCTCCGCCGTGTATCACATCGCGAAAGGGAAGGGGATTCCGCCGTTTCTGATTTTAAGCGTCGCCGATCATCCAGACACGAGCGCGCAGGCGCGGCGATTAACCAATGTGCTGAAAGAAGCGGAGATTCCCGTGCGCGCGTACAGCGCCAAGGACAGTCAGCACGACAAACTCAACGATGGTTTGGGCGCTCCTGATGACGGGCCGACGAAAGCGATGTGGGAGTTTGTCGACGAGGCGCTGAAAAAATAATTGAAAAAATTTAAGTGTCGTTGACGGAAGAAGTTGCATGAACTTGGCTCGAAAAAGAGGTTAAAATCGGCGCGGGAATTGTCTCAAAAATCGAGGAAGTGGATTTTAACTCATTGAAATCAAAGGGCTTGTGTGTTGCGCAATTCGAAACGCAATTTTTCTGCATTGTTACTCCTTTGCTGATATAGACTTAGTCTTTTTGCCGCGCAATTTAATTACCCTTAGTGTAGGCAGACGAGAAATGTACGTTCCACCCGCGTTCAAGATTGATGATTTGCCGCGCCTGCACGCGCTGATGCGCGCGCATAGTTTTGCGACGCTTGTGACCGGCGCGAACGAGACGCTTACCGCGACGCACATTCCGATTTTGCTTGATGCGTCGCGCGGCCCGTTCGGGACGCTTATTGGTCATGTGGCGAAGGCGAATCTGCATTGGGAAGCGTTGCCCGCGGCAACCGAAGCGCTCGTGATTTTTCAGGGACCGCACGCGTACATTTCGCCGTCGTGGTACACGACGCCCGTTGCGGTGCCGACATGGAATTATCTCGCGATCCATGCGTATGGCCGGCCGCGGCTGATCGACGACCCGCAGCGCGTGCGCGAAATTCTGATAGAGACCGTGAAAACGTACGAATCGGTATTCGAAAAGCCTTGGCAGGTTGAGATGGCTGGGGATTATGTCGAGAAGCTCGCGGCGCAGATCGTGGCGTTCGAGATCGAGCTCACACGCATCGAAGGCAAGGCCAAGCTGAACCAGAACCGCTCGCTCGCCGACCGGCAGAAGGTGATTGAGTCGCTCGAACGCAGCGGAAATCCCGGCGATCGAGACGTCGCGAAACTCATGCGCGAAACGCTGCCGGATAACGCAGCGCACTGAAATTCAGGAGTGACCCTGCTCTTCGACCGCTTCCAACTGCGGCTCGGACGCGATCACGATCGGTGCAATGACCACCGGCTGAGGAGACACGACGGCCGGCTGCGCTGCGGCGAGCGACGGAGCGCCGAGGGTGCTCGCGTAAACGCTGCGATAGACGCGGTAATTCGTGAACGCCATCATCGGGACCAGGAACGCGCCGAGAACCGGCACGGGCTGCAGTAATATGAGCACCAGGTTGAGCAGACGCACACCCCACTTCACCAGAAATCCCGTGCCGAACGTGATGTACTGGCGGAACGGCGCGACCATCTTGATGCGGTAATAAATAATTCCAGGAATGATTCCCACGATCGGAACCAGGCTCAGCGCCATGCAGACGCCGAGCGTTTTCGTCAGGCGCTGATCGATGTGCGCGAGGTACGCGTCGCGCTCGGTGGATGTCTCCATCAGATTGTGTCCGCAGCCTGAACAGATCTGGCGCGAGGCGCGGTCGGGGAAGCGCGTGGCGCAGACCGGGCAGCGCTTCTTCGCGATCAGGTCGAGTGAATGCAATTGGCGGTTCGGCGCGGGGGAATTGGACGGCATGCCTAGAAATCCGACGGCGAATGGCTGCGCGGTTTCTTTTCTGCAGGACGGGCAGGCCAGCGCCATCGAGTACAGCGGCTTGCCGCAGCCCGTGCACGGGAGCTTGCTCTTGTCTTCGCGGTATTCCAGGTAGCGTTGCATGCCGTACAGAAATCCGGTGATCGCGAGCACCACGGCGAGCATAAAAATCGGGAAGAGCACAATCAGCACCAGGCCGAACATGCTCCACAAGTCCTCGAACCAACTGACCAGTCGCTGCAGATGCATGTCGTCGTGCGGATCGGCGTGGTGCAGGATGCTCATGACGCCCGAACGCAGCGAGGTGATGTAAAACACCGCGCCAGCAATCGCGGCCGAAAGGCCGAGGTCGGTCATCGTGGGCGCGTGGCCCTGGATTTCGTTGACGAGTCCCTGGTCAGAGGCGCTCAGCACGCCGGCGGTAGTGAGAAAGGCCATCGCCGATTTCAGGAACGGGTCGATCTCGTGCAGAAATTCGCGCACGTCGGAACTTTTTGTCGATGCGATTTCGAGCACCGAAAGAATCCCGAGAATCACGAGCGCCGCATCGGATGTGAACCACGTGGGCGTGGAGCTGACTCCGAGCAGAATACCGGCGTTCTGAAGCATCGGAATGTGCGGTCCGACGCGGAGCAGCACCGCCGTCAGGAATGCCGGAATAAACGCGCGCGAAGGAAAAATGCCGATGTTTCCGACGCTGTGAATTAAAGCTGTGAGTGTCATGCGCAACGGCCCTCAGCACAAAACGCCATGATAATGACGCGCGTAGCGATTATCCATTCAATAGGAGTTGGAAGAGGCGGACACGTGGTGGCCGGAACAAAACTGCGTAATGCAATTCACTTCCGCGTGGCGGACCAGTCCGATTCGAGATCGCCGAGCGGCACTGTTTTTTCGCTGAAGCCGCCGTCGGGCAGCAGCACTTTCAGCTTCACCACTTCGCCCGATTTGTGCGCGCGCAGAATCGCGACGCCTTCATCGCGCAGGCGCACGGGCTTGTCGTCGATCGCGACGACCAGGTCGCCGTCCTTCAATCCCGAACGCATTGCCGGGCCGTCCTTTTTCATCGCGCGCAGCGCGAGGCCCTCGGTCTTTGGCGGAAAAGTGTGCGTGTACTCCTTTTTCTCTTCCCAGAATTCCTCAAACGCGCTGCCGAGGGTCGGTGTCGCGGGCGTCTGCTTCGCTTTCACAAGCGCGCGGATGGGTTCGACCGGCACCATGAACCCGATGCCTGCGGACGATGCTCCGTCGCGCATCAGGCCGGAATTCAGCCCGATCACTTCGCCGCGCGCATTGACCCACGGCCCGCCTGAACTTCCCGGCGGACCCGAACCCGACAGATGCATCACGCGCACGTAATCGCCCGAGAACGCCATGAATTCAAACGTGGCGCTCTCACGTCCGACGATTGCGCTGAGCAGAATCGCGTGGCGGAAGACCGGGCTGCCGAGCAGAAACACCTGCGCCGCCGCGGCCGGAACTTTTTCCGCGAAACCCAGCGCGGGGTAGCCGCCGTCGCGCGCGGGAAGTTTCAGCACCGCGGTGTCGTTGCCGCGATCGATTGCGATCACGACTGCTTCGACGCGCCCCACCGCCGGCGACATCACTTCGACGCGCTTGCCGGGCGTATTAACCACGTGCGAGGCCGTCACCACGATGCCGTCGGTTTCCGCGATCCAGCCCGAACCGTCGAGGTGGTCTTCGACGAGGATTTCGACGAACGATTTTTTCAGGCGCGCGTACGCTTCGGCCGGCAGATCGTCGGCGGCGGTGAGAAAAGTTTGAGAGAAGAAAAGCGCGATAGACAGAGTGAGCAATAAGGGTCGTGCGCGGCGTTCGGTCTTCATCCATTCATCTTTCTAAAGCGCGAACTATTCGACCACTGACCAGCTCTTATCGGGATTGAATTCTTTCGTCTGGCGCACCAGTTCATTCGTTTGCGGGCCGAGATCCTTCTTCCAGATCACGCCGGCAATGCTCGCCAGAAACGTCGCGTTGCCTGTGCGACCATATTCGGCCGGGTACGCGACCAGAGCGTAGCCGAGCGTCATGTTGGACTTGTCGTTCTCAGTGACGATGTAACTTTTCTGGCCGCCGAACGCGTTGGCGCCCTGCGCGGTGAGAACCTTGAAGCGGTAGCCCGCCTTCGCCGGCGCGCCCGGAGCGGGCTCGCCTTCAGCATCGGCGAACGCCTGGTCGATCAGGCGGATATCGCCCGCGCCGGCCTTGGTTTCGAACAGGCTGAAATCGCCTTTCAGTTTCTGCGCGTATTCGAGAACTTTGTCGTCGTCCCAATCCTTGCGGTGATAGCGTTCCTGAGCTTCCAGGTAGGTTTTGCAACTGGCGACCGCGCTGGCTTCGTTCGCGGGAATCGACGCCTTCTGTTGCGCGGGCGCGGGGACTGGAATTGCGGGTGGAGTCGCCTGTGGCGTGGACGGGTTTGACGTCGGCGCTGGAAGCGAGGGCGGCGTTGTTTTCAGCGGCGCCGGGCTGACGTTTCTCACCGAAGGCATTTCTGTCTTGCTATCGGGCGAAGGCGGCCGTCGCCGGGCGTCTTCTTCTCGCACGCGCCGCGCGCGCTCTTCTTCGCGAATGACGCGCTCAGCTTCTTCGATCGACGCGCCTTTGCCGAGCAGGTACTTGATCTTGTGAGTGGGAATGGTGACCGCGCCGAGATTGTTGTTCTCGATCAGCACGGCGTTCGACCATTCCAGAAGGATGCGGCCTTCGACCACGACGTTGTCCTTCAGGACAACCGCTTCGGCGCGGACGGCCGCAACAGGCACCACCGCGCACAGCACCAATAGAGCTAGAGCGAACCTGATTTTCATGAAATCCCCGCCTCGCGAATCCTTGAAACAACCGAATTACTTTACCGCCTGGCACCCCCAGCGGCAAGCCGACTCCGCCATTCGCCACCGGCTATTTAACACGCCAGACGGATAAAGGTCATACATCATTCTTTTGGATTCCGTTAAGTCCGGCAGGCGGTCGTTGCAAAGCGGGCTCTTTCGTAGAAAATGCACTGGGCTCCGAGTTCAACATGCATCCACACGTAAAAAAGGAGACGCCTGATGAAATGCTGGTTCTGTGACAACGATGCCCGAGGCAACTGCAAGGCCTGCGGCCGCGCACTGTGCCGGACACACGCACACATCCATGATGTTTTCACACAAACGAAAACCGACACGTCCACCGGGTACACCAGTTACTACCAGGTTTACGGCGCGCTGAAGTGCGGCGATTGCCGGCTGGATTGGACCTATCAGACACCCGGCGGCGGAACGCAAAAGTAAGTTTCGGGTTTCGAGTTCTGTTGAAACCGCAAAACTCGAAACCCGGAACCTGAAACTCGAAACTCAATTTGGAAAGGAAAAAATGTTCATCCACACCGTTTACTTCTGGCTGAAAGAAGGCACTCCCGAACCTGCAAAGGAGCAGCTCATCGCCGATTGCAAAAAGTACCTCGGCGACATCCCCACCGTGAAACATCTATGGACGGGCCGGCCGGCGATGACGCCGCGCGAGGTGGTTGACAATTCCTACGGTGTGGGCTTGACGGTGGTGCTCGAAGACAGCGCCGGCCACGATGTCTACCAGGAACATCCGCTGCACAAGGAATTCATCGTTCGCAACAAAGAGTACTGGAAGCGCGTGCAGGTTTACGACTTCAAGCATTGACGTTTATGGGGAGTGGGCGTCTCGCCCGCTGGGGTCTTTGGACATCCCTTTGCAAATTGAACGACCTTGCGGCCAGGACGCCCGCTCCCCATAAACTGATTATTTTCCGAACAGTCCTGCTTCCAGCGCGGGCATGATTACGGTTTCGCAGCCTTTGGCGTTGGGATGGATGCCGTCGGGGACCAGTGCGAGATAATCGGTTTTGCCCTTTTCCAGAATCGGTTTCCAATTCACTTCGTTATCGATCAGGCGCAGCTTGCGGGCTTTCGCGACGTCGCGGTACATCTGGTAATACTTCTCGATCTCCGGCCGCTTCTCCAGATGCTCGTTGATCGGCGGATCCATCGTCATCAGGATGATTTCGCAATTCGCATTCTGCTTCAGGATCGCGTCGAGCATGGTCTCAAGATTTTTCTGCGCATCGGCGACACTGGTTTTGTATTGCAGGAACGCGTCGTTGATCGCCCATTCCATGATCACCGTATCGGGATTCTTTTTCAGCACGCGTTCGTCGAGATGATCGAGACCCCACTTTGACCACATGCCGCCCTGGCCGCTGTTGGTGACGGTCGCGAGTCCGGGGAATTTTTTATTGAGCAGCTCGCGCAATTGCCCGACCCAGGCCCCGCCCGCCGTCAGGCTCGTTCCGTAGGTAACGATGTGCTGCTTCTTGCCGGCTTCGAGATTTTTGATGGTGAGCGTGGGTTCGGCGGAGAACGTTGATGTTACAAAAAGAAAGAGGAGCAAAACCGTTCGAAAATTTAGCATTGTGCTCCAGCCTCGATTAAACCGATGGCTCATCCGCATGCCCAGCCGAAGGCCACACTTCGATTACATGGACAGTAGGTAACATGCCCGCATCCTACATCACCAAACATATATGGAAGATTGTCTTCGGAATCGATCTGAAAAATAAAAATCATCCGCTGATTGCATTGCGGACAAATGGGATATTCGAGTCCCTGAACCCATGCGGGCCAACCCAGCAATTTGTCGCCTGGCTTCGGAGCGTATTGATCAGAAAAAGGCTCGAAATCGTCCCAATCAAAGTTGATTCCGAGCGATTTGATTTCTTCGCTATTTGGGAAATCATCAAATTGCTGCCACTTTGAAATTAGTTTTGAAGGATACGCGTTTTGCATCGCGGCCTGCTTGGCACGGCCTTGCGCATTTACAACTCTTCCGAGCACGCTCTTGGCAAATGGAAACCATGCATCGCAATATTGCTCACACTCAGTTTTTTGATTCACACAGTAGAACAGCTGCAAGACGCCTTCGCCGAAGGGCTTATTTGACTCTTCGGGCAGATCCGATGAATTTAATTGTATGAATAGCTGCAATGGTTCATTGCAGTGTTTACATTTCGGCCATTCTTCGTTCTCAGCAAGCCACGGCGTCCCCGAAAATTTAGAGGCCGCGGCGTCGCCATCTCCATCTAAGGTGACCGGCTTCCAGCTGGGTCTAACAAACTTCTTAATTTCTTGTTCCAGTTCAATGCCGCTAATGCCTGGTTTTTCTCCTGGTTGTTCAGGAGATCCGAAAAGCTTGTCAAACAAACCCATGTTTAGGAATCTCGACGATGCGCTTGCAGTTAAGCATCCTCAGTTTATCAGTCCCAACATCATGCGAGTCAATTGTATCTTTAGACTGAGTTCGTGCGCCGGTTCGTCCTGCAGGAAGCGCTCCTGCTCGAGATTCGCTCCGCCCGCGGCGACCGTTGCGTGGTTGATGCGCAGCGCTTGTGGCGCGAACTTCAGAACGTCCGCGACGAGCAGTTTGAAATTGCCGCGCGTGTTCGGCATGCGCCGCGAACCGAGGTAATCGTATTTGAACGCGCGCTGCCGGATGCGCAGGCGCAGTGGCGGCTCAAAGGTGAAGACTTCCAGCCACACTTCCGGCGCTGCTTTGGCGGGCGCATTTTTTTCGATCAGTGACGGATCGCCATAGAACGGATCGCTCTCCTCGTCGAGTGCCCCGCGCGCGACGCGAATTCCGGTCGTCGCCAGACGCGGACCCAGGAGTCCTCCGGCCGCGAGCCCCAACGCGGTGATTCCGACCGCCGTGATCAGCGCGCCGGCGACGGGACTGGTGCCCGAAACGTTTTCGTCCAGCGGCATGTCCGGAATGTTGTGCGGCTCGCGCGGCAGTGCCGGACAACCGCCGCCGGGCTTCACGTATGCCGCGTTGACAATGCGAATCGATTCCCACGGCAGCGTCTGCAACGTGCCGTGCGCGCTGACTTGCACATGAAATCCAAATTCGTCCAGCATGCCGCTGTTAGTGGAGTACGCGTCGGGAACCTCGGCGATCTGCGAGACCGGAATCGCCAGCGCGCCGAGTTTCGTGGCTTCGAGCGCCGCCGCGAGCGTCGCCGCTTTTTCTTCACTGAGCGGGATGGGCAGCAGCCCGTGGCCGAAGCGGCACGCTTTGGTCGCGTCGGCCCGGCCCAGTCCGACGCCGGATTTTAAAACGATGTCCGCCGCGCGCGACCAGTCTTTCGGCGGGCCTTCCTTAAAGAGGATGTAGAAAGCTTCCGCCATACGGGCCTGCTCTCTTTCGATTTCGCCTGGAGCTCAACTTGCAGTGTGCCGGCTGTCCTGAAATAGAAGTACAAAATATCGTCTGAAAAATCGCAGCGAAGTCAACCGGCCAATCCATGCCGCTTGCTGCAAAACACATTTGTGGCGTGAAAGTCGGGCCGCACATCCGAGGCCGGAATTTTTCGCCCAATCGATCCTCGATTCAATTCAAAAATTGAGTACCCGAAGTCTTCGATCGCCGCGCACAGTTCGCGGCTGTTTTTTCCGGCGCCTTTCAGATCGTCCGGCGAAATTTCCATGAAGAGATCGGGTGCCTGCGCCGCGGCGAACACGCCGCGCCCGCCTTCGAGCAAAAACGACTCCGCGCCCTGAATGTCGATTTTCATCACATCGATGCGCGAGATCGCGTGCGCTTTGACAAAATCGTCAAGTGTCTGCGTTTCGATTTCAATCGTTGCCGACGCGGCCGCGTGATCGGGATTCACAATCGACGCGAGTCCCTGGTTGTCCGCGTTCGCGTCGCCGGCCGAAATGTTGCATTTCCCGTTCTGATTCGAAAGCGCGAGTTCAAACGCGTGCGCATTCTTCGCGGTGTTGCGTTCAATGTGCTGCTGCAGGCGCTGAAACACGGCCGGCACGGGATCGAACGCGTATACCGCGCCGTTTGCCCCGGCGCGCGCCGCCATATGGAGTGTCATTTCGCCGAGATTCGCGCCGACATCGAAACAAACCATTCCGGGTTGAACCAACCGTTCAATCGCCAGGTGCAGGTTTTCGTCGTAGCAGCCGAAGTTCAGAATATTGCGATCGATGTGGAAGTGCGGCGAGAGCAGCAGCTCCGCGCCCCAGCGGTTGCGCGACCACGCATATTCCGCCCGCGGAAAGGCGCGCCGGCCGAGCACATCGTAAAGCGAGCGCGGCCGTACACCGCCAAAGGGCCGGCCCACCGCGCAGAGCGCCTGATAAAGCGCGCGATACAGGAATGGCATGCAATCCATTTTAACCGGAGGCGCGCCGCTTCGCGTTGTTGGAAAAAAAGCGTGCGGCGGTTACGCTCTGCTCCAACTTAATCCCCAACGGAGAATCCTCGCATGAACCAGGTCCGTGTTGCGTTTGCCATTGTTCTGACGTGTGTCGCAGGGACTTCATGTGCCGCCGATGAGATCAAGCTCATCCAGGGCGAGGGACTGGATGGCTGGAAAAAACCGGCCGGCAAATGGATGAACGTCGGCGAGGTTTCCAAATCCACTGAGAACGAAAAGCTGCTCAGCACGAAGCCGGGCGCCGGAATTATCGTCAACGGTGCCGACGGCAGGACGCCCAATCTCGTGAGCGAAGCTGAATTCGGCGACGTTGAACTGCATGCCGAATGGATGGTTCCCAAAGGATCAAATTCGGGCGTGTATTTCATGGGCCGCTACGAAGTTCAGGTTTTCGACAGCTTTGGCGTCAAGGAGCCGCATTACAGCGATGCCGGTGGAATTTATCAGCGCTGGGATCCGAAGCGCGGCGCGGGCAAAGAAGGTTACGAGGGCCACGCTCCGAAAGTGAACGCGTCCAAGGCGCCTGGCGAATGGCAGACGTACGACGTGATTTTCCGTGCGCCGCGCTTCGATGCCGACGGAAAGAAAACCGAGAACGCGAAATTCATCAAGGTTGTTCACAACGGCGAACTCGTCCACGAAAACGTCGAAGTTACCGGCCCAACGCGCTCAGGAATGTGGGAATTTGAACCCGAGAAACCGGCCGGGCCGCTCATGCTTCAGGGTGACCACGGCCCCGTGGCCTTCCGCAACATCACCATCAAAAAAGTGGATCTGTCGAAGTAAGTTTGGGCAGAGACGGAAGCGCGTTTTTTTCTGAAAACAGATACATCGTTGCGGCTCGACAGGCACAAATAGATGGATTAGCTGCAACATTATTCGCAAATCGCTCCTCGCGAGGAACCTGAAATGCCTGATTTTCCGAAACCGTTGCGACTGCTCGGATCCGTCTGTCTTATTTTCTTATGCAGTTCCACTTTTGGTGCATCGACGATCCGTGAGATTACGGGCGCCAACGCAGCCGCGATCCAGGCTACGGTCGATGCGTTTCGAAACGACCTTGGCGGCGTCGATAACGGCTCGTCCGCGGCGTCGTTTGTCACCGGGCGTCGCGAAATCAACTGGGACGGCGTGCCCGATAACACGGCGGCTCCCGCGATGCTGCCGGGCAATTTCTTTAATGCGAATTCCACGCGCGGCGCGCTGCTCACCACGCCTGGAACGGCGCTGCAGGTCAGCGCCAAAACCGGCAATCCGACTGGAACTCCTCTGCGCTTCGGAAATCTCAACGCCACGTATTCGGCGGCGTTCGGAACGTTTTCAACCGAACGGCTGTTCACCGCGGTCGGCAGCAATATGGTCGACGTCACTTTTTTCATTCCCGGCACGAACACGCCCGCGACCGTCTCCGGGTTCGGCGCGGTTTTTACGGATGTCGACATCACCGGCTCGACCAATATCCAGTATTTCGACGCCGCCGGCGCGCTGCTGCTTTCACGCGATGTGCTGAACTCGGCGGGCAGCGCGACGCTCTCCTTTCTTGGCGTTTCGTTTTCTGTCGAACGCGTCGCTCGTGTGAGGATCATGGCCGGCAATGCGACGATGGGCGCCGCGGACGGCGGGGCGACAGACATTGTCGCCATGGACGATTTCATCTACGGCGAACCGCAGCGCGCGGCGGTGGACATCTTCGCGTTGACTTCGACAAGCACACTCGCCCGCTTCAGCAGTGCTTCGCCCGGCACCATCATCAGCACCGTGAACATCAACGGCTTGGTCGCCGGAGACACGCTGCAGGCGATTGATTTCCGTCCTGCGAACGGACAACTTTACGGGCTGGGAATTAACGGAGCGAACGGCCGCATTTATACGATCAACACAACGACGGGCGCCGCAACGCAGGTCGGCGGGGCGGCCTTCAGCACCACGCTGACGGGAACAGTTTTCGGAATGGATTTCAATCCCGTGACGGACCGAATTCGCGTGGTCGGCAACGCAGGCGAGAATCTGCGCGTCAATCCTACAAACGGGACTTTGACCGGCAACGATACCAGCCTTGCTTATGCCGGAGGCGATCCGAATTTTGGCGTGGTGGCGAATGTCATCGCCGATGCTCATGACCGGAATTTTGCCACGACGTTCAGCACCACCACGTTCGCCATCGATGCCAGCCTCGACATCCTGGTGATGATCGGCAGTGTCAATGGAGCAACGTCTCCGAATACGGGACTGCTCACAACGGTCGGCTCGCTAGGTGTGGATACGAGCAACGCTGCGGGACTCGATTTCGCGCCCAACGGCGCGGCGTACGCAAACCTGACGGTCGGCGGCGTATCCGGGCTTTACCAGATCCAAACCACGACCGGCGCGGCGACGTTCCTCGGGCAGATCGGCAGCGGCCTGACGATCACCGACATCGCGGTCGCGCCGGCGGGACTCGTGCAGTTCTCATTGCCGTCCTACACAGTGGCTGAAAATGCCGGCAGCGCGACGATCACGGTCACACGCACCGGCGGAACCTTCGGAATCGTGACGGTCGATTACACGGCGATCGACGGCTCCGCCGCCGGCGGTGCGGATTTTGCCGCGACCTCGGGGACGCTGACGTTTGCCGAAGGCGACACTTCGAAAACGTTCACCGTGCCGATCATCGACGATACATTCGTCGAAGGCAACGAAACGCTGCGGCTCGTCCTGAGCAAACCCACGGGCAATGTCGCGCTGGGCAACGTGCCGGCGGCGACGCTGATTATTGCCGACGACGACGACGGTCCGCGCACCGTCTACGCGATCACAAATCCGGGCAACAATCTCCTTCGCATCAACGCCGACACGCCGGGAACGAACGATCTCAGCCTCGCCGTCACCGGCTTGAAGCCCGGCGAAGTTCTCGTGGGCATCGAATTCCGACCGGCCGACGGAAAACTTTACGCGGTCGGCAGCACGCTCGGCGTCGGGCGCCTCTACACGCTCGATACGGCCACGGCCGCCGCAACGCAAGTGGGCTCGGCCACGTTCACGCTGACAGGCGTGGACTTCGGCGTTGATTTTGACCCGCAGGCTGATCTGCTTCGTGTGGTTAGCGATCAGAGGCAGAATATTCTGGTCGATCCGGCGACTGCGGCCGTGACCGCGCAGAGTTCGCTGAACTATGCAACCGGCGATGCGAACCAGGGAGCCAATCCCGTCGTCACCGCCATCGCTTACGACAACAGTTTCGCCGCGAGTTCCTCACCAACGCTGTTCGGCATCGACACCCAGGTGGATTCTCTCATCCGCGCCAGTTCACCGGTTTTCTCGGACGGCCTGATCAACACGGTTGGCGCGCTCGGCACTTTTTCGAGCAATGTTTCCGGCTTCGATATCGCGGCGGACGGAACGGCGTACGCCAGCCTGAGCGTCTTCGTCAACGGCGTACTGACTTCACAGCTTTTTGCGGTGAACGTCACGACCGGAACGGTGACGCTGATCGGCACATTCAACGCGGCCGGCGGCACCATCCAGGACATTGCGATCGCGCCGCGGCCCGGGCAGTTTCAATTCGCGACGACGTCGGCCACGGTGAAGGAAACAGACGGAACCGTTTCGTTCATCATCACACGCAGCGGCGGACTCGACGGCCCGGTGACCGTGAACTACGCCACGTCCGACGGCAGCGCGACCGGCGATGTCGATTACACGGTCGTCAACGGCAGCGTGACCTTCGGCAATCTCGAATTCTCGAAGTCCATTTCCATTCCGATTTTGAACAACGTCGCGGCCGAAGCCGACGAGGCGTTCTCCATTATCCTGACCGGAGCATCGCACGGCGCGACGATCGGTGCGGCGAACACGGCGACCGTGACGATCCAGACCGCGCCGACGATTGTCAGTCCGCTGGCTTTGCACGCGCCGGTAAACACCGCGTTCAGCTACACCATTGTCGCGCTCGGCACCGCGCCGATTGCATTCAATGCGTCGAATCTTCCGCCGGGACTCACGTTTTCAGCCGGAGTCATTTCCGGCACACCGACCGACATCGCCAGCTTCAGCGTCACGATTTCAGCGAGCAACGCACTGGGCGCCGACACGCAGACGCTGGTGCTGACATTCGATCCCCTCGCGGTGCCCGGCAATGGCACGAATTCTTCGGTCGACGCCGACGGCGACGGTTTTTCAGACGAAGTTGAAACGGCGCTGGGCTCGTCACCGCTCAGTTCAGTCTCGACGCCGTTCAAAAATAACGCGCCGGCGAGTGAAATACTGCCGCTACTCGATCTGAAACTGGGCATCAAACTGAGTTTCTCCAAGCCCAACACCGACAGTATCTCTGTTTCCGGAACGCTTCCGGTTTCAAAAGGACTGATCGTCGCCGGACAGAAAATCCTGGTCGATGTGGGCGGCGTGACCAAGGTGTTTACGCTCGACGCCAAGGGCGCGACGCCCAAGGGCAACGACACGTTTAAAATGAGCGTGAAGGCGAGCAAAGTCAGCGGTGTTTTTCCGCAGACGGCGAAGTACAGCGCCAAATTCTCGAAGGGCAGTTTCGCCGCATTGCTGAGCGACGAAGGCCTGGCCAACGCAACCGTGAAATCCGCGCCGGCAACGATTCCAGTTACGATCGTGTTCAACGAGAACGAACTGCGCTCGGATGTGCCGGTGCTTTATTCCGCCAAAGCCGGATCGTCGGGCTCGGTCAAAATGGTAAAGTAAGAGTCGCCGTTTGTATCGCGAACGTCGGCCGTAGCCTGGCGCGCCGTCCGTACGCCTACTGTCCGCCGCCGGCTTTCAATTCATACGCTTGCGCTTCGGCGCTGAGTCCGCGTTCGGCGCAGAACGCGCCGAACGTTTTGTTCTCGTCGGGCGTCACGGGCTTGGGCAGGAAGAGCATGTACAATTCGTACTGATCTTTCGGCGGCAAATCGCTCAGGCGCTTGGTCATTCCTGGTCCGGCCGCACCGATGGCGTCCAGATTCACGGTTTCGCCCGAGACGCGCGAAACCTTCCACTTGAAGTTCTCCATCTTCGGAATCGTCAGGAACGGAGCATTCACCGCGCCGGCCTTCAACTTCTCGTTGGCCGCGGTGAGGAATTTATCGTGCAGATCTTTCTGACGGCGCAGCGCGTCGTCGCGGCCCTTGATCATGTCGTCCCACTTCTGAATGCCGCCGACCTGCTTTTTCAATCCGCGCAACACATTCAGCGCTTCGAGATAATCGAATTTCTTCGCCTTGTCGCTGGCCTTGGTCAGTTCGTCCGTCGCGAGCTGGTCGGCGCGGTCGCTCAGGCTCTGCTTCGCCTTGTCGACGTCCGCGGCCGTCGCCGCATCTTTCACATTGGTCGTGTAGCGGTTCCACTCGGCCATCGCGCCGGGAATATCCAGAGTCGCAACGGCAGTCTCGACTTCCTTGTACTTCGCAGCGGCTTCCGCGTTGAGTTTCTCGAGCGCCGCCTGCGCGTCGGCTTTCTGCGCGGCGTTGGCGAATTTGTCAACGAAGCCCTGCAGCGCCGCGCGTGCGGCGTCGAAATCGGTTTTCTGCCTCGCGGCCGTCGCAGTATCGATGGCCGAGCGGTACGCGGTGTCGATATTGCGTGCGTTTTCGGCGTCGAGGCGCTGTTGCAGGCTGGCGATGCTGGCTTTGGCGCTGTCCTCGATGTCCTTGTAATTTTTCGCAGCGTTCAACGCGTCGGTGAATTTCTTGATCGCCTCATCGAGCTTCGTCGGGTTCTCCGCTTCAAATCCCCTGGCCGTTGCGAGCAGATTTTCGGCGCGCTTCTTCTCGGCCTCGCGGCCGGCGCTCGAATATTCTTCGAGACGTTTCGCCGCCTCTTCGGCCGAAGGCGACGTCGGGTACTTGCTTCGAATTTCCTCGAGATTGCGGGTGTATTCGGACGGATCGTTTGCCTTTTGCGCGGCGATTGCCGCATCGAGCAGCCGCTTGGCCTCGGCGTGGCTCCGGTTCACGGCCGGATCGGTGGACGCAGTCGGTCCGGTTCCCGGCTGGGTTCCCTGCCCGGATCCGACTTTGCCCTTGTCCGGCACAAAAATCACAATCGCGCCAACGACCAGAATGAAAACAACAACGAGCGCAGCCGCCAGGATCGGCGTGGAGACTTTTTTCTGCGCGCCGGTTTCGGCTTCGTCTTCATCCGGCTCCTCGTCTTCTTTTTCCTTGCCGCTGTCCTTCTTCTTTTTCTTCGCGTCCTTGTCTTCGGCTTTTTCGCCTCCGCCGACGGCGCGCAGAATTGTCGATTCGCCGGCTTCAATGCGGTCGATGCCGGCCACGTTTCCGCGCTGGATGCGTTCGATGTCCGCGATCAGCTTGCCCATGTCGGCATAGCGTTTCTCCGGTAGTTTCGCCATCATGCGTTCGATGATGAAACAGACCGGGTCGGGCACTTTCGGGTTTAATTCCTGGATCGGAGGAAGCGACTGCTGGATGTGCGCTTTCAAAATTTCGTGCGCAGTGCTGCCCGCGAAGGGCGGCGTCCCGGTCAGCATGTGATAAAACGTTGCGCCGAGCGAATAAATGTCCACGCGGTGGTCGATGGACTTGCCCAGCGCCTGTTCGGGTGCCATGTAATGCGGCGTGCCCATCACGCGGCGCGCTTCCTTCGCCGACTGCGCGCCTTCCTCGAACGTTTTTGCGATGCCGAGGTCCGCGATCTTCACGATGCTTTCTTTCGTCAGCATGATGTTGTCGGGCTTCACGTCGCGATGCACGATCTTGTTCTCGTGCGCGAACTCCAGCGCCTTGGCCGCCTGCAGCACGATGTCGAGCGCGCGATTGACTTCGAGTTTCTTCTCGGCCTTCAGCGTTTCTTTCACCGACGGGCCGTCTATGTATTCCATCGAGAAATAATGCCGCCCGTTGGCGCGCGAAATGTCATGAACATGGATCACGTTTGGATGGTTCAGTTTTCCCGCCGCGCGCGCTTCGCGGATGAAGCGGTCGACGAATTCGCTGTTGGCCGAATAACGCTCGTTCAGGATTTTCAGCGCCACAACGCGGTCCATCGAGAGCTGCTGGGCCTTGTACACCATGCCCATGCCGCCCTGGCCAATGCGATCCATGATCTTGTAGCCGGGGATGTCGATATTGGCCGGCTCGGCCTTCTCGTCGATCAGCTCGATCTCAGTGTCGCCGATCTTGATGCGATCGCCGAACTTCATCAGCGTGCCGGCTTCTTCTTTCGACGCGGGCCGGCCGTTCAACAGCGTGCCGTTACGCGAGAGGTCCCGCAGGTAGTATTCGCTGTCTTTCAGAGTGATGACGGCGTGCTCGCGCGACGCCTTTGAATCGGCAACGGGGATTTCGCAGGCTGAGCGGCGCCCGAGGACGAAGCGCGCCCCTTTCAGCGTGAATTCTTCACCGGTATGGCGACCGGTCTTGACGACAACTTTGGCCACACGATTCTCCGCGGTGTCGAATTACCCCAGTTCCCTCATTATTCTAGAGGCGAGCCGAGGCGTCAACGATACAACCGTTTACGAAGAGAATTATGGAACTGCCGCGCGGATTACGTCTGCTGCAGCTTGTTCGCCACTTCGATGTCGCGGAAATCGTTGCTCTTCAGGAAGCGCACCAGCGCCTGCGAGGCGCGCGAGGCGACGTGGTCCGAGTTTTTGCTGCCGTAAACCCAGAAACTCGTCAGGCGCGGAGTCATCTTGCCGACGACGGCCATCGTCTGCAGCTTCGATGGATCGGGCGCGAGCGTATCCATCAGTCCGCTTTTTCCCGCAAACATGCCGCGTCGCAGAAACAGCGCCGGCGTGTCCTGCATCAGCGGATCGAGATTGGCCAGAATTTCCTTTGCACCAAACGTGTTGATCACAAAGATCGCGGGCGAGCGGCCTGTCTGATGGATCGCGGCGAGGACAGCCTTGGCCTCATCGAGGGTTGCTGCGAACGGAAGCGGCCGGATGTTCTGCTGGAACAGAAGCGTGCTGATCTTGGTGCAGAGCGCGACGTCCTTTTCCTTCTTCGCTTCTTCCACTTCGATGAAAAACGGAATCCCGTCCATGTTGTCGCTTCCTGTTGGTTCGCTTATTTGCCGCCGCCTGTCGTGCACTTCAAAATGAAATCCACGATTGGAGCGGGATCTTTCAAGCTGTGCGGATGATGGCCGACGCCCGGTTTCACAATCAGCTCCATCTTTCCGCCCAGTTTTTCGTAACGCTCTTTCAGGATCGCTGTATTCTCCGCCACGGGTACTACATCATCGGCGTCTCCGACCACGTGGATCAGCGGAACTTTCGCGTCGGCCAGCGGCTTCAGGTTGTCGATCGGGTTCTTGTCGTACGCCAGCGCCGCCGCTTCGTTCTCAAACTTGTAGGATTTCAAAATCACCTGCCACGCGCCCGCATCGCCTTTGCTCTTTCCCTTCCCTCCCGGCCAGCTTTTAAAATCGCAGACCGGAGCGTCGCCATAAATGCAGGCGACCTTCTCCGGATTAGCCTCTCCCCAATTGTAACTGACCAGTCCGCCGCGGCTGAGTCCTTCGATCACCACCTTTTTTCCGAATCCGTACTTCTCTGTCAGCTCTTTGTAGAACGCGTTCCAGTTTCCAACCGTCGTCGGGCTTCCGTACATGTCCGACGCTTCCATGTAAACGACGTGGAAACCCTTGTTGAGCAGCGCCACGTCGACCTGCGGCTCGTGATCCCAAAAAAGTGCGCGCCAGATCCAGGGCTTTCCGGCCGCCGCTTCTTTAGGACGCACCACCCAGACCGGCCTTTGATCCACGGTAAAATCGTAGCGCTCAAAACCGCGGTAGTCCGATTTCTTGCCGGGGAAGGGCGCGTCGCCGTCGGCGGCTTCACAATAAGGAGCGGCGTTCAATGCCAAAACTGCCAGCAGAAACAATCCTGTAATTTGCGTCACCGATTTCATTCTAACGTCTCCTTGAGCAAGGCACGTGCAGTGAATGTGATTCTTGAGAATATTTTCGTCGATTTGCACCCCATGGCAAATTGTTAATCGTTATATGCCAGTGGATTGCACTTGGACCG
>Ga0265314_10002451_pt1 | contig 18978 bp, 16 predicted proteins | sample 4126metaG_FD_203106 | JGI IMG/M metagenome (GOLD analysis project Ga0265314, IMG submission 203106) | Rhizosphere microbial communities from Carex aquatilis grown in University of Washington, Seatle, WA, United States - 4-1-26 metaG | ecosystem: Host-associated > Plants > Roots > Rhizosphere >... | reverse complement strand
CATGCAGATATTCCGGATTCAGACCGACCATCTCGGGATGCGTCAGCAATCCGGAGGCGATGAACCCGAGCATCGCGTCGCTGGTGGGCAGAAGAATCTCCGCTTGCGGCTCGAACGGCTTCGCTTCGAGACAATGCTTCAGGGTTTGGCGATCGTTCTTCTGCGCGACCTCGATATCGCGATCGCAGGCGGCGTTCAGCGCCTCGGCATACCAGCGGAGCGTTTGGGTTTCGTCGATCGCGCCTTGCACGTAGTAGCCCAGCGATCCAGGCCAATACACGGCGAAGCTCGCGCCCAGCTCGTGGCCGATGTCGACGGTGTTGCGCACGCGGAACTTGGCGTACTCGCGAACCTGCGGCGCCTCGGCAGCGGGACTGGCGGCCCACACCGCGTGGTTAAAAGTCTCGGCGGTGATCATCGAGCACTTGACGCCGTTCTCGCGGAGAGCGTTCTGGATCTCGGCGACGATTTCACTCTGGCGATCTGTGCCCATGGCGTCGGTCGGGATCACGTCGGTGTCGTGAGTGGTCCAGTATCCGATACCGATCTCGGCGAACTTCCGGATGATTTCGCGGAAGTGGATTTCGGGACGCGTCGGCGCGTGAAAGAGAGCTTGGCCCTGATAGGCGGCCGCCCATTGAGGTCCGGAGATGAAATATTTTCGGCGAGTCTCGGGACTGTAGGCCCCTCCGCACGCTTTCACTAAGCGCGAAACAAGAGCTTGCTGCTGGTTTTCGGGAATGGGATTCATTGAGATGTCCAGTTTTGAAAATTCGTACGGAACAAACGCTGTACATCGCGCTCGATATCGGCACGCGTGACCGCGCGACCGTCTTCCGCGAGCAGCTGATAGGATTTTGCCAAGACAGGAGCCAGCGTCCGTCGAGTGTTGCGCCACTTGTAGATGACTTGTTCCAAGATCCGGGCGTCGGAATGCTGCGGGATGAAGCTTGTGCCTAGCATCTCCAGGCGCTCCCGCGTGATCTCCTCCACCATGGACGGATTGTTGAGGAACCACCAGCAGCCAAATGGCATCAGGTTGGAGAATTTTCTTGCGTAGACGCACAGCTCGTGCTGATTCTCGCGGCTGAGCACGCTCACCAGAAATCGATTATCGGAGAAATCGCGGCAGAGCGTTTCGATCGATCGCAGATCGGCACGGCCGGACGCATCGCCGGCCAGGCGTAGTGCAGGATTTACTTGACGACGAACGCCGATCATCAGGGACAGCGGGATGTTCAGATCGCGGCAGGCGGGCAGTACGGCCTCTGTCAGAAGCTGATTGCGACGGTCATTGGCTGGGAACTGAAATGAATCCGGCAAGGAAACCGCCATGTAGACGGCGCGCATGCGGGTGGCCCAGTTTTCGAGAAATCGCCGGGCTTCCGCCGGTTTGTGGGACGTCTCCTGGTTGAGAAGACGGTCGAGGCGAAGCGCGGCGTGAAAGCGTGCGTCGGAGGCCATATCCTTCCAGAGTGGCGATTCCTCGGGATCGAGTGGATCGTTGGTCATGACCGCGGATTGGATTCCGGCCAGCTTGAAGACGCGCGCGATGTGATCCGTCAGATTTTGTTCGCGAAAGAAATGGCGATACGGCTGGAGCGTTCGCGCGGAGGTATCCAGTCCGAACGCATCCAGAACGGCGATCACACCGCGAGTCGCTTCAGAGATCGGATTGTTCACGATAAATAGCGTTTTCCAGACGAGGTCGGCACGCTGCGCCAAGCTGAGTGCCCAGTATTCTTCGGGGCGAATGGGCGCCGAGCGAAACAACTCAGCCTCCAAGTAGTGATAGGTGAGCAGGTGATCGATGCCCCAGAGTCCCAGGCTCCCGAAACCCGGCGCGAACAGGTGCGTATGAATATCGATGACTTGCGTGGACGCGAGTACGTCCACGACCGTAGCCTCCAGGACCGTCTCAACCATTAGATTAATGGTAGTCTGCCAAAAGCTATGTATTGGATGGGAGTGGATGTCGGAACCGGCGGGACCCGTGCTTTGCTGGTGGACGCGGGCGGCAGGGAAGTCGCGGCGGTGACCGCTCCGCATGAAGAAATGCGCTTGCCGCAGCCGCTGTGGGCCGAGCAGCGGCCGGAGGACTGGGCGCAAGCGGCGGTGCAGGCGATCCGCGGCGTGCTGGCGAAAGCTGGTGCGAGCGGCGATGATGTGCGCGGCATCGGAATGTCCGGCCAGATGCACGGCCTGGTGATTTTGGATCGCGACAACGCTGTGATTCGGCCCGCACTGATCTGGTGCGATCAGCGCAGCCAACCTCAGGTCGATTTCATCAATGCGAAGCTCGGCAAGGACAAAGTTCTGGAGTACACCGCGAATCCGGTCTTGACGGGATTTACTCTACCCAAGCTGTTGTGGGTCCGCGATCACGAGCCTCGGCAGTTCGAGCGCGTTAGCAAGATGCTTCTGCCCAAGGATTACGTTCGCTTCACCCTGACGGGCGAATTCGCGTCGGAAGTTTCGGACGCGTCCGGCACAGCGGTGTTTGATGTGATCCGGCGGCGGTGGTCGTACGAAATGATGGACGGGCTGGGTCTGGATCGCGATATCCTGCCCGCGTGCAGTGAATCCTCAGAAGTCAGTGGCGCGATCTCGGAGCAAGCAGCGGACCTGACGGGGCTCAAGGCCGGCACTCCTGTCGTCGGCGGTGGAGGCGATCAGGCGGCCAGCGCGGTGGGCAACGGAATCGTCGAGCCGGGCGTGGTTTCGTGCACCTTGGGAACATCGGGTGTCGTGTTCGCTCACATGGAAAAGGTCGCGTACGATCCGCAGGGCCGAGTCCACACCTTCTGCCACGCCGTTCGCGACAAGTGGCACGTCATGGGCGTAACGCAAGCCGCGGGATTGAGTCTCCAGTGGCTTCGGAACCTGCTTGCGCCGGGTGCAACGTACGAAGCGCTGACTGAGGAGGCCGCGACCGCGCCCGCGGGATCGCAGGGACTGTTCTGGCTGCCGTATCTAATGGGCGAGCGAACGCCGCATCTGGATCCGATGGCGCGCGGCGGGTGGATCGGCCTCACCGCCAAGCACACGCGCGCCGACCTGATCCGAGCCGTGATCGAAGGCGTCTCTTACAGCCAGAAGGATTGTCTGGATGTGATCGAGCAGTTGGGCGTCGCGGTATCGTCGGTGCGAGCGTCGGGAGGCGGCGCACGCAGCCTGTTCTGGCGGCAGATTCTAGCCGACGTGTTCGGCAAAAGGGTCGCGCGCCTGGAAACGCAGGAAGGTTCGGCTTATGGGGCGGCGCTGCTGGCGATGGTCGGGACCGGCCAGTACGACACGGTTCCCGAAGCCTGCGCGGCGACGATTCGGGAGGCAGACTCGGTCGAGCCTCGCGCCGCGGAATCCGCTTTGTATGCGCGGGCGCACGACGTGTATCGCGCGCTGTATCCGGCGCTGCGGCCGCTGTACGGGCGAATGGCGTTCTAATGCAAGTGACGTCTGCCTATCGCTGGCGGATCTGCGCTCTGCTGTTTTTCGCCACCACCATCAATTACGTCGATCGGCAGGTGTTGGGCGTGCTCGCGCCTTACTTGCAGTCCGTCATCGGCTGGAACGAGATTCAATACGGTTACATCGTGACGTCGTTCCAGGCGGCCTACGCAATCGGGCTGTTAGTTGCCGGCGGCGTCACTGACCGTCTCGGCACGCGTATTGGATACGCCATCTCGATCGCGATCTGGAGCCTGGCGGCAATGAGCCATGCGCTGGTGCAAACGGTGTTGGGGTTCGCGGTGGCGCGTTTCGCACTGGGGCTGGGCGAGGCGGGCAACTTTCCTGCCGCGATTAAGACGGTGGCCGAATGGTTTCCGCGCAAGGAGCGCGCGCTGGCGACTGGCATTTTCAATTCGGGATCAAACGTGGGTGCGATTGTCGCGCCGCTCGTGGTGCCCTGGATCACGTTGCGGCTCGGCTGGCACTGGGCCTTCCTGTTCACTGGATTCTTGAGCGCGGCCTGGCTGATCGCGTGGCTGACAATCTACCGTCCCGGGTCGACGCCTGTACAAGACGATGAAGAGGACTCCTCAGTCCGGATCCCGTGGGCGCATCTGCTTGCGTATCGGCAGACGTGGGCGTTCCTGCTCGGCAAGTTCATCACCGATCCGGTGTTGTGGTTCATGATATTTTGGCTGCCGAAATTCCTGAACAGCGAATACGGGTTGACGCTGACCGATCTAGGTCCGCCACTGGTTGCTATCTACGTTATGGCGGATTTAGGGAGCATCTCGGGTGGATGGATCTCGTCGGCATTTCTGAAGCGCGGCTGGAGTGCGAATCGCGCTCGCAAGTCCGCTATGCTGATTTGCGCCTGCCTGGTGGTCCCGATCCTATTTGCGGCCAAGGCACGGAATTTATGGGTCGCGGTGGGCCTAATCGGCTTGGCCGCCGCAGCGCACCAAGGCTGGTCGGTGAATCTCTTTACACTGGTCTCGGACGCGTTTCCGCGACGAGCGGTCGGGTCCGTGGTCGGAATCGGTGGATTTGGAGGCGCCGTGGCAGGCATGTTGGTCGCGACCTTCACCGGATTCCTGTTGCAGTTTACCGGCAGCTACGTGCCTCTGTTTGTGATGGCCAGCTCGGCGTATCTGCTGGCGCTGCTGGTGATTCACATCCTGGTTCCGAAGCTGGAACCGGCCGATGTCAGTTAGGCATCAGCCGGTTTTTGTTGATAGCCGCGACAGCTTAATACGGGCAGCCGAGGATACTTCGCGAAATGCGGATCGGTCGCGGACAACCGGCAAAGATAGAAGATGCTGCCGCGGTCCGAACGAATAACTCGCGCATGCTTGCAATCGGAGCAAAGACCAACCGAGTTCAGGCCGCTTTCGTGTTCGCTTTGCGGGCCGCCCATCGCTTGCGTTGTGCTTCGGCCATCTTTTTGCGCGTGGCCGCACTGAACCGGCGTCTTTTCTTGGGCTCGGCCGACTCGCGGACGCCAGAGGAACCAGCCTCCGCTTTCACGTTTGCCAGCCACTTGGGGGGCCGCCCACGGCGTTTGGTCAGGCTGCCGACGGCGAGCCGTTCAATGGTCACAATCGCCTCCTCGAGGCGTTCTTTCTCGGTGCGAAGTTCCGCGAGAATGTTATGAATATCCATGAGAAACCAGTATTACATGATTTGTGCCAACATTGACTGGGGTTGCCATGAAGAATCGATCACTCTGGTTGTTGACAATTGCTAGCAGCGCAATTCTCGCGCAAACAACACAACAGGCCGAAGCTGGACGCGCCCTGTTCCAGTCGCGATGCGCCAGTTGCCACGCGACGGATTTGGGCGGGGGCGAAGGCCCGCAGCTCGCCGGCGCGAACTTCATCGTGGGATGGGGAACGCGCACCGCGCGCGAATTGGTGAACACCATCCGCACGACGATGCCTCCTGGAAATCCGGGTAGCTTGGACGACGCGGCCTCGGTCAATCTGGCGGCGTTCATCCTGGCCGCTAATGGAGCCACACCAGGCGACCAGGCGCTGACGGCTGCGTCTTCCTTGGCGATCCGCTCGGTGGCGACGGGGCGCCCAGCCATCGCGCTGCAAGCCGGCGGCCAGGCAGCGGCCGCGGTTTCGGGGCCGAAAGGCATCACCGTCGCGGGTGAAGTGAAGAACTATATTTCGGTGACCGACGCGATGCTACGCGATCCCGATCCGGGCGACTGGCTGATGATTCGCCGCAATTATCAGGCGTGGAGCCATAGCCCGCTTACGCAAATCAACACCGGCAACGTCAAGCAGCTACAACTGGTGTGGTCATGGGCGATGAATGACAGCACCGCCGCGAACGAACCCACGCCCATTGTCCACAACGGCGTCATGTTTCTGGCGAATCCAGGGAACATTGTGCAGGCGCTGGACGCGCGCACCGGCGAACTGATTTGGGAAAACCGTATTGGGCCGGATCTCTCGAACGGCTTAGGCGCGATTCGCAGCCTCGCGCTCTATCAGGACAAGGTGTACCTCGCGACCACGGACGTGCGGCTGCTCGCGCTGGATGCACGCACTGGAAAAGTCGTCTGGGAAACGCGCATCGCCGATCCCGCGAAAGGCTACGGCAACACCAGCGGTCCGCTGATCGTCCAAGGCAAGGTTATCCAAGGAATGGGCGGCTGCGATCGCTACAAGGAAACCGGCTGCTTCATCAGCGCTTACGACGCGCAAACCGGCAAGCAGCTCTGGAAATTCGAGACGGTCGCGCGCGAGGGGACTCCCGGCGGCGACACCTGGGGCAAGCTGTCCAATCTTCTTCGCGCGGGTGGCGATACATGGATTACCGGCAGCTACGATCCGGTTTTGGATCTGCTGTATTGGGGCGTGGCGCAGCCGAAGCCGTGGATGCGCGCCATCCGCAACACGAACGGCAATGCGCTCTACACCGGTTCGACACTGGCGTTAAGGCCGAAAGACGGATCGCTGGCGTGGTATTTCCAGCACGTTCCTGGCGAATCGCTCGATCTCGATACGGTTTATGAGCGGGTGCTGGTCGATGCAGGCGGGCAGGGCTCTTCTCAACAAAACTGGGTGTTCACCATCGGCAAGGACGGCATCCTGTGGAAGCTGGATCGCAAGACCGGCAAGTTTCTCGACTATAAGGAAACGGTCTACCAGAACGTCTTCGACAGTATCGATAAGAAGACCGGCGAGGTCCATTACCGCAACGACATTGTCGAGCAGAGTCCGGAAACATGGGTGGCGTCATGCCCTTCGACCGAAGGCGGGCACAATTGGCAGGCGATGAGTTATCACCCGGGCACTGCGCAGCTCATCATTCCGCTCAGCCAGACTTGCATGGAAATGTTCGGGCGCAAGACGGATTTCCAGGAAGGCGCGGGCGGTACGTCGGCCAACCGGCGCTTCTTTGAGATGCCCGGATCGGGCGGCAACGTCGGCAAGCTGGCCGCGTACGACGTGAACACCATGAAGGAAGTTTGGAAGGTGACGCAACGCGCGCCTTTTCTTACAGCGGTGTTATCCACCGGTGGAGGCGTGGCCTTCGTGGGCGATCTGGATCGCGTCTTCCACGCGGTGGATGTGAAGACCGGGGCGGAGTTGTGGCGAACCCGCCTGCCGACTTCCGTGCAGGGCTTTCCGGTGTCGTTTACCGTAGGCGGCAAGCAGTACATCGCCGTTACGACGGGATTGAACGGCGGCAGCCCGCGGCAGGTGCCGGCCGTGGTAACGCCGGATGTTCATCACCCGGCGAGTGGCAACGCGCTATTCGTCTTCGCGCTGCCCGACACCAAATAGCGCGCCCACTGGGCGCGAGATGGAACTACCGAATCGTGATGTTCAGCAGGGCGTCTGAATGTTCGTGACGCCAGCCCCAGTAGGCTTGCTGATCGTTGACTTTGAGCTTGGCAAAATTGGTGTTTTTGCGATGGTTCTCTTGTACCCACTTACCATACGCCTTGTCTTCTTGACCATTCCACTGATGATCGTCGTTGTGTGCTTTGTCGTGGTAGGTGCGAGCGTTGTTCCGATCTTCGGCTCGCAGCGCTGTCGGCGCTATTGCCAGCGGGGTGATGAGGGCGGCGCCTAGTAAGGCGGCGTACCAGAAACGGGGCATGATGATTTCTCCTATCGGCTGATAGAGCAATCGTCACGCCAACCGGGGCGCCGTTCCGGTGAATCTTCAGTGACCGTCGGGATTTTCCGGGCGAGGACGATGCAGAAGGTCCGGCAGGAACTCTCGAACCACATTGAGCGCCGCGGTAGCGCCAAAAGAGATGCCGGCGTTTTCCGAGATATTGTTAAAGCCTTGCCAACTTCTCGGCCCCCAGATACTGGCGATCCCGCTCGCGCCGATCACCCCTCCTACACTTGAGAACGAAAAGCTCTGTTGGCCATTGGGACGGCGTGCGGTGAACGTGCTTAGGAGCGCGTAGCCGGTTCGGTTCCAGACCCCGTGCTTACCCGAGGCGAAGTACCGGGTGTCTTCATGCAGCGCGATGGACGCCCCATACGTGATGGTTTGCCGCACGCCGTTGTAGGCGAGGTTGCTGCCGTAGCGTTCTCCGTAGGCGCGCCAGCCTTGGCCCCATTCAGGCGGAGCGTTCTTCCATTGACTGATGCCCGCGCCGGCGGCTTCGCCTAGCAACGGAACAGGTCCTCCAACGCTCAGGAGATATATTTGAAACCGGTCCTTTTCCGTCAACTGCGTATGCTCGGATGGGCCCACCATGCCAAGGATCTTATCGACGATATCCATCTGGTCCAGCGCAGCCGGTGGTTTGGCGGTCGTGGAAGCCGCGGGATCGACGAAAGTCGCCGAGGGCTGGGAAAACGCGGCAGGCAAACAACCGACCGCCAGTAAGGTCAGCAATAACCGGTGTGTTTGGTACGACATGTTCCTCCGCGCGGGCGACCGCTTGCGTTTGGTAGATGCACAACGCTGACCAATGGTTTCAAAGCCCGGTTTTGGCCCGGAACTATGGCAAAAGGCGGCCCTTTTGAATCAGGTTGCTAACCGTGGGTGGTCACCATGGCCACATATCGTCAAAGCACATATACTGGGAAGCCATGAAGATCCTATCCAGAATCATTGCGCTGATGGTGGTGTGTTTGGCTGCTGCTCTGGTCATCCGCCCGCAAGCGGCCGACGACCCGCTCGATTCCCTGAAGGTGTGCAAGGATACGCAGCACCTGATTCTCGAGAACCAATTCGTACGTGTGATCGACGATCAAATCCCGGTTGGCGTGACCGAGCCTTTGCATCGGCACCGGCACGGCGTCGTCGTGTACGTGAATACTTACACCAACGAACAAATTTCCCAGGACGGCAAGAGAACCGTCGGGGAGCGGAAGGCGGGCACGGCCTCGTGGTCGGATGAGACTGTCCACACCGTCAAGAACACCGGGACAACTCCATCGCACGCGATCCGGATCGAACTGAAGTACTGAAATGCGACACCCAACAATCGTGGTTGTTGCGATGCTTGTTGCCTCGGCATTCGGAGTCAATGCCCAGACGTATCCGGTCACCCAGGGCAAGACGTACAAGTTCGAAAAGGTTGCCGACGGCGTTTACTACGCGTCCGGAGGCTTCGGCAGCAACAATGTGGTGATCGTCAATGACCAGGATGTGCTGGTGGTGGACGATGGCACCACACCCGCCGCCGCCCGCGCGTTCCTCGCCGATATCAAAGCGATCACCAACAAGCCGGTACGGACCGTGGTCAATACGCATTTTCATTACGACCATACGGACGGGAATTCGGTCTTCGGGCCGGAGGTGCAGATCATCGCCCATGAATACGTCCGGACCGCCATCGCGACGTTTGACGTGCTCAATCGCGAACCGTTCATCACGTCGCAGAAGACGGCGGTACCGGCACGTATCGACGCACTGACCAAGCAGATCGCGGCGGAGAAAGATCCACGGAAGAAAGCGGCACTTCAGAAAGATCTGGCCGCGGCGCGGACGACTTTGAATGAGCTGAAGGACATCAAGCCGACGCCGCCGAACGTAACGTACTCGTCAAAGATGGCGTTGCATAAAGGCTCGCGCGAGATCCAGTTGCACTTTCTGGGGCGCGGCCACACCGGCGGCGACACGGTGGTGTTCCTGCCGCGCGAGCGGATCGTCTGCACGGGCGATCTGATGGAGAGCAGGCTCGCCTACATGGGTGATGCGTTTTTCGACGAATGGGTGACCACGCTGGGCGCGCTCAAGAACCTGGACTTCGCGCTGGTGCTGCCTGGGCATGGCGTTCCCTTTGGCGACAAAGGCCTGATCACGGCGTTCCAGAGCTACCTGTCTGACATCACCGCGAAGATAGCGGGCCTGCGTGCGCAGGGATTGACGGCGGACCAAGCTGCAAGCCGCGTCGATCTCACATCGCACGCGAAGGATTTCCCGCAGATCACCGGACCGGGCGCAGACGTCCGGGGTGTTCGCCGCATCTACGCCTGGATGGATGAGCGCGGGAAAAAGTAACTACTTGGTCTCGACCTTTACGACCTCGAAGGTCAGCGACTTGGGCACCAGCATCTGGTGCGGAATTTTAGCGGGAACATGGATGACGTCGCCGGCGACGATCTTCTTGCTGACGCCTCCGGTGATCGACTTCCCACGAATTTCACCGGCTCCGGTCGAGCGTGGGTCTACCACGGTTCCACCGAGAATCAACGTCCCTTCGCCCGACTTGACGAAGATTACATCGACCTGGGTTTCGTGCACTTCGGCTTCGCCATCGGCGTCGCGACGGATGGCCAGCAGGGAGTGATTGCCCCAACTGCCCACGCGGTTCATGCGGACCTGATGGTCATCGGGCTTGGCTGCGTCCACGCGGGCTTTCAGATCGGCGGTGCTGTACTGAGCGTACCCCTCGGGGTCGGCAGCCACTAGAAGCACCGTGAACAACAGGGTCATGGCGAAAAGAATGGTCAAAAGTTTCATACGGGGATCTTATCACTTCTTGTCGAACAGTTTGTTGTAGTCCTTGGACGTCTCGCATACGAACTCGTCCACGTGGCAAAACCCAGGGACGAGTGAAGACATTCGGTCTTTCACCGTGACGTCGTATTGCAAGGATCCATTCTGGACACGCCGGAACCGTTCGACCACGTGCGGGTGCCTAGAGTGGTGATGCCGCGAATGTCGTTGGGACCGCGCACGATCCTGGATTTCTCTGCGCCGGGCTTCAGAGGTGGCGATCGACCGGAGCAGGTGCCGGTGGCGTTGCCGTTTTGGCGCCGGATACGGTCACCGTCACCGAACTGGTCAAGGTTGTGTTGTTCGGTCCGGTAACCGTCAGCGTGTCGCTCCTGGTCGCGGTGGGATTTTCCGCAGCCCAGACCAATGTAACGGGCTGTCCTGCCTGGATCGAGGGTTTCATCATTTACGGGCAGCGCCACCCGGGTGTCGTCTTCCTGCGAAAAGATGAAATCACCCGATTCTCGCTGGCTAGCCCGGCGACGATCCGGGAAGGAGAGACGGCTTAGTTTCTAACCTAGGGTTCACCCAGCTTTGCACTCCATCTCCGAAGTAGATGCGGCCCCACAGGGTTTGGCACGTATGCTGGCACGGGTAGTCAGCCAAACACTGCCAACCGTGTTGGGCGAGCAGTCGCCGAAGACCCACCTCGACCTCCTCGGAATGCGTTGCAATAAACAAGCGTGCCACTTTTCGATCGAGCATGTCTATTGCCGCCGAGATAATCTTTAGCTCTTCGCCTTGGACATCGAAGTCAATTAAATCGATGCGGTCGGTTTCCGGCAAAATCTCGGTTAGCAAGTAAGAACGCGTCTTAACCGCCGTGCATCCGCTCTTCAGCTTGAAAACATCGTAGCCTTCATAACTGCCGGGCGGCGATTCATCCACTGACTCATATTCTTTGACGATGGCTTGCCCATAGCAAGCGCCTGGGTTGACTTCGGATGAGTTTCCGACGTAAAAGAGCACGTCTTCGCGATCTTCGCCGACCACGCCGTGAATCAGGGTACAGGCCTCGGGAGGGATATGACTGTTGGACATATTCTGCTGAAGCCTGCGATAATGGCTCGGTTCGCCTTCCACGGCAACAAGATGGAACGGGAGTTTGCGTAACTGCCGCAGCGCGGCAGCGGCCCGTACGGACCATCGTCCGTAGCCGGCGCCCAGCTCCATCATCGTGTATTCGTTTTGAGCGGCAAAAATGGATTCAAACAAACAAATCCATTCAAAGTACTCTTCGTTTGGAGGGTCCGGCGTGCCTGGCATCCCCGAGGAAACCGCACCTTCGAATTCCGAGCGCGTCTTGATTCCAAGGAAATCAATTGAGAAACCAGGTTCCGGGCCTCCCGCGTAGGGTGAGAGAAGATTAAAGACCGGATGAAACTGCGGCATGACGCGCCGGGCAGGATCTTGGATCTTCGGGCCTTCCGCCGAAGCGAGCTGACTATACTTGGGGGCCAGGTTCGCGGGGGGGTGTTTCGTTGAATTCAAACCTTGCCAATCCCCAATCGTCTCTATTGAAGATTATGGGAGAGCTCAACCGGCGCATCTGCGCCGCCCACTGGAGAACCTCTTCGTTTTCAAGGACCGGAATGCGCTTGGCAGCCAGCCGCTCCCAAAGCCTCTGCTGCCCCTCGGGAGTCCAGCCGGATCCGCTGCCGTGCTCGATGTGATAAATCCGCATGGGATCCGCAAGCACCTCTTCGCGAGCTCCGCCGTAGTGCGCAGCGAAGCAGAACACCGAATCGATGTTCATCGAGAAGATGTCCCACTCCGGGTAGCCGCGGAGGTCGATCCAGCGCTCGCGAGCGATGAGGGTGAAATCTCCGCAGCCATTGGTATGGAGAAAGTCGGGGCAGCGGGGCGGCAACGGCGCCTTGACCGAGCTTGTTTGCGCGACCGAGGTTGTCCCCGGTTCTTCAGCGGGCGGCGCTGGTTTGGCTGCCGGTAGCCTTGTCCGGCCTCGCAGCATGCCGATGAAACCGCCACGATCCACATAATTCTTCAGCGTGCGCTGGAGCTTCGGCGACACCGGGATCGTTAATGAGACCAGGGGTCCACCGTTGGCGAGTTTCCGGATCACATACTGCAGATTTCGCCACCAGACCAGCATTCGGCTGCTTCTTGAAGGCGTTTCCAGTATTGCCTGCGGGTTGATTGGAGCGTTACTGGACTCGATATCCCGCGCCAAACTGAAAACTCGAAAGCAGAGAGTGCGCGGATTCGCATTTGGCGAGGCAAATGTTCCCACCGCGCGGAACACGAGGCGCGACGGAGCCGGCGAAGGGAGCGTGAGATGCAGGCAGGCGCGAGTCTCAATGGTTACGCGCGCCACCGATCTTCCGTCATCCGTCAGCACCTCCAGATCCAGAGGACGGCCGCCCGTGGCGGGCCCGGGCTCCAGGTCCACCGAAAGGCTTGTAATCGCATCGTGGGAATGCTCAAGAAGAATCTCGGCCCGCTCCTGGGCCCAGCGGAACGACCCGATGGTTTCGAAGCTCTCGGCAGGGAACCAGCCTAGTCCGAAGAGGATTCCCGATCCGGCAGACGCCGCATCTTTAGCACTCAGCGCAGGCGTGCCATCCGGGGCGACGTCAAAAGTTCCGTCGCGCCGGTTTACACGAATGAGATGACTGCTACAGTAGGCCAGTTGTTCTTCGATCGACGCTCCCGGGGGAACGCTGCTCATGGCATCATAGCGGTCGATCCGGTACATCCGATCCGGCCGGAGCTGCTTCGAACCCAGGAACGCCGCCAGTTCGTCGGAAAATAAGATGTCGATGTTGGTTGCCAGAATGAATCGTCCCCGAGCGCGGCGGATGCCGACGTTCTTACCGATCATCTGGTACAACGGCAAATTCGGACCGTGCTCGAAGCGACTGTGAACCTCGGGAGGAACGGTGATGATGCGAACGTCGCACGGCCCGGAGTTAACCGGCCATTGCAATGCCTCCGCCAGCGGAGGACGATCCCCGGGCGGGTTCCATTCCACGATGATCAGCTCGGAAGGAATGTTGTGCCGCCGGGCTTGCGCCAGCCAGCCGTCCACAAAGATCTGCATGCGGCCGAGAAGGTTGCCGCCGTGGTCATCGTTGCGGGCGGTGACCACCAGGGAAAGGTAAGGTCCGGCCACTATTTTGGAGTTGCGGTCAAGCACAGGTGCCAACCGAACATTCGTTCCAGAGCTCTGAAGAGCGGCTTCGGCATCCAGCGGAAATACCAGACCTGCTTGTACTGATACTGCACGTACTCCGGGATGCTGTAAGAGAAGATGTGGTCCACTTCGGTCTTGATCACGCGGAATCCGTGGTCTTCGAGCAGGCGCCGGCCCGAGGCGCGCGAATAACTATACGTGACCGGGCAGCCGTTCTGCGCTTCCGAGCTATCGGCAATCAACCGGTCGAGTTTCCAGAACTGGCCTTTGCCGTAGACAAACAAGATCCACAGCACTTTCCACGACCACCGGTTATACACCATGATCTTGACCGTGCTCGAGGGAGTCACATACTTGCGGATCTGCTCTATAACGCGCTCGGGATGCGGGGTGTGGTGAATGACGCCGAAGGAATAGACCAGGTCATACTTTTCAACCGGGACGTAATCGCTAAGATTCTCGGCGTCGGCCTGGAAGAACCGGACTTTGTCTTCCAGTCCAGAAGCCGCCACGCGCTGTCGCGCGATGTCGAGCGACTTCTCGGTCAAATCTACGCCGGTGACCTCAGCGCCGCAGCGGGCGAAAGAGATGGTCGCGGTGCCGATACCGCATCCGATCTCGAGCACCTTCTTTCCCGTCCATCGCTCGAATTCGGCGAATCCTGGGATGTGATGCTCGACAAAATACTTGCGGGCTTCGACTTCGTCAGAGTATTCTTTAGAGCCGATCGGCTTGGTCGAATGGCGGATATTGCAGGGACGGGAATTCCAATACTCGCTGACCTTTTGAATCGAGGTGTCTTGAAAAGACATGGTCCCTGGGTTTGTCCTTGCCTACTGCCTTAGTCTGTACCGACGGATATCCGTGCTGCACGGCTCAAGCCAGGTGCGTCGATCCCGATGCCCGCGTCTTTGGTCTGATCCTCGGAACCCGTGGCGAAGCCTCCGTACCCCAGCCTCACATAGTCAGTCAGACTCGCGAACAGATCGGCGGGCAGGACGCGCCAGCAATCGACAATAGCAGGCCGCGGTTCGCCGGATTTCAGATCGGCGGGAGTGAGCTTCTTGAATTCAGGCCAAGCCGTGGTGATCACCAGCACGTCCGCCTGTCGCGCGCACTCTGATGCGGATGCGGCATACGTCGCGGCCCCACCGAGCTGCTTCTTGGCGTTTTCCATGGCGGCCGGATCGTAGACGACCACCTTGAATCCAGTCGACGCCAAGTGCTTTGCCAGATCCATGCCCTGGGATTCTTCGATAACCTCGGTTTCCGGCTTATAAGAGAGTCCCAGGACACCGACGGTGCCGCCCTTCGGGAGCCGCGACCGGACGATCTCGGTCAGCCGCGGGACTTGCCTCCGGTTGAGCTGGTCGGTCGCCTCCGCCAGCAGCGCCGGCGCTCCCGTGGCGCGCGCCAGAGCGGAGAACGCAACGTTATCGCGCGGGAAACACGGGCCGCCATAACCCAGTGCACCTTTCAGATACTTCGACCCGATCCGCGTGTCGCAACCGATGGCTGACGTGACCACATCGGCATCCGCTCCCGGCAAACGTTCGCAGACCTGCGCCAGCATGTTCGCGTAGGAGATTTTGGTGGTCACGAAGGTGTTCACGGAAAGCTTGGTGAGTTCCGCGTTCACGTAGTTCATGCGCTGGATCCGCGGATTGCTGTCGCAGACACCTTTGTACAGTTCCTCCAGGAGTTCGCCCGAGCGCGGGTCCGATTCGCCGATCAGGATCATGTCGGGATTCAGCATGTCCCGGATCACGCTGCCGAGCGCAATGAACTCGGGGTTGTAACACAGGCCGAAGTCCCTGCCGCATTTCTTCCCGGAATGCGCTTCAAGCGCCGGCAACAAGGTTCCGCCCGTGGATCCGGGCATGACGGTGCTCGAGAGCACGACCAGGTGCCAGCTCGGTTTGTTTCGGAGAGCCGCGCCGATCTGCTCCGCCGCGCTGAGGACGTACTTCATGGAGAATCCGCCGTCGGATTCGGAAGGCGTCGGCACCATGATGAAGGTCGCATCGGTCGCCAGTACCGCAGCAGCGCAATCGCCCGTTGCGGAGAGACGCTCGCGGTTCGCCGTGATCATCGCGGCAAGCCCCGGTTCGTTGACCGGCGGCCGTCCTTCTTGAATGGCCGCCACGTAAGCCGGATTCACGTCGACGCCCGTTACTGTGTGTCCCTTGTGAACCATCACGGCCGCCATGGGCGATCCAAGTTTTCCTAATCCGATAATCGAAATCTTCATTAGGTCTATTCCCCTCGGGCAATCGGCATTCGCCACCCGGTTCCGAAAGCGCGCGATGTCACCTTCAAGACGGGAGCGGCCTGTTTTCTCTTAAACTCTGCATTCCGAACCAGCCGGAGCACGTTGCGGACCGTGGCTTCATCAAATCCCTGCGCGATGATTTCTTCCGCGGATTGGCATCCCTCGATATGCAATTCCAAAAGCCGGTCCAGCTCTTCGTACGGCGGCAAGCTGTCCTGATCGGTTTGATCCGGGCGGAGCTCGGCCGAAGGAGCCTTGGTCAAAGTCGATTCCGGGATGTCCGCTTTTCGCTTGTTCCGGTACCGAGAGACCCGATACACCATCATTTTGGGCAGGTCCGCGATCACGGCCAGTCCACCGTTCATGTCTCCGTATAGCGTACAGTATCCGACTGCCAGTTCGGACTTGTTCCCCGTGGTCAGCAACAACGCGCCGTATTTATTGGACAACGCCATCAGTAAGTTGCCGCGAATCCGGGATTGGATGTTTTCTTCCGTAACATCGGGCTTGAAACCTTGAAAGGCCCCGGCCAGTGTTGTCTCGTAGGTTTCCATGATGGGCGAAATCGGCAGCTGCAAAACCTGGATGCCTAAATTGCGCGCCAGCTCCACCGAATCATCCACGCTGCCCTGGCTCGAATAGACCGATGGCATCATGACGCCGAGCACGTTCTCCGGACCTAGCGCGTCGACCGCAATGGCTGCAGTGAGTGCTGAGTCGATGCCGCCCGAAAGTCCCAGCAGCACCTTCTTGAAATGAGTCTTGCGCGCATAGTCCCTCACGCCCAGGACCAGCGCGTTCCAGATTTCGGATTCCGGCGTGAAATCGTCGGCCGCGATGCTGCCGGTTTCGGAAGTGAGATCTACCACCAGCAAGTCCTCGGCAAACCCCTTGGCCCGTGCGAACAGGCCGCCCTGCTTGTTGAATGCGCCGCTGCGTCCGTCGAAAATCAGGTCGTCATTGCCGCCCACCTGGTTCACCCAGGCCAAGGGCAGTCCGTGCTTGCGGGCCATCTGGCCCAGCATCTTTTCGCGCAGTAGTTCCTTGCCCACGGTGAACGGTGACGCGGAAAGATTGACGATGGCTTGCGCGCCCGCCTGTGCCAGCTCTTCGATGGGATCGTGGTGATACCGCCGGCGCTTCCAGAAGTCCCGGTCGTTCCAGACGTCCTCGCAGATGCTGATGCCCAAGCGGAAGCCATTCAGCTCGAGAACCGCCGGTGCGCGGCCTGGCTCGAAGTAGCGATCCTCGTCGAAGACATCGTAGGTAGGCAGCAGGGTCTTGTGAAAGACCGGTCCCGTGGCGCCATCCTTCAGCAGGATCGCGCTATTGAATAGCGGACGCCCGATGTCGGCGGGATTCGGCGTAGCGGCGCCCACCAGAACCGGAGGCGCGTCCTTTAGTTCGGTGGCCAGGCACGAGAGCATCTGACAGCTGCGTTGCACGAAGCCACTGCTCATCAGAAGATCGCGCGGCAGGTAGCCCATCAGGGCGAGTTCAGGCGTCACCACCAGATCGACGCCGAGAGCTTGCGCCGAGCGCACGCCGCGAGTGATCTGCGAGGCGTTACCTTTTAAGTCGCCAGCAACCGGATTTATCTGGAGGAGTGCTACTCGCAATTCGGATTATCCCACCTAACCGGACTGAGTAACTCCTTAGTTTAGCAGTGGCCGCCAACGAAACAAAACCCGTGCGCGCCATGTTACATTGACCCTTGACGATGAAAAACGATTTGATCCTCGTTACCGGCGCGGGCGGATTCATAGGCGGCGCCATGGTATCCGATCTACGGCGCCAGGGCTACAAGCGGATTCGTGCCGTCGACATCAAGCCTCTGGACGAGTGGTATCAGGTATTCGACGATGCCGACAACCTGGTTCTCGATTTAAACCTGAAAGAGAGCTGCGAACAGGCCGCCGAAGGCGCCAGCGAGGTCTACAATTTCGCCGCGAATATGGGCGGGATGGGTTTTATCGAGGCCAATAAAGCCCTGTGCATGCTGTCGGTGCTGATCAATACCCACATGCTCCAGGCTGCCCAGAAATACGGCGCCAAGAAGTTCTTCTATTCGTCCTCGGCGTGCGTTTACAACGGCGAAAAACAGACGGATTCCGCCAATCCAGGGTTGAAGGAAGAAGACGCCTATCCGGCCCTCGCCGAAGACGGCTATGGCTGGGAAAAGCTGTTCAGCGAGCGCATGTGCCGGCATTTCTCAGAAGACTACGGGATGTACGTCCGCGTCGCGCGCTTCCATAACGTCTACGGACCCCACGGCACCTGGGATGGCGGACGCGAAAAGGCACCCGCCGCCATCTGCCGAAAAGTAATCCAGGCCAAGGCCAGCGGCAAGCACGAAATCGTGATCTGGGGCGACGGCACTCGCACCCGCAGCTTCATGTACATCGACGATTGCATCGACGGCGTGCAGAAGATCATGAAGTCCAGTATTTTGGAGCCGATCAATCTTGGATCCTCGGAAATGGTCTCCATCAATCAGTTGGTCGATATTGTCGAGGACATCGCCAAGATCAAGTTGAAACGCATCTACGATCTGGATGCACCCAAGGGCGTGATGGGCCGGAACAGCGACAACACTCTCATCAAGAAGTATCTTGGCTGGGAGCCGGACATTCCGTTGCGCCAAGGCATGGAGAAAACCTACGCCTGGATCTACGATCAATACATGCTCAGCCTAAACCAGGCCCAATCCGCGGTCGTTCGATAGTATGGCCCGGTAGCAGTTTGTGGACTCCCTGGGCCTGCCCCTGGTCAGCATCGTAACGCCGTCCTTCAACATGGAGGGGTACCTCCCCAAAACTATTGAAAGCGTTCTGAGTCAGGACTATCCCAACATCGAATACATCGTGACGGATGGCGGATCGACCGATGGCACGCTTGAGATTCTCAAGAGCTACGGCGACCGGCTTCAGTATTTCAGCGAACCGGATAAAGGCCCGTCGGATGCGGTTCACAAGGGCTTTCAGAGCGCCCATGGCGAAATCTTCGCCTGGATGGGCGCCGACGATATCTATCTTCCGGGTGCGGTTCGCACAGGCGTGGAAGCCCTGATCGCGCGGCCGGAGATCGACGTGATTTATGGCGAGGGATATTG
>Ga0265314_10002450_pt1 | contig 18984 bp, 15 predicted proteins | sample 4126metaG_FD_203106 | JGI IMG/M metagenome (GOLD analysis project Ga0265314, IMG submission 203106) | Rhizosphere microbial communities from Carex aquatilis grown in University of Washington, Seatle, WA, United States - 4-1-26 metaG | ecosystem: Host-associated > Plants > Roots > Rhizosphere >... | reverse complement strand
TGACGCATCCCGCGCTGCCGGCCGGGTCGACCAAAGATCTCATCGCGCTCGCAAAGGCGAAGCCGGACGCCATCGCGATGGGCATGGCGAACGGCAGCACCACGCATCTGGTCTCGGCGTGGTTCGCGTCCATGGCGCAAATCAAAATCGTGCTGGTTCCATACAAGGGAACGGGCCAGGTGCTGGTGGATGCGATAGCCGGCCAGGTGCAAATGCTGTTTGGAAACGTGTTGGCAACCTTGCCCTACGTCAAGGCAAAGCGATTGAACGCGCTTGCCGTCAGCACCAGCGAACGCTGTGCGGCGCTGCCCGGGCTGCCGACTATCGCGGAATCGGGTGTTCCCGGATTCGACGTAAGTACCTGGCATGGCTGGCTCGCGCCGGCGGGCACATCGCCCGCGATAATCCGCAAGCTCAACATGAATCTCGCCGGTGCGGTCAAGTCCCCTGACATTGCGAACACGTTGGCCGAGGACGGCGGGATTGCGTTGGGAAGCAGTCCGGAAGAGTTCCACAAGCTGATCGCCATCGAGGTGCCTCGCTGGCGCAAAGTCGTGCACGACGCGGGCATGCGCGTCGAGTAGCAGATTCAAGGCGAGTTCATCCTTAACTGCGGAGCGGGCGGCCGCACGTTAATGGGAGACTAAGCGTAAAATTGGCCGGTCAAACGGGGGGAGTGGGTCCATGAAATCCGGCGCAGGCAGGGCGGTGCCGTTGCCGACGGCGTTCCCGCATGCATAACAGCAACAATCGCAAGAGCAGCAGGTCGAATCGCTGCGGCTGCAGGAGCAGCAAAAGCTTCAACTTAGTAAGCGGTGCAATGAATCTATGCAAGCGGAGTAACTGATGGGCGTCGCCAGAAATCAACCGGTTGTCGGGAAGCCGGCCGTCCGGTCCGAGCAGGGATTGGTCGAGCAATGGCTCGCGCAGTTGGACGTGGCCCTGCAGAGCGAAAGCCGGACGTCTGTCGCGTCGCTCTTTGCGCCCGACAGTCACTGGCGCGATCTGCTGGCTTTTACCTGGTCCATCACGCCGCGCCAGGGCGCTGAAGATATTGCCGCCTTGATGGTGGCGAAGCAGGGCACCGCCGGCGCGCGCGCGTTTGCGATCGCCGAAGGACGCACGCCCCCGCGCCGCATGCAGAGGGCCGGCATCGATGTCATCGAGGGCATCTTCCAATTTGAAACGAAGGTCGGACGCGGCTTAGGTGTGGTGAGGTTGCCGGCCGTGGAGCCTTCGCGGGCATTTCAACTGATGACCAGCTTGCACGAGCTGAAAGGGTTTGAGGAACAAATCGGCAAGCGCGCGCCGACGGGTGTAGCGTTTTCGCGCAACTTCGGCGGCACCAACTGGAAGGAACAGCGCATCGCGAGCCAGGCCTATGCCGATCGCGAGCCGACCGTGCTCATTGCCGGCGGCGGCCAGGCCGGACTCTCGCTGGCGGCCACGCTCGGTCGCATTGGCGTGGACGCGCTCGTCGTGGACAAATTCGAGCGTGTCGGCGACTGCTGGCGCAAACGCTATCACTCGCTCGCGCTGCACAACGACACGCGCTTCAATCATCTGCCGTACATGCCGTTTCCGATCTCGTGGCCCACCTATCTGCCGAAGGACATGCTCGCGGACTGGTTCGAGGCGTACGCGTGGGCAATGGAAATCAATTTCTGGACCGGCACCGAGTTCGACTCCGGGTCGTACGACGAATCCGCCGGCCGCTGGAACGCGGTGGTGCGCCGCACCGACGGCACCGAGCGCACGCTGCATCCCAGGCATCTCGTCTTCGCCAACGGGCTCGTCGGTTCGCCGCGTATCCCGGAGTTGCCCGGGTTGAAGGACTTCAAGGGCGATGTGCTGCACACGACCGAGTACACGCACGGCGCCGAGTGGCGCGGCAAGCAGGCGCTGGTTATCGGGACCGGAACCAGCGGCCACGATGTCGCGCAGGACCTGCACGCCAACGGCTGCGCGACGACCATCGTGCAGCGCGGCTCGACGATGGTGCTGAGCATCGATCCCTCCGCGAAGCTGATCTATGGCACCTACAACGGGATCCCGGTCGAAGACGGCGACCTCCTCGTGAGCACGAACACCAAGCCGGTCACCAAGAGGAATCTGCAGCTGCTCACCGCGCGCATGCTGGAGCTCGACAAGAAGACGATAGCCGGTCTCATCGCCCGCGGCTTTAAGTTCGATTCCGGCGAGGACGGGGCCGGGCACCAGTGGAAAGTGCGCACGCGCTACGGCGGCTACTATCTCGATGCCGGTTGCTCGCAGTTGATCATCGACGGCGAAGTCGGACTGCTGCAATACGACCGGATCGAAAAGTTCGTCGCAGACGGCGCGCTGCTCAAGGACGGCTCGGTCCATCATGCGGATCTCATCATTCTCGCGACCGGTTTTGTTCCGCAGGAGGTGGTGGTCGCGAAGCTCCTCGGAGAAGAAGTTGCGAAGAAAGTGGGCCCGGTGTGGGGCTTCGGTGCCGACGGCGAGATGAGCAACATGTGGAAGCGCACCGCGCAGGAGGGACTGTGGTTCGTGGGCGGCAGTTTTGCGAATTGCCGCACCTACTCGCGTTACGTCGCCATGCAGATCAAGGCGATCGAGGAAGGGCTGCTGCCGAAGCGCTGAGGCCAGCGATACGCATTCGAACAAATAAAAACAGGAAGACGTGAGTCGGTAGTTGTCGCCTGATTGACTCGGGTTCCATAGTAAAAAGGTAACGCAAGATGGGGGAATCCTCGCGCTTTTGTGGCGCAATTTGGGCGGTAGCGGTTGCGACGTTATCCATCGCCTTGACGGCATCTGCGCAAGACTATCCGGGCAAGCCGCTGCGGATGGTCGCCGGAATGGCCGCGGGCGGCGGCGCCGACACGAACGCGCGCCGGCTTGCGCAGCTGCTCGCGAGGACACTCAAGCAGAACGTTCTCATCGACAACATCGCGGGCGGTGCCGGGAACCTGGCGGCGCAGACCGTCGCCGGCGCCGGCAGCGACGGCAATACGCTGCTGTTTGCTTCGCACCCGATACTCGCCATCAATCCGCTGCTGTACGAGCGCCTGCCATTCAATCCCGATCAGCTCACGCCGGTCGTGCTGATGAGCCAGACGCCCCATATCCTGCTCGTCAATTCCGCGTTTCCCGCGGCGTCGGTGGCGGAACTCGTGAGCTACGCGAAAGTCAAACCGGGCGCCGTCAACTTCGGTTCCGGCGGTGCCGGCACCTCGATTCATCTCGCGGGCGAGCTTCTGCAGAGCATGGCGGGCATCACGCTCGTGCACGTGCCGTATCGCGGTGCCGCGCCTGCATTTACGGCGCTCGTCGGCAATGAAATTCAGCTGCTCTTCGACAGCAGCCTGACGTCGATCGGACACCTGCGTGGCGGACGTATCCGGGGACTTGCGATCGCAAGTCCCGCGCGCCTGCCGGTCATCCCCGATCTGCCGACCTTCAATGAAAGCGGGCTGCCGGGATTCGAAGCCGGGGTGGGACACGGCATGCTGGCGCCGGCCGCGACGCCGCCGGCGCGTGTCGCTCTTCTTAATACGGGCATCAACACGGTGCTCGCCGACCCGGAGTACCGGAAGCAAATGGCGGATATCGGCGTGGTGCTGGTAGGCGGCACGCCGGAGCATTTTCGCACCTATCTCGCCGCCGAGCGCAGCAAGTGGGCGGACCTTATTCAAAAACGCGGCATCAAAGTCGAATAGCGGTCGCGCACATGCTGGGGGAGTTCTGATTGCGGGGACATAGATCGCACGGCACGCGCAGTGTTGCGATATTCGCGGCGCTGCTGATCGCCGGCGCGGCGCAGGCGCAAAGCCGGTTACCGCGCGAACTCGAAAAGTATCCAGCGAAGGCCGTCCGCTTCATAGTTCCGTCGTCGCCGGGAGGCGGCGCGGATGTGCTCGCGCGCTCGATTGGACCGCGGATGGCGGAAGTATTCGACATGCCGGTGGTGATCGAAAATCGCGCTGGCGCCGGCGGCATCATCGGCTACGAGATGGCGGCGCAGGCACCGGCGGACGGCTACACCCTCCTCATAGTCGCCGGCGGTTATACGCTCAATCCGAGCCTCTATGCCAGGTTGCCCTACGACACGATCAGGGACTTCGAGCGCGTCTCATTGATCGCGTGTGCGCCGAATCTCCTGGTCGTAATCCAGTCCGTCCCGGTCGCCTCGGTGCAGGAGCTGATAGCGTTTGCCAGGGCCAAACCGAATTACCTCAACTATGCGTCCTCCGGCGTGGGAACGACGAGCTATCTGTCGGCGGAAATTTTCAAGGCGATGACGGGAGTCGAGATGGTACACGTGCCGTATAAAGGCGCGGGCGATTCGACGGCCGCAGTCATCGCGGGCCAGGTGCATCTCATATTTTCCACGCCCAACGCGCTCATGCCGCAGGTAAAGGCGGGGCGCCTGCGCGCACTCGGGGTCACGTCGGCCCGCCGCCTGCCGGTCATTCCGGAGGTGCCGAGCATTGCAGAAGCCGGCCTTGCGGGTTACGAGGTCAACAACTGCTACGGTATTCTCGTTCCCGCCAAGACGCCGGACGTCATCGTGCGCAAGCTGAACGCAGACATTGTAAGAATACTGCGGCAGCCGGAAATGAAGCCGCTTCTGGAGAGTCTCGGCTTTGATGTGCTCGGCACGACGCCCGAACAGTTCACCGCATTTGCGCGAAGCGACATGGCCAAGTGGGCGAGGGACCTGAAGGCGGCAGGAATCAAACCGCAGTGATCGGGAAACTCTCATGACTGACAAACTACTCGACATCGACAGCGAAGAAACGGTTCGATTGAGCGTGAGCGAAGCCCAGGCGCTGGGAGAAAAGGCGCTGCGCAAACTCGGCTTCACGCCCGAGGAGGCAGCCATCGTCACCACGCACCTGGTGGACGCCTCGACGTGGGGCTACGAGTTCGCCGGGTTGCCGCGCATTCTGGTCATCGCTGAAAGACCGGAGTTGAAAAAGCCGCGCACGCCCCTGTCGATAATCAGGGAGACTCCGGTTTCGGCGATGCTGGATGGCGGCAACCATGTGGGTTACATCAATATCCTGCGCGCCGCGGAAATTGCCATCGAAAAAGTGCGCAAGTCCGGCGTCGCCGTCATCGGCGTGAGAAACAGCTGGTTCAGCGGCCGCAACGCCTATTACATGGAAAAAATCGCCCGCGCGGGATTCGCTGCAATCTACATTGCGAGCAGCACTCCCACGGTGGTGCCGCCCGGCGCCAGACGCAAGGTCCTGGGGACCAATCCCATGACCATCGCCCTGCCGGGAAAGACGAACCCGTTCATTTTCGACATGGGTACGGCTGCCGTGATGTCGGGCGAAATATTGATGAAAGCTTTTCTGGGCGAGGAGTTCCCGGAAGTCGTCGGGATCGACAAGCATGGAACGCCGACGCGCGTTGCCCGCGACCTCGTGGATGGCGGTGTTTTTCCGTTCGGCGGGCATCGGGGCTACGGCCTGTCCATCGCCATCCAGGCGCTCGGTCTGATGGCCGGTGCACGACTGCGCAACGGTGACGTCTGCGATTTCGCACACCTCTTCATTGCGTTCGATCCCGAACTTTTCATGCCGACCGGGCAGTTCACGTCGGAGCTGGAAGAGTTGCTGATGAGGATAAAGAGCCTGCCCCGGCAACCGGGCGTCTCCGAGATTCGCATTCCCTCCGAGCGCGGCTTCCGCGAGCGGGAGATCCGCCGCAAGCAAGGCATCCTTGTGAATAAACTGGTCGTCGAGCGTTTGCGGCAGATGTCGTGAGAGGCGGCTGGCCCCGTTGGCGCAGCAAGAAAGACGCCTGCGGTTCGTGGGCGGCAGTTTTGCCGGCGACCTGCTCGCGTTACGCGGCCCCGCAGATCAAGGCGATCGAGGAAGGGCTGCGGTCGATCAGCGGAGAGACCGCGCTCAGGCGTTAGTCAACTCATGTGGCCTGATTGAATCCATTGCGCGGCGGGCGATTGCATCGGGGCAATGTGCGATGTCGGCCATCCCCGACCGGTTGTCGTTACATTTCGTTTTGACGATTGATCGTCTCCTGCAGCGTTTGGGCGTCCATAGTCATTCCTTTGTCATGAAACTGCAAGTCTGCCGTCCTCTGCGTAACGGGACGCCACGGTCGTGCAGACAGCCGGCAGTACGGCTACCGGTCGGCAGCAATAATACCTTTGGCATATATACGTTGAAACGCGGGAAGGGCACAGTTCACCGTGTCGCGTATCTACGCCCAATAAGGAAGCCACATGACCAGCTTCGCACAAAAACCTTCGATCAACGCGGATTCATCGCAGGTTTCTCCGGCAATGCCGCTGGCCAAAAGTACCAGGGTTGCGATTGCTGTTGTGTTGGCGGTTGCTTTCGTTTGCGCCGTGCTGGCGATTGAAATTGAGCTTTTGGACTCCGGCACATTGGTTGTCGTAATGCCCGAATAGTGCGCCGGCAAGGCGGTCGAGCACGGCCGCGAATGTCGCTTATTGAGAACCGGTGACCGTCTGCTACGGGGGACGCGCCGGTACATGTATATTCCGCGACAAACAGTCACAAGGCATCCTCTTAAAGGCCGGCAGATCCGTTCTCCACCGGCGTGATTTGGCATAATGAGCCTCTATCCCGGCTCAATAGCGCTGCGCGCCGACAAGGTGATCGAGTAAGATCGCGATTGTCCGAATTGCACCCAGAGGAGAACTTGCAATGAGCATCAAAGGTCGCAGAGTCGTCACCGGTTTCAACAAAGACGGAAAAAGCTGCATCAAGTGGGACAGCGAGATCGCGCCCGTCAACCTGCGGCCTGGTTTCGACAATATCCCGATGTGGGCGACGCGCAAACTGCCTGCCGAGACGACGGAGGAAGATCCGAACACATGGGACCTTGGCACAAGCCTTGCCGGGGGCTCCGTATTCCGCTACGGCCGCTACGAGCCCAACAACATTGCGCGCTGGCACAAGACCGACTCGATTGATTATGCAATCTGCCTGTCCGGAGAAATGTGGATGGAAATGGAGGACGGGGAGGTGCATCTGAAGCCCGGCGATGTGGTCATCCAGCGTGGAACGCTGCACAACTGGAACAACCGTGGAACGAAGCCCTGTGTGATGGCGTTTGTTCTGGTCGCAACCGAAGGCGCGAAGACGACGGGCTGGAACGAGCCGCACTGACCAAGAGTGCCTAACACGATGAACATGCGTGCGTTGCCGCCGGCATTAGCTACGGCAACGCGCCCGGTGAACGCAACAATCAATGCATTGCGCTGGTCCGACTCCTTTCAGACTGCTTGGGTTTATGCATATTTCGCGCCTTCGGAACCTCCAGCTCGCATTGAGTTTTTTCGTTCTGACGTTCGGCACTTCAACGATGGCGCAGGTCATTCCAGTCAGCCCTCTCACGCCGGACGGAGCGGCGCCTGCCGAGCCCACCCCGACTTTTCTCTGGACCAGCCCGAAGGCGAAGGCGGTGCTGATCTTCATCCCGGGCGGAGAGGGGCGCTTGCGACTGACGCCCGGGCGACAGAGCCTGGGCGGGTTTTACGGCGGCGTCCTCAAGCCTTTGAGTGATCCGGCGCTCACTTCCGCCCTGTTTAGTGTTGTGGTGTTCGATAGTCCGGTGAGCTTGCCGGCGGGGACTCTCTATCCCTCATCGCGCGCTTCAGCGGATCATCTGATGCGTATAGACAGCGTGGTGCGGTACTACAAAAATAAATTCAATTTGCCGGTCTGGCTCATGGGCCACAGCAACGGCGTGGCCAGTATTGTGGAATATTTCAAAAAACTTCAGGACGCCCGGGAGGAAGGCATTATCGAAGGGGTGGTTTACAGCTCGGCCCGCATGGGCGCTTTTTTCCGATCGGGCACGCGGGTGCCTGTTTTGTTTCTGGCTCACGAACAGGACGGCTGCCCGAAATCGACGGTATACAATTCAAGGTCTCACTACCAAGAGCTTGGGGAGCAGGGCAATACCCAGTTGGAATATGTCTTGATTCGTGGGGGCCAGGCCGAAGGAGACCCGTGCACTTCCGGCTTTCACATGTTCAATGGCGCTTACGAGCAGGCGTACCGCGCCATCGATGCTTTTGCATCACCGCGTTTAATGCGCCCTGCGGCCCCTGCGGCGGTCAATTGATCACGCGAATGGTCGCTTTCAGAAAACGCGACCGACTGTAAAGAACAAGAGAGGAGATGCCGCGGTTTTAGTTAAGCATCTCGATGCTGGCGAATCAAAACCGTGGTCTGCCTCTTAAAATAACAAGCAAATGCTTTGAAGACATACGACTGTCCGCCGTGGGCCGGAACCGGCCGCCCAAAGCGGACATGTGCGTGGTCAGCAGTTGACTCTTAGCGGTGCCCTTCGTGCCGGACGTCGCCCCCGTGCTCGTGTCCGTGATGGTCCCGCTCCATGTGCTCGCGTTCCCACGGACGACCGCCGCCCCGGTGATAGCCGGTGCGACCGCCCCATTGGCCGTACCAGCAGCCAGCGCAGTAGTTAGGCGAGTAGTAGTACGGATCGCGCGCGTCAACTACTATGCCCGGGATGCCGATCTCGACGTTCACGGCAGCATCGGCGTAATTGCTGATTGCACCCAGCGACAGCGTGGTGGCAGTCACGAGCAGGAGCTTGTGCAAGGTGCGTTGTAGCTTGGTCATTTTCATGTCCTTCGGGTAATGTTCGATTGTTGTAAATCGCGCTCGACAATGTCGACCGGCGGATGGGTGCGATACGTTGCGCCCACGAACATTGTTATCCACTTCAGAAAAACGATCTGTTCCCCAACGTACATATGATTTAGAACGATCCGCATTCAAAACTGGTTGGGTTATCGCACTATTGTGGTTATGGTGCGCGGTTTGAGAGATCGGCTGCAGAGGCGGGAGTATTGTGCTTATGTTCGCCAACGCACGGACTTCGCACGTTTGGCAGCTGAACATGAGGGATCACGCTAACATCGGGTGACCGCGTCTCCGGAATTCGACGCACGACAACTCATGCCAAAGATCATTTGCGCCGGGCTCATGTACTTTGCGCTCGTGCTTGGGACTGGCATCGTTCTTGGCGCCTTCCGCATCCCGCTGCTCGTTCCACGCATCGGGGAACGGTGGGCGGAACTGGCTGAAATGCCCATCATGGCAGCCGCAATCTACTTTTCTGCAGGGTACGTGTTGCGGCGCTTCCCCGAATCCAATGTCTCTGGCCAATCTTTGGTAGTCGGGTTATTTGCATTGACTCTTGCGGTGTGCGCGGAATTGGGGCTTGCGGTTGTCCTGCAGAGCCGAACTCTTTCCGAATATCTAGGCAGCCGGGATAAGGTCTCCGGCTCCGTTTACTTCGTTATGCTTGTAGCGTTCGCTCTCATGCCGAGACTTCGTCAACTGAACCATGAGTAAGTTGAATGAAACGGCGGCAGACTCTTTACTTGCCGCCTGGTTGTTTTTGTCCATTGATGTAGATCGCCACAACAGCGCCATTGGGATCGTACTCGATACCGTCGGTAAATTTACCATCGACAAAACTCCCCTCGGAACGCCCCCCGTTCGCCCACGTATATGTACCTTTGCCCGATTGATTCCCATTCGCCCAATTACCTTCGTAGCGATCACCGTTTGCCCACGTAAGGGTGCCGTTTCCCGATCGTGTTCCGGCCACCCAATTGCCATCGTAGCGATTGCCGTTCGCGTAGGTATTGTTGCCTTTGCCGTCGTATCTACCTTTGACCATGTTCCCTTCGTAGCGACTTCCCGCCTTGCCGTCTTTGAACCATTGCAACACGCCCTGTCCGTCGGTGTAACCATCGCGGCAATTCCCGCTCCAGGTGATACTCTCATTCGGTTGGGGATTGGAATTTAAGACCTTGCAGCCACGGTCGTCGCCGATCAGCATTTGGGCCATCGCTTGACTGGATAAGAATGACAGAATCAGCGCCGCGGCATTGTAGACCGAACGGTTTTTCATCGGGTTGCTCCGCAAGAAATATCCGAATGATTTAAGGTTTTATGGCGGTGCCGGAACAAGAAACCTGAAAAGCATAAGACTCTACAGCAATTGCCCGTTGCGATGAATGATTGCTTACGGCCGTCTGCAGCCGCTCATGGTTGCATTTGAATCGCGTGACGAACGGTGCCATCATCCCTGGCCTGAAGCGTTGGCCCGTCAACGCGCAGTCGCCTCGCATGCCGCCTTGAATTTGCCGCCGAATGCCGTGAAAAAGAATCTGTCGCCCATTCATTTCGTCTACGCGTTGACGCTGCTCAGCCAGACGAGCTCGCGCGCGACCCGCGTCCTGATCACCCTTTACGCGTTGAATCTCGGCGCGCAGGCGCTCGCGATCGGCGGGCTCGCCGCGGCGTTTTCCGTCCTGCCGATGTTTTTGTCGTGGCCGCTGGGACGCTTGTCGGACTACTACGGCCCGCGCTGGTTGCTGATATTCGGCACCGCCGGCGGCGCGCTCGGCATACTGGCGCCGTATTTCTGGCCGGGGTTGATCGCGCTCTACGCGGCGTCCGCGATGAACGGTTTGTCGGTCGGCTTCGTCAACGTGTCGACGCAAAACCTGGTCGGCCTGATGAGTACGCCGCACGATCGGGCGCGCAATTTCAGCAATTTCAGCTTGATGAACTCGGTGGCGAGCTTCGCCGGTCCGCTGCTTGCCGGACTTTCGATCCAATACCTGGGGTTCTCGGCCACCTGTCTGTTTGTCGCGCTGCTGTACGTGTTGTCGATCGCGATGCTGGCGTTCGGCGGCGGCGCGCTGCCCGAGGGCGCGCGGCATCGTCCGCCGGCCGAGTCGGGTGCGCTGGCCATGTTGGCCGAGCCGGGCGTGTTGAGAGTGCTGGCGACGAGCAGTCTCGTGCAATCCGGGCAGGACATGTTCCAGTTTTATATTCCGGTCTACGCGCACGGCATCGATTTGTCCGCGGCGTCCATCGGCGTAGTGCTCGCGATGTTCGCCGCGGCCGGGTTTGTCGTGCGCATGATCATGCCGCGCCTGCTCGCGTGGCGTAATGAAGAAACCGTGCTCGCTTATGCATTTTATTTTTCGGCGATCAGTTTTTTCCTGGTGCCGTTTTGCAAGAACGCACTCACGCTGGGGCTGCTCGGGTTTGCGTTCGGGCTCGGCAACGGCTGCGGCCAGCCGATCACGATGATGCTGACATTCAGCCAATCGAAGGAGGGGCGCTCCGGCGAAGCGCTGGGACTGCGCTCGACGGTAAACCATTTCACGCGCGTGATCGGCCCCGCGTTGTTCGGCTATCTCGCGTCGGCGGTCGGATTGGCCGGCGTATTCTGGATCAATGGGCTGATGCTGGGCGCCGGCGGCATGCTAAGTCGAACTAAAAACACCGGTCGCGATACGAAACCTTCCAGCCGCTGAAGCGGGAACAGCGCCCCGCAGGAGGGGCCGCTGCCGAAGCGGTAATGAATACCACGGGTTCAGATGATTTACGGGTGTGCCCGCATCAAAATAACGGTCTGAGTTGTCCCGTCTATTCCGGCATTCGCGGAGATCGCTATTGTTTGATTGCATTGGGCCGTTTCCCAATGTCCGAAGGGGACAATTGATAATCACAAGCGGGCGGGCAGGGCCTTGTTGATGGTTAGTTTTTTCCCCTCGACTTTGATGTATCCGCCGAACCTGAGATTCTTGAAAATCCGGCTGACCATTTCGCGTGATGACCCCACCTGGTCGGCAATGGCTTGAATCGTAGGCTTCTCGGAAATAACGGGCTTTCCGTCCTCCTGCTCAACCGCAAGTTCGATCAGCAATTGCGAGAGCCTGCCGTAGACACCCAGCATGGTGAGGCTTCGCACATTTTTATTGAGTCCTCGCACTACATGGATAAGATCCTTGATTACGTGCATCGAGATTTCCGGATGTTCGTGCAGAAGGTGTTCGAATTCGGTTTTTGATATGACTGCAAACCGCGATGGTTCGAGCGTCACGACTGACGCTGACCGGGGCAGCTTGTCGAGAGCCATCTCGCCGAAATATTCCCCCGCACCTTTAACATCGAGAATCAGTTCTTTGCCGCTGGCATCACCCAGGAACACCTTGACCTTGCCGGAAAGAACCACATACAGCGATCCCGTGAAATCTCCCTCGCTGATGACAATCGCATTCTTCGGGAAGGTTTTTATCGCGGCTTTATCGGCGATGGCGCGCAGTTCGTCTTCCCGCAAGCCCGAGAACAGCGGTGTCTCTTTAAAGTCGACGAGCATGGATGGCTCCAAAAGAATTCGGCCTGAGGAATATCATACTAATTTGTTTCGCCCCGGGGTCACCGTACGTTGGCGCACAGAGGAGATCGGGGCTCATCGAAAGCGAATGCTCCTCACGGGGCATGTCCGCCATGGAGAATTAACGACTGTGCGCTTTGAGTCGAGCGGTCATTGGTGACGTCGGCTGACGGCGGCGCGTTCACCCGGTCTCCGTCGGAGACGTAACTTTATGGCAGAATCCCGATTGACTTATGCGAGAGGGATACTATGCTGTGCGTTTACACGCATCAGGCAAATGGCCGGGGTTTCCGTCGCGCAACATCAAGCATACTTGTGCTCGCCTGCCCGCGTCGTTGCGTTGCGCATTGCCATTTGCGAAGACGCGCCTGACATGCGCGCCTACCGGTCCGGATTGATGCAGTGCGGGTAATCTACGCGAGTACCGAAGTCTATCCTGCGCTCAAAACCGGAGGTCTCGCGGATGTGAATGCGGCGTTGCCCCAGGCGATGCGCGCCGCGGGTGCGGACGTGCGGCTTGTGCTGCCGGCATTTCCCGCGATCGAGAGCGCGGTCACCGGCTTGCAACCGGTAATCCAATTGAAAGCACCCATTGGTGGTGCGGACGTGCGCGTCCTGCGCGGGAAGTTGGCGGGCGTTCCGGCCTATCTGATCGAGGCGGGACAACTGTATGCGCGGCCCGGCAATCCGTACGTCGATGAAGGCGGCCGCGACTGGCCGGATAATCATCTGCGCTTTGCGCTGCTCGGCTGGACAGCGGCCCGTTTCGCCGATGGCACCATTGACGGCTGGAGGCCGGATATCGTGCATGGCCATGATTGGCATGCCGGTCTCGCGCCGGCCTACCTTGCTGCCCGCGGGGGCGAACGTCCCGCCAGCGTATTCACCGTGCACAATCTTGGATACCAGGGCGAATTTATCGCCGAAAAGTTCCGTGATCTGGCGCTTCCGGCGAATTTTTTCTCGATCCACGGACTTGAGTTCTACGGCAAGGTGAATTTCATGAAAGCGGGGCTGCACTATGCAGATCGCATCACGACCGTGAGTCCGACGTACGCTGCGGAGATTCAAACGCCGGAATTCGGTTGTGGCATGGACGGATTGCTCCGTTCGCGTGCCGGCGCGCTCACCGGCATTCTCAACGGTGTTGATCGCGCGGTCTGGAATCCGGCAGCTGACGCCGCGCTCGTGGCCCGTTTTAGCGCACGAAATTGTCGCGGCAAAACACGCTGCAAGGCCGGCCTGCGGTCGGAACTGGGCCTGGCTTCCGGTGACGGTCCGCTATTCGGGATCGTCAGTCGCCTGACCTCCCAGAAAGGACTTGATCTCGTGCTCGAGGTTCTCCCCGATCTGGTCGGGCATGGGGGGCAACTCGCGCTGTTGGGGACGGGCGACCGTGAACTGGAGGCGCGCTTTCTGGCGGCGGCGGCGCAGTCTCCCGGCGCGGTGAGCGTGCGCATCGGGTACGACGAAGCACTCGCTCATCGCATCATCGCCGGCAGCGACGTAATTCTGGTGCCGTCGCGCTTCGAACCTTGCGGCTTGACCCAGTTATACGCACTTGCCTATGGCGCGTTGCCGCTGGTACACAGGGTCGGCGGGTTGGCGGACACCGTGTGCGAGGCCAGTCCCGAAAATCGCGAGTCCGGCAATGCGACGGGTTTCGTATTTTCCGAAGCAAGCCCAAACGGCCTGCACAAGGCGTTGAATTGCGCGATTGCGCTATGGAACAGGCCGCGTGAGTGGGCGCGGGTGCGCCGCACGGGAATGGAGCAGGATTTCAGTTGGGCGCCGGCCGCGCGGCAATATCTCGATCTTTACCGCGAGCTGCGGCCGCTGGCATGATCATTGCATCCCGGTAACGGGGTTTAGAGGCGGGTGCTTTGCCCGCCCGGGGGCGGCGAAATGGCGGCGTTACAATGCCCGTTCGCCTGAACAGGGAGGTTGATGGATATTCATGTAAAGCCAGCCAAGGGCGCAGCCGCCACGGGCCAGGCGGACGCGCAATCACTGCGCGAATCGATTTCACGGCATCTGGTCTATACGGTCGGCAAGGACGCGGCGGCCGCGTCCCGACGCGACTGGTTATACGCATTGTCCATGGCGGTGCGCGATCTGTTAATCGAGCGCTGGATGGACACCACGCGCCGCGCCTACCAGCAGGACGCCAAGCGGATTTACTACCTGTCGATGGAGTTTCTGCCAGGGCGCACGCTTTCCAACGCGCTGATCGCGCTCGGTTTGCACGACTTGTGCGATGACGCACTTCGCGGTCTGGGGCTCGACCTCGACGAACTCGATGCGCTTGAACCGGATCCGGCGCTGGGTAACGGCGGCCTCGGCCGGCTTGCCGCGTGTTTTCTCGACTCGATGGCAACCCTCGGGTTGCCCGGCCTCGGTTACGGCATCCGCTACGAATACGGCATGTTCGCGCAGCGCATCAAGGACGGCCGCCAGGTCGAGTATCCGGACCACTGGCTGGTCGCCGGCAATCCGTGGGAATTCGTCCGGCCGGAGGTCAAATACACGGTGCAGTTCGGCGGTCGCGTTGAACACCGCGGCAAGCACGCGTTCTGGGTCGACACCGACGACGTGCTCGCGATGGCCTACGACACGATCGTGCCGGGTTGCGACACGCCGATGGTCAATACGCTGCGCCTGTGGTCGGCGACCGCCACCGAAGAAATCGACCTCACGCAGTTCAACCAGGGCAATTACACCGCCGCGATCGAGCGCAAGAGCCTGTCGGAAAACGTCTCGCGCGTGCTCTACCCGGACGACAGCACCGACCGCGGCCGCGAACTGCGCCTCAGGCAGGAATATTTTTTCGTCAGCGCTTCGCTGCAGGACCTGCTGCGCCGCTACTTCAAGACTTACTCGGGGGTCCAGCAACTTGCCGACAAGGTGGCGATCCATCTCAACGATACCCATCCGGCAATCGCAGTCCCGGAGTTCATGCGCCTGCTGGTCGACAAGCACCAGATTCCGTGGACGCTGGCGTGGCGGCTGTGCACGCGCATTTTCTCGTACACCAATCACACGCTGATGCCGGAGGCGCTCGAAACCTGGCCGGTCGGCATGCTGGAGCGCGTGTTGCCCCGCCACATGAAGATTATCTACGACATCAACGAAAAGTTCCTCGACGACGTGCGTCGGAGCCAGCCCGGCGACGACGATCTGCTGCGCCGCGTGTCCATCATCGATGAGTCCCACGGGCGCCGCGTGCGCATGGCCCATCTGTCGGTGGTGGCGAGCCACAAGGTCAACGGCGTGTCAAAACTGCATTCGCAGTTGTTGCAGGATACGGTGTTCGCCGATTTCAACCGGCTGTTTCCCGGCCGCTTCGTCAATTGCACCAACGGCATCACGCCGCGGCGCTGGCTGGCCCTCGTCAATCCGCCGCTGTCGGGCCTGATCGACCGCGTGATCGGACCGAAGTGGCGCACGCGGCTCGAATTGCTCGGGCAGCTGCGCGAACGGGCCGGCGATCACGCGTTCATCGCCGACGTGCAGGCGGCGAAAATCGCCAACAAGCAGCGCCTCGCGCGCTTTGTCGGGCAGGTTGCCGGCGTTGCCATCAGCCCGCACTCAATGTTCGATGTGCAGATCAAGCGCATCCACGAATACAAGCGCCAGCTTCTCAACGTGCTGCACGTGATCACGCGCTATCACCGCATCCTCGCCGATCCGCACCGCGACTGGCAGCCGCGCACGATGATTTTCGCAGGCAAGTCGGCTTCAGCCTACTTCATGGCCAAGCTCATCATCAAGCTGATCAACGACGTCGCCGCGGTGATCAACGCCGATCCGCGCGTCAACGACTGGCTGAAAGTGGTGTTCGTGCCGAACTACGGAGTGTCGGTGGCCGGACTCATCATTCCGGCCGCAGATCTCTCCGAACAGATTTCGACGGCGGGCACCGAGGCATCGGGCACCGGCAACATGAAGCTCGCGTTGAACGGCGCGCTGACCATCGGTACCGAGGACGGCGCCAATATCGAAATCCGCGATGCGGTCGGCGCGGAGAACATTTTCATCTTCGGCCTGCACACCGACGAAGTGCGGCGGTTGCGCGAGAGCGGCTACCGGCCGCGCGATATTTACGCGGCGAACGCGGAACTCAAACAGGTCGTCGACTCGATTGCCGCGGGTGTTTTTTCCCCGGACGAGCCGGACCGCTTCATGCCTATCGTGCAGTCGCTGCTCGACCACGGCGACCACTATTTTCTGCTGGCGGACTACGCTCAGTATGTGGCGGCGCAGGAGCGCGTCGACGCATTGTATGCCGACGCCGACGCGTGGACCGCCACCGCAATCCGCAACGTCGCCGCGATGGGACCGTTTTCGAGCGATCGCACCATCCGCGAATACGCAGACCATATCTGGAGCGTGCGTTCGCTCGATTTGTGAGCGGCCGCACTGCCCGTTCAGCATGCTGACCCGTGACGATGTCGATGCGCTGGCGGCCGCATGCCACTGCAATCCGTTCGCCGTGCTGGGCATGCATGAGCACGACGGCGCCGTGTGGGTGAGGACGGTGCAGCCGGGCGCGTCGGCGGTCGAAGTGATCGACGCGGCGTCCGGCAGCGCGCTGGCGAATCTTGCGCGGCTTCACGCGGACGGAATATTCGACGCGCGTATCCCGCGTCGCCGCGGCCCGTTTCCATACCGTCTGCGCGTCACGCGCGGCGGCGTCGCACAGGAAATCGAAGACCCGTACCGCTTTCCGCCCGTGCTCGGCGAGACTGATGTGTGGCTGCTGGCCGAGGGCCGGCACGCGCGGATTTATGAAAAGCTCGGCGCGCATGCCGCGACGCTGGACGGCGTGGACGGTTTTGCGTTCGCGGTGTGGGCGCCCAACGCGAGCCGGGTGGCGATAGTCGGCGACTTCAACGACTGGGACGGCCGGCGCCACCCGATGCGGTTGCGGCGCGAATGCGGAGTGTGGGAATTGTTTATGCCGCGTCTCGCAGCGGGCGCCTGCTACAAATTCGAAATCAAGGACGCCGCCGGCGCGCTGCTGCCGCTGAAGGCGGATCCATTTGCCTTTGCCACGGAATTGCGCCCGGCCACGGCGTCGATCGTCGGTGCGCCGCCGGCCGTAATGGAGCCAGCACCTGTGCCGTCGGCGGCGCGCAACGCACCGGTGTCGATCTATGAGGTGCATTCAGCTTCGTGGCGACGCACCGAAAACGGCCGCGTCCTGACGTGGACGGAACTGGCCGATCGTCTGCTGCCTTACGTAACGGAAATGGGTTTTACCCACGTCGAATTCATGCCGGTGATGGAGCATCCGTTCGACGGCTCGTGGGGTTACCAGCCGACCGGACTGTATGCGCCGACCGCGCGGCACGGCGCGCCGGCGGATTTCGCCGTGTTGATAAAGCGTTTTCACGCCGCCGGCATCGGCGTGCTGCTCGACTGGGTGCCCGGACATTTTCCGGCCGATGCGCATGCGCTGGCGCGTTTCGACGGCTCCTGCCTCTACGAGCACGCCGACCCGCGGCAGGGTCTGCATCCGGACTGGAATACGCTGATCTACAATTTCAGCCGCAACGAAGTGCGCAATTTCTTGACTGCGAACGCGCTGTTCTGGCTCGAGCGCTACGGTGCGGCCGGATTGCGCGTTGATGCAGTGGCGTCGATGTTGTATCTGGACTACAGCAGGCAGCCGGGCGCATGGATACCGAATGCTTACGGCGGACGCGAGAACCTCGATGCCGTGGCGTTCATCCGCGAGACTAATAGCCTGATCGGCAACGGATACCCCGAAGCGGTGGTGATCGCCGAGGAATCCACCGCATGGCCCGCCGTCTCGCGGCCGGTTTACGATGGCGGCCTGGGTTTTCATTACAAATGGAACATGGGCTGGATGCACGACACGCTGCAATACATGCAACATGACCCGGTGCACCGTCCGTACCACCACGATGCGCTGACCTTCGGACTGATTTACGCCTTCAATGAAAATTTCGTCCTGCCGCTGTCGCACGACGAAGTGGTGCACGGCAAGGGCTCGTTGTTGTCGAAGATGCCGGGCGATCGCTGGCAGCAGTTCGCCAACCTGCGGCTCTACTTTGGCTTCATGTGGGCACACCCGGGCAAGAAGCTGTTGTTCATGGGCGGCGAGCTGGCGCAGCAGGCCGAGTGGAATCACGACGCCGAACTCGACTGGGGTGCGCTCGCGGACGAACATCACCGCGGCGTGCAGCGCGTGGTCGCCGACCTGAACCGGCTCTACCGCGAGACGCCGGCGCTGCACGAATGCGATTGCGAAGCGCGCGGTTTCGAATGGATCGACTTCGCCGACCGCGAGCAGAGCATCATCGTCTTCCTGCGCCGCGGCGCGCGCGACGATGCACTGGTGATCGCGGCGTGCAATTTCACGCCGGTGCCGCGCAGCGGCTATCGCATCGGCGTGCCGCGGCCCGGTCATTATCGGGAAATCATCAACACCGATTCGGCGTGGTACGGCGGCTCCAACCTCGGCAATGCCGGCGGGGTCGGCGCGGTGGCCGCACCATGCCACGGCCGCGACTACTCGCTGGCGGTGACGCTGCCGCCGCTCGCCTGCGTGATGTTCGAGTGGCGGGCGGCATGAAAATCCATCCGGAAAAATGCGGCGTGTGCCTATGAGAATACAGCTGGACATGGAACACATCGCGAAGGCGCGCCTGGAAAGCGGGCGGCCGTACCCGCTCGGTGCGAGCTGGGACGGCGGCGGCGTCAATTTCGCGCTGTTCTCGGCTTTCGCCACCT
>Ga0265314_10002447_pt1 | contig 18995 bp, 15 predicted proteins | sample 4126metaG_FD_203106 | JGI IMG/M metagenome (GOLD analysis project Ga0265314, IMG submission 203106) | Rhizosphere microbial communities from Carex aquatilis grown in University of Washington, Seatle, WA, United States - 4-1-26 metaG | ecosystem: Host-associated > Plants > Roots > Rhizosphere >... | reverse complement strand
CGCCGTGGCGCCGACAGCCACTCACGCTCCCGTCACAGACCGAGCCGCGACAAGCCCTACCGCGAAGGCGCGGCAGCGCCTGTTGCCGCGTGCCGCATCAGAACCTTGCGCGTTCTATCGACACCCAACCGCTGGACACCTTCCTCACAGCGAATACTCCAGCTGGAAGAGAATGTTGTCGCGATCGCGCAGCAAGCTGGTGCCCGATGCGAAGTGCAAGTCGTTGGCAGCCAAGAAGCTGTAGCTCATGGTGAAGCGCAGCGGATCGTAGCTGTACGTCGCCTGCGGCTGCACCACGACCGAGCCCGACCAGTCGTAGAGAACGGTGAGGCTGGGAGCCAGCTTGCCACCGAAATACGTCGTCCCGATCAGCAAGGTCTGTACGTACTGGTCAGCCGGGTTGTGCACCAGATCGGGCTCGGCGGCCGCCGTGGCGAAGCCCCAGCGGTCGGGTGAATAGAGCTTGTTGGTGACCGGTGCGACCTCGCCGTTGAAAATCGGCGGCTGGCCGCGCAGCGGAGCGAACGGTGTGACGACCGGTGTGCGCGCCGCCGCGCCGTTCAAGTGCTTGTAGAAGAACTGCGTGGTGATGAAGAACGACGCGTCGGGATTGAGGAAGCGGATCGCCTGGTTGGTGTCGAACCCGAGCATGAAGTTCCACGAATCGCCGGTGCGTGTACCGGGACTGCAGAAGCCGTTCTTGTCGACGTGGCCACCCGGGCAATTCACGCCGTTTTGCGGCAGCGCGAAGATGAATGGATCGAGCTGCCGTTGCGACCAGCGCGGCTCGCCGTGGAAATAGGCCAGCTCGCTGCGCACGATCGGCTCGCTGCTGAAGTACAGCCAGCGCGCCCACTCGGGCGGCACGGCGAAGGAAGCCGTCCCGCCGGTGATCTGCACCACCGGCGCCGACTGGATCGCCAGGGCGTTGTAGTTCGTCGCGCGCCCTTGCGAGATCTGCGCCGGGAAGTTCTGTGTCGATACCGAGACCGCCGGATTGTCGAGGTAGGTATAGTAGTGCGCCAGTCCGAGCGTCGCCGAGTCGATGCCGGGCACCGGCGCGATGGCTTTGAACTGCGCGCCGCCGCGAATGTGGGTGAAGTTGGCGGCGGGCGTTTGGGTCAACGTGTATTGCGTCGCAGAAGGCACGAAGTTGGGAAGCTGCCACGGCGACCCGTTCGGAATGCCGGGGGAGTAGCCGACCGCGTTGTCGATCGCGGCGAACCCCTCGACGAACGACTCATACAGCCCGGTGCCCGGGATGCGCCCGATCGAGTAGCTGGCGCGCAGCATGTCGAGCGGTACGCGCCGCTCGTCGAGCGGCACGAGAAAGCCGCCGAAGCTGTTGTCGAGCGGATTGATGTTGTCGAGCAAACGGAACACGTCCGTCTCGCCCCACGCCAGAATCTGCCGCCCGAAGCGCACGAAGAGCTTGCCGACTTCGGCCTCGAGATACGCCTGGAACAGCCGGTTGCGCAGCACCGCCACATTGCGCAGGTGTTGCCGCGCTTGGCCGACATCGACCGTCGGCCCAAACGGACTCGGCGGCACGAGCGTCTGATTGTAGAATTGATACGCCGTGCGGTACTCGGCCGGGCCGTAGTCGTACACGCCGTCGTACTCGCCGCGATACGACAGGAAGTAGCCGAGCTTGCGAAAGCTGAACGGCAGATCGTTGAGCAACGCCAGCGGGCCGAAGCCCTTCTTCAACAGGCGGTTGAGGTCCTGTTCGAGGGTCGCTTCGACGAAGAAGCGGTTCTGCCGTAAATGGCCGGCCGGCGACACCGGAAAGGTGAGACTGCGCTCGGTGATGCGCCCCGGCGCTTGCTCGATGAGCTCGATGTCCGTGTGCTGCGTGGCGACGCGCGCCGCGGTGTAGGCGCGCACGCCCAGCTTGATGTCGCCTTCTTCATCCAAAGCCGCCGCGTGCGCGCGCCGCACCGCAAAGACACACAGCGCTGTCACCAACAGCCGCACACCCCAGTCGATCGTCGTTCGTGTCATGGCCCCCCGAGACACTGCGGGCCGGACCATACTGATACGCTGATAAACGTTGCAAGCGTCGCGCAGGGCTGGCGCAAACACCAATCACGGGCACCGGTTGACGTCAGTCACCGCAATGCCGGTCCTTCGTCTTTCATCGTTCGTCGCTGTGCCGCCGTCTGGCCGGGGTGGAACCACCGCCGCGGCTGTGGCACGTTCGCGGACGCTGACTACGGAGGAGGAGCGGAGGCACGCGGCGGGTCGGCACCGTCGGGCATCCCACCACACACGCATGGCGCAGAAGTACACCGCCAAAGACATCACGGTCCTCGAAGGCCTGGAGCCGGTACGCAAACGGCCGGGCATGTACATCGGCGGCGTCGACAGCGCCGGGTTGCATCACCTCGTCTGGGAGTTGCTCGACAACGCCGTCGACGAGGCGATGAACGGCCACTGCGACAAGATCGTCGTGACACTGCACAAGGACGGCGAATCGGTCACGGTGAGCGACAACGGCCGCGGCATTCCGGTCGACATGCATCCGAAGCACAAGAAGTCGGCGTTGGAGCTGATCCTCACGACGCTGCACGCCGGCGGCAAGTTCGAGAACCGCAACTACTTCCATGCCGGCGGCCTGCACGGCGTCGGCGCCTCGGTGGTCACCGCGCTCGCCTCGTCGCTGACGGCGCGCATCAAGCGCGAAGGCGCGCTGTGGGAACAGTCGTTCGCGCGCGGCGTGCCGAGCGGCAAGCTGAAGAAGATCGGCCCGGCGCGCGGCACCGGATCGACCATCACCTTCACTGCCGACCGCGAGATCTTTCCGAAAACGACATTCAACCCGGCGACGATTCGCGAGCGCCTCGAATCGCGCTCCTACCTGCACCGCGGCTTGGAGATCGTCTTCGAGAACGAGGTCGATCGCAGCAGCGAGACCTTCAAGCACGAGCAGGGCATCGCCGAGTGGATCGGCAAGCTGATCGACGAGCGCGGCAAGCAGGCGGTGGCCGAGCCGTTCTACGCCGAGCGGCGCGAGGGCTTCGTCGTCGAATGCGCCGTGGCCTGGACCGAGGCGACCGACGAGCACGTGCTGGCGTTCGTCAACGGGATTCCGACCGGCGATGGCGGCACGCACGAGGCCGGGCTCAAAGGTGGGCTCACCAAAGCCGTGCGCAATTATCTGAGCGTGCAGAACCTGGTGCCGAAAGGATTGACCATCGCGGCGGAGGACGCGCGCGAAGGGCTGGTGGCGATTCTCAGCGTCTACATTCAAAACCCGCAATTCCAAGGCCAGACGAAGGATCGGCTCAACAATCCGGAAGTCACGGCGCCGATCGATACGTTCATCCGCACGGCGCTCGAGAACCATCTGCTGCAGAACCGGAGCCAGGCATCCGCCATCGCCGATCGCGTCATCCTGTCGGCGCGCGCGCGCAGCGCCTCGCGCGCCGCGGTCGAGCAGGTGCAGCGCAAATCGGCGGTGTCGCACCGCCTCAACCTGCCCGGCAAGCTGGCCGACTGCAGCTCCACCGATCCGGCCAAGAGCGAGTTGTTCATCGTCGAGGGCGACTCCGCCGGCGGCTCGGCCAAGCAAGGCCGCGACCGCACCTTCCAAGCCGTGCTGCCGCTGCGCGGCAAGGTGCTCAACTCCGAGCAGGCATCGCTCAGCAAGGTGTCGGCGAATCGCGAGCTCAACGACATCATGTCGGCGGTCGGCTGCGGCAGCGGCAAACAGTTCGACCACAGCAAGCTGCGCTATCACCGCATCTGCCTGCTGATGGACGCCGACTCCGACGGCCATCACATCTGCACGCTGCTGCTGACCTTCTTCTATCGCCACATGCGCGAGCTGATCGACCACGGCCACGTCTTCATCGCGCAGCCGCCGCTGTTCAAGATCGAGATCGGCAAGCAGGTCCACTGGGCGCTGAGCGACGAGGAGCGCGACCGCCTCACGGCGCAGGCCAACGGCAAGACCGTCATCGTTCAACGCTTCAAGGGCTTGGGCGAGATGAACCCCGCAACCCTCAAGCAGACGACGCTCGACCCCAATCACCGCACGCTGCTCAAGGTCGCCATCGCCGACGCCGACACCGCCGAACAGACGATCCAAACCCTCATGGGCAAAGATGTCGAGCCGCGCTTCAAGCTGATCATGGAGCGCGCGCCCAAGGTCGACGTCGACGAAGTCGACGTGTGAGCCGTTCGGCGCCGTCCAGACACCGCCGGTCTGGCCGTTGCCCGCGCCGTGCCGCTCGTCGGGTTTGACACTGGAATGCCGTCAGCGATCGGCCAAGAGCTCCGATCCGTCGGTTCGGTTTTCCGGGCCTGACGGCGGGTGGCTGACGGCTGGACGCAATTTCTTGGGCAAAGCCCCGCTTGCCGTTTTCGAGGCGGGCGGAAATAACCGGGACCGTTGAGGGGAATCGTCATGGCGCCCGACTACCAGCACTGTCCCGACTGCGAGCAGGAGTACGTCGCCGGCATCGCCGCCTGCGTGGACTGCGGCAAGCCGCTCAGTCCCGGACCATTGGCTCGCTACGCTGGCGGCGGCCCGGCGCTGGCGGCGCCCGCCGCCGGCGGCGGCGCAGCCAGCGCGGCAAGCGGCCCGGTGGACGCGCTGCTCGCCGAGTTGCCAGGCACGGAAGCGCACGAAGCGGTCGTCGCGCTGCTGATGGAGCGCATTCCCAGCCGGGCCGAATGCAACGGCATCGAGAAGAGCTACACGCTCGATCAAGCCTCGCCCTCGGTGCCGTTCGCCGGCTCGTTGCCGGTCCGCCTCTATGTGGCGGCCGAGCACCGCGACGCGGCCTTGGAGGTGATCCATTCGATCAACCAAGGCGACTTGATCGGCGAGCAGTGGAACGATTCACCGCATCCCGACGTCGCCGAGATCGACGCCGAGTACGAGGCGCTGCCGGTCGAGGCGACCGCAGAACCGGCACACGCCGAACCGCCCCGCTTCGCCGACGATGCAGCGGAAACGTCGCTGCCGCCGCCGCCCGAGACGCGCGTCTCGCCGCTGGCGATGGCGGCCGTCGCCGTCATCGTCGTCGCCCTGCTCTACTATTTCGGGCGGTGAGGAAGAAGGTGTCGGGTGTCGGGCGAACACAACAACAGCGGATCGGTTGGCATGCCGATCGTGTCGCAGCCTTGCGTCCGACTGATACCCGGTAGCTGACAGCCGACCCCTTCCACCCATGAACTCCCTGCTGGTCGCCAATCGCGGCGAGATCGCCGTGCGGATCATGCGCGCCGCCGCCGAGCTGGGGCTACGGACGATGGCCGTGTACTCGTCCGAGGACGCCGGGGCGTTGCACGTGCGCCGCGCCGATGACGCGCAGCCGCTCGCAGGCATCGGGGCGGCGGCCTACCTCGACGGCGAGCAGCTCGTTGCGGTGGCGCGCGCGCGCGGCTGTGACGCCGTACATCCCGGCTACGGTTTTCTGAGCGAGCAGGCCGATTTCGCGCGCCGCGTCACCGGCGCTGGACTCATCTTCGTCGGACCGACAGCGGACGTGCTGGCCGAGCTGGGCGACAAGACGCGGGCCCGCGCCAGAGCGAGCGCGCTGGGCATTCCCGTATTGCGCGGCTCGAGCGGCGCACTGTCGCTCGGCGAGGCGCGCGACTTTCTCCAGGCGCTCGGACCGCGCGGCGCGATGGTCCTGAAAGCCGTCGCCGGCGGCGGCGGACGCGGCATGCGGGTCGTGCAGCGCGCCGACGAGCTCGACGAGGCATACGCGCGCTGTCGCTCCGAAGCACAGCAGGCCTTCGGCGCTGCGGCGCTCTATGCCGAAGAGCTGATGCGCGACGCGCGCCACGTCGAGGTGCAAATCCTCGGCGACGGCAGCGGGCGCGTCAGCCATCTCGGCGAGCGCGACTGCAGCATCCAGCGCCGTCACCAGAAGCTGATCGAGCTGGCGCCGTGCCCGAGCCTGTCCGATGCGTTGCGCGCCCGCCTGTGCGACGACGCCGTGCGCCTGGCTGCGGCGGTGCGCTATCACGGCGTCGGCACGATCGAGTTTCTGGTGCGTGGCGACGAAGAGGACGCGACCTACGCCTTCATCGAGGCCAACCCGCGCCTGCAGGTGGAGCACACGGTCACCGAGGCCATCTTCGGCCTCGACCTGGTGCGGCTCCAGCTCGAGCTGGCGAGCGGCATCTCGCTCGACGCGCTCGACCTGACGCAAGACATGATTCCTCCAGCGCGCGGCTTCGCCGTGCAGGTTCGGGTCAATGCCGAGACGATCGAAGCCGACGGCAGCGCGCGCCCGACCAGCGGGACCCTGACCGCCTTCGAGCCGCCCGGCGGCCTCGGCGTGCGCGTCGATACCTGTGCGTTCGTCGGCTACGCACCGAGCCCCCACTTCGACACGTTGCTGGCGAAGATCATCGGGCATTCGAACTCACCGCACTTCACCGACGCGGTCACGCGCACCGCACGCGCGCTCGACGAGCTGCGCGTCGACGGCCTGCGCACCAACGCCGGCTTCCTGCGGCGGGTGCTCGAGCATGCCGAGTTCGTCGGCAACCGCGCCCACACCGATTTCGTCGCCACACATCTCGATGAGCTCGTCGGGCCCGATGATGATGCAGGCGCGACGCCGCCGAGCGATCCACTCGCCGTGCTGGAATACGGCAAGGTCGATACGCCAATTAGCGCGCGTTCCGTCGTGCCGTTGGCTCCGGCCGACCCGCCGCTCGGCGCCGACGAGCAGCTGGTGCGCGCGCCGATGCCTGGCACCGTCGTCAGCCTCGAGATCGCCGACGGCGAGACCGTGCAGCGCGGTCAAGCGCTGCTGGTGCTCAACGCGATGAAGATGGAGCACGTCGTCGAAGCATCCAGCGACGGCATCGTGCGCCAGCTGGCGGTCGCGGTCGGCGAGACGATCGCCGAAGGCCAGGCGCTGGCCGTCATCGCCGTGCGCGCCGGCGCAGCACCGGCCGCAGCGCGCGCGGCGTTCGTCGACCTCAATGCCGTGCGCCCCGATCTGGCTGAGCTACGCCACCGGCAAGCAGCGACGCAAGACGCGGCGCGGCCCGAAGCCGTCGCGCGCCGCCACGCCCGCCAGCAACGCACGGCGCGCGAGAACGTCGCCGATCTGTGCGACGCGGGGACGTTTGTCGAATACGGGGCGCTCGCCATCGCAGCGCAGCGCCAGCGGCGCGAGCTCGACGACTTGATCGCCCGCACGCCGGCCGACGGGCTGGTCGCCGGCATCGGGCGCGTCAACGGCGACGAGTTCGAGCGCGCCGAGTGCGCCATCCTGTCGTACGACTACACCGTGCTCGCCGGCACGCAGGGCTTTCAGAACCACCGCAAGAAGGATCGCCTCTTCGCGCTCATCGAGCGCTTGCGCCTGCCGACGGTGTTCTTCACGGAAGGCGGTGGCGGCCGGCCGGGCGACACGGATGCTCCGGGCGTCGCCGGACTGGACTGCATGGCGTTCAACCTCTTCGGTGGCTTGAGCGGATTGGTGCCGCTGGTCGGCATCAACTCCGGCCGCTGCTTTGCCGGCAACGCGGCGTTGCTCGGCTGCTGCGACGTGATCATCGCCACCGCCAATTCGAACATCGGCATGGGCGGGCCGGCGATGATCGAAGGTGGCGGCCTCGGCGTGTTCCGGCCAGAGGAGGTCGGCCCGATGAGCGCTCAGGTACCGAACGGCGTCGTCGACATCGACGTCGCCGACGAAGCCGAGGCGGTGCGCGTCGCCAGGCAGTACCTCTCGTACTTCCAGGGTGCCTACCGCGAGTGGCGCTGCGCCGATCAGCGACATTTGCGCCATACCGTCCCGGAAAATCGCCTGCGCGTTTACGACGTGCGCCAGGTGATCGACACCCTGGCGGACAGCGACTCGGTGCTGGAGCTGCGGCGTGGCTTCGGCGCCGGCATGGTCACGGCGTTGGCGCGTATCGAGGGCCGGCCGCTCGGCATCGTCGCCAACAACCCGCGTCACCTCGCCGGCGCCATCGACAGTCCCGGCGCCGACAAGGCCGCCCGTTTCCTGCAGCTGTGCGATGCCTTCGACCTGCCGGTGGTCTTTCTCTGCGATACGCCCGGCATGATGGTGGGACCCGACGTCGAGACGACCGCGTTGGTGCGCCACTGTGCGCGGCTGTTCGTCACCGGCGCCAGCTTGAGCGTGCCGTTCTGCACCATCGTGCTGCGCAAGGGATACGGGCTCGGTGCGCAGGCGATGGCCGGCGGCAGCTTCAAGGCGCCGCTCTTTACCGTCGCCTGGCCGACCGGCGAGTTCGGCGGCATGGGCCTGGAGGGTGCCGTGAAGCTCGGCTTCCGCAAGGAGCTCGAGGCGGTCGAAGACCCCGAGCAGCGCCGCGCGCTCTTCGAGCACATGGTGGCGCGCGCCTATGAGCACGGCAAAGGCGTCAATATGGCCAGCCATTTCGAGATCGACGACGTCATCGATCCCGCCGACTCACGTCACTGGATCGCCAGCGCACTGCGCGCCGCCCCGCCAGCGCCGCCGCGCACGCACAAGAAACGCCCCTGCATCGATACCTGGTGAACGGACGGAGACTGATCACCACAAGTAAACATTGATGGATCCGGATCGAATCTTCGCTTGGCCCGTCCCCGACTGAGGCACCTATGCAGCGTCAGGTATCATTCCTCATGCTCCATCTGTGTTCATCTGTGTTCATCTGTGGAGATCAGTTTCCGAGTCACCGTCCGAGATGAAAACGATCGATCTACGCAGCGATACGGTGACGCGGCCGACGCCGGCGATGCGCGCGGCAATGGCCGCGGCGGAAGTCGGCGACGACGTCTATGGAGAGGATCCAACGGTCAATCGGCTGCAGGCCCTGGCGGCGGAGCGGCTCGGCATGCAAGCCGCGATCTTCGTGCCCAGCGGCACGATGGCCAACCAAGCGGCGATCCGCGCGCTGACGCGACATGGCGACGTGGTACTGGGCGGCACCGGATGCCACTTGTTGCGCTACGAAGCGGGCGGCGCAGCGGCGCTTTCAGGCGTACAGATCGCGACGATTGGCAGTAACGGCCTCTTCACCGCCGCCGACGTGCGCGCCGCGCTGCCACCGGCCGATCATCACTACGCACCAGTCACCGCGGTCGCGCTGGAGAACACCCACAACGGCGCCGGCGGACTGGTGTGGCCGTTCGAGCAGTGGCGCGCCGTCGTCGACCAAGCGCGTGAGCGCGGCTTGGCGCTGCATTGCGACGGCGCGCGCTTGTGGAACGCCGTCGTCGCCAGCGGCATCGCGGCGCCGCGCTGGGTCGAGGGATTCGATTCGGTCGCCTTCTGCCTGTCAAAAGGCCTCGGCGCGCCGGCCGGCTCGCTGGTCTGCGGCTCCAGTCAGCTGATCGACCGCGTGCATCGCATTCGCAAAATGCTCGGCGGCGGCATGCGCCAAGTCGGCATTCTTGCGGCAGCCGGACTGTACGCGTTGGAGCACCACGTCACCCGACTCGCCGACGACCACCGCAATGCGCTGCGGCTGGCCGACGGGCTGCGGCGTCTCGGACTGGAGGTCACTCCAGAACCGCAGACCAACCTGGTCTTCTTCCGCGCACCAGACGTCGGCCGATTGTGGACGGCGATGCTGGAGCACGGGCTGCTGATCAATCCGTCCGACCCGCGCACCTTCCGCGCTGTGACTCACCTCGACGTGACGGCCGAGGACATCGATGATGCCCTCGGCCGCATTGGCGACGCGCTGGGGGGGCAGCGCGGATAGGTCGTTGGCTTCACACAGTCACGCGGCCTAGGGGACTGAGGTGCGCATGACGAGCTTGCCGCCTTCGCGGTTTCTCTGGGTGCAAGTCTCAACGATCGCCTTTCCGTCTCGGTGGTTTCGGCTGTCGGAGGAGCAATCCGCTTGCCAGCGGCCTAGTCGGACGCGACAAACCGTGACCAGCGCCGCGCTGCTCAGTCCGCGCGGCAGTGCGTCGCCTGCACTGCACAGGCGGCGATGCACTTCGCCCCGTTCTTCAATCATGCGGCCCTACATGCGACGCAGAATCTTTGCGCCGTAGGCGTTCATGCGTTGGGGCCGACGGGTGCGCGGCGACGGCAGGCAGGCGGCAAGGCGCGCCGCCTGGTCGTTGGACAGAAAGCTGGCGGGGACCTCGTAGTAGCGCTGCGCAGCATCCTCACCGCCGTACACGCCCGGACCCCACTCGACGACGTTCAGGTACAGCGCCAGGATGCGATCTTTCGGCAGGATGAGCTCCGCTAGCAGGCTGAGCGGCACCTCGAGCGCTTTGCGGATCAGCGAGCCGTGCGTGGTGAGGAAGAGGTTCTTCATCAGCTGCTGCGTGATCGTCGAGCCGCCGCGCCACAAACGGCCGCGCTTGACGTTGTCTTCCACCGCCTGCTGCAGGCCAGACCAATCGACGCCATGGTGCTGGTAGAAGCGCGCATCTTCCGCCGCGATGACGGCGCGCGGCAGATGCGGGCCCAGCTGGGCCAGGGCGACGAACCCGCTGTGCGAACCGGGCGGGTCGCCGTACTCGACCCAACGCTGCAGCTGCAGCGCCGTGATCAGCGGCGGGAAGAAGCGCAGATAGACGAGGCCGACGGCGCACAGCAGCAGCCAGGCGACTACCACCGCGCCGGCCCAGCGAGCGACGCGCCACAGCACGCCGGCGCCGCGTCGCCGCGCCGCTGACGACGGCGCCAGCCGTCGCCAGCTGGCCACGCGTCAGGCGGCCTTGCCGCCCTTGGCCGGTGGGCTGAGCACGTCCGCCGCCGCATTGAGCGCCGCGACGGCGACCGGCACGCCGGCGTAGCAAGCGGTCTGCATGAGCACCTCGACCAGCTCTTCCTTCTTGATGCCGAGGTTCAGCGCGCCGAGCAGATGGCCCTTCAGCTCGTCGGTCTTCCCCAGCGCAGCCAGCTGCGCGACGGTGCACAAGCTGCGACTGCGGGTGTCGAGGTTGGGCCGCGACCAGAACATGCCGAAGACGAACTGTGTCACCAGCGAGAAGAATTCGGGCGCCAAGCCGTACGCCGGCATGCCCGGCGGCGTCTTCATCAAGTCGCCCCACAACTGCGTCGTCACCTCGCGCCCGCGCGCCAACAGATCCGGTTGATCGGCCATCGTCCCCTCCGTCGAGCGGCGGGACCGTGCCAGATCGACCGCGATGGAGCAACCGAGGCGCCGCTCAGGAGGGAGGCGCCGGCGTACCGTCCTTCGCTCAGGCGTGCAGCGTCATGGGCTCGCCGGCGGCGACGGCGGCGCCGCGATGCAGCAGGCGAGGAATGCGCACGCTGAAGGTCGAGCCGAGGCCGGGAACCGATTCGACGCCGATGGCGCCGCCCAGCCGCGAAGTGAGGCGTTGCACGATGTAGAGGCCGAGCCCGACGCCACTGCGCGCCAGATCACCGCGATTGGCGCCCTGGCGGAAGGCTTCGAACACTGCTTCGACCTCGCTCGGCGCGATGCCGATGCCGGTATCGCTGATGCGGATCTCGACCTCGTCGCTCTGTCGATCCCACCGGCTGGTGACGCTGATCATCCCGCGCGCGGTGTACTTGCATGCGTTCTCGAGCAGATTGCGCAGCACGGTGCGCAGCTTGTCTTCGTCGCTGCGTAACGGCGGCAGGTCATCGGCCGGCGGCCAGTGCACCGCGACGTTCGGCGTGTCGGGCAGATTGGCGCGCAACTCGGCGAATATGTCGTCGAGCTCGAACTCCTCGCACGTCAAGCGCTCATGGCCGAAGTCGATGCGGCTGGCGTCGAGCATACGGCCGATGGCTTGCTGCAGAATGCGCCCGGCGGAACGCACTTTGCCGAGCGCTCCGACTTGTTCATGCGTGGTCGGCCCGTAGCTCTGATCGATGAGCAGCTCGGTGTAGCCGAGCAGTGTCGTCAGCGGTGTGCGCAGCTCGTGCGACACGGTCGCGAGGAACTCGGTCTTGATGCGCTCGGCGGCTTGCGCGCGCGCATAGAGAACCTTGAACTCGCCGAGCGTGCGCTGCAGCTGCGCCGCCAGCGCCTCGGCGGAATCGGCGCGCTCGCCTTCGCGACGCGTCCGATCGACGAGATGGCCGTAGAAGATCGCCGTGGTGAAGAAGAACGGTATGCGAATCAGGGACGGCGACGTCCACAGATCGCCGCCGCCGGTAGCGGAATGGCCGAACAAATACGCCGCACACACCACGCAGGCGGCGATGGCGATCAAGCGCAGGTTCTCTCCCACGGCGGCGAGCAGCAGCAGGAAGAAATACAGCATGAAGAAGTCGGCGCTGAAGCGACCCGTGCTGATCAACGCGACGGTGATCCACAGCGTGTCGAAAACGATCACGGCTACGGAGAAGCGCATGCCGTCGGTCACATGCTTTGGCAGATGACCGATCACCACGTTCGATGCCAGCGCCAGCGCGATCAGCGCGCCGGCCACGAACGGCGGGGTAGCGAAGTCGAGCTCGACCAGCAGCAGATACGCCGTCGCGATGATCAGCGTATAGCGCAGCAATAAGAAAGCCCGCAGTTTCGCGCCTTGGTCCACGCGGTGCGGTGCAGCAAAATGCGGACCGAGCTGCCAGCGATGCGGCGTGCGAGGTCGCCGGGCGCGTGATGATGCGCACCTGTGCCAGGTGCCCTGCGATGCGGCGCGCCAGCGTCGCTGAAGTGACGCATTGCGCTGAAGCGGGCGCCGGCGCTCTCCGGCCCGGCGTAGCGGTTCTTCAGGAGGCTTCGAACAGCGAATCGTCGATGTCGCGGTCCGACGTGCAGTCTTCGCAGTATGTCGAGCGCCGTCCGTTGGAGGTCGGCGAGCCGTGCGTCAGGCAACCACACTGCGGGCAGAGGAAGGGGTAGGAATGATGATGGTCTGGTTCTGTCTGTAGGTTCACGACCTGCAACGTAGACCGTCGACGTTACCGCAACGTGACACCGGCGTGATCGTTCCCCATGCACGCCTGCCGGCGTCACCCGCGCGCGGCCCCCGACCGGTAGCCGACGCCAGCCGGTTAGAAAGTCGGGATCGGATCGTTGGCGCCGCGCAGCCGATCGACCGCGCCGCCCCTGCGCCACATGAAGCAGGAATCCGGCATGCCGCCCATGCCGAGGATCGAGTCGGCAGCGGCCGCGACGGCCGGCCACGCATCGGAAATGGCGCCGCATACTTGGATAAACGTCGGCGCGACCATCAGCAGCGCATCGAGCAGCTGCCGATCCTCGACGCCCGGCAGCTGCGCCATCAGCGCCGCCGAGACGCCGCGGAACACCGAGACGCCTTCCATCCCCGACAAGTGCGCGCTGCAATCGCTCCAACTCAAATCCTCGAGCGTCGCGCGCGTGCGGCGCCGCTTGGCCGCGGCCAGACGACCGAAGCTGATGCCGTCGAGGGTCACCGGCGCGTGCACGCGCACCTCGTCGAGGACGGCAAAGCGGTCCATCGGACGCGCCACGACGGGCGCCGGCGCAAAGCTCACATCGGTCAGCTGCGCGGCGAGATCGAGGTCGCCGTCATCGCGCCGGCTGCCGTCGAGCGCGATATCGCGGCGGAAGAGCCGCTCGCCGGGTCGCCAGTCGGGGTGGTCAAAGGCCACCGTGCCGCTGTCGAACACCCACGCCGTTGCCGCGGTCAACACTTGCGCCAGCGTCAGGATGTGGGAGCAGCCGCGGGCGCCGCCGAGCCCCGCCGACAGGCGGCGATTGATCTCGCCGTCGACCGCTGCGCCGTCCAGCTCCAGCAAGCGCACGATCGGGTCGCGGCAGCTCTCGCCGCCGGTCAGCGCCGACGACTCAAACGCCACGACCGGCTGCCGCGCCGAGAACTCCGACAGGCGCCGCTGGCGCACATCGACGACTGCATCCAGTTGCATATGATGCACGATGCCCGGCGTGCCCAGGTCGCCGCCGACCGGCACGACGCCGCGCTTGCGCAAATCGACCAATACCGCGCGCGCGTCGAGACGCGCATCGACGCGGCGCGACAGGGTCAGCGACAACGCCCGGCTGTGCAGCGGATTGCCGCGCAGATCGAGTAGCATCCGGCCCTTTAATCATCGGGCCGCCGGCGCCGGAAGACGGGTGGTCGGTGAACGCTACGGCACCACCGCCGCGTCGAAGCTGCTGCGCAGCACAGTCACCGCCTGGCCGCGCAGTTCGACGCGCCCAGCGCCGGCGAGACGCACGTGGACTTCACCGCCGCGCGCGGAAGCCTGCCAGCAGCGCAGCTCCGACTTGCCCAGCTTGGCGGCCCAATACGGCGCCAGCGCGCAATGCGCCGCGCCGGTGACGGCATCCTCATCGATCCCGTGCGATGGGGCGAAAAACCGCGAGACGACATCGTACCCGGGCACATCGGCGCGACTGGTGACACAGACGCCGGGCGCACCGGCGGCCGCGAGGCGCCGCAAATCCGGTGTCAGGGCGCGCACCACATCGGCGGATGCAACTTCGACCACATGCAGGATGCGCGTCGTCGCGCTCGCCACGACCGGCGCGCCGAGTGCCCCCAGCGCCTCCGTCGACACTGGCGCGCCGGTCGCTACGAGCGCCGGGAAGTCGAGCGCGATCCAGTCCCCGACACGCCGCGCGGTCAGCTCGCCGCTGGCGGTGTGAAAGCGCGCCGGCACGTCGGGCGCGAGCAGCCCCTCGCCCCACAGCGCATGCGCGCTGGCCAGCGTCGCATGCCCGCACAGCGGCACCTCGACCGTCGGCGTGAACCAGCGCAAGGCGAAGTCATCGCCACGGCGCCAGAGGAACGCGGTCTCGGCTTGGTTCATCTCGCGCGCCACGCATTGCAACCACTCGTCGTGACGCGGCGGGTCGATCAGGCACACGGCGGCGGGATTGCCGCGCAGCGGCACCGCGGTGAAGGCGTCCACGAGGAGCACGCGCAACATGTCGCGTGCGTAGCGGTGCGGCGCCGCCTGCTCAAGCCGCCGATGCCCGGCTCGTTTCGATACACGTCGAAGGCACAGGTCCGACGCCCCACGCGCTCCGCCAGCAGCCGGTGAGGGGAAGCATTGCCCTCTCCCCTGTGCGGGTGCCCGTGGATTCCTCCCGTGAGGCCTTGCGCGGGCAACCGTTCCCTCACCAGCGCGATGGAGAAATCTGCGCCAAGTCGCGCACGGTCAGCAACACGACCACTGGGCGATTCCGCGCCTGACCGACGGCTCGGCCGCGGCGAGCTCACGCGCTCGTTGCGATGCAGGTTTCGACGACGCTAAGAGGACGTGATGCCCCGCATTCACAGAGTCGCCTCGTTGCCTCCCGTCGTCGCGCGCCACCCTGCGCTCACATCGCCGCCCGCCTGCCATCCGCGAGCTCGACATGGAGCCTGAGATCCGACTGCAACCGCTCGAAGCGCGTCTGCTCGGCGTGTTGGTCGAGAAGGCTCTGACGACACCGGAAGGATATCCGCTGTCGCTCAACGCCGCGGTGCTCGGCGCCAATCAAAAGAGCAATCGCGATCCGCTGCTGGCGCTGTCCGACGACGAGGCCAGCGATGCGCTCGACGGCCTGATCGACAAACAACTGGTGCGCAAGGTGTTCCCCGGCGCCAGCCGGGTCGACAAATATGCCCACACCGGCACCTCGGCACTGAAAATCGAAGTCAGCCAGCTGGCGATCCTGGCCGAGCTGCTGATGCGCGGCCCGCAGAGCCTGGCCGAGTTGCGCACGCGCGCCGGGCGCATGATCGCGATCGAGACGGCCGAGCGGCTGCTGGAGCTGCTCGCGCCGCTCGAGGCGCGCGGCATGATCGAGCGTATTCCCGCCGGACGCGGGTCGCGCGTCGAGCGGGTCGTGCAGCTGCTCTGTCCTGGCCTGCATCCGCTCGACCGGACGCCGATGACAGCGGCGCCGGCGGCGGCGGCCGGTGCACCCGATGAAGCGGCAGCCCCGACGCGTGCGGCGCTGTCCGAGCGCATCGCCGGGCTCGAGACGACGGTGGAACGGCTGGAGCGCCAGCTGCGCGGCCTGGCCGGCAAGCTTGGCGAGCCGTTGGACGATTGATCGCCGGGAGATCGGGCCGGAGCGCGCCTGCCTGCCGCGCCGCCTGCGGCCGGCGAGACACCGCCCACTTCGCGTTGAGGCGAGGCTCCGCTATGGTGCCGAAGATCGTGTCCGACGCCCGCCCTGCTGTCGATCAGCACCTCGCGTTCGACGACGTCTCCATGGCGTTCGGCGAGCGGCGCGTATTCGATCACCTGTCGTTTCGCTTTCCGGCCGGCAAGATCTCCGTGATCCTCGGCGGCAGCGGATCGGGCAAAAGCACTGCGCTGCGATTGATCGGCGGACTGATCGCGCCGACGACGGGGCACATCCTGGTCGACGGCGCCGACATCACCCAGCTCTCGGAGCGCCAGCTGTATGGCGTGCGCGGCAAGCTCGGCATGCTGTTCCAGGGCGGCGCGCTGCTCGACGCGCTGACGGTTTTTGAAAACGTCGCCTTCCCGCTGCGCGAGCGCCACCGCCTCGAGGCGTCTGCGCTGAGCGCGCGCGTGCGCGAATGCCTGGCGGCGGTCGGCCTCACCGACGCCGACGGGCTGCTGCCGAGCCAGCTGTCGGGCGGCATGGTCAAGCGCGCGGCGCTGGCGCGCGCCATCGCCGCGCAACCGCTGATTCTGCTGTGCGACGAGCCGTTCTCCGGGCTCGACCCGATCTCAGCGCGCCGCATCGAAGCGCTGCTGGTGGAGATCAACACACGCTTTCGCATGACCGTAGTGGTCGTATCGCACGACATCGCCTCGACCATGCGTATGGCGTCGCAGGTATTGGTGCTGCTGCCCGAGGGCGCCGTCGAGGGTACGCCCGACGAGCTGCGCCGCAGCACCGATGCGCGTGTCGCCGCCTTCTTGAGCCCCAATCTCGATGCGGCGCTGGCCGGCACGGCGCGCGTCGAAGTCGCCCCGGGAGCACCGGCGTGGTGACGGCGGTGCGCGATCTTGGCTGGGTCTCGCTGCGTTTCATCGAGCAGCTCGGCGGCTTGGCGCGCTTTGCCGGCAATATCGGCATCAGTCTGCTGACACCGCCGCCGCGCATCGGGCGCTTCGTCGACGAGCTGTTCAAGCTCGGCGTGTTGTCGCTGATCATCATCTGTCTGTGTGGAACCGCGGTCGGAGCGGTGCTCGGCTTGCAAGGCTACAACACGCTGGCCCGCTTCGGCGCCGCCAACTCGCTCGGTGCCGTCGTCGGCCTCAGCTTGATTCGCGAGCTCGCGCCCGTGCTGACGGCGCTGCTGACCACCGGCCGTGCGGGGTCGGCCACCACTGCGGAGATCGGCACCATGGTGGTCACCGAGCAGCTCGACGGCCTGCGCATGATGTCGGTCGACCCGGTGCACTACATCGTCGCCCCCAAGGCGCTGGCGATGGTCGTCGTCATGCCGCTGCTCTCTTCGCTGTTCACCGTCTTCGGGATCTTCGGCGGCTATTTGATCGGCGTGCGCGTCATGGGTCTCGATGCGAGCACGTACATGAGCAGCCTGGAGGGCGCGGTCGACTTCGAGAACGACGTCGCCGGCAGCCTGATCAAAGCCGTCGTCTTCGGCGTCGTGGTCGGCTTGATCTCCACCTATCGCGGCTTCACCACCGAGCCGACCTCGGCCGGCGTCAGCTCGGCCACGACGTCGACCGTGGTCGTGGCATCGGTCTGCATCCTAGTCTTTGACTACTTCATCACCGCGTTGTGGGGGGTGTGAGCGCATGCGCCGATCGCCAACCAGGGACTTTCTCGTCGGCTGCTTCGTCCTCGTCGGGCTGGCCGCCGTCGCCTACCTGTCGCTCAGCGTCGGCGGCGTGTCGTACACCGGGCCGAAGGGCCTCAAGCTGTTTGCCGACTTCGACGAGATCGGCGGCCTCAAGCCGCGCGCCCCGGTGGTCGTCTCCGGCGTCAAAGTCGGCGAGATCGAATCGATCGACCTGGCCGACGACTATCGCGCCCGCGTCCACTTGAATCTCGATCCGACGCTCAAGCTGTCGACCGACACCAGCGCCTCGATCGTCACGTCGGGCGTGCTGGGCGACCGCTACGTCTCGTTACAACCGGGCGCCGACACGCAGACCCTCGCTTCCGGCGACCAGATCGAGTTCGTCGAGTCGGCAGTCATCCTGGAACGCTTGATCGGCAAGCTGATCCATAACACCGACGTCGGTAAGGGAGACGCTAAATGAACCCCGTGCTGTTCCGCGTCGTCACCCTGCTGCTCGTCGCCACGCTGCTCATGCTGACCGGCTGCGGCGCGCAAAAGCGCCCGCATCCGGACGAGGACCCCTGGGAAAGCCTGAACCGCAAGACGTTCTGGTTGAACGACAGCCTCGACCAGTACGCCCTCGAGCCAGTGGCGCGCGGCTGGAACTATGTCATGCCCGACGTCGCGCAGCGCGGGCTGGTGAACTTCTTCGACAACCTGCGCTTCCCGATCGTGTTGGTGAACGACGTCCTGCAGGGCCGGCCGCGGCTGGCGGTGGAGACGATTGCGCGCTTCGACTGCAACACGTTGCTCGGTGGCCTCGGCTTCTACGATCTCGCCTCGCAGCTCGGCGTGCCGCCGCACACGCAGGATGCCGGCCTGACCTTGGGCCGCTGGGGCATCGAGCCCGGTCCCTACCTGATGCTGCCGTTCTTCGGCCCATCGAACCCGCGCGACACCGTCGGCTTCGCCGTCGACGGGCTGCTGGCGCTGTATCCGTTCTTCGTCAACATTCCTGGCATCACCGTCGGCATCGCGGCCGTGGACGTCGTCAACCGGCGCTCGCGCGTGCTGACGCAAGTGGAGGACGCCAAGCAGGCGTCCCTCGACTATTACACCTTCATTCGCAATGCCTATGTGCAGCGGCGTTGGAAAGAAGTGCACGGCGAGACTCCCGCCGGCGGGGCGCAAGAAGAGGAGCTCTACAATGAGGAGAACTTCGAGGATTACCAGGCGGGCGATGACAAGCCGTGAGGGGCTCGTCAGCGCGTTGGCGTCCGTCTGTCTGCTCGTCCTCGGCGCAACCACGGTGCGCGCCGATCAGCCCAGCCAAGTCGTCGATGCGCTCGCCAGCCAAGTCATCGCCGTCCTCAAAGAC
>Ga0265314_10002446_pt1 | contig 19005 bp, 13 predicted proteins | sample 4126metaG_FD_203106 | JGI IMG/M metagenome (GOLD analysis project Ga0265314, IMG submission 203106) | Rhizosphere microbial communities from Carex aquatilis grown in University of Washington, Seatle, WA, United States - 4-1-26 metaG | ecosystem: Host-associated > Plants > Roots > Rhizosphere >... | reverse complement strand
TCCGCAACAAGAGGGCGCAGTGCTGGCGGCCATTGAGGCAGGCATGTTGGTTCACAGCCGGGCTTACGAGGGCAACCTGGTGCTGCTGTCGGTCACCGGGCCGGCATCGCTGGTCGGCCGGCTGCGGGAGTTCCGTTTGCGGGGTTGAAGCCCCTGAAAGGTAAAGCGCACGACTCCCGCACGCCGCTCAAACGGGATATCCTTCCTCCATGCTTCCCCGCTCCAAGCGCATGCACGTTTGCGCTGCGCTCGCCATTCTGGCGTGGGCGCCGGCTCTGTGCGGGCAGGCGGCGGCTCACCCCGGCGTGCTGGAAGTGAACGGCATCGGCTCCGGCCTGGCGCCTATCAACGGCACATGGCAGTTCCATCTGGGCGACGATCCCGCATGGGCATCTCCATCCCTCGACGACTCCGCCTGGGAATCCATCACCGCGGACCAGCCCTGGGGCGCGCAAACGCACTACGGCTACACCGGCCGCGCATGGTATCGCCGCCACATCGACTTCCACGCCGCGCCGGGCACGGATCCGGATCTCGCTCTTTACATGCCCATCGTGCGCGATGCCTGCGAAGTTTACTGGAACGGCCGTCTGGTGGGCGGCTTCGGCAAGATGCCGCCGCACGCCGTCTGGTATTACGACTCGGTGTGGCCCTTTACGCTGGGACTGGGCAAAGCCGCCTCAGGCGTGCTTGCCGTGCGCGTGTGGAAAGCCCCCTACGACGCATTCAGCGACGCGAATTCCGGCGGCCTGGAGGGCGCGCCCATGGCAGGCAATGCGGAAGCCGTGGCTCACGCCAAGGCCGCCGACGATTATCAGTGGCTCCGTGCCACCAAGCTCACCATATGGCTGGATCTCCTGTATGCCCTTATCGCCGTCCTGAGCTTTGTGGCGTGGCTGCGCGACCGGCACAGCCGAATCCTCGGATGGATGGCGATCTTCGGCGCGGGGCCGATCTGCGCATTCCTGCTGGACAACGTTCCCACGCTGGTTCCCTACCGATGGGATTATCCGCTGCTCTTTCTCACGTTCTGCCTGACGGAGATCGCGCTCTGGTATCTGCTTCTCGAACTGCTCGGGCTCGACCGCCATCCGCGCCTCCGCCGCATCACTTTCGTCCTCGCGGCGGTCAGTTTCGCCTGCGTGGTTCTGGAAAGCGTCCTCCATCTCTTCAACTGGGAAACCGGCCCCACTGGGCTGTTTCAGGCGCTCGATCTGGTTGCAACGGTCCTTACCAGCGCGGTCGATCTCTATCCGCTTTTCCTTGTCCCGTTTGCGTTCCGCAAGCGCCTTGGCGTGGCGCGTTCCGTGCTCGCCGGCGTGGCCATGCTCAATCAGATTGTGCAGATCACTCCCAGCATTCTGAGCGAGGGCATCCGCTACACCCATTGGTATGGTGTCAACAACGCTCTGAACTTCAGGATTCCCGTAGCCGGCAGCGATCTCGGTCTGCAGGACATCGGAATCGCCGTGCTGTTTGTGGCCATTGCGTGGGCCCTGGTGGCTTACCTCGATCTCAACCGCACGCGTCAGCAGGAGCTCGAAACCGAGTTCCGCAGCGCCCGCGAGCTACAGCAATTTCTGATTCCCACCGCGCTGCCTGCCATCCCGGGGTTCTCCATCACCGGCGCCTACCAGCCCGCACGCGAAGTCGGGGGAGATTTCTTCCAGATCGTTCCCCTCGATTCGGACGCCACCCTCATCGCTCTTGGAGACGTAAGCGGAAAGGGCCTGAAAGCGGCCATGGCTGTTTCCGTCATCGTGGGCGCTCTGCGCGCTCTGGCCTCGCAGCAATCGCGTCCCGGCGAGCTTCTCCGCGAACTGAATCGCCGCCTGCACGGCAGCCTGGGCGGCGCATTTGCCACCTGCACGGTTCTGCGCATCACCGCCGGTGGCCGGTGCGAGTTTGCGAGCGCAGGACACCCGCCGCCGCTGGTCAACGGTCGCGAGTTGCCGGCCTCCGGCGCATTGCCGCTGGGGATTGCGCCTGACGAGCATTATGAAGAAGGTCGTTTCCAGCTCGGACCGGGCGACTCCCTCGCCCTCTACACCGACGGCCTGCTCGAGGCGCGCAATCCCTCCGGCGAGCTTTTTGGTTTTGCCCGCGTCCAGTCGCTCTTTGCCGGCCGTCCCACCGCGGTGGAAGCCGCCCGCGCCGCGGTGGATTTTGGGCAGGACGACGATATTACTGTTCTTTCCTTGATCTGCAGCGGTGACGCGAACGACGCCGGCATCCTGCGCGAAGTTCCCGCGGAGGAGCCTGCCGTGTGAATGACTCTCAATTGCGCTACAACTCCCGCGCCGTCTCCTCGCCGCGCAGCACACGCAGCGCCCCCGCGGCCAGCGCCTCCAGCTCGTCCTCCCCCGGATACACAACTACAGGAGCGATCCACTCCACCGCTTCGCGAATCGCTGCGATCAGCTTCTCCGAGCGCGCCATCCCGCCGGTGAGCAGAATCGCGTTTACGCGCCCGTCCAGCACCGTCGCCATGGCTCCAATGTCCTTGGCGATCTGGTACGCCATGGCTTCAAAGACCAACGCCGCTCTTGCGTCACCCGCGATAATTCTCCGCTCCACCTCGCGCAGATCCTTGGTGCCCAAATACGAGTAGATGCCGCCCTCACGAATGAACGCGTCCCAAAGCGCGCCTTCGGTGTAACGGCCGCTGAAGCATAGCCCCACCACTCCCAGTAATTGGAGACTGCCGCTCCGCTCGGTGGAAAATGCGCCTTCCTGGCCGGCCAGGTTCACGTCCACCATGCGGCCGCCGCGATGTGCGGAAACGGAGATGCCGCTGGCCAGATGGGCGATCACAAGGCGCAGGTCTTCATACGCGCTGCCGCGTTCGCGCGCATAGCGCCGGGCCACCGCCTTGGTATTCAGCGCGTGGGAGAGCGAGCGGCGCTCCACCAGCGCTGATCCCGAAATCCGCGCCTTCTCCGTGAACTCGTCCACGCTTACCGGGTCCACCACGAATGCCGGCGCGCCGCCATGCTGCGCCAGCGCCACCGCCAGAAACGCGCCCAGGTTCGACGCATGCTGCTCTCCGAACGGCGCGCGCCGCAGGTCGTCCAGCAGTGCTTCATTGATGCGATAAGTCCCGCTGACCACGGGCCGCATGAGTCCGCCGCGCCCGGCCACCGCGTCGAAGCTGGGCAGCGCGTATCCTGCGCTTTGCAACACCGCCTCAATGGCCGCCAGCCGGAAGGGCAGCTGCTCCAGCACCGGTTTTCCGCGAAAGGCGGCCAGCTCGGCTTCAGCGTGCTCCACGTTGCGCACGCATTCGGGCTGCTCCCCCGCAAAGACGGCAATCTTGGTCGATGTCGATCCGGGGTTGACCGCCAGCACGCGGAAATCATCGCGCGGCATACAGCACCCCCAGCGCAATTGCGTTCACCTTATCCTGCGCCGGCTCCACGCGCGAAGGGATCAGGATGGGCACGCGCGCTCCGGCAATCACGTGGGCAAATTCCCACCCCGCCAGAAATGCGATGGCCTTGGCCAGCAGGTTGCCAGCCTCAATGCCGGGCACGATCAGGCAGTCGGCGTGCCCGGCCACGGGGTGCTCGATTCCTTTGGCCCGCGCCGCCCACTCCAGCAGCGCATTATCCAGCGCCAGCGGCCCATACACCTCAGCGTCTCCGAATGCTCCTTCTTCTCCCATTCGTGTCAACGCGTGGGCATCCTGCGTGGAGGGAATCGACTGGCTCACCACCTCGATGGCGCTCATGATGGCGATGCGAGGCCGCGCCACTCCCAGGCAATGCAGCACATCAATGGCGCCTTCTACAATCTGCTTCTTCTGTTCCAGCGTGGGCGCCACGTTCAGGCCGCCGTCGGAAATCCCCACCAGCCGCGTGCCTTCCGGTGCGCGATGTTCAAAGAACGCCACGTCGCAGAGCAGCCGCCCGGTGCGCAGTCCGTGTTCCTTGTCCAGCACAGGCCGCAGCAACTCGTCGGTGCGCAGATGTCCCTTCAGCAGCACGTGAAGGTGTCCCAGCCGCGCCATTCGCACCGCCGCTCCCGCTGCATCTTCGGCTTCGACAATTTCGGCTGCCTTCTCCAGCTCGTCCAGCCCGAGTTGCTTCATCCGCGCCCGGATCAGCGCCGCATTTCCGATCAGTACCGGACTGGCCATGCCCGCCAGCAGCGCGAGCGAGGCGGCGGTAAGCGCTACGTCGTCGTCTGCCTGCACCACGCCTACACGCCGCGGCACTGCCTGGCGGGCTCGCTCACGCAATTCGGCAAAAGTGCGGACGGGATGGACCTCGGCCGCTGACGTTTTCGTTGCCTCAATTGAACACGTATCCATTGCCCGCCCTTCGACTGTGGGTCAAGAGAAACCGTGTCACAACCGATGTGCGCGGCACAGTGTTGCAAATCACACTGAAAACGGGAGTGAAAGGACCGGCGTTCTAACGCGATCCTGAGCCCGATACTGTTTCGACAATGCCCGTGGCACACTAATGCTGTGACCGAGCACAATCCGCAGCAGTCCACGCACGACGCACGCCCGTCCATCACCACGCTTGCCAGCCGCGAAGTCTATCGCAACCCCTGGATGCGCCTGCGCGAAGATGAGATCCTCCGCTCCAACGGCAAGCGCGGCATTTACGGCGTGGTGGAGAAGGACGATGCCGCCATCATTCTGCCCATCGAAGGCGACCGCATCTGGGTCGTGGAGCAGTTTCGTTACACCATCCAGGAACGCGCCGTGGAGCTGCCCCAGGGCGGCTGGGAGATGGCGATCGACGATCCCGAGGAACTGGCCCGGGGCGAATTGAAAGAGGAGACCGGCATCCACGCAGAGTCCATGATCTATCTCGGCCAGCTCTGGATTGCCTACGGCTTCACCCGGCAAAAGCAGCATGTCTTCCTGGCCACCGGCCTCTCCCACGTTGAGAAGGATCCCGACGAAGAGGAACACGACATCATCGTCCGCTCGGTGCCCATCGCGGAGTTCGAGCAGATGATGCTCGACGGCGCGGTGCGCGACGGGTGCACCGTGGCGGCGTGGGGGCTGTACCTGATGTGGAAAGGGCGCAATGGGCCTGGACAATCAGGCTGCGAGTAAAGAAAGGCAACCCCCTGATTGCCGGTCCCAGCCTTTACCCCCGCTGCTCCATCGGAATATACGGCGACGGGTATTCAGGCCCAATGTACTCCGCCCGCGGCCGGATCAGCCGGTTGTCATCGAGCTGTTCGATCACGTGCGCGGCCCAGCCGGCAACCCGGCTGATGGCGAAGATAGGCGTGTACAGGTCGATATCGATGCCCAGCGTGGCATAGGTTGACGCCGAGTAAAAATCCACGTTGGCGTTCAGCTTCTTGTCCTGGTTGATGTAGAGCTCGATCGCCCGCGACATCTCATACCACTTGGGCTGGCCGGAGTCCTTGCCCAACTGCTCGCTCATACGGCGCAAGTGCGTGGCCCGCGGGTCTTCAGTCTTGTACACCCGGTGCCCGAAGCCCATGATCTTCTGCTTGGCCTGCAGCATGCCCTGCACGTACTCCACCGGGTCCGCGCCGGCCTTGTCGATGGTCAGCAGCAGCCGCATCACGCCCTCGTTGGCGCCTCCGTGCAGCGGCCCCTTGAGTGCACCCAGCGCGCCGGTGATTGCCGAGTGAATGTCAGACAGCGTGGCCGCGATTACCCGCGCGGCAAACGTGGAAGCGTTCAGCTCGTGATCGGCATGGAGAATGAGAGCAATATCCAGCGTCTTGGTGGCCGTAACCGAGGGCTTCTCGCCGGTAAGCATCCACAGGAAATTGCCCGCGTGCGACAGCGTCCGGTCCGGTGGAATAATCTCCTTGCCCTTGCGGATGCGGTCGTAAACAGCCACGACCATGGCGATCTGCGCGGTCAGGTTATAGGATTTGCGCACGTTGGCATCGTGCGAATTGTCCTTCTCGTCGGCATCGTAAAAACTCAACGCCGAAACTGCTGTGCGCAGCACTTCCATCGGGGTGGCCGAACGGGGAAAGCTCTTCAGCATTTCCACGATCCGCTCGTCCAGCTCCCGCGCCAGCGCAAGTTGCTGCTGGAAATCCCTCAGCGCCAGATCCGTCGGCAGCAGCCCGTTCCACAGCAGGTAGGTGGTCTCTTCGAAGGTCGAATTCTCGGCCAGCTCGTGAATATCGATGCCCCGGTAGGCCAGCACGCCCGCCTCGCCGTCGATATAGCAGATACCCGAATTCGCGGCTACGATGCCTTCCAGCCCCTTCCCCGCGACTGCAGTGGACATGATGGTGGTTCTCCCTGTTCCTTGGATGTGTCCGTGGTGGCTGCGGTGGCGATTCCCGTTTATGAAACCAGGTTCCGTCAGCCGGAAAAGTGAGTAAATCTCTTTATAACGGAATGGTTCCACGGTTGTCACGGACGGCCGCCACGCAAGACCCAATTCGCGGAGACCAGTTTTCGCACACAATCGGCGCCGCAGGTCCATGGATAAAGCCGTTCCGGCGATATTCGGCTGCGCCTGCTGGTTCAATTCGATAGCGGAACCGCTGCGGGTTCTATAATCTGTAGATTCCCGGCGCAGCACCCCCCGGAGGTCGCATAGCAAATCCGGTTGTGCCGCGGCAAACGGGGAGTTCCTCGTGAAGAGTTCCCTCGGGACGGGCGTCTAACGGAACATAAGGATGCCCCAGGACAGGCACGGTGCGCCAGCGCACCGGTGGAGAAGAAACCGATCCATGAGTGAAATCGAAAATAACCCGAGGACATATTCCGGCGCGCTGCTTGGCGCCATCGCCGTCGCTTTGTTGTGCGCCATCGTCTCGCTTATCTGGGCTTGGAATCTGAGCGGCCGCCTTACCGCCCAGCAGGCGGAGCTGGCTGACGCCCGGCAGCGCAATGTGCAGCTTGCCGCCGATCTCAGAGAAACCGATGCGCGCCTGCGCGTCACCGCCGATGAGCTGGGCAAGTCCCTTGGCCTGACGCAGAAGCAGTTGGACACCCGAGCCCAGCAGCTCCTGGCCCGCGAGGCCGCGGAAGAAGCCGCCTCCAAGCGCCTGGCCACTGCCCAGCAGCAGACCGCGCAGCAGGTCAACGCTGTGGCCAGTGACGTTTCCTCCGTCAAGTCGGATGTGGGCGGCGTCCGCACCGATCTGGGCAAGACGCAGAGCGATCTGACCAGCACCATCGCCCAGTTGACCTCGATGAAGGGCGATCTCGGCCAGCAGAGCGGTCTCATCGCCCGCACCCACGACGAGCTGGAACTGCTCAAGCACAGGGGCGATCGCAACTATTACGAGTTCACCCTCGACAGGAACCAAAGGAAGCCCGTGGGCACCATCAGCCTGGTGCTCAAGAAGGCCGATCCCAAGCACAACCGGTTCACGATCGAGGTTGTATCCGACGACAAGACCGTGGAGAAAAAGGACCGCAACGTAGATGAGCCGCTCCAGTTCTACAGCGGCAAGGATCCGGTCCTCTTTGAGATCGTCGTGAATACCGTCAACAAGAACCAGGTCACGGGCTATCTCTCCACGCCCAAATCCGCTCCGGCCCCGCCCACGGGCCAGTAAGCCGGTAACGGTTCCAAATACGGCCGCGCTTCTCAAGAGTCCCGTCCTCGCGCCGCATCAGGTGCGAGGACGGGAGACTCGCCTTATTCCGGCGGATTGCCTGGTTCCCAGGTTTCCGGATTTCAGTCCCGGATCGAATCGGTTCCATTTCACAACTGGGTCCACCTGGCTTCATGGATCGTCTTATCCCGCCGATACATTCAGAGAACATCAGTGCCCCAGGCGCTCGCTTCATCCTGCCAGGGGCCAATCCAATCGGCAGGAGAAGAATCCATCGTGTCAGCCATTCGCAATCTGCCTATCAACCACAAGATTCGCTATTCCTTTGGATTGGTCATTCTGGTTTGTGCCCTCCTGGGCACGCTCTCAACCATGGGCATTCTCCGGATCAACGCTGCGGTCGACGAGATTGTGCACTGCACCATGCCCTCCATGCGGATTCTTGGCGACCTCCGCTTCCAGATGGCCACCATCCGCCGCACTGAGGCGCTCCTGCTGCTCTGCACCGATTCCGCCTGCCAGGACCACTACTTGGCCAAACACGCCAAAACCATGGAGGGCTTCAGCGCGTCCCTGGCAGCTTATGAGCCGATTGCCAACTCTCCCGGCGAGCACGACCTCTTCAATGCCATTCGCGAGAGCTCTGCCGCCTACTTCAACATCAGCAACCAGGCCACTGCGGCCTTTAACGCCGGCAACAAGCAGCAGGCCGCAGCCATGCTCCTGGTTCCAGAGGCCCATCGCTCCTACGACGCTACTGCCGACGCTATCGAGAAAGACATCGCTCTCAATATCAAGTTCGGCGGCGAATCCGGCGAAGCCGCCATCCGCCTTGGCCACAATGTCGCCCTCTTCGGGTGCATCCTGATGGCAGTTGCCATTTTCCTCTGCTCTTTCATCGGGCTCGCCCTCTCACGGCTCATTGTTCCCCCGCTGCTGGCCGCTACCCGCGCCCTCGAACAGGTGGCGGAAAAAGACCTCACAGTCACCCTCGACGACCAGGGCCAGGACGAAATCGGCCGCGTCGCCCTGGCGCTCAATACCACCGTCGCCGCCATGCGTTCCATCGTCCACTCCATCGCACGCAGCGCCGAGACCCTCTCCGGGGCTGCCAACCAGCTCAGCGTCCGCTCCACGCAGACCAGCAGCAATACCCAGAACGAGGCCGGCCGCACCGCCCAGATTGCCGCCGCCGCACAGGAAATGACTGCCACCATCGGCGAAATCAGCCGCAACTCCGAGTTGGCCGCAATCGCCGGCCGGTCCTCGGCTGAAACCGCCATCGAAGGCGGCCACATCATGGAATCTACCGCCGCCACCATGCAGCGCATCGCTGAGGTCACCTCCATCGTGGCCGGCAAAATGCGTTCTCTTGCCGATCGATCCAACGAAATCGGCAAGGTCGTCAATGTCATTCAGGAAATCAGCGAACAGACCAACTTGCTTGCCCTCAATGCCGCCATTGAGGCCGCACGCGCCGGCGAGCAGGGCCGGGGCTTTGCCGTGGTCGCCGGAGAAGTCCGCCGCCTGGCCGAGCGCACCAAAGGGGCAACGGAAGAAATTACGTCCACCATCCGCGGCATTCAGGAGGAAACCCGCCTCACCCTCGACGTGATGACCAGCAGCCGCAGCGCGGTCGAGGAGGGCATCTCTGAAACGGCCAACGCGCGCTCCAGCCTGGAAAAGATTATCCATGCCTCGCGCGAGGTCGAGCATCAGATCGCCATGATCGCCACCTCGGCCACCGAACAGACTGCCGCTTCCAATGAGATCTCTGACTCGGCAGCCAGTATCTCCGAGATGGCCACGCAGAATTCGTCCGCATCGGAAGAAGTGTCGGCTGCGTGCAAGCATCTCTCCGATCTTGCCAACGAACTCAAGGACACCATCCGCCAGTTCCGCATCGAGGATGGAGAACCGAAGGTCACTCGGCTTAATGCCGGCTCACATTATGCCTTGGAAGCCTTGCCTCGCACCGCCTGAAACGCCGCTGCCCGCGTCCCGGTCCTGGCTGCACATTCACTTGGCTGCCGATCACTGCGTTTGAACCGATCCCGCCGGCGTTACCTTCAAATCCGGCTGGTAGCGGAAGCTTACGGTCAAGTCCAGCCCCTTGCGCCCGTCAAACTGCGCCTTCGTCATGCGGAACGAGGAAACGATGTCGCCCTCCAGGTCTTGTCCCGGGGGGATGGTCGCCTCCATCGCCAGCGGCTGGCCGTGCAGCGCAGTCAGGTCCGGATACGCCCTGAAAAGGCGCTCGTAGTCGGTGGGCGTGGCCGCATAGCTCGAACGGACCCCGTCCTCCAGCGTGACGTTGGTCAGAATCTGGTGCAGGAATAGCGGATTCTTGCTCTGGTTGTGCAGCTTCAGGTGCGTGAACACCAGCACCTGGTCGAACTCCTCCTTTGGCATCACCGCGCCGCTGGCGTCAAACCCCCCCGTCTCCCGGTGCATCATGTGGGCTGCCACTCGGATGGCCTGGCCCGCGGCCACCGGCGGTTTCTGCCCGGCAATCATGTAGGCGGCAATTGCCGCTGTCACCACGACAACCGCGACGATCGTGGCCCAGACGATGTGGCTGCTTCCCTTGGTCAGCTCTTCGCCACGGCCGGCATCATCAAGACTGGAGGAAGTATCCTGCTGCAGCAAACTCATAGCGAATCCATGATAGCCGCATTTCGGTACGATGGGCGACTCAAACCGAACTCCCTTCCCTCAGGAGCCGCTCCGCCTCCCTCGCGGTCCCCTCCAAAAACACGAGACCCACGCCATCTCGCGGCGTGGGCCCGGCCTTTCTTAATTATATTTATGTAAACAACCAAGGCGTTCAAGGCCTTATTCCGCGTGCGCTTCAGTCGTTCTTCCCGGAACCGGATCCTCCGGTGCGCGCCGCCTGGCCTGGCTGCGGTGACGTCTGTCCTCCGCTCGTCCCCGTGCTTCCGGCGTTTGAGTGCTGCTCGGTGCCCATCCTGTCCGACCCGCGCGACTGGTCCCGCATCTCGTCCGGACGGCGCTTCGACGGGTCCATCGCCCCGCTGCCGCCGCGCCCGCTTTGCGACTGCCCGCCCTTGTTCTGCGTGTTGCCGCCGCTCTGGGTGTTCCCGTGTTCGTTATCCTGGTTGCTGTTTCCCTGTGATACTGGCTGATCTGCCATTGAAGTTTCTCCTTTGGACAAGGCCGGCTCTGAACCACGCCGGTACAAGCTCGTCCACACGATGCGATGCCTGCCCTCAGAACAGAGGTTGTTTCCGCGTGTGTTCCTGTGCCATTCGCGCCGCGCCGATCGCGAGTTACGCCACAGGCGACGCGACGGGGAAGGGAACTAGAACAAACTCCAGCGTCAGCACTGTAATGTCGTCTTCCTGACCGAACCGCTGCGCCTCCGCCGCAATTTGGGCCGCCGTGCGCACGCTCAGCTCACGCGTCCGCTCAAAGCCCAGCAGCTCGCCGCTCGCGCCGCGCGCCTCCACCACCCCGTCGGAGAGGAGTGTCACCCGGTCTCCGGGCACCAGCCTGACGCACGTCTCGCCGTACGCAGACTCCGCATGAAGTCCCAGCGGCAGCCCGGGTTCGCACGCAATCTCCTGCCCGTTCCAGTACGGCTCCAGGTGACCGGCATTGGCCACCGTCAACTCGCCATCGGGAGAGACTCTCGCCGCCACGCAGGTAACAAACCCGCCATCCTGCGCTTCCATCATCTGCCGGTTCAGCCGCGCCAGCAGTTCGCCCGGCCGCAAACCCTCCGCCGCCAGCGTGCGCAGCGCGCCAATCGCCAGTGCGCCGGTCATGGCCGCTTTAAGGCCCTTGCCGCTCACGTCTCCTACCGCGATCAATGTGGATCCGTCCGCCTGCTCCAGCACCTGGTAGAAATCCCCGCCCACCTCCTGCGCAGGAACGTACGCGGCTTCCACGCGCCAGCCCGCCACCGCGGGCAGGGAAGCCGGAACCAGCCGCTGCTGGATCTCCCGCGCCGCTTCCAGCTCCGCCGCCGTGCGCGCCTGCTCCCGGCTCACCCGCGTGAACCGTAAGAACATCACCACGCCGATGGCGACAAGAAACAGGAAGGCGCCGATGTCAAAAATCTGAACCGGAATGGGTCCGATGGGGATGGGAGCAGCCAGAAAATCGAGCCGCACCCAGCCAGCAAAAATCGAAACGGAACCAATCGCGCTGGCAATCCCCGTCCCCGCCGGCAGCACGCTCGGCAGAATCAACAGCGCCGCCTCGCGGTTTCCCTTCCGCCACCACGCGAACAACAGCAATGGCAGGAGCACAGGCACCGGCGCGGTGATCAAGGCCTCAATCAACAGGTACACGTTCGCCGAGAGATGCCCGGTCCAGCAAAGCCCGATCGCGATCAACGGCGCCAGAAGAAACGCTTCGTAGATTCTCCAGCCGCGCCCCACCCGCCGCCCCGCAAAGGCAAAGGTGAACTCGATCTGCGCGATATTGAAGAAGTAGATAAGCGGGTCGCCGAACAGGAAGTTAGTGCTGTCAGGGGTAACTCCACTCTGCTGGCACACCGTCAGAACATCGGAGAGCCCTACCAACAACAGGTAAAGCCCCAGGAACAGGTACTCGCGGTTCATCCGCTGGCTGGCGAAAAGCAAGAGCGCCCCAAGCCCTGCCAGGCATAGCGCCAGGTTGATGGCCACTGACGCCACCACGCCGTAAAGCCGCTGGCTCATGAGCGCCTGCCGCTCATAGTCAATTGCCATCGGCTGGCCCAGTGTCACGCTCATGAAGAGCGGCAGATGGTACGCCGCGTAGCTCGCCGGGGCACGCGTCCGCAACGCCAGCTCGTACCCGCTCGCGTCGTCGTCCAGCGGAAACACCCGCTCCGTAGGCCTGCTCACGGCGAAGTCCGAGCGCAGCCGCGCCCCATCCATGCGCAACCCGTTCACGTACAACTCATAGGTTCCATCGCCGCCTTCGATGAGCAGGCGAACGGGCCGGTGGTCCGGCCCCAGCTCTACCCGCTTGCGATACCACCGCCAGCCCGCTCGCGTCGGGCCCATGTCCTCGATGTCATCCACAGCCTGCCAGCCGGCCTCATTCAGGTCGCGCTGCGCCCACGCCGGGTTGTCGCCGTCATGCTCCAGCCAGTCGTCGCTGATCTCACTCAGCCCCGACCGCCACGTCATCACTGGCGCCGCACTCTGCGCAAAGCACGCCGTCGCTCCAGCGCAGAAAACCGCGCCGATACCGACCATCCAGGTAAATAGGAACAGCCGCGCCGAGCCGGTCATGCGGGGAAGCATTACCGAATCATAGCCGCAAGGGCTTTGTCTGCATCAGGCTATTCACGGCGTCCGCTGACTTGCCGGCTCGCTGACTTGCTACTTCACCTCAAACCGGTAATCTGTATATTCAATCGTCATCACGGACTTGCCAAGCACCCCGCTCGACTCTGCCCGCGCGTGCGTCGCCTGGGCATATCCGTTCATCATCGCGTACAGCCGCATCATGTGCGTGGGCCCCGTAAATGCCGACGGCGCCTTCGACCCCACACCCTCCACCGCCAGAATCGCGCCGTTCCCGGGATCCACCCACACCGTCCCGTTAAGCATGTTCGGCGCTTCGTGCTTCGGTTTGATGGATACGGCCACGCACTGCCGCCGCTCCAGCACGCGCGTCTGTCCGGGCTGCACGTGCATCTCGTAGTTCGCGGTCGTGAACCACGACTCCGCCACCTTCGCCGGGTCGTTGATCTCCTGCTCGTTATCGAGCAGCGGCTTCAGCCCGAAATGCTGGATCAGCTCCGACCCCGACTGCGACAGCACCTTGTAACTCTTCCCCGAACCCTTGCGGTAAGTCACCCGCACTGTCATCTCCGCCGCCGGATGCGTGAGGTCCGCCCCGCGAAACACCGTGTAGTGCTCCGTGTCGCTGAATCCCATCACGTGGTCGTAGCGCGCCTGCGTCATCGAGTCGATCTTTTTGAGGATGGCGGCCGCATCCTGCGCCCAGCTGAGCCCCGCCAGCGCAAACAGGCCGGCAAAGCCTGCGGCAAGCATCGTGGCCCCTCGCCTTAGCCCGCGCACTTTCATCTCGCCTTCCAGATTATCGAGTGCTCACGCCCGTGCCTGCCCGCGCTGTGACACAACCGCAACTGTCCTGGCAATTGTGAACTGCGAACTACGCACGGCGAACTGACAACTGAAAACTGACAACTGAAAACTCAAGCCTGCGGCCTCGCCCTCAGCGCCGTCAAAAACTCCCCCGCCCCCAGCGTATTGAGCACATCCTTCGGCTCCAGCCACGCCCTTCGCAGCTGTCGAACTCCGTAGCCCATCTTGCCCACCGTCCGCGTGTCGTGCGCATCCGTGTTGATCGCAATCTTGCATCCCAGTTCCTTGGCCAGCCGTAGGTCGCGGTCGCACAAATCCAGCCGCTCCGGCGCCGCGTTGTGCTCCATGGCTACGCCCAGCTCCGCCGCCCGCCGTATCACCGCGCCCATGTCGATCGCGAACGGCTCCCGCCTCAGGATCAGCCTCCCCGTGGGATGACCCAGGATCCGCACGTTTGGGTTCTCAATCGCCCTCAGCGTGCGCGCCGTCGTCTCCTCCCGGCTCTGGTCGAACCGCGAGTGAATGCTCGCAATCACCACATCCATCTGCGCCAGCACCTCGTCGTCCATGTCCAGCGCGCCATCGGCAAGGATGTCCACCTCGATCCCCGTGAAGATCCGGATTAGCCCCTCCAGCTCCCGCTCCACTTCCTTGATCCGTTTCAGGTGCTCCAGCGCCCGCTTCTCATCGAGCCCATTGGTCATCGCCAGCGCCTTCGAGTGGTCCGTGATCGCGATGTACTCAAACCCGCGCGCAATCCCCGCCTCCGCCATCTCCCGGATCGAGTTCCTTCCATCCGTCGCCGTGGTGTGCATGTGCACATCGCCCTTCAGATCGCTCTCCTCAATCAGCCGCGGCAGCTTGTGTTCCGCCGCCACTTCAATCTCGCCCAGGTTCTCCCGCATCTCCGGCGGAATCCAATCCACGCCAAGCGCAGCGTAAATCTCCTCCTCCGTCGCCGCCGCCACCACCTGCGTCTCGTCCTCCAGCCTGGCCAGCGCCCACTCGCTCAGCGTGTAGCCCATCTTCAGCGCCCGTTGCCGCAGTGTCACGTTGTGCGCCTTCGATCCAGTGAAGTACTGCAGCGCCGCTCCATAACTCGCTGAGGGCAGCAGCCGCACATCCACCTGCATGCCCGTCTCCAGGTGGAAGCTCACCTTGTTCTCGCCCTTCACAATCAGGTCCGCAATCCCCGGATACGCCGCCACGTACTCCACCGCCGCGCCGGTCTTGTCCGGCTCGCACGCAGAGCCGGTCACCAGCAGGTCCAGATCCCCTGCCGTCTCCCGCCCACGCCTCAGCGACCCCGCCGGCGTCACCCGCTCGACCCCAGCAAATTTCATCAGGTATGCCGTCAGCCGTTCCGCTGCATCCTGCGCCTGGTCAATCCGGAACCGCCCGGAGCTCCGCCGGTAGTCCTCAATGCCTTTCTTGATCTTCTCCAGGGCCTTCGCGCCCATCCGCGGCAACTCCGTCAGCTTGCCACCCTCAATCGCCGCCGCCAGCGCGTCAATCGTGTTGACCTTGGCCGCCGACCAAAACAGCGCAATCGTCTTCGGCCCCATCCCCGGTAGCTTCATCAGCTCCAGCAGGCCCACGCCATACTTCGCCAGCAGTTCGTCCCTGAGCGGCATCGTCCCTGTCCGCTCCATAGCTTGCAAATTCGCCGCCATGCTCTTGCCAATCCCCGGAATCTCCAGCAATTTCGCCGTGTCCTCGCAGCAGGCCGCCAGGTCCACCGTCGTCGCGTCCACCGCCTCCGCCGCCCGCCGGTAGCTGCGCACGCGGAAGCTGTCCGCCCCGTTAATCTCCATCAGGTCCGCCGTCTGCTCCAGCAGCCGCGCCATCGTAGCGTTATCCATCGCCGCCTCTCCGCTGACAGTATAGGAAACTCAACCGCACCCGCCGTCGCGCACGCGCACAGCCGCAAGCCTCTCCTGACTGAGAAGTGGAAGACCTTTCGGTTGCGGCTTGAAGACAGGGTGCAGAGTATCCACTGACTTCCGGCGCCACTGCACCCGCCGCTCTTTGATCGGTGTTCTGAGTTCTATTGGTGGGAGTAGCGCATCATAAGGTTATCCACCCACCGGTTCGCCTTCATGATATGGTCCATCGCACGCCGTTTCAGACCGCCGGCAAAGGCGTTATCGTCCTCTTGATCGAGATCGCGCAAGGCCGCGTTGCCCGCTTCTTTCGCGCGCCGGTACCGCTGGTCACTGCGAAGGCTAGCGTCCACCGGCGGATGATCGTCCGGGTTCTTGCCGTCGTCGATTGCAGCTTGTTTGATTTCGCGCATCGCGGCGTCAATCTCCATGACCGCCTGCTGCTCATCGTTGTCGGTGCGCCAGTTTGCCGACGAGTGAAACATAAGGGCACGCATATACCGAAGATCGGAGAGTGCGCGCAGGTAGGCAGGGTGATGTCCAGGCCCTTGCGCCCGGGCGGTTGTGGCAACGCCGCAGGTGAGACAAAGCGCCATGGCCAGAAACACGATCTTGCAGGCTTTCATTTTCGTTTCCTCCGGGAAGTTCACTTGAATGGGGGTCGAGCTTTCAGGCCGGAACCGAATGTAGGTTCCGGTGAGCATTTTCCGTTGTTCTGTCGGAAACCGAGTCTACATTGAAAGTTGCGGTTTCATTCTAGCGCGAGTTTTCTCATTTCGCATCCCGGAATTCCAGCCGGACGCTGCGAAAGCGCTCAAGTGGATTCAGGTTAGTCATGCCATCCAATCCAATCGGCGACAATAATCCAAGGGAGTTTCCCCAGTGGAGGTTCGAGTGAACGTTCTGCATCCCATCCGGTCTCTGGTTGCACCGGCGCTGGCCATCATGGCCGCCGCGCTGGCGCCTCTGGCCCACGCGCTCCAGCAAACCGCCGCCCCCGCCCCCCAAGCCGAACCTCCCCTCCGAGCCACCCTGCCCAATGGCATGAAAGTCGTCATCGTCCGCAACACCCTCGCCCCCGTAGTCACTGTGGAAACCAATTACCTGGTCGGCGGCAACGAGACGCCGGAGGACTTCCCCGGCATGGCGCACGCACAGGAGCACATGGCCTTTCGCGGCTGCACCGGCTTGACCGCCGATCAGGCCTCCGCCATCTTCGCGCTCCTCGGCGGCGACTTTGACGCCGACACCCAGCAGCACATCACCCAGTACTTCAACACCGTCCCCTCGGCCGACGCCGACGTCACTCTCCATGCCCAGGCCGCCTGCATGCGCGGTATTGAAGACTCAGAGGCCGAGTGGGACCAGGAGCGCGGCGCCATTGAGCAGGAAGTCGCCAGCGACCTCTCCAACCCCACCTACAAATTCATCGACCGCATGAACAAGGACATGTTCGCCGGCACTCCCTACTCGCACGACCCGCTCGGCACGCGCCCCTCCTTCGACAAAACCACCGGCGCCATGCTCAAGGAATTCCACGACAAGTGGTACACGCCCTCCAACGCCATCCTCGTAGTCGTCGGCGACGTGGACCCCGCCGCCACCATGGAGGAAATCAAAAAGCTCTACGCGGATATCCCTAGCCATCCGCTCCCCGCGCATCCTGAAATCAATCTCCAGCCCATGAAGTCTGACACCTTCACCCTTGAAAGCAATCTGCCCTACGTGCTCGGCTTCATCGCCTGGCGCATGCCCGGCACTGACTCGCCGGACTGGGCCGCAATCAACGTCCTTGCCGACGTGCTCGCCAGCCAGCGCGCCGACCTCTACGGCATGGTGCCCGCGGGCAAAGCGCTCGCCGCGGAGTTCGGCCTCGCTGAGGCTTATCGAAAAGCCAGCGTGAGTTACGGCGTGGTCGCGCTGCCCGCCGGTCAGGATGTTGCTGCCCCACTCGAGGAGATGCGCCAGATCGTCAACAAATACGCCACCAACGGCGTGCCCGCGGAACTGGTCGACGCCGCCAAACGCCAGGAGGTCTCGCAAGCCGCATTCCAGCGCAACTCCATCTCCGGCCTCGCCGACGTGTGGTCGAACGCCCTCGCCGCGGAAGGACGCAACTCGCCTGAAGAGGACCTCGACGCCATCCGCAAAGTCACCGTCGAAGACGTAAATCGCGTGGCCAAACAATACCTGCTTAACGCGCCCACCATCACCGCGACATTGAAGCCGGCGCCCAACGGCGCGCCCGTCGCCGCCAAGGGATTCGGCGGGGCTGAAGCGGTAACCAAGGCGCCCACCAAGCCGGTCGAGCTGCCGCCGTGGGCCGCCGCCAAACTGAATCAGCTCCAGGTGCCGGACGACTTCCTCCACGTGTCTGACACCAAACTTCCCAACGGCATCCGCCTCATCGTCCGCACTGATCCAACCAGCCCCACCATCACCGTTGTGGGCGGAGTCAAGCACAACTCCGATCTGCAAACGCCCAAAGATCAGGACGGCGTTGGCGACGTGCTCGATCAGCTCTACTCCTACGGCACCACCACGCTTGACCGGCTCGCTTACCAGAAAGCCCTTGACGATATCGCCGCCAATGAAAGCGCCGGCTATCAATTCTCTCTGCGCGTGCTCAAGGAGTATTTCTCGCGCGGCGTCCAGTTGCTCGCCGACAACGAATTGCATCCCGCGTTGCCTGAGGATGCGTTCAAGATCACGCAATTGCAGACTGCCCAGTTTGTCGCCGGCAATCTTGAATCCCCCGGCTATCGCACATCGCGCGCAATGGACATGGCGCTGTTGCCTGCCGGCGATCCCGTGCTGCGCGAGACCACACCCAAAACCGTCTCCGCCCTCACTCTTGACCAGGTAAAGCAGTATCACCACATCACCCTGCGCCCTGACCTCACCACCATCGTCGTCATCGGCGACGTATCCGCCGCCGAGGCAAAGGCAGTCATTGAGAAGTGGTTCGGCGATTGGAAAGCCGAGGGGCCCAAGCCCGATACCGACCTGCCCCCTGTTCCTCAAAACAAGCCCTCCGCCGCCAACGTCCCTGATGCCCAGCGCGTGCAGGATGAAGTGGCCCTCGCCGAGCAGGTTGACGTCAATCGCTTCAGCCCCGACTACTACCCGCTGCAACTCGGCAACCACGTTCTGGGCGGCGGTTTCTATGCCACCCGCCTCTATCACGACCTGCGCCAGGAGGCCGGCCTCGTCTATAACGTCAACGTGTCCCTCAGCGCCTCCAAAACCAGGGCCAGCTATTCGGTCGACTACGGATGCGATCCCCCCAACGTCTCCAAGGCGCGCGCGCTCATCGTCCGCGACCTCAACGCCATGCGCACCGCGGACGTCTCTGAGAGCGAACTCCACCAGGCCAAGGCGCTTCTCCTCCGGTCCATTCCTCTCGGCGAATCAAGCGAAGATCAGATCGCCGGTGGATTGCTCGCCCGCGCCCTGATCGGCCTGCCTCTCGATGAGCCCGTTGTCGGAGCGCGCAAATACGCCGCCCTCACCGCCGCCGA